>OHAW01000125.1_pt1 | contig 51451 bp, 37 predicted proteins | sample 1577221 | NCBI WGS metagenome assembly OHAW01 (sample SAMEA3879583, study PRJEB24766) | human gut metagenome | biome: human-associated habitat; feature: feces | place: USA | collected 1985/1987 | reverse complement strand
CCCGCCCAAGTTCTGCCCGGAGTGCGGCGACCCCTTTGACGACAGCGACCGGACCTGACCTGACAAATACAGAGCAATGAAAGGAGCATACCATGATGGGATTCTTTTCCAACCTGTTCGCAAAACAGAACTGTGCCGTCTGCGGCAAGGAGTGCGGCACCATGCACCGCTCCAAGCTCCGGGACGGACAGTTTCTCTGTGATGACTGCAGCAACAAGTGCTCCAAGTATATCCGGCTCAGTGAGCTGACGCTGGACGAAGCAAAGGAGCACATGGAGTACATGGCCCGGATGAAGCGGGTATTCGACGAGGTGTTCGACAAGACCGAGTTCCGGGTCAACGCATACCCCTCCACCCCGACGCAAATGGGGCTGGTGTTCTGCGATGAGCTTGGAATGCTGTACATCGACGACCGCACCGGCGGACGGGGCAAGATGCCGGAGCTGATCCGCTACGACCAGATCGCCAGCTATGAGGAGTATCTGGACGAGACCCCCGCCAAGGAGCCGGGCCAGAAACCCACCCTCAACGGCGGCGGTCTGAAGCTGAAGCTGGTGCAGCCCCGCAGCATCACCGAGGCCCAGACCCAGCGGGGTATGCATCCCCACCCCTACATCAAGCAGGAGCTGGTCATCTGCTTCAGCAAGCGGGACCGGCGGGAGATCGGCTATGCCCACATCGCACGGCAGCATCTGGACCACATCTTCGGAGTCCACGACAAGGAGACCAGCCTGTTCGGCCGCAGGATGTCCAAGGCCGAGGAACGGGAGCTGAAGGGCCAGATGGGCATGATCGGTGCCATGGGTGCCGTGGCATCTGCCGCCATGAAGGGCGGGCAGCTCTCTGAGCAGGAAAAGGCCCGCTTTGTGGAGAACATCAATCTGGCAAACGATGCCCAGACCGGCGGCATGGCATTGTACAGCCGCCGTGCTGACGAAGTCTTTGCAAAAGTGCAGTGACCCCAAAAGGAGGAACGGATATGAGAAAGATCCAGCGCAGAGATTTCCTCAAGGCCATGGGCCTTGCCACCGCCGCCCTCGGCCTGACCGCCTGCGGCGGCTCCGGTGACGCCAGCGCATCCAGCGTTTCCAGTGCACCGGCTTCCAGCAGCAGTGCCCCGGCAGCCTCGGCACAGCCGGAATCAGCAGAGGACAAAGCCGCTCCTGCAGGGGTCCCTGTGACCCAGTTCCAGACCGGGGAACTGACCATCGGCGACTACACCTTCAAGGCACAGTACATTCCCTTTGACGTCCGCCGCGAGGTATGTGGTGCCTATCATTTGATCCAAGCGGACAGCTACCGGGGCAATTACTTCTTCAGCTTCTACAACGAGGACGATAAAGAGCAGTCTGCCAAGATCTTCGAGTATGCCATCAAGGACGATCGGCTGACCCCGGTGGAAGAGTACAACATTGACGGCAGCAACGCCCTCAGCATCGACCGCAATGGCATCCTGTATGCCATGGACAACTTTGATGTCTACTGCTACGATCTGAACAGCAGCGACCCGGAGGAGCCCAGCGACGCACTGGACTACTCGGGCAGCTGCTATTCCTCCAAGGACCGGGATCTGACCGTGATCTACTGGGCCTTCGCACCGGTGCTGGTGCAGGACGGCGAGTACACCGAGCTGATACTGGAAGGGGATAACGAGATAATCTGCTGATCCTTGGGGACGAGGAACAAGGCATCGCCATCCTCAAGGAGAAAAGTTTTCTGGAACATCTGCGTCTGATGGAATGTATGCGGCACATGGAATCTGGCGAATGATCAAGCCCCGCGGAAAACACCTTCCCTGCACCGAATACTGCGAAGCTGAGTATGATTTATCCCCAGCAGTGCATCCATCTATAATCGTTTCTGCTGCGCTGTTTTCATTGATGTGGGTGCTGCTTTCCCACAGCTTTTTGCAAATCGCAACCGCTACGGGCAAAATGGCATGCAGAGAATGAGACCATCCCAACAATTGTGTAAACCTCCGGAGAGGTGTAAAATAGAAGCATCAGGATGGAGGGAAAAGATATGTCCCGAAAGAATCGAAGCCCTGAAGAAAAAGCCCGTAGGGCAAAGATTCGTGAATTGCTGCAAATGGCGAACATCGACAGCATGGACGACATCCAGGACTTGTTCAAGGAAACCATTGCCGAATTCATGGAGAATGGTCTGGAGGCTGAACTGGATGAGGATCTTGGTTACAGCAAATACGACTACAAGAACAAGACTACGGACAACAGCCGGAACGGCCACAGCAGCAAAAATCTGCGAACCAGTTTCGGCGATGTCGAGGTTTCTGTTCCCCGTGACCGAAAAGGGGAGTTTGAACCGCAGCTTCTGAAAAAGAACCAGACCAGCATCAGTCAGGATATCGAAGAGAAGATCCTGTCCATGTATGCGAAAGGCATGACGACCGGTGATATTGAGGCGCATATTCAGGATATCTACGGGCTGGCTGTGTCTGACACTACGGTAAGCCGGATCACGGATAAGATCCTGCCTGTGGCGAAAGAATGGCAGCAGCGGCCGCTGGAATTGATCTATCCCCGGCAGAACTGTCCGGGATGCAAAACGTGAACTGGGCGATGCCCTGAAAAGCAAGATCGTGGAAGGCCGCAAAAAGGTCTTTTGGATGGAATAAGCCATTTGACTGGCAGAAAATTTTGGCTGGCAAGAAAATCATGGTACACCCACAGTTGCCAGTCTGCCAGCCAAATTCAGAAAATGACGATAAAAGGAGAAATTCGATGGAAAATTGGAATTCGAGTTATTCGGTGCAGATCGGTAAAACCACCTTTATTGTGTGCGTGAAGCAGTCCGAAACTGCCAAAAAGCCGATTGAAAAGATGTTCAAGGATATGTGCAGACACGAAATTACAAGGGCTTCCTTGCGGACAACCTGATGAATTTAGAAAAATTACCGAAAACCTCTTGACGAAGTCCAGCCCGAAGGCACCGGATACCGTGCACGCACTCGTTTTGCGAAGTTCTTCAACTTGCCTGAACTGATGGCGATGTTCAAAGAAGCGGCGGATATCAAGACCAGCGACCAGCTTCATCTCCCGGTGCCTGATGCAAAATTTGAGACGGTGGTGGTCAAACCTTCGGAAATCCAACAGGACATGGTGCAGGCGTTGAGCGAACGTGCAGCCGAAGTCCACAGCGGTTCTGTTGACCCTTCTGTGGATAATATGTTGAAAATTACGTCGGATGGCCGCAAAATCGGTCTTGACCAGCGGTTGATGAATTCCGCTCTGCCCGATGACCCCAACAGCAAGTTAAATGCCTGCGTCAACAACGTCCTGCGCATCTGGAACGACACCAAAGAGCAGAAGCTGACCCAGCTGATTTTCTGCGATATGTCTACTCCAAAGGGCGACGGTTCGTTCAACGTCTATGATGATATCCGCTCCAAGCTGCTCAATGCTGGTGTGCCCGAACAGGAGATCGAGTTCATCCACAACGCAGATACAGAGAACAAGAAAGCAGAACTTTTCTCCAAGGTACGCAGCGGACAGGTGCGTGTGCTGCTGGGCAGCACTGCAAAGATGGGAGCTGGCACCAACGTCTAGACGCTGCTTGTGGCGGTGCATCATCTGGATGTAGGCTGGCGTCCATCTGATATGACCCAGCGCAACGGCAGAATCATCCGCCAAGGCAACCAAAACAAACAAGTCTACGTCTATAACTACGTCACAGAATCGACATTTGACGCCTACCTCTATCAGACCCTTGAGAATAAACAGAAGTTTATCTCGCAGATCATGACGAGCAAATCGCCTATGACCGTTGCGGCCTGCCTGAAAAATCGCACGGACTATATTGAAAACCCGGACAAGACCGAGCAGGGACAGCTTGTAAGCAGTTATAAATGCAGCCCCTTGACTGTAGATGAAGAGCTTATGCTGTCCAAGCGGCAGTACGAACTTGTTACAGGGCGCAGACAGAAAAATGACGTGATTGCATATCAGATTCGGCAGTCCTTCAAACCCGGAGAAATCACCGCTGAAGAAGCCAACAAAGTAGGTTATGAGTTGGCGATGCGCTTTACAAAAGGCAAGTATGCTTTTCTGGTTGCTACGCACACCGACCGGGAGCATATTCACAATCACATTATCTATAACTCTACGGCTCTGGACTGCAGCCGTAAATTCCGGGACTTTTTGCTGTCGGGGTTGGCTGTGCAGCGGCTGAGTGACCTGATTTGCCTAGAGCACAGCCTGTCTGTGATTGAAATAAAGCCCTACCGGGAGCGGCAGAAGCGTGTTCTCTATCCTCCCAAGGAAAGCAACAGGGACCGCCTGTGCGGAATCATCGACACAATCCTTGCAGAAAAACTGGGGGACTACGAAGCGTTTCTGCAAAAGCTGGAGCAGCAGGGCTACGAGGTGAAGCGTGGCAAGCACACGGCGGTAAAGGGCAAGGGGCAGAAACGCTTTATTCGATTCCAAACTCTGGGCACCGGGTACAGTGAGGAAGAAATCAAGGCAGTGCTGGAGGGTAAAGCGAACCATCAGCCGTACCAGAGAAAGCCGCCCAAAGAACAGCCCTTCCAGTTGCTGGTGGATATTCAGGGGAAAATGGCAGAGGGCAAAAGTGTCGGCTACAAAAGGTGGGCGACCAAGTTCAACCTGAAGGAGATGTCCAAGACGCTGCTATTTTTACAGGAGCAGAAGATCAGCAGTGCCGAGGAACTGCGGGAATGTGCAGCGGCGGCAACGGAACGCTATCATGCCATGGGCGATTCCATCAAGGCGGCAGAAACGAGGTTGGCCGAAATCGCCGTCCTGAAAACCCACATTATCAACTATGCCAAGACCCGTCCGGTCTATGATGCCTACCGCAAAGTAGGGTACAGCAAAGCCTTTCTGGAAGCCCACCGGGAGGAAATCACTCTGCATAAGGCGGCGAAAGCTGCCTTTGACGAGGCAGGATTGCAAAAGCTGCCGAAGGTCAAGGAGTTGGATGCGGAGTTTGCAGAACTGCTGACCAAGAAGAAAGCATCTTACCCGGACTACCGCAAGGCACGGAACGAGATGCAAGAACTGGTTCGGGCGCAGAAAAACGTAGAACGCTTTTTTGCAGAGGAAAAGGATACCACCGAGAAAACCCAGACCCGATAAACGAATACCGTCGAGGACTCTTCCCATTGGGGAGGTGTCCTCGGCGGATTTTTGTTTATGCAGCAGGTTTAAGATGTTGGATTTATTCTGTTAAAACGCAGTCCTACTCTCTGCCGGTCACGGCATCCAAGTCAACGCCCTGTTTTTGCTGCCCGGTATTTTCCGGCGGAGAACGGCAAAGTTTTTTTACTTGAAACGGTGCGCGGATACGATATAATAAGGATGGATAGAAAAATAACATTCGAGCAGCTCTAAGGTTCTGCTGCCCGGAAAGGAGCTTACTGTTATGCGCTATACCATCAGTGAGATGGCATCTCTGCTTGGTGTTACAACCCATACTTTGCGCTACTACGAAAAAATGGGCCTGATCCACCCCGAGGTCAACGAGGATACCGGCTACCGTTACTATACAGTCACTGATACCCGGCGGTTCAACCTGTGCAGGGAACTGCGGGCGGCAGAGCTCTCGCTGGAAGAATGCCGGGAGCTGATCGGCGCACCCACGGTGGAGCAGAGCGACGCCATGTTCAACCATCAGATCGCCCAGCTGCGGCGCAGGCAGGTGCTGGACGAACTGGCCATCCGTTTTTTGGAACACAAGCGGGAGCAGTACCGCACACTGGAACAGAATGCTGGGCGCATCTGGGTGAAGAATTTCCCGGAAATGTGGCGACTGACCTTCTCACAGGAAGAAGCAGCAGACCGGGATAAAGAATTGCAGCAGGAAAAGGCTGAATGGCTGGAATGTATGCCTGCGACCCGCTGGGTGAGCCGCCTGCCCCGGCGGGTGATGGAGCAGTTTCGGGTGGGACGCAACGAGTACGACTACGGCCTTATGATTGAGGCTGATGCCGCCCGCAGGCTGGGGCTGAAGCGCACAAAGCATGTGGAGGTGGTGTGCGGCGGAGACTATCTGACTACCATTTGGAAAAAGGATTATCGCGGGTCCTTTGGGTGGGACTCACTGGACGACCTGCATGCGGAGATCGTGCAGCGCGGGTTCCGTGCGGTGGGCGAGACCTTCAGCAGCATCGCTGCTAGCCGGGAGCAGCCCGATGGGAGCATCGTGAATTACCATCTGACGCGGACAAAAATATATACATAAAATTGCAATATCACGAGAATTTGTTATATCAGACAAATTCTTGTGATATTTTTGTCAAAATAGCCCTTGACCTTCGCGCTGCTCTAACGTGTAAGCTTTGTTTATCCAGTAACAAAGTCTGCGGACTTTGCTGCCAAACACGGATCACACGAAGAAAAAAGAAAAGGCAAGGAGAACGATTATGAGCGAAAAGATTTCTCGTCGCAACTTCCTGCGCACTGCTACCTTGGGTGCAGCTGCCGCAGGCCTGCTGGCCGGCTGCGGCAACAGCGCGGCTGCTGGCAGCGCTGCTGCCGGTACCTATACCGCAGGCACCTACAGTGCCACTGCCACCGGTATCAACACCACAACGCCTGTCACTGTGACCATGACCTTCAATGCAGATACCATTACCGATGTGCAGATCGATGTGGCAAACGAAACCAAGGGTTATGGTGCCGATATCGCCGATGAGATGGTGAAGAAGATCTTGGATGCACAGTCCAGCGAGGTGGATGGCCACTCCGGCGCTACCATCACCTCCGACGCCATCAAAAAGGCTGCCGAGAGCTGCATCAATCAGGCCAAGGGCGTGGCCGTTGCCCCCACCGAGGCCAACAAGGCTGAGACCATTGTGCCCGAAGGACTGACCACCGAGGAAGTGGAGTCCTCTGTCTGTGAGCTGGGCGACATCACCCCTGACGAGACTAAGGACTTTGACGTGGTCGTTGTGGGCGCCGGTGCTGCCGGTGTGCCTGCTGCCGGCTGGGCAGCTGAACTGGGCGGCCATGTGGCATTGCTGCAAAAGCAGAGCGTCGTGGTCAGCCAAGGCAACTGCGGTTCCGCCATCATCAAGTCCAAGTCCACCGAGGCTGGCAAGAAGATGTGGGTGCACATGACCAACAGCCTGTGCGACTGGCGCTCCAATACCGATATCCTGAACGCTTATGTCGAGAACTCCGAAGAGGCCCTGATGTGGTACCTGAACCGCGCTGGTCTGACCGATGAGACAGAGTACGGCGACGGCAGCAAGGTGGACAGCAATGCAAACCCCTCTGATCTGCTGCACAATGACGAGAAGGGAATCTTTGCCTACATGTGCACCAGTCAAGACCTGACAGGTGTGTGGAAGGACCGCACTGATACCTACGACTTCGGCAGCGAGCACTGCTACTTCTTTGCTCCGTGGATCGGCCCCAAGCCCCAGAATGTGGGCAACGTGCTGGCAGCCGTTCTGGAGAATGTGCAGGCCAAGAACTCCAATCTGGAGACCTTCTTCAATACCCCTGCTGTCAAGCTGGTGCATGAGAATGGCAAGGTGACCGGCGTTATCGCCAAGGATGACAGCGGCAAGTACATCCAGTTCAACGCCTCCAAGGGCGTCATTCTGGCAACCGGTGATTACATGAACAACGATGCCATGGTCAAGCGCTGGTGCCCGGACATCGACGGCTACGACAAGAAGCAGTACCAGAAGACCGGTGACGGTTACATCATGGCCATTGACGCCGGCGCCAAGATGGAGAATCTGGGCCACACCAAGATGATGCATGACTTCGACTCCGGCCTGATGTACGAGGAACCCTTCCTGTATGTCAACATGGAGGGCAAGCGCTTCTGCAACGAGGATACCGGCTTTGTTTACATGGGCAACATCACCAAGTATCTGCCCAAGTTCAACGGTGACAATGTGGATGCAAACCACCCGGACGGCTCTCTGGGCTGGTACTGCCAGATCTACGACAGCGACTACATGAACTACGCCAACAGCCCGGTGCCGGAGCAGGTGATGACGAAGTATATCCCCGGTGCGGTGGAGAACCCGCAGGGTGTTTTTGCCAACCTGATCGACACCTACAAGGCTGACACCATTGAAGAACTGGCTGGTCTGCTGGGTATCCCCGCCGATGAGCTGCAAAAGACCATCGACCGCTACAACGAGCTGTGCGACAAGGGCAGCGATGTGGACTTTGGTAAGAAGAGCACCTATATGCACAAGATCGAGAAGGCTCCCTTCTGGGGCATCCGCAAGCACATCCGCGTGTCTGCCATTTGCGCCGGTGTGAACACCAACGCCAACGGTCAGGCACTGGACACTGACGGTAACGTCATCGACGGCCTGTACTGCGTGGGCAACGTAGGCGGTGTGTTCTACGGCGGTGCAGACTATCCGTTCCACCAGACCGGTCTGTCTCTGGGTCGTTGCTACACCTTTGGTATGCTGGCTGCAAAGCATGCTATGGGCCAGCTGTAATTAAGAAAAAGCTGATTTTGGGGCTGTTGCAAAATAGCATCCCTTTATCGCAAAGCCGATCAATCTGAATATTTTTGTACCGCCCCTCCGAAAATATCGTTGATGCGGATAGAAAGCTGTACAGAAGGACGTTCTCAGAACGCAGTACACCTGATAAACGAATACCGCCGAGGACTTTTCCCATTGTGGAGGTGTCCTCGGCGGCTTTTTTGTATATAGGGCAGCAATTCTTGACCGTTTTTGTGAAGGTGATGAGTTACGAGATGGAGCACAGCTTTCTCCGCAATGATCTCGATTGAAAACAACTGCACATATAAAGCAAAAAAGGAATATTCTTACTTGTCAATTTGCTGTAGAAAATCACCTGAGTTTGGGCAAAATTGATAAAGTGAAAAAGAAACCCGTTCCCATCTTGACACTCCGCAAAGAATATGATATTGTAATCAAGCATAGAATAAATTTCCATTTAAGTGCTTCATTTGTTCGTGCCTTACAAAAAAGAAAATTGTACGTGAGCAGCGTCGTTGGATTGTTACCGTTTGGCGGGCTAGACCAACTCTGCATAGCACAAGCCGAAAGCGTGTTTCAGCCTTCGGTATGTTTGCTGTGTCGAGGATGGTCTTTTTTTATTGCCTTTTTCAACTTGAGGAGGAGAAACAATGCAATATACCGTCAAAAAACCGATCAACAACAACATTCTGCGCGTGGTGGATCCCACGGGCTGTGAGCTGATCGTCACCGGACGCGGTCTGGGCTTTGGCGTTAAGCCGGGCTATAAAATCGAGGCTGAAACCGTGGAGCGCAGCTACCGCATGACCAGCCCTGCCGTGCAGCAGAAATTGGTGGAACTTCTGGAACAGATCCCGTATGAGCATCTGCTGCTCACCGATGAGCTGGTGGCAATGATCCGCAGCCGGGTGAACTACCCGCTGAACGAAAGCCTGCTCATCACGCTGGCCGACCACATCAGCTTTGCCATCCAGCGCAGCGAGCAGGGAATTCGCTTTTCTAACCCGCTGATGGCTCCTATTCGGGAATTCTACCCGGAAGAGTATCGCCTTGGTATGGAGTGCCTTGCCACCATCCGCCAGCGCTGTCATGCAGACCTTTCGGACGACGAGGGCGGCTTCATTGCGCTGCACATCGTCAACGCAGAGCTCAACACCACCATGAGCGTGGTGAACGAGGTCACTCGCTTTGTAGATGGCTGCGTGCAGGTGGTGGAATACTTTTACAACTGCCATTTTGACCGGGATGCACTGGATTTCAGCCGCTTTACAGTGCATTTGCGCTTTTTTGCGCAACGCGTATTTCAAGGAAAACAGGAACAGGAAAACGATACCCACGACGAAGTGTTCCGCGCCCTGATCGCCCGCAATTGCAGCGAACACTACAAATGCGCCTGCTGCATTGCGGAGTATGTGCGCAACACCTGGTACAAGGAGCTTTCGGATGAGGAACTGGTGTTCCTTACGATCCATCTGAAACGGATTCGGATGGGGAAATAAGCTTTCTTGCTTCACCTTTGATCCTCCACAGGTCTTTCCTGTGTGGATATATATGCTGGATACGAACTTGAGAAAAGGAGAACTGAAGATGAAAGACAAGATCTTTGGCGTGCTGCAGCGCGTGGGACGCAGCTTTATGCTGCCCATTGCACTGCTGCCTGTGGCGGGCCTGCTGCTGGGTATCGGCAGCTCGTTCACCAACGAAACCATGCTGGCGGCCTATGGCCTGAACAGCGTCATCCACCCCGGTACCCTGATCTACACCATTCTGGACGTGATGAGCCAGACCGGCAGCGCCGTGTTCAACAATCTGGCGCTGCTGTTCGCCATGGGCGTGGCCATCGGCATGGCCCGCAAGGAAAAAGAGGTGGCCGCCCTGTCCGGTGCAGTGGCTTATATCATTATGAATACAGCCATTCAAGCCATGATCAATGCGGCAGGCGGCGTAGAAGCGATGCCTGCCAACTCCACCACCATCATGCTGGGCATCACAACCCTGCAAATGGGTGTGTTCGGCGGCATCGTGGTCGGTCTGGGCGTGGCGGCGCTGCACAACAAGTTCTATAAGATCGAGCTGCCGCAGGTGCTGGCCTTCTTTGGCGGTACACGCTTTGTGCCCATCGGCAGTTCTATTGTGTATCTGGTGGTCGGCATTGCCATGTTCTATATCTGGCCGGTGGTGCAGAGCGGTATTGCCGCGCTGGGTGCACTGGTGCTGGCTTCCGGCTACGCAGGCACCTTTATTTACGGCCTGCTGGAGCGTGCGCTGATCCCCTTTGGACTGCATCATGTGTTCTATATGCCGTTCTGGCAGACCGCTGTGGGCGGCACCGCCATCATCGATGGCGTTACCGTGACCGGCGCACAGAACATCTTCTTTGCCGAGCTGGCCTCCAAGTCTACCACGGTGTTCTCGGTCAGCGCTACCCGTTTCATGGCCGGTAAGTTCCCCTTTATGATGTTCGGTCTGCCCGGCGCGGCGCTGGCGATGTACCAGTGCGCCAAGCCGGAAAAGAAAAAGGTGGCAGGTGGCCTGCTGTTGTCTGCTGCGTTGACGGCTTTCCTCACCGGCATCACCGAGCCGCTGGAATTTACCTTTATCTTTGTGGCTCTGCCCATGTACGCCGTGCACTGCGTGCTGGCCGGTCTGTCCTTCATGCTGATGCACATCCTGAATGTGGGCGTGGGCATGACCTTCTCCGGCGGTCTTATCGACCTGGTGCTGTTCGGTGTGATGCAGGGCAACGCCAAGACCCACTGGGTGTGGGTGGTCGTGGTTGGTGCGGTGTACTTTGTACTGTACTACATCATTTTCCGCTTTATGATCTCCAAGTTTGACTACAAGACCCCGGGCCGCGATGATGCCGAGGAAGTCAAGCTGTACACCCGTGCGGACGTGAACGCCCGCAGCGCCGCTTCCGGCAGCACCGCCCCCGCAGGGGATGATCCGGTCAGCGCCCTGATCGTAGAAGGTCTGGGCGGTGCCGCTAATCTGTCCGATGTGGACTGCTGCGCCACCCGCCTGCGCTGCACCGTCAAGGACGCTGCGCTGGTCCGGCAGGATGTGCTCAAGGCCTCCGGTGCCTCCGGCGTGATCTGCAAGGGCAACGGTGTGCAGGTGGTATACGGCCCCAAGGTGGCCGTCATCAAGGCAAAGCTGGAAGATTATCTGGAAAATGCACCTAAGACCCCGGCGGCGACTGCAACACCCGCCCCGGCGGCCCACGCAGCAAAGGATACCGTGCTGTCTGCCTGCCTGAACGGCACTGTAGTGCCGCTGGCCGATGTGAAGGATGAAGCCTTTGCCAGCGGTGCACTGGGGGACGGCATTGCCATTGAGCCCACCGATGGTGAACTGGTGGCACCTGCTGACGGTGAGATCTCCTCCACCTTTGAGACCCACCATGCCGTGGGCATGACCACGGCTGACGGTGCCGAACTGCTGATGCACATCGGCATCGATACGGTCAAGCTGGGTGGCAAGCACTTTACCTACCTCGTCAACGAGGGTGACAAGGTGAAGAAAGGTCAGCCGTTGATCCGCTTTGAACTGGAAGCCATTAAGGCTGAAGGCTATCCTGTGACCACGCCGCTCATTGTCTGCAATACTGATGACTATGCCGCTGTCGCGGCTAAAGCCAGTGGCATCGTAAAGCAGGGCGATGCGCTGCTGGAACTGAAGCACTAAGCGTTTCTCCTAAACTGTAAGGCAGGGTTGTTATAAAAGGGGGGCTGTTGCAAAATAGCCCCAACAAAAAAATGAGATAGACTTCCCCGAAAGGGGATGCCTATCTCATTTTTTGTTGTATCTGCGATACCACCGCTAAATCGGAAACTATTTCCATCAAAGGCTGCAAGGTCAAGATCACCTATGCGTCTGCGGATACGGACTGTTTGGATGCGATCCAGAAGCTGCTGCAAACCACCATCCTGCGCACGGCAGGGCACACCGCTGCCTGACATCCTTGTGTTCCTTGAATGCGTGAGATCTGCAACGAGCTGTTTACATGGGCGGATGTGTACGACACCGCCAACCACGATGAACGCCGCGCTATCTTGCAGCAGTTCATTACGGAGATTCGTGTCCGAAAAGACTATGAGATCTCGATTACGCTGAACGCCAGCTTCAACCAAGTGAAGCAGCTCAAGGCTGTATCAACCTACGATGGTGCGGAGATTTTTGAAGAAATTTCCGAAAAGGGGGCATAAAAGCGATGTGCTTGCCCGCAGAACTCTGCAAAATGCAAAGAAAGAAGCGTGAAACCGATGGATTTTCAAAAAGTACATGGATGACCCCGCCCGGTTCGCATCCGACTTCAGGGTTCGGAGCCCGGCACGGTCTGCCAAAGTTTTTTAGGCATAAAAAACGCCGCATCGTACAAAACGATGCGGCAAATTGGTGGACCTAGAGGGATTCGAACCCTTGACCTCTCGGATGCGAACCGAACGCTCTCCCAACTGAGCTATAGGCCCATATGTTCTTCACAACGCAAATAGTGTAACTCTTTCGGAGGCATTTGTCAAGAGCTTTTCGTCGCGCCGTGCCGCAGGAGTTTCGCTGCATCGCGTTGCAGAAGAGGGAGAGCGCTTGGCTGCGTCCGGAGGGGGGATTACCCGACGATGCGCCAGTGGTCGGGCTTATCAGTGTCGGTGGTGATGCCGTCGTCGGTGTACATCCGGTAGGGCACAGGCTGACCGTCCGGCGAAAAATGCCAGAAGGTGAGGGCGGTGTCGTCCAGCAGAGAAGTGTTGGCGGCAGGCTGCGCCACCGGCACCGTGTGGCCCGGACGGAGGAACAGCAGCACTTCGTCCAGCTCGCAGGCCAGATAGTGCCGTCCGGCGGGTAAGACCTCTTCGTCGTAGTCACAGCTGCTGCGCAGGCGCAGCAGCTTCATCGGCTCGGGCAGATAGACCGTCCGGCCGTGGGCGTTCTGGGTATAGATGGGGGCGATCATCAAGCCCTCGCCCAGAAGCAGCTGGTCCTCCACCTCCCGGGCGTCGGGGTCGGCAGGATAGTCAAAGGCCAGAGGCCGGAAGTAGGGCGCATCCTCCAGCGCGGCCTTCATGAATTCACTGTAGAGGTAGGGCAGAAAGGCCCACTTGGGCGGGATGTAGCTGGGGCCGATGAGCTGCCGGAACTCCTTCGCCGCCTCTGCCGCCGTGGGGGCGGTGATGAGATAGAGGGCATAGTCCGATTCTGCCGCCGCGAAGCGGAGGGTGTCGTGGCGGGTGTAGCCGATGTCATAGCTCACTTTGCCCGGGAAATCAAGGAAGATTCCGATGCACTCGCTGCCATCGGGTCAGAAGACCGCCCAGGTGGTGCGCAATGCTGAGGAAAACCGCTTTTTGGCCTCTACCAGTATGGTACGCCCTCCAGCCCGGCAGAGCAAGAGAGAAAACCGTCAGAACGATACAACAAAACCGGCATTTTCGCCGGAAAGGAGGGCGCGGGGCTTGTTTGGGCAGGGGGAAATGGTATATAATAAGAATATTCTAGTGTATAAGGGGAGGATCATCATGTATCAGAAAGGGATCAAGCGGCTGCTGGCCGTGGTGCTGTCGGCCTGCGGGCTGCTGGTGCTGTCGCCGCTGCTGCTTCTGCTTTGCCTTGCCATCAAGCTGGACTCGCCGGGGCCGATCTTCTTCCGGCAGAAGCGGGTGGGCATCCATAAGAGCTATTTCAACATTCTCAAGTTCCGCACCATGCGCATCGACACCCCCCACGATATGCCCACCCATCTGCTCCATGACCCGGAGCAGTATATCACCCGGGTGGGCCGCTTCCTGCGCAAGACCAGTCTGGACGAGCTGCCCCAGCTGTGGAACATCCTCGTGGGCGATATGGCCGTCATCGGCCCGCGTCCGGCGCTCTGGAATCAGTACGACCTGCTGGCCGAGCGGGACAAGTACGGGGCGAACGATGTCCGCCCCGGTCTGACAGGCTGGGCGCAGATCCATGGCCGGGACGAGCTGGAAATCACGGAAAAGGCCAAGCTCGACGGCTGGTATGTGGAGCATATGAGCTTCTGGCTGGATGTCAGGTGCTTTTTCGGCACCATCAGGGCCGTGGCCGACCACGACGGCGTGGTGGAGGGCGGCACCGGGACGCTGCACGAGGAAGAGGAAAACGACCATAAATAGGGGAAACATAACATGCTGAATGAACTGTATCACATTGCGACTCCATGGGCAAAGGCAACAAAAAGCCAGATCAACGTGAACCGGATGCTTGGAGTGGCGGCGAATGTCCTTTATCCGGTATATTGTGCATGGAGTCCGCTTCCGAAACAGAAAACAACGCCGGGCGAAAAGATGGTGGTATCTCTGACCACCTTCCCGCTCCGGATTGGGAAAGTCCATCTGACGATCCAGAGCATCCTGCGGCAGAGCCGCCCGGCAGATCGTATCCTGCTCTGGCTGTCCAAGGAGGAATTTCCGGAGGAAGCACAGCTCCCGGAAAATCTGCTCCGCCTGAAGGAGAGGGGACTGGACATCCGCTTCTGCGACAATATCCGCTCCTTTAAAAAGGTGTTCTATACCGCGCAGGAATTTGAAAATAATGTGATCATTACAGCGGACGATGATGCGCTCTACCCGGAAAACTGGCTGGAAGGGCTGTGGGATACCCATGAAAAGTATCCGGGCTGTGTGTGCTGCTACCGTGCGCACGAGATCACGTTTGAAGGCGGAAGGGTAGCACCCTATCAGGAGTGGCACGGCTTGTCGCCGGACAAAAAAGGTCCTTCGGAAGCGCTTTTTCCAGTGGGTGTCGGAGGGGTATTGTACCCTGCCGGCTATTTCAGCGGTATCGAGTTCGACAGTGAAAAGATCCTGAAGCTGTGTCCGACGGCGGACGATATGTGGCTCAAGATCGTAGGAGCACAGAAAAGGATCCCGGCGGTGAAGGTGAGCACCAATTCGAAGGAGTGGTTCACCATCCGGAATAGCCAGCGCCAGTGCCTGATGTCGGTCAACACCGCCGGAAGGATGCTGAACGACGAAGCGCTGCAAAACCTGATGGAATATTATCACGTTACAGCGGAGATGCTGGGCGGCACATCGACAGAGCAGAAAGGCAAAGGATAAAAGATGGCGAGCAGGACAGATGTGAAGATCAGTGTGATCGTACCGGTCTACAATGTAGAAAAAGAACTCCCTCGCTGCATCGAGAGCCTCCTGACACAGACGTATTCGAATTTTGAGCTGCTTCTGATAAACGATGGCTCATCGGATGGCAGCCCTGAGATCATGGAGAGATACGCGGAGAAGGACCTGCGCATCCGCACCCTGCATAAGAAAAATGGCGGGGTGTCCTCAGCACGCAATAGGGGGCTGGAACAGGCAAAAGGCGAATATGTGTGCTTTGTGGATGCGGACGATGCAGTGGCTCCGCAATATATGGAATGGCTGTATCTGGCCCTCCGGCAGAGCGGAGAGACGGTTGCAATCTGCAGGGATGTGCGGGTGAATGATTTTGAAAAGGAGGCCCCCTTCAAGGCACTTCCGGAAAAAATGCCGGAAACAGAGCGGATGGATCTGAAGCGATATACATTCTGGGATGAAAATGGGTGCCTGTGGTGCTGTAGAGGGATGATGAAGACTGAATTTCTTCGTGATATTCGGTTCGATGAGGAGCTTTCGATCGGAGAAGATGCGCTGTTTATGACAAAGGCACTTCTGAAGGCGGGAGGATACATTTATCTGCCGTGCGGTCTGTACGCATACTATATGCGGGATGGCTCGGCGCTCCATCAGGAGACATTCAAGCCAAAGCAGTTCAGTGAGATAACGGCATGGGAAAGAATTTATGCACTGATCCGGGAGCAGAGGAGACCTGGGGAGGAAAGCATGGAACGAACAGCCGAGGAACGGCTGGCGGTGGTCTGCGCCCATGTGTATTACCGGATGGCGGGCAGCGACCATGCCGATCCGGAGCTGCAAGCCAAGATTGTGCGGATGGTGCGAGAGCATTGGCGGGCAGCCTTGCGCGTCCCGAACAACAAGAAGCGTGAAAAGAGCAAGCTCTGGATGCTGATCTGCTGCCCGGCGGCGGGACGCTGGATGTGGAGGCTGGGGAAAAAGCTGAAACAGGGATGAACCGCCGAAGGAGCTGAAGCATCTTGAGAAACGAAGCGGTTTTGTCTTGATTTATGTCGGAAATGTTATATAATAAAACAGTATACAAGACACAGAAGGAGGATTTCCATGGAACGCACCTATATCAATGAGGTACAAAAGGAAATTGGCAGCACGGTCAAGGTGCAGGGCTTTATCGAGAACCTGCGCAACAGCAAGTATATGGCCTTCATCGTGCTGAAGGATATTACCGGCAAGCTTCAGATCACCGTCGAGAAGGAGGATCACCCCGAGCTGGTGGACACCATCGACAAGCTGACCCCGGACTCGGTCATCACCGTCACCGGCAAGGTGGTGGAGAACGACTACGTCAAGATGGGCGGCATCGAGATGATCCCCTCGGCCATCGAGATCGAGAGCATCGCCGACGCACTGCCCATCGTCCGCAAGGAGATCGCAGCCACCAAGAAAAAGAAGGCTGTGGAGCGTTCCAGCATCGACCAGCGCATCGACTACCGCTGGATCGACCTGCGCACCGACGAGAATCAGCTGATGTTCAAGGCACAGAGCTGCTTCGTCAACGCCATGCGCCAGTTCCTGCTCGAGCGTAACTTCATCGAGATCCACACCCCGAAGCTCATCGCTGCCGCCAGCGAGAGCGGCTCTGAGGTGTTCAAGGTGGACTACTTCGACCGCAACGCTTATCTGGCCCAAAGCCCTCAGTTCTACAAGCAGATGGCGATGGCTGCCGGCTTCGAGCGCATCTTCGAGACCGGCCCCGTCTTCCGCGCTGAGAAGAGCTACACCAACAAGCACTCCACCGAGTTCTCCGGCTTCGACCTCGAGTTCAGCTACATCACCTCTTACAAGGACGTCATGAAGATGGAGGAGGAGCTGCTGACTGCCGGCCTCAAGGCCGTCAAAGAGCAGTACGGCGACCAGATCAAGGAGCTGTTTGGTCAGGAAGTCGTCGTCCCCACCACTCCGTTCCCCGTGGTCAAGCTGGCCGACCTGTACAAGGCTCTGGAAGAGGAGTTCGGCTACACCGTCGATGAGTCCGAGAAGGGCGACCTGACCACTGAGGCCGAGCGCCTGAGCTACGACTGGGTCAAGAAGCACTACGGCCACGAGTTCCTGTTCATCACCGACTACTCCGCCGAGAAGCGTGCGTTCTACCATATGCGCGACGAGAACGGCGTGCCGCAGGGCTATGACCTCATCTGGCGCGGCGTGGAGATCACCACCGGCGCACAGCGTGAGCACCGCTATGAGGTGCTGAAGAAGCAGGCAGAGGAAAAGGGTCTGGCCGACGACGTCAAGTTCTATCTGGAGTTCTTCCAGTATGGCTGCCCCCCGCACGGCGGCTTCGGTCTGGGCATCGACCGCCTGACCATGCTGCTCTGCGGCCTGAGCATCAAGGACGCCGAGTTCCTGTTCCGCGGCCCCAACCGTCTGACTCCGTGATCTGAAACATAACAAAAAAAGCCAGTGCACAAGCCGTGCGCTGGCTTTTTTGGCGTCTTATGGCTTACTGGATGCCGGTGACTTTATAGTCCTGTGCCTCGACTGCATTCTTGAGCACATCGTCGGCCACATCCTCGGTCAGGGTGACGACGGCGGTGCCGTCGGTGTGACTTGCCACGGCTTCAGAGACGCCGGGGATGGCCTCGAGAGCCTTTTTCACACGGGCCTCACAGTGGCAGCACATCATGCCTTCAATGTTCAGAGTCTTTTTCATGGGATCGTCCTCCATTTTGCCATCGGGCGCTTCGGTGTCCGATAGCGTATTATTTTCTGCCGCAGACGGTGCAAAGACAGCTGCGGGGGAAGCTTTTTTGTGGTCGTGCTTGGTGCTGTGCAGGTCGAACAGATTCAGCCGCAGGGCATTGCTCACGACGCAGAAGCTGGACAGGCTCATAGCGGCAGCACCGAACATGGGGTTCAGCGTCAGGCCGAAGGGGATGAACAGACCCGCTGCCAGCGGGATGCCGATGATGTTGTAGATGAACGCCCAGAACAGGTTCTCGTGGATGTTCCGCAGGGCAGCGCGGCTGAGGCGGATGGCGGCGGGCACATCCGAGAGTCTGGAGTTCATCAGGACGACATCGGCGGCGTCGATGGCCACGTCGGTGCCTGCACCAATGGCGATGCCGGTGTCAGCACGGGTCAGGGCGGGGGCGTCGTTGATGCCGTCGCCTACCATGGCTACCTTGCCGCTGGTCTGAAGCTGGCGGATGACAGCCTCCTTGCCGTCGGGCAGGACGCCTGCGATGACCTCGTCCACGCCCGCCTGCCGGCCAATGGCGTCGGCGGTGCGCTGGTTGTCGCCGGTGAGCATCACTACCCGGATGCCCATATTCTGGAGCTGCCGGATGGCCTCGGGGCTGTCCGCCTTAATGGTGTCGGCCACGGCGATGACGCCCAGCAGACGGCCTGCGCCGCCGAAGAAGAGGGGCGTCTTGCCCTCAGCGGCCAGCTGTTCGGCCTGCTGTGCCAGTGCGGCGGGCAGGGAAAGCTTCGACTGGATAAAGGCCGCGCTGCCGCCAAAGATGTCCACGCCGTCCAGCTTTGCGGCCAGACCGTTGCCCGGCAGGGCCGCAAAGTCTGTGACCGTCGGAGGCGTGATGGCCTTTGCCTCGGAGTAAGCCAGAACGGCCTTGGCCAGCGGATGCTCGCTGCGGCTTTCCAGTGCGGCGGCCAGCGTCAGCAGCTCGGTCTCAGAGACGCCCTCGGCGGGCAGCAGGTCAGTGACCCGGGGCGCACCCTCGGTGATGGTGCCGGTCTTGTCCAGCGCCACGATCTGAGTGCGGCCTGTGGCTTCCAGCGAGGCGGCGGTCTTGAAGAGGATGCCGTTCTTTGCGCCGAGGCCGTTGCCCACCATGATGGCCACGGGGGTCGCAAGACCCAGCGCGCAGGGGCAGCTGATGACCAATACAGAAATGCCCCGGGCCAGCGCATAGCCCAGCTCACGGCCCAGCAGGAGCCAGACGATGGTAGTGAGGACGGCGATGGAGATGACCGCCGGGACAAAGTAGCCCGATACGGTGTCGGCGATCTTGGCGATGGGAGCCTTGGTGGCGGCGGCATCGCTGACCATCTTGATGATCTGGGACAGGGTAGTGTCCTCGCCCACGCGGGTAGCCTCGCAGCGGAGGAAGCCCGACTGATTGGTAGTAGCGGCGCTGACTCTGTCGCCCGCAGCCTTGTCCACCGGGATGCTCTCGCCGGTCAGGGCGCTCTCGTTCACGGCGCTGACACCCTCCAGCACCAAGCCGTCCACAGGGATGTTCTCGCCGGGGCGGACGACGAAGATGTCGCCCTTCTGCACGTCGGCGATGGAGACGGTCACTTCCGCGCCGTCCCGTACCAGCGTGGCGGTCTTGGGGGCCAGCTTCATCAGGCTCTTGAGGGCGTCGGTGGTCTTGCCCTTGGAGCGTGCTTCCAGCATCTTGCCCACCGTGATGAGGGTCAATATCATGGCGGCCGACTCGAAGTAGAACTCCATCATATAGTGCATGACCAGCGCGTCATTGCCGTGGAGTTGGGCGTCGGTCATGGCAAAGAGGGCGTAGGTGCTCCACACATAGCTTGCCATGGAGCCGAGGGCCACCAGCGTATCCATGTTGGGGGCACCGTGGATGAGGCCTTTGAAGCCGCTGATGAAAAACTTCTGGTTGATGACCATGACGATGCCAGCCAGGATCAGCTGGACAAGGCCCATGGCGATGTGGTTGCCGTCGAACCAGTGAGGCAGGGGCCAGCCCCACATCATGTGGCCCATCGAGAAGTACATCAGCACCAGCAGGAAGCCCAGCGAGGCGATGAGACGGCGCTTGAGCTTGGGGGTCTCGTGGTCGGCCAGTGCGTCGAGATCGGCATTGGTGTCCGATGCCTTATGGGCGGCGTCCGACTTGGGGCTTGCACCATAGCCCGCCTCCTGCACCGCCGAGATGATGGCGGCAGGGGAGGCAGTGCCCTCTACGCCCATAGAGTTGGTCAGCAGGCTCACCGAGCAGCTCGTGACGCCCGGCACCTTCTTTACGGCCTTTTCCACCCGGGCAGAGCAGGCCGCGCAGCTCATGCCCGTGACATTGTATTGTTCCATTGTGGATTCCTTTCCGCTGCATAAGATGCCCGGAATGGGGTCATTTCATGAGCTTGGGCAGCAGGGTCAGCAGCTCGTCCAGTTTTTCACTGCTGCCATTCCGCAGGTCGTCAGCCACACAGGTGCGGACGTGCTGGCCCAGCAGCTCCTTCGAAAAGCCGTTCAGTGCAGCGTTCACCGCCGCCACCTGCACCAGAATATCGGTGCAGTAAACATCCTTTTCCACCATTGCGCGGATCCCGCGCACCTGACCCTCGATGCGGCTCAGTCGGTTGACGAGGGCACGGTATTCCTCGGGAGTGCGGTCCTTGTGGCGGCAGCAGGAGGGGGCAGTGTCCTTTTCGGCAGGCGCAGCGGCGCAGCAGGGCTTCTTTTCAGCATCAGTCATAGCAGATAGCTCCTTTCCGGGTAGTTCAATGTAGGAGGACGTACCCTGCGGGGGTAAGCCTCCCGATGAGTTGATTTTACCACTTAGGGGTATCTTTTGCAAGCAGATAGAACACGCTAACTGTGAAAGTTTTGTGAAATCGGGAAACTGGAGAAACAGAAACGGGAGCCTCCCGCAAAGGAAAGCTCCCGTTTCTGTTTAGGATAGGAAAGAGAATGTCAGAAGTAGGGGGGTCACAGGTTGGTGTAACCCATCAGATAGCGGTCTACCTCGGCGGCACAGTCGCGGCCCTCTCGCAGGCCCCAGACGACGAGGCTCTGGCCCCGGCGCATATCGCCGCAGACGAAGACTTTATCCACATTGGTGCGGAAGCTCTGGTCGGCCACATTGCCCCGGGCGTTCCGCTCCACGCCGAATGCCTCAGCGACATAGTCCTCACAGCCCACGAAACCGGCGGCGATGAAAGCCAGCTGGCAGTCGTAGGTGAACTCCTCGCCGGTAGGCACCATGCTGGTGCGGCCGGTGTCGGGGTCGCGCTGGGGCTTCAGATAGGAGATGACCGCGCCGGTCAGATTTCCGGCCTCGTCCTTCAGGAACTCCTTTACAGTAGTCTGGTAAACGCGGGGGTTCTTGCCGAACTTGGCGAGGCACTCGGTCTGGCCGTAGTCCACCTTCAGCACCCGGGGCCACTCGGGCCACGGATTGTTCGCCGCACGCTCCTTCGGGGGCTGGGGCATCATCTCCAGCGCCATCAGGTCGGTGCAGCCCTGCCGCAGGGCCGTGCCCTGACAGTCGTTGCCGGTGTCACCGCCGCCGATGACGAGGACATTCTTACCTGCGGCGCTGATGGCCTTGCCGTCGGCAAAGCTGCTGTCCAGCAGGCTCTTGGTCACGCTGGTGAGGTAGTCCACCGCGAGATGGATGCCCCGGGCATCCCGGCCGGGGACGTTCAGGTCCCGGGCCTTCTTTGCGCCGCAGCAGAGGACGATGGCGTCGTAGCTCTTGAGCAGCTCGGCGGCATCCACGGCCCCGCCCACGTCCATGTTGGTGCGGAACTCCACGCCTTCGGCCTGCATGATCTTGATGCGGCGCTCGATGACGGATTTGTCCAGCTTCATGTTGGGGATGCCGTACATCAGCAGACCGCCCACCCGGTCGGCCCGCTCAAAAACGGTGACGGCGTGGCCGCGGATGTTGAGGTACTCGGCCACCGACAGGCCCGAGGGGCCGCTGCCGATGACGGCCACGCTCTTGCCGGTGCGGGCCGGGGGCGGGGCGGCGTGGAGCCAGCCCTTGGCGTAGCCCGTCTCCACGATGGCGTGCTCGTTCTCCCGGACGGTGACGCTGCTGCCGGTCACATCGCCGCAGGTGCAGGCGGCTTCGCAGAGGGCCGGGCAGACCCGGCTCGTGAACTCCGGGAAACGATTGGTGGCCCGCAGACGGCGGAGTGCCAGCTCCCACTTGCCCTGATATACGAGGTCGTTCCACTCCGGGATGAGGTTGTTCAGGGGGCAGCCGGAGGCCATGCCGCCGATCATCATGCCGGCCTGACAGAAGGGAACGCCGCAGTCCATACAGCGTGCCGCCTGCGTCTGCTGCTCCTCCCGGGAGAGCCAGATGTGAAATTCGTTGAAATTCTCGATGCGCTCCAGCGGCGGAACATCCGTGCTGGTCTTGCGCGCGTAATCCATAAAACCAGTGAGTTTTGCCATGATGTTCCCCTCCTTACTTCTTCTTCTGCACGGCGTAGAATGCTTCGATCTGCGCCTGCTCGCCGTCGAGACCCCGCTCCTCCATGGAGGCGATGACCCGCAGCATATGGTCGTAGTCGTAGGGGAGAACTTTCTTGAACTTGGGCAGGAACTCGCTGAAATTGTCCAGGATCTCCTTGCCGCGGGGCGAGCCGGTCAGCTCGACGTGCTCCCGGATCAGCTCCTTCAGGGTGGCGACATCGTATTTGTGCTCCACCGGCTCGAGGCTGACGGTCTCCTTGTTCACCCGCTGGTAGAAGTCCCAGTTCTCGTCCAGCACATAGGCAATGCCGCCGGTCATGCCGGCCGCGAAGTTCTTGCCGGTATGACCCAGAACGACGACGGTGCCGCCGGTCATGTACTCGCAGCCGTGGTCGCCCACGCCCTCAACGACGGCCACAGCGCCCGAGTTGCGGACACAGAAGCGCTCACCGGCCACGCCGGAGACGAAGGTCTTGCCGCTGGTGGCACCGTAGAGGGCCACGTTGCCGATGATGATGTTGTCCTCGGGCTTGAAGGTGATGCCCTCGGGCGGGCGGACGATGAGCTTGCCGCCGGACAGACCCTTGCCCATGTAGTCGTTGCAGTCGCCGGTCAGCTCAAGGGTCAGGCCCTTGGGGATGAACGCGCCGAAGCTCTGGCCGCCTGCGCCGGTGCAGTGGACGGTGTAGACGTCATCCGGCAGGTCGCCGCCATACTTGCGGGTGATCTCGCTGCCAAAGATGGCGCCAAAGGCGCGGTCGGTGTTGGAGACCTCCAGCTTGACGCTCTGGGGGGTCTTGCTGGACAGCTTGAACTTCTTCATCAGCACCTTCATGTCCAGCGTGTCTTCCAGATGGAAGTCATAGGTATCCTCTTTCTGGAAGTGGACGTTGCTGTTGACGATGGCGGGGTTGTGCAGGATGCAGTCGAGGTCCATCTTGGCCAGACGGCTTCCGGCAGGGGCGGGCTTGACGTGGAGCAGGTCGGTGCGGCCCACCAGCTCGTCGATGGTGCGGATGCCCAGCTTTGCCATATACTCCCGCAGCTCCTGCGCCACGAAGGTCAGGTAGTTGATGATGTATTCGGGCTTGCCGCGGAAATGCTTGCGCAGCTCGGGGTTCTGGGTGCAGATGCCCATGGGGCAGGTGTCGAGGTTGCAGACACGCATCATCACGCAGCCCATGGTCATCAGCAGGGAGGTGCCGAAGCCGAATTCCTCCGCGCCCAGCATACAGCTGATGGCGACATCCCGGCCGGAGAGGAGCTTGGAGTCGCTCTCGATGCGCACGCGGGTGCGCAGGCCGTTCAGGATCAGGGTCTGGTGGGTCTCGGCGATGCCCAGCTCCCAAGGCAGACCGGCGTCCTTGATGGAGTTGCGGGGCGCAGCGCCGGTGCCGCCGTCATAGCCCGAGACGAGGATGACCTGTGCGCCGCCCTTGGCCACACCGGCTGCGATGGTACCGACACCGGCCTCGCTCACCAGCTTGACGTTGATGTTTGCGTGACGGTTGGCGTTTTTGAGGTCATAGATCAGCTCTGCAAGGTCCTCGATGGAGTAGATGTCGTGGTGGGGCGGGGGAGAGATGAGGCCCACGCCGGTGGTGCTGTGGCGGGTCTTGGCGATCCACGGATACACCTTCGCGCCGGGCAGGTTGCCGCCCTCGCCGGGCTTTGCGCCCTGTGCCAGCTTGATCTGGATCTCCTCGGCGGAGACGAGGTATTTGCTGGTGACGCCGAAGCGGGCAGAGGCCACCTGCTTGATCTTGGAGTTGCTCTCGCTGTGATAGCGCTCTTCCGGCTCGCCGCCCTCGCCGGTGTTGCTCCGGCCGCCGAGGCGGTTCAGGGCGATAGCGATGGTCTCGTGGGCCTCGCTGCTCAGTGCGCCGTAGCTCATGGCTGCAGCCTTGAACCGCTTGACGATGGAGCTGACCGGCTCCACCTCGTCCAGCGGAATGCCGCCATCGGGGGCGTAGTTGAAGTCCAGCAGGCTGCGCAGATGGACGCCGTTCCTGCCCATGTTGTCCACAGTGTGGGTGAACTGCTTGAAGGTGTCGTAGTCGCCGGTGAAGCAGGCCTTCTGGAACAGGTGGATGGTCTGAGGGTTGAACAGGTGCTCTTCCTTGCCGCTGCGGAACTTGTGGGCACCGCCGTCCTCCAGCTGCATATTGATGTCGAGGCCCAGCGGGTCGAAGGCGGCGTTGTGGAGGGCCTCCACGTCTGCCTGAATGTCCTCGAGGCCGATGCCGCCCACGCGGCTGACCGTACCGGTGAAGTACTTGTCGATGACGTCCTTGGAGATGCCGACGGCCTCAAAGATCTGGCTGCTCTGGTAGCTCTGGATGGTGGAAATGCCCATCTTGGAGGCGATCTTCACGATGCCGCCCAGCACAGCCTTGTTGTAGTCGTCCACGGCAGCGTAATAGTCCTTGTCCAGCAGGCCGTCGTCGATGAGCTGGCCGATGGTCTCATGGGCCAGATAGGGGTTGACGGCGCAGGCACCGTAGCCCAGCAGGGCGGCGAAGTGGTGCACCTCGTGCGGCTCGGCGCTCTCGAGGATGAGGGCCAGTGCGGTGCTCTTCTTGGTGCGGATGAGGTACTGGGACACAGCCGACACCGCCAGCAGGCTGGGGATGGCGACATGGTACTCGTCGATGTCCCGGTCGGACAGGATGATGATGTTCGCGCCCTCTTTGTAGGCGCGGTCCACCTCGAGGAAGACGCGGTCGATGGCTTTTTCGAGGCTGGTGTTCTTGTAGTAATTGATGGAGACCGTGGACACCTTGAAGCCCGGTACATTCATGTACTTGATGCGGAGAAGGTCGGTGGAGGTGAGGATGGGGTTGTGGACCTTGAGCACCTTGCAGTTCTCGGGCTTATCCTCCAGCAGGTTGCCGTGTGCGCCCACATAGACGCTGGTGGAGGTGACGACCTTCTCACGGATGGCGTCGATGGGCGGGTTCGTCACCTGTGCGAACCGCTGCTTGAAGTAGTTGAAGAGCGGGGGGTGCTGGCCGCTGAGGACGGCCAGCGGGGTATCGGTGCCCATTGCGCCGGAAGGCTCTGCGCCCTGACGCGCCATCGGCAGGATGAGGGTGCTGATGTCCTCGTACTTGTAGCCGAACACCTTCTGCAGACGCAGCAGGTCGTCGCCGGTATAGCTGGGGGTCTTGACATTGGGGATCTTGAGGTCTTTCAGCTGGACGAGGTTGCGGTCGATCCACTCGCCGTAAGGCTCGCGGCTGGCGTAGTACTCCTTCAGCTTTTCGTCGTCCACGACCTCGCCCTTGAGGGTGTCCACCAGCAGCATCTTGCCGGGGCGGAGACGGTCTTTTACCAGAATGTTCTCCGGCTCACAGGGCAGCACGCCCACCTCGGAGGAAAGGATCATCCGGCCATCCTTGGTGATGTAGTACCGGCTGGGACGCAGGCCGTTGCGGTCCAGCACCGCACCCACCACGTCTCCGTCGGAGAAGAGGATGGCCGCCGGGCCGTCCCACGGCTCCAGCATGGTGGCGTAATACTGGTAGAAATCCCGCTTTTTCTGGCTGATGTTCTTGTTGTTCTCCCACGGCTCGGGGATCGTGATCATGACGGCCAGCGGCAGATCCATGCCGTTCATCACCATGAACTCGAGGGCGTTGTCCAGCATGGCGGAGTCTGAGCCGGAGGTGTTGATGATGGGCAGGATCTTGTTCATGTCCTCCTTCATGATGGGGGAGGAGATGGTCTCCTCGCGGGCCAGCATGGCGTCGGTGTTGCCCTTGATGGTGTTGATCTCGCCGTTGTGGAGGATGAAGCGGTTGGGGTGGGCGCGCATCCAGCTGGGGTTGGTGTTGGTGGAGAAACGGCTGTGCACCATGCCGATGGCGGACTCGTAATCCTCGTCCTGCAAATCGAGGTAGAACAGGCGCAGGTCGTGGACGAGGAACATCCCCTTGTACACGATGGTGCGGCTGGACAGGCTGGGCACATAGGTGCCGTTGCTGGCCTGCTCAAAGACTCGGCGGACGATGTAGAGCTTGCGGTCGAAGTCGATGCCCTTGCTCACCTTGGCGGGCTTTTTGATGAAGCACTGCCAGATGGAGGGCATACAGTCACGGGCTTTCTGACCCACGGCGTCGGGGTCTACGGGCACGGCGCGCCATGCCAGAAACTCAAGGCCCTCTTTGCGGGTCACAAGCTCGAACAGCTTCATGGCCTGCGCCCGCAGATGCTCGTTCTGGGGGAAGAAGAACATACCCACGCCGTATTCGCGCTCGTTGCCGAGGCTGATGTTCAGCTCGTCGGCCACCTTCGTGAAGAAGCGGTGGCTGATCTGCAGCATGATGCCGACGCCGTCGCCGGTCTTGCCCTCGGCGTCCTTGCCGGCGCGGTGCTCAAGGCGCTCCACGATGGACAGTGCATCGCTGACGGTCTGGTGGCTCTTGCGGCCCTTGATGTCCACCACCGCGCCGATGCCGCAGGCGTCGTGCTCGAACTGGGGGTCATACAGACCGAGTGGTCGTTTTTGCTCCGTGAAATTTTCCATAGACTTTCCCATCCTTTTTTCGATTTTCCGGAGGCTTATCCTGGCAGTGCTGCGGCACAATCCGCAGCGCCCCTCTGTGCCGATAAAAAGAAAAGGCGTCCCAGATGGGTCGGCAAAGACACATCTGGAACGCCCTTGTTCCGGATAACAACACTATTATACAAAGGTGTTGAAATAGATTCAAGTGACAGCTGCACCAAAGCTGGGTACACGGCGACGGTTCTTCTTGTGAAAAACAGACACGCAGAGTAGGAAATAGTATGCCTTTTCCGGCTCAGTGCCGGCCCAGACAGGCGGCAAGATCGTCCTCCGGCGTGGTGATGGGCCGGAGGTCATACTTCTCCTGCAAAACAGCGGCCACCCCGGGGGAGAGGAAGGCGGGCAGGGTGGGGCCGAGACGGATGCCCCGGATGCCCAGCGCCAGCAGGGCCATCAGCACACAGACCGCCTTCTGCTCGAACCAGCAGAGGATGATGGAGAGGGGCAGCTCGTTGACCGAGCAGTCAAAAGCTTCGGCCAGACCCAGCGCGATCCGGATGGCACTGTAGGCGTCGTTGCACTGGCCCACGTCGAGGATGCGGGGCAGACCCACCACCGTACCCAGCGGCAGGTCGTTGAGCCGGAACTTGCCGCAGGCCAGCGTCAGGATCAGCGAGTCCATAGGCGTGGACTTGACGAAGTCCGTGTAGTAGTTGCGTCCGGGGTGCGCGCCGTCGCAGCCGCCGATGAGGAAAAAGTGCCGGATGGCACCCTCGTGGACGGCTTGGACGATCTCCTCCGCATGGCTCAATACGGCATGGTGGGCAAAGCCGGTGGCGACCACACTGCCGCCGTTCATGCCCGGGATGAGGGTGTCCTCCGGGTAGCCGCCCAGCTCAAGCGCCTTGGCAATGACCGGCGAAAAATCCCGGTCCTCCCCGATGTGGGTGACGCCGGGATAGGAGACGACAGAGGTGGTGAATACCCGGTCGGCATAGCTGGGCCGGAGGGGCATGATGCAGTTGGTGGTGAAGAGCACCGGTGCAGGGATGTCCTCAAACTCCCGCTGCTGGTTCTGCCATGCGGTGCCAAAGTTGCCTTTCAGATGAGGAAAGCGCTTTTTCAGCTCCGGGTAGCCGTGGGCAGGCAGCATCTCGGAGTGGGTGTAGACATTGATGCCCTTGCCATCGGTCTGCTCCAACAGGCACTTGGCGTCGTAGAGGTCGTGGCCGGAGATGACGATGAAAGGCCCTTTCTCGATGGTCAGGGACACCTCCACCGGCTCCGGGTCGCCAAACGCGCCGGTGTTGGCCTTGTCCAGCTCAGCCATGACCCGGTAGGCCATCCGCCCGGTGTTCTCCACCAGCTGGAAGAGCTTGTCCTTGTCCCGCTCCTGTGCGATGGCCCGCAGCGCCGTGCAGAAAAACAGGTCGATCTCGCCATCGGTATAGCCCAGCACCCGCGCGTGGTAGGAGTAAGCTGCCATGCCGCGCAGCCCAAAGAGGACAAAGGAGCACAGGCTCTTCCGGTCGGGGTCCGGCTCCTGCCACAGCTTCTGCATATCGTAGTCGGACACTGGTGCAGGTGCAGGGCTGGCCGAGGCAAAGGCTTCCTGCTTGGCCTTCCAGACCTTATCGGTCAGCTGCGCCACCGTCTGGGGGTCGAAATCAACATTGGTGATGGTGGTGAACAATCCTTCCGTCAGCAGGAGTGCCTGCGGGGGCCGGATGGGTCTGCCGATGTCCAGCAGCAGGGTGGCAAAGCCGATGAGTGCCCCGGTGAGCTTGTCCTGCGCGTCGGCTGTCTCGGCTGATTTGCCGCAGACACCCGCTTTTCCGGTGCAGGCCGTGCAGTTTGCCGCCTGCTCGCATTGATAACAGAACATCATTTCGTCCATGCAAAAACCTCTTTTCGTTTGATGAAAGGAGTATGAGCGGGGCGGCAGACGGTTATGCAGGCAGGCGGGGCAAACCAAAAAAAGCCGCACCCTCGCGGATGCGACCCTTGCAGATCAGGAAAAAGCTTAGTAGGTGATGCCCTGAGCCATCATAGCGGTGGCGACTTTCAGGAAGCCGGCGCAGTTTGCACCGACCATCAGGTTGCCCTCGGAGCCGGCAGCCACAGAAGCGTCATAGGAAGCGTGGAAGATGCCCTCCATGATGCCCTTCAGCTTTGCATCGACCTCCTCAAAGGTCCAGCTCAGACGCTCGGAGTTCTGGCTCATCTCCAGACCGGAGGTAGCCACGCCGCCGGCGTTGGAAGCCTTTGCGGGTCCATACAGGACGCCGTTGGACAGATAGACCTCGATGGCCTCGGGCGTGCTGGGCATGTTAGCGCCCTCGCAGACCACGGTGCAGCCGCCCTTCACCAGAGCCTCTGCGGACTCCTTGTTGATCTCGTTCTGGGTAGCGCAGGGCAGGGCGATGTCGCAGGGGACAGTCCAGACCTTGGTGCAGTCAGCAACATAGGTCGCATCCTTGTGGGTCTCAGCATACTCCTTGATGCGGCCGCGGCGGACTTCCTTCAGATCCTTGACGTAGGCCAGATCGATGCCGTTGGGGTCGTAGACATAGCCGTTGGAGTCGGACATGGTGACGACCTTGGCACCCAGCTGGGTGGCCTTCTCGCAGGCATAGATGGCGACGTTGCCGGAGCCGGAGATGACCACGGTCTTGCCCTCGAAGCTGTCGTTGCGCATACACTTCAGAGCCTCAGCGGTGAAGTAGCACAGGCCGTAGCCGGTGGCCTCGGTACGGGCCAGAGAGCCGCCGAAGGTCAGGCCCTTGCCGGTGAGCATACCGCCCTGAAAACTGTTGGTCAGGCGCTTATACTGGCCGAACATATAGCCGACCTCGCGGCCGCCGACGCCGATGTCACCGGCGGGGCAGTCCACGAACTGGCCGATGTGGCGGTACAGCTCGGTCATGAAGCTCTGGCAGAAGCGCATGACTTCCATGTCGCTCTTGCCGTGGGGGTCGAAGTCAGAGCCGCCCTTGCCGCCGCCCATGGGCAGGGTGGTCAGGCTGTTCTTGAAGGTCTGCTCAAAGCCGAGGAACTTCAGGATGCCCTGATTGACAGAGGGGTGGAAGCGCAGGCCGCCCTTGTAGGGGCCGATGGCGCTGTTGAACTGGACGCGGTAGCCGCGGTTCACCTGGACCTTGCCCTGATCATCGACCCAAGGCACACGGAAGGAGATGATGCGCTCCGGCTCGACCAGACGCTCGATGAGGCCGGCCTTCTCGTACTCGGGGTGCTTCTCCACGACGGGCTGGATGCTCTCCAGCACCTCACGGACAGCCTGCAGGAACTCAGGCTCGTTGGCATTGCGCTTCTCGAGGCCCTCGTAGACACGCTTCAGATATTCATTCGTCAGCATAGTAAGATACTCCTTTTCCCTTAACTCTATCGTGTAGCTCTATTATGAGGCTCCGGCTCTCCCGTCTCCACGGCAGGGACAGCGAACCTCAGCACACTTCGTTATTATAAAGCTTTATCCGCCGATTTACAAGATGGCCCGCCCTGCAAAAGCTGGAAAATCTTTCAAAAAAACTACAGAAAAGATGAACATACTTCACAAAAAAGAACGGGTGCTTCAAAAAACGGCGATAACGCCTGATTTTGCGAAAGAATAAAAATCCCCCTGCACCGGCCCGGGAAGGGCGGTGCAGGGGGATAAGTCTTACTTCAGCAGCTTCTCGCAGGCGTCAGCGGCACCCTCGAGGAACTGTCCGCCGTAGGTCTCGATCATGCCGGCGTCGGACAGTGCGGCCAGCTGGGGGTCGATGGGGCACTTGGCCAGCACGGGCAGGTGATGCTTTGCGGCCACCTCGTCCACATGGCTGTCGCCGAACACATTGATGTGCTTGCCGCAGTCGGGGCAGACGATGTAGCTCATGTTCTCGACGATGCCCAGCATAGGCACCTTCATCATCTCGGCCATGTTCACAGCCTTGGCGACGATCATGCTCACCAGCTCCTGCGGGCTTGCCACGACGACGATGCCGTCTACAGGCAGGCTCTGGAAGACGGTCAGGGGCACATCGCCCGTTCCCGGAGGCATATCCACGAACAGGAAATCGACGTCCTTCCAGACCACATCGGTCCAGAACTGCTTGACCGCACCGGCGATGACGGGGCCGCGCCAGACGACGGGGTCCTCTTCGTTCTCCACCAGCAGGTTGATGCTCATGACGTCGATGCCCATCCGGCTCTGGATGGGCCAGCAGCCCTTGTCGTCCGCCATGGCGCGGCCATGGATGCCGAACAGCTTCGGGATGGACGGGCCGGTGATGTCGGCGTCGAGGATGCCGCAGTGGTAGCCGCGGCGTGCCATGGCGCAGGCCAGCAGGGCGCTGGTCATGCTCTTGCCGACGCCGCCCTTGCCGGACACGACGCCGATGACCTTCTTGACCCGGCTGTGCGGGTTGGGGGCGTCATGCTGGGGTGCAGCATTGCGGGAAGAACACGCTGCCCCGCAGTTGGAGCAGTCATGGGTACATTCTTCGCTCATTGTCTCATTGCGCACGGCCGTGGTACCGGGGTGCGCTTCCTCCTTGCATTCTTAGATCCTGTCCGGCAGAAAACGCTCCGCCAGATACAATATGTATCATATCATAAAACTGGGAAAGAAACAACCCACGCCGCCGCTCATATTTCCCAGAGCGGCGTGCATACCTATAAAAAGATACGAGCAGGAAAGGGAGGGGGCGCAGTGGGGAAGAGCTATCTGAAAAACGCGGCCCTGATGACCGGAGCAGATGTCCTGCTCCGGCTGGCAGGGATGGGGCTGCGCATCTGGCTGGCGAACGCGCTGGGCGGCGAGGGGATGGGGCTGTATCAGCTGGTGCTGGCGGTCTACTCGCTTTTCGTCACGCTGGCGACGGCAGGCGTATCGGTGGCGGCCACCCGCCTGATGGCCGAAGAGCTGGCCCGAAGCCCGGCCGAGGCCCGGGGGATGCTGCACCGTCTTCTGCTGGCGGGGGCCGGGCTGGGAGTGGCGGCGCTGGCGGCCCAGTTCGGTCTGGCCGGCCTCGCCGCACGGTGGTGGCTGGGAGATGCCCGGGCGGCGGGGGCATTGCGCGTCTCGTCGCTGGGTCTGCCGTGGATGGCGGTGTCGTCGGTGCTGCGGGGCTTTTTCATCGCCCGGCGGAGGGTCGAGCCGAATGTCCTGAGCCAGCTGGCTGAGCAGACCGTCCGCATCGGCATCGTCTGGGCCGCGCTGGGCCGGGCCGACGCTCTCGGATGGGATGCGGGGCAGCGCTGTACGGCAGTGCTGGGCGCAACGGCGGCCAGCGAGGCCGTCAGCACCGGTCTGATGGCCCTATTCTACTGCCGGGAGGTCCGCCGCTGCTTCGGCTCACAGCCTGCACAGCGTCCCCATGACCCGGGGAGGCGGCTCTGGGACATCCTCTGGCCGGTGGAGGGCGGGCGATGTCTCGCCAGTGCCCTCCACACCGCCGAGAATATGTTGGTCCCGGCCTGTCTTGCGGTCTATCTGCAATGCTCCGGCGGGCGTGCCGAGGCTGTGACCCAGTACGGAAACCTGAAAGGGATGGCCCTGCCCCTGCTGACCTTTCCCTTCGGGCTGCTGGGGAGTCTGTCCGTCCTCCTGATGCCCGAGATCACCCAAGCCCATCTCCGGGGGCAGAGCAGGCGGCTCTCCGTCCTCATCGACCGGATGCTGCGGCTCACAGGCTATTTTTCGGCGCTGGCGGGGGCGGCATTCTGGGTGTGGGGACAGCCGCTGGCCGAGGCACTCTACGGCAGCGCGGAGGCGGGCAGCTATCTCGTCATCCTCGGCCCGGCCATGCCGCTGATGTACCTCGAGAGCATGGTGGACGGCGCGATGAAGGGGATGGGAGAGCAGAAAGCCGTCTTCCGGTACAGTATGTGGGACTCCTGCCTCCGCATCGCGGGGGTGGTGCTCCTGCTGCCCCGGTTCGGGATGAAGGGGTTTCTCTTCGTGATCCTGCTGTCCAGCCTCTACACCTGCGCCGCCAACACCGGGCGGCTGCTGTCCAGCTGCGGCCTGCCGCTGCGACTGTGGCGGTGGCTGGGGGCACCGGGTCTTGCGGGGACGGCCGGTGCCGGAGCGGGGCTGGTGCTGCGGAAGCTCCTGACCCCATGGCTGGCGAGAGGAGTGCCCGCGCAGCTGGCGGCGGTGGCGCTGGGCGGTGCGGGGATGACGCTGGTCTGCTTTGCGGCGGCATGGCCGCTGGGCCTCGGCGAGGAGCTGCGGGACGTGGCGGCAGGGGAGAGAAGACACAAAAGCGCTGGACATGGGGAGAAGAATCGAGTATAATGATACAGATACGATGGGGCGATAGGCCCTTGGGTCGAAAAAACGGCGGCTGGCGTCTCTCCGACACCGGCCCTGATGCAAAAGAGGACTTTTTGTGAAGGAAAAGAAAACAAGTATGCTGCAGGTGCTGGCCCGCCGGGCCTTTCTGGTGGTGCTGGACGCAGCCATCGTAGCCTTCAGCTTTTATTTTGCGCTCCTGCTCCGCGCAGACGGCGCAGTCGAGGCCTCATGGTGGCCTCACAACCGTGCCCTGCTCTACGCGAACCTGCCGTGGATCGTGGCGGTCTATCTGCTCAGCTTCTTGGGCGGGAGGCTCTACACCATCCTCTGGAAATACGCCGGAGAGCGGGACCTCATCCGTCTGGCTGGGATGATCGCTGCCCCGACGGTCGTGGTGTATCTGGTCAACCGCTGCTTCATCCATGGCGTGCTCTTCAACTCGGCCAACGCGATGGCTTCGGTGCTCATCTTCCTGCTCGTCGGCGGGAGCCGTCTGGCGTGGCGGCTCTTCCTGAACCACCCGCTGGGCGAGCGGCTGCGGGGCAATACCAGCAAAGACCCCAACCGCCCTGTGATGATCGTGGGCGCGGGCGAGGCCGGTGCGTGGGCCATCAACGTCTGCAAGAGCAACGGCAGCTACGGCCACCCGGTGGTGGCGGTGGACGATGACCCCGCCAAGCTGGGCCAGACCATCCACGGCGTCCCGGTGAAGGGTACGCTGGAGGAGATCCCCGACCTGTGCACCCGCTACAGCATCCACACCATCATCATTGCCATCCCGACCCTGCGGGGCAGCCGCCTGAACCATGTCATCGACCTCTGCGTCTCCACCCACTGTGCGGTGCAGATACTCAGCGACCCCCAGCTTGTGGGGGCAGGCGCACCCCAGCAGGGGGCGTTCCGAGAGCTGAATACTGCCGACTTCCTCTCCCGTGAGGAGGTCACGCTGGACACGGCCCAGATCTCGGGCTACCTCACCGGCAAGACTGTGCTGGTGACAGGCGGCGGCGGCAGCATCGGCAGTGAGCTTTGCCGTCAGGTCATGCGCTTCAAACCCGCGAAGCTGCTCATCTTCGATATTTACGAGAACTGCGCCTATGAGCTGCAGATGGAACTGCAGCAGAAGTATGGCCGCGATGTGCCCATCACGGTGCTGGTGGGTTCCATCCGGGACAAGGCCCGTCTGGACGAGGTCTTTGAGACCTACCACCCCACGGTGGTGTTCCACGCCGCGGCCCACAAGCACGTCCCGCTCATGGAGATCAGCCCCGCTGAGGCCGTCAAGAACAACGTCTTCGGCACCAAGAACCTGCTGGTCAGCGCCAGCGAGCACGGCGTGGAGCGGCTGGTGCAGCTTTCCACCGATAAGGCCGTCAACCCCACCAGCGTCATGGGCTGCACCAAGCGCCTGTGCGAGATGCTCATCCAGACCTTTGCGGGCAACACCGACATGAAGTGCGTGGCCGTCCGCTTCGGCAACGTGCTGGGCAGCCACGGCAGCGTCATCCCGCTGTTCGAGGCGCAGATCAAAAAGGGCGGCCCCGTCACCCTGACTGACCCCAACATCGAGCGCTATTTCATGACCATCCCGGAGGCCGCGCAGCTGGTGCTGCAGGCCGGTGCACTGGCCGAGAGCGGCAGCATCTATGTGCTGGATATGGGTGAGCCGGTCAAAATCATGGACCTCGCAAAGCAGCTCATTCGTTTCTACGGCTACGAGCCGGGCGTGAATATGGACATCAAGATCGTGGGTCTCCGCCCCGGCGAGAAGCTCTACGAAGAGCTGATGATGGACGAGGAACAGGACAAGATGCGCCGTACCGGCCACAATAAGATCTTCGTGGCTCCGCCCCGGAACATCGACCTTGGCGAGTTCTATCAGCAGCTTCAGGAGCTGTCTGCCGCCGCCGAGCACAACGACGACAACGTCGTGGCCCAGCTGGCCAAGATGGTGCCTACCTTTACCCCCACCCGAGAGAACCTCAAGCTGTGAACTGCTGGCTGCACGGTATTCGGCCGTGTAAAAATATATGAGAGGGATGTACATCATGGAAAAGAAACCGTTTTTGACTGAGTCGATGGCTCAGGACATCATTCAGGACGTGCCCACCCCCTTCCACGTCTACGACGAGAAAGGCATCCGGGAGAACGCCCGCCGCATCAACAAGGCCTTCAGCTGGAATAAGGGCTTCCGCGAGTATTTCGCGGTCAAGGCTCTGCCCAACCCCATCATCCTCCAGATCCTGAAGGAAGAGGGCTGCGGCGTGGACTGCTCCTCCCTGACCGAGCTGATGCTCAGTGAGGTGTGCGGCTTCAGCGGCAGCGACATCATGTTCTCCTCCAACCAGACCCCCGTGGAGGACATGAAGAAGGCCTACGAGCTGGGCGCTTATATCAACCTCGACGACGCCACGATGGTGGACTTCCTCGACCGGGTGGCCGGTGTGCCGGAGAACATCTTCTGCCGCTACAATCCGGGCGGCACCTTCCAGCTGGGCGAGAGCAAGGAGGGCTTTCAGGTCATGGACAAGCCCGGGGATGCCAAGTACGGCATGACCGAGGAGCAGATGATCGACAGCTACAAGAAGCTGGCTGCAAAGGGAGCAAGGAACTTCGGCATCCACGCCTTCCTCGCTTCCAATACCATTTCGGACGCCTACTACCCCGAGCTGGCTGCGATCCTGTTCCAGCTGGCGGTCCGCGTCCAGAAGGCCACCGGCGTCCACATCGCCTACATCAACCTGTCCGGCGGCGTGGGCATCCCGTACCGTCCTGAGCAGACTGAGAACGACATCATGGCCATCGGCGAGGGCGTCCGTAAGAAATTCGAGGAGATCCTGGTCCCCGCCGGGATGGGCGATGTCGCCATCTTCACCGAGATGGGCCGCTTCACCACCGGCCCCTACGGCGCGCTGGTGGCAACTGTCATCCACGAGAAGCACATCTACAAGGAGTACATCGGTCTGGACGCCTGTGCGGCCAACCTGATGCGCCCCGCCATGTACGGCGCTTACCATCACATCACGGTGCTGGGCAAGGAGAATGCCCCCTGCGACCACAAGTATGACGTAGTGGGCGGCCTGTGCGAGAACAACGACAAGTTTGCCATCGACCGGATGCTGCCCAAGATCGACATCGGCGACATCGTGTATATCCACGACACCGGTGCCCACGGCTCTGCGATGGGCTACAACTACAACGGCAAGCTGCGCAGCGCCGAAGTCCTGCTCTGCGAGGACGGCTCCCACCGCCTCATCCGCCGTGCCGAGACCCCCCGCGATTACTTTGCAACGCTGGACTTCCTGCCCTTCATGAAGCCGCTGCTGGGCGAGTACGACGACTAAGCGGGTCTTCTGAGACCATTACACCAGAATAAAGCGAGGAACGACGCAGATGTTTTTTGGATTCCAACTCACCTGTGGCCTGATGCTGGTCTTTTACGGGTATTCGGTCATGAAAAATCCCCGGGTCTGGGGCGATCAGGGCCGTCAGGCCGTCAAGGCTGAAAATTTCCCCGAGTACTGCCGTCAGAACGGACTTTTCTTCCTGAAGGCGGGCTTTCTCATGGCCCTCATCGGTGCACTGGACGCACTGGTAACGCTTTCGGGCCTACTGTACGTCCTGCTGTACCTGTTCGGGCTGGCTTTCGCGTTCTATCCGCTCACTCGCTGGTGCAAAGAGAACGAGGGCTTTTCGTGGCCATGGCCTCGTGTTGAGAGCGAGAAAAAGCGCATCAAAAAGCTGCGTCAGCAGCAGGAGGCCGAAAAGGCGGAACGAGAAGAAAAGTAAATAGCAAAAAAGAGGCCGCTGTAAAAGCAACCTCTCAGTCTCACTTCGTTCGACAGCTCCCCTACCGAGGGGAGCCTCTGGCGAAGAGATTGGGCTTTCTGCCATGCCAAAGCCTCCCCTCGATAGGGGAGGTGGCACGGCGAAGCCGTGACGGAGAGGTTGAACACAGCGGTCTCTTTTTATTTTCTTAAATCAAATCCTTTTCCAGACAATAGTGATAAATGCCGTCTTCAGCACAGGGACGACAGACCTCGCTGGCGATGGCTTTCAGGTCGGGGGAGGCGTTGCCCATGGCCACACTGTGGCCGACGGCCTGAAACATTTCTATATCGTTGTTCCCATCGCCGAAGGCCATGGCATCTTCCTTTGTCAGGCCGTAGTGGGCCAGTACCTTCCGGATGCCTGCGCCCTTGCCGCCCGAGGTGGGGATGATGTCTACGGCCCTGTCCCACCACGCGGCGATCTTTGCGCCGGTGGTGCCCTTGAGAATGGCAGGCCAGTCCTGCTTGCGGCAGCCCATCAGCAGCTGGAATACTTCGCCCTTCGAGGCCTCTTCGAACTGGTCGGAAATGACCGGTTCCCGCCCGCCAAAGGCATAATAAGCCGTCAGATCGTCGTCCGTGCCGTTGGAGAGCAGCTGCGTCCGTCCTGCAACCGACACCGGACGACCAAGCGCTGCGGCGTTTTGGATCAGCGTCTGCACATCCTGCGGCGGGATGGGGCTGGCAAAAATATCTCCGCGGCGGTCGTAGCAGTAGGAGCCGTTGTAGGTAAGAAAGACGTCGAACTCCACGCCGTCGAATCTTGGCACAATGAGCGGGGAACGCCCGGTGGCGATGGCCAGCAGGATGCCGCTTTGCTGTAAGCGGCGCAGAGCGTCCAAGGTCGGCTTGGTGATGCGCTTTTTCTCCATGTCGATGAGAGTGCCGTCGATGTCGAAAAAGATGATGCGGGGCTTGCGCATGATATGATACCTCCAATGCAAAACGAGGGGAGAGGCTTACTTGTGGGCCGTGGGCTGGCCCACGGGCCGGGGTTGTGCGGCTCGGCCTCTGTCAAAAGGGCCTCGGCGGTCTTGCGGTCAGGATGCATCAGAATGCCTCCTTATAGCGCATCAATATCGACCTTTTCCATCTTACTTCTCCTCGGCGGGTGCCTGCTTGTTCTTGTCCAGCCCATCGAACTGCTTTACGATCTGCGGTTCTTTCAGTTTGATGACCTTGCCGGAGAGGTAGTGGAGGGTATTTTCCTCAGGGATGTCGAGGAAGCTGATACGGACGGCGCAGAGGGCCTGCGTCTTGGTGCCGGTGCGCTCGTTCATCTTCCGGTTGCCGTATTTGATGTCGCCCAGCACCGGCTTGCCCAGATAGGCCAGATGGGCACGGATCTGATGGGTGCGGCCGGTGATGAGGCCGATGCGGCAGAGGGCGAAGGGGCCTGCCGTCCGCAGCACATCCACATCGGTGATGATCTGCTTGCGGCGCTCGTCCTGTGACTGGTGGGCGTGGATGCTCACCTTGTTGTTCTTCTCGTCGTGCTCCCACCACGCGGTGAACCGTCCGCTCTGGGGGATGCCCACGGTAATGGTGTAATACTCTTTTTTGAGCAGGTCGGTGCGGATGATCTCGTTCATGTCCCGGAGGGCGGCGTAGCTCTTGGCCGCGATGACGAGGCCCTCGGTGCCCCGGTCGAGGCGGTTGCAGATGCCGGGCTTGAAGCGGTTCTCGCCCTGCGGGTCGTATTCGCCTTTTTGGGCCAGATACTGGGTAAATGCGTCCACGAGATTTGCGTCGCCGGTGCGGTCGCTGTGGCAGAGCAGGTGGGTGGGCTTGTAGAGGACGGCGATGTTCTCATCCTCGTAGATGACCGTCACCTTGGGCTGGTTCTGCTGTTTCTTGGGGGCAGGCTTATGGGCCGGCTTTGCACCCTCCGGCGGAAAGAACTCGTCGTTGATGTACAGCTCGATGAGGTCGCCGGCCTTGATGCGGTCTTCGGGTGCACCCTTTTTGCCGTTGACCTTGATGCGCTTGTTGCGGAAGCTCTTGTATAAGAGGCTGGTAGGGAAGTCGCGGGTCACGCTCTGGACAAAGCGGGAGAGGCGGACGCCCTCGTCGTTGGCGGTGGCAGTGTATTGTTTCATAAAAGCATATCCTTTTTTGTTTTCTGAAAAGATGTCGTTTGTCTTTTTGCCGAAGCCCCCCCTACAAGAGAAACTGGAGAGGAGCCTGCGACGAGACTGAGAGGGCTGCTTCTACCTTATAATAATCTACTCTCCCCATGAAGTCAACGCAGAATATTTTCGGTCGGCTCTTGTCTTTTGCTGAAAATGGGGTACTATAAAAGAAACGACTGCAATGCAAAGGAGCACAGCTATGGCGGGACAGAACATAAGCCACGAGGGACACCGACAGCGGATGCGCACCCGGGTGGAACAGTACGGGCTGGAAAGCCTCGCACCCCACGAAGTGCTGGAGTACCTGCTCTACATCACCAACGCCCGCCGGGACACCAACGGCATCGCCCACGCGCTGCTGGAGCGGTTCGGCAGCTTTACCGGGGTGCTGGAGGCCAGCGAAGAAGAGCTGTGCAGTGTGGCGGGCATCGGCCCGGCCAGCGCCCGGATGCTGCATCTCCTGCCCGAGGTGAGCCGATACTATGAGCACGACCGCACCAGTACCGAGGGTGCGCTGACGACCACCGAGCGGCTGGTGACTTACCTGAAGCCCCGCTTCGCCGGGGCAAGGCAGGAGAAGGCCCTGCTCCTCTCGCTGGACAGCCGCAGCCGGGTAAAGGGGGTCTGCTGGCTGAAAGAAGGGAACAGCCGGATGGTGGGTCTTGAGGTGAAGGATGTTGTCTCGGCGGCGCTCCGAGGCGGGACGGAGAGTGTTGTGCTCTGCCATAATCACCCGAACGGTGTGCCGCTGCCCTCCCGGGAAGACCTTGCCGCCACGGAAAACATCGTCCGTGCGCTGGGGCTGGTGAAGATACGCTTGCGCGACCACATCATCATCGCGGAAAATGAGTATTTTTCCATGCGGGAATCCAACCGCCTGCCCTTCTACGACTTCGAGACCGGCACAATGTTACGCCCATATGGAAGAGAATGATTTACATTATAAAATAATTGTGGTATAATAACGCTACGACATACAACTAATCGTAGTTTCAAAAAGGAGGGCTTTTTGTGGCAGAGGAAAAATTCCATCTGGTGTCGTCCTACGCCCCCACGGGCGACCAGCCGCAGGCCATCGCCCAGCTGGTGGAAGGGGTAGAGCGGGGCGACCGCTGCCAGACCTTGCTGGGCGTCACCGGCAGCGGCAAGACCTTCACGATGGCGAACGTCATCGCCCAGTGCAACCGTCCCACACTGGTGCTGGCCCATAACAAGACGCTGGCGGCCCAGCTCTGCACCGAGTTCCGCTCGTTCTTCCCGGACAATGCTGTGGAGTATTTCGTCTCCTACTACGACTACTACCAGCCGGAGGCCTATATCCCCAGCACCGACACCTATATCGAGAAGGACAGTGCCATCAACGACGAGATCGACCGTCTGCGCCACTCGGCCACGGCGGCGCTGTCGGAGCGGCGGGATGTCATTATCGTGGCGTCGGTGTCCTGCATCTACTCTCTGGGTGACCCTATTGATTACCGCAGCATGGTCATCAGCCTGCGGCCCGGGATGCAGATGGAGCGGGACGAGCTGTGCGAAAAGCTGGTGACGCTGCAATATGAGCGGAACGACGTCAACTTTATCCGCAATAAATTCCGCGTCCATGGGGACATCGTGGACATCTATTTGGCCTATATGAACGAGCTGGCCATCCGGGTGGAATTTTTCGGCGACGAGATCGACCGCATCACCGAATTCAACCCCCTCACCGGCGCAAAACAGAACGTGGTGAAGCACGTTGCCATCTTCCCGGCCAGCCACTATATCGTCAGCGCCGATAAAAAGGCTGCGGCCATCGAGAAGATCCGGGCAGAGTGCGACGCGCAGGTGAAGCAGTTCACCTCGGAGGGCAAGCTCATCGAGGCCCAGCGCATCCAGCAGCGGACGAACTACGACATCGAGATGCTCACCGAGGTGGGCATCTGCAAGGGCATTGAGAACTATTCCGCTGTCCTGTCGGGCCGCGCGCCGGGCAGTATGCCCACGACCCTGCTGGACTATTTCCCGGAGGATTTTCTGCTCTTCGTGGACGAGAGCCATGTCACCCTGCCGCAGGTGCGGGCCATGTACGGCGGGGATTATGCCCGCAAAAAGACGCTGGTGGAGTACGGCTTCCGCCTGCCGTCGGCCTTCGACAACCGCCCCCTCAAGTTTGAAGAGGTGGAATCCAAGCTCAACCAGATGATCTTCGTCTCGGCCACCCCCGGCGAGTACGAGCGCCAGAACAGCACGCAGGTGGCCCAGCAGGTCATCCGGCCGACCGGTCTGCTGGACCCGCTCATCTCGGTGCGCCCGGTGGAGGGGCAGGTGACAGACCTCTTGGGCGAGATCAATGCCCGCATCCAGCGGCATGAGCGCGTCCTTGTCACGACCCTGACCAAGAAGATGGCCGAGGACCTGACGGATTACTTCACCGAGCAGGGGATAAAGGTCAAGTATATGCATCACGAGGTGGACACCTTTGAGCGGATGGAGATCATCAAAGACCTCCGCCTCGGCACCATCGACGTGGTGGTGGGCATCAACCTACTGCGTGAGGGCCTCGATCTGCCCGAGGTGAGCCTTGTGGCCATCCTCGACGCCGATAAAGAAGGCTTCCTCCGCAGTGAGACCAGCTTGATCCAGACCATCGGCCGTGCGGCCCGCAACGCCGAAGGTCTGGTCATCATGTACGCCGACGAGGTGACGGACAGCATGGACCGCGCCATCACTGAGACGGAGCGCCGCCGCGCCATCCAGATGGCCTACAACGCGGCGCACGGCATCGTGCCCAAGACCATCGTGAAGGCCATCCCGGACAGCATCGAGATCAGCGACAAGGCCGAGAACGCCAAGATGAACACTCGGCGGATGGGCAAGCTGGAGCGGGAGGCCGCCATCGACCGCCTGACCCGGGAGATGAAGGAGGCGGCGAAGCTGCTGGAATTTGAGCACGCGGCCTTCCTGCGCGACCAGATCGACCGGCTGCGCCGGGGCGAGAACCCCACCGTGGATTCCTCGGCGGAGACAGAGCGGAAGCAGAACCATGCACAGACACAAAGAAGAGGGAGAAAGTACCTTGGCAAACGATAAAATAGTCATAAAGGGTGCGCGGGAGCACAACCTGAAAAATGTAAATCTGACCCTCCCGCGGGAAAAGCTCATCGTCATGACCGGCCTGTCCGGCTCGGGCAAGTCGAGCCTCGCCTTCGACACCATCTACGCCGACGGCCAGCGCCGCTATGTGGAGAGCCTGTCCAGCTATGCCCGGATGTTCCTTGGCCGGATGGACAAGCCCGATGTGGACGAGATCACCGGCCTGTCACCGGCCATTTCCATCGACCAGAAGACCACCAGCCACAACCCCCGTTCTACGGTGGGAACTGTGACCGAGATCTACGATTACCTGCGCCTTCTGTACGCCCGTGTGGGCGTGCCACACTGTCCGGTCTGCGGGCGGGTCATCAGCCAGCAGACCGTGGACGAGATGGTGGACGCCGTCCTCAAGCTGGAAGAGGGGACGAAGTTTCAGGTCCTCGCCCCTGTCGTCCGCCAGCGCAAGGGCACCCAGCAGAAAGAGCTGGAAGCCGCCCGCCGCGCTGGCTATGCCCGCGTGAAGATCGACGGCAACCTGTACGATCTTGACGAGGAGATCACGTTGGAAAAGAACATCAAGCACACCGTGGAGGTGGTGGTGGACCGCCTCGCCCTGCGCAAGGGCATCCGGGGCCGTCTGGCGGACTCGCTGGAGACCGCCCTTGCCCTCACCGGCGGCGTGGCCGAGGTGGACGTCATCGGCGGCGAGTGCATGACCTTCAGCCAGAATTTCGCCTGTCCGGAGCACGGCATCTCCATCAGCGACCTGTCGCCCCGTCTCTTCTCCTTCAACAACCCGCTGGGTGCCTGCGAAAAGTGCACCGGCCTCGGTACCTTTATGCGGGTGGACGAGGAGCGCATCCTGCCCAACCGGAATCTCTCCATCCGGGAAGGGGCCATCAAGGCCAGCGGCTGGTACTACGCCGAAGGCTCTGTGTCGGAGATGTACTATCTGGGTCTGGGGAAAAAATACGGTTTCACGCTGGATACGCCGATCAAGGATATGAGCACTGAAGCCGTCAACGCCCTGCTCTACGGCACCAACGGCGAAAAGATCGAGATGCACCGCACCAACGAGTTCGGCAGCGGTGTCTACTACAACACCTTTGAGGGCATCGTCGAGAACCTTGAGCGCCGCTTCCGGGAGACCAACAGCGAGTGGATGAAGGAGGAGATCGGCAGCTTTATGTCAGGCGTCGAGTGCCCCGACTGCCACGGCAAACGCCTCAAGCCGGTGGTGCTGGCGGTGACCATCGGAGACAAGAACATCAGCGACTTCTGCGAGCTGTCCATCCGGGACGAGCTGAAGTTCATCGCCGACAATGAGCCAAAACTGACCGAAAAACAGAAGCAGATCGGCGGCCAGATCATGAAGGAGATCAAGAATCGCCTGCAGTTCTTGCAGAGCGTGGGACTCGACTACCTCACGCTGGCCCGGGCGGCAGGCACTCTGTCCGGCGGCGAGAGCCAGCGCATCCGCCTGACGACCCAGATCGGCAGTGCGCTCTCCGGTGTGCTCTATGTGCTGGATGAGCCGTCCATCGGCCTGCATCAGCGGGACAATGATAAGCTCATCGCTACGCTGAAAAATCTCCGCGACCTCGGCAACACGGTCATCGTGGTCGAGCACGATGAAGATACCATGCGCAGCGCGGACTATATCGTGGACGTTGGCCCCGGCGCAGGCGTCCATGGCGGTGAGATCGTGGCTGCCGGCTCGGTGAAGGACATCTGCAAGGCCAAGCGCAGCATTACCGGCGACTATCTGTCGGGCCGCAAGCGCATCGAGGTGCCCCAGACCCGCCGCACCGGCAATGGCAATTTCCTCACGGTGAGGGGGGCGCGGGAAAACAATCTGCGGAATATTGATGTGAAGTTCCCGCTGGGAGAGTTTATCTGCGTGACGGGCATCTCCGGCTCGGGCAAATCGAGCCTCATCAATGAGATCCTGTATAAGACGCTGGCCTGTGAGTTGAACGGCGCGCGTTCCCGCGCAGGCAGATGCGATGGGGTAGAGGGCCTCGAATTTGTGGATAAGGTCATCGGCATCGACCAGCAGCCCATCGGCCGGACACCCCGCTCCAACCCGGCCACCTATACCGGCGTCTTCAACGACATCCGCACCGTCTTTTCGCAGACACAGGACGCCAAGATGCGGGGCTATGGCCCGGGCCGGTTCAGCTTTAACGTCCGGGGAGGCCGCTGCGAGGCCTGCGAGGGCAACGGTATCCTCCAGATCGAGATGCACTTCCTGCCTGATGTCTACGTCCCCTGCGAGGTCTGCAAGGGTGCACGTTACAACCGGGAGACGCTGGAAGTCAAATATAAGGAAAAGACCATCTCCGACGTGCTGAACATGACGGTGGAGGAGGCGGTAGTCTTCTTCGCCAATCAGCCGAAGATCGCCCGCAAACTGCAGACCCTGCTGGATGTGGGGCTGGGCTATGTCACGCTGGGACAGAGCGCCACGACCCTTTCGGGCGGCGAAGCCCAGCGCGTCAAGCTGGCCAATGAGCTGGCCCGCCGCAGCACCGGCAAGACCGTGTATATCCTCGACGAGCCGACTACGGGCCTCCACATCGCGGATGTCCACCGCCTCATCGAGGTGCTGCAGAAGCTGGTGGATGCGGGCAATACCGTCATCGTCATCGAACACAACCTCGACCTCATCAAGTGCGCCGACCACATCATCGACCTCGGCCCGGAAGGAGGCGCGCAAGGCGGCAACGTGGTTGTGTGCGGCACACCGCACGAAGTATCGGTCTGCCCGGACAGCTATACGGGCCGCTACCTGAAAGAAAAGCTCTGAAGTCCGGCCTAAACCACCCAATAAGATCAATAAGAAGCCCCTCACACATTCACCGTGCGAGGGGCTTCACCAACCTTAAAATCCACTATCCTCTACCGGACCATGGCTTTTACCACTGTAGTCCGTCCGTCTGCACCGGCCACCTTGAAGAGATAAGCTCCTTTTGCCAGTGCGAAAGTCACTTCGCTTCCGACAGCCTCCTCTACAGCCACGACTTTACCGTCTACCGTCACAACGGTCACGACATCGCCGTCGTTCACACCAAACACGGTGGCCTTGCCCATGCCGGACTTCACATATATCGCATGCCGTTGGTCTGCATCCATACGTTTGAAACTCAAAGTAAAGCGTCCCTCAGCGACTCCCGCTTCCGCCGTCCGGAACGAGTAAGCCCCTTCTTTCAGGTCGGCTGCCTTGCCCGTCGCTGCATCTTTCAGCATATTCATAATCTTCGGCCTCGCAATCTTCCGGAATACCGATGGAGTACATACCTGCTTCCGGCAGGCTCACGCCCACGCCTATCGTGCCTTCACGGTCGATGGCCGAAAGCAACGAATAACGTCCGCCGTCGCGTACGGCAAAGATTTCAGGTTCGCCGTTGTCGTTCATCCACTTCACACCGTCGCGCGCCAAGTCGAATTCCGTCGAGGCTTCTTCCGACGGCACCGCCGTCAACTGCAACTCGTCATAGATGCCGTCGTTTTCCTCCAGACCACGCTTACCGGCTGCGGAAGCGACATACAAGGCCAACTTCGTACTCCTCGTGTTGTGGTCTATCTCTGCCTTACGCATGCCCACCGTAAATGTTTCCGTCTCTTTCAGGGTCGCCGTCTGGGTGAATACTGCGCTGCCCACCGGGATATTGCCCTGTGTACGCTCGCCATCAGCCCCCATACCATCCGTGTAATATCCGTTATTGGCATAACCGTAAATCACACGGCCGTATTCCATATCCTCGTAGTTCATCGTACAGAGGTAAGGCGAACCGAAGAGATTCCAGCTCATATTCTCCTTGTGGGTGAACTTGTCTCCGGTGTCGCTTGACGAACTCCAAGGACTGTTGAAGTTATACTTCTGCAACACGACATTCTTCGGTTGTCCGTCTTCCTGATAGCTTGTACCATAGAAGCGGAGTTTCACGTCCTGTTCCGGACTGCCTTGTGCTTCGAAGAGCAAGCCTGCCATCTGGGTTGATAAACCATTGGAAACTTCTTCCCAAGCGGTAGAATTATCCGAAGCGAACTTGTAGTCATACTTCGCACGCTCCAGACCATTATACCTATAGGCTTTCACGCTTGTCCCGAGTCCCTCATTTCCGTTCACGGTCATTTCCGTCAGGCTGAACGGCATGGCCACCAAATCCTTATAACCGTTTGTGGCTGTCAACTTACGTTCGGCTGCAAAGTTCCTCAAATCCACTTGCTTACCGTTGCCCCACAGGCCTGCGCCGTGTTCCAGCAACAGGAAGCCCGGATTGAACGGTGAGGAAGCCGTATAGTCGCGCTCCAATTGAAGTTCATTGCCTTCACGGACATAAACCACAGACTTACCATGCGGATAGTCATCGTCATTCACCGTGCCGAAGTTACCATTCCCTCCGCCGATGATATTCCAAGTTTCGAAGCAGCCGTTATCCACTTGATTACGGATACGCTTGTTACCTGCAATATCTTTCTCGTGGCCGACCATCGTCATTATCGCTTGAAGACCATCATCAGAGCCCTTGTCTATGTTCGTTTCGTCTGTTTCCTTTAACTGGTATTTCCAGTAACCGTCCGTTACATAGCCATTCTCCGAGCCATTCTGGACGACATTTTGCTTTTGGCCGGTTATAAAGCTTCCGCTGTTCACAACTGTCACATTCACGGCTTTTCCTTCACCATTCACAGTTGCCCCGTCAGCCAAAGTATTATACAAAATACTATTTGTACCGACCTGTATCGATGCTCCGACTGTCAGGATGGAAGTGCCCAGTATACCGTTGCCCTCTACCGAAGACGTACCCGACACCTCAAAGCCGTCCACCACGCTTGCACCCGAGACAGTTACCCCTCCCTTCAGGGCAGAACGGTCGGCAGTTTCCAACAATCCGCTACGAGCCATTAATACCTTTTCCACCGAATTATCCTCTGCCACAGTCTCGGTATTCATGCCTCCGTACACCTTCACACCGCCACGGGGCAAATGCAACTGCTCGTTGCTTTCCACATTCTGATGCACAAACACATAACCATTGTTTCCAGAAGAAGTATTGGCATAAACCGTAGCCAAATCCACAGCTCCCTGCAAGTCGCTCATGGCATGTTCCCAACTGCTTCCGCTGTTGTCACTGCCGGCCACACCCTGCTTCACATAGATGTATTGACTCAGTTCCGAAGCATATTCGTATGCTCCGACATCGATTCTCTCGCCTACTACACGGTGCTTTCCGGCCAAATCCTGTTCACTACCCAAATCAGATGCCACATGTGAGGTATAGGACTCATTCTGACCTTGGTTCAGCAACGTGAAACTGGGTCGGATGTTGTAGTCACGCTTCAACACATCTGTTGTATTGCTCGGATCTACGAAGTTCGGTCCTTCCTCCAAATTCGTATTAGCAACATCGCCCAACACTTTATTGCCATCGCTTTCACCACTTTCAAATCCGGCTGCTCCGCTATTCCATGCCACCGAGTTATACACTTCGGCCGAACCGTTGATACCCGCTACATTATTGTTAGCAAACGTAGCATTCACCACCTTGACCTGACTGCCCGAAACAACATTTAATCCTGTCTCACCATCGGCAAAAAGCGTATTGGCTATCAAAGCCCCCTCATTGGCTGCATCCGATATTTTCATGCCAAATTCACCTGTCTTCCGGAAAGCAGAATTTTTCAGTGTGAGCTTACCGTTCCCCAAAGTAGTAGCATTCAATCCTATTTTGGCTTCTTGGAACGAAAGGCCGGAAATATTTACCGGCTTACCGTTGGTAGCGACACTCAGCAAAGTGACATCATTATTACCGTTACTCCCCGTCAACACCGTAGGCTGACCGAAATCCTGAATACCGGATTCGTTATAGGAACCGTTTACGGTCAATGCCGATACATATGTATTATCTGTTCATGGAGATTTGGTAAGCTATGTCACCCACAATCAAGTTATTCCCCATAGTGTACGTACCGGATTTGATATGCACTTCTTTTTCAGTTTTCAAACCACCGGTAGCATTGGCCATGGCGTTCAACGCCCCACGCAAGTCGGAAGTAGCATTGTCCCAGCTCGATCCGTCGCGCTTTCCGCTTTCCGTAGTAGCCACATACACGATATCCCGATCAGATAGTTTCTCAGGATACTGATACTCGAACACACCGATATCTATTTTCTTAACCATTGGCTTACCGTCCGGTCCTGTCGGACCGGCATAACGGGAAGCAGTACTTTTCATATATAAAGTATTATATGATGCAAAGTCACCTGTCATCCACTCCTTATATGCCCCAGTAGCCTGAGTCATATCCGATTCTGCCGCAGCCAACTGACCATCACCGGCATCTACCAACACGGAAATCGCTACCGGTTCCCATTTCGCAGAAACCTTATTTCCCTCCGTTCCGGCCACCGTAGACGGGTCGTCGAAACGCGGACCATTGACAGCGTTGTTTTCCTGGTCAAGAAGAACAAAACCATCAGTCTGTACACCAAGTTCTACATCAAAGGCCGAATTTTTGATACCCGTAGTCGCAAGATGAACAGGATTACCTGCACACTCATTACCCCACACGGCTGTGTTTGTCATTTTACTTGCATTGTTGCTTGTACTTTCCACATAAACAGCCGCATACTGTCCTGCTTTATTCCGTACAAAAGTATTGTTCATCAAGTCGACCTCTCCGATACCGCTCACCGCAACAGCACCGCCCCACGACGGGTTGTCCTCCGTTCCTATGTCCGTACCATTATTGGCCCATAACGTATTGACAGCTTTCAACCAATAGGCTTTATCTGCTCCAGCTAAATAGAGTGCACCGCCGCGAATATTCCATCCTTCACTTTCATCTACATCATTGCCTATTTCTGCATCTTCTACCGTTCCGTTTCCTGCAAAGATCGACCCTACGGACGTTACATTCGCATTCAGTGCATATACAGCGCCTCCACGCACAGCCTTATTATTCAGCAAACGACAACGAACCAACTTATAATCTACGCCTACGGTATAAATACCGGCGCCACGGCCTACCTCCGAACGACCTTTCATCACGTTGTAAGTCTCACCATCCATAATGGTCAATCCATCCAGAGTCACACCTCCCAAACCAGATACCTGCGCATCAGCTTTGCTATACAACACATGATAAACGTTCTTTTCCTTGGCCGAAAGATTGACATGTCCCGAAAGAATCGTCGGGTGTGCCATTTCCCAAGGTTCGGTAATACCATTCGAGTTCAAGTCTCCGCTTTCACGGGCATCCAATAAATTTAAGATGTCCGCATCAGTACTTTCTTTTAAGTCCTTCAGTTCACCTTTATTAAATAGTTTATCCAACCCATACGAATAATTTTCCTCTCCCGAGAATCCGCCGAAGATCTGCACACCTTGCGGAATTACAAATGAATTCTGGCGTTGGTTCGGCTCACCCGTTTCAGGGTCAGCGTCCTTACGTGCATTACGCGGCTTGTAAGTCCCTTCAGCCATCCATATCTCAAAATCCGTGTCATCGCCAAAGTCGGTCGCCCTTACCTTATTAATATAATCCAAGGCTTCATCCAAAGAAGCAAGTCCCGTATAGAATGAACATCCTTTCAATTCATCTTCCTGTTCAGCCTCTTCATTGCTCAATTCAACATTTGCCGTTAGCGACACAAAGATTCTCTTAATAATTTCACCTTCATTTCTCGGCATTCTCATACTACCACCTAAATAAGCATAAGCCCCGGCATCTATTTTCTCCAAATCCTGTGCTCCCTGTTGCTGTATGCGAGAAATTCCTTGCATATCGTAAGCGGCAACTTCATTTTTCGATTGCAATTCCTGTTGCAATACCGATGTGGTTCCTCCTTTCACTAACAGCGAGAACGGACGCGGGATGTAATAACCTTTAAAATAAAGATCTTTATCTGCTTCCATCTTATGGTTCCCGTAATTACCCGGCAACTCATAAGTTTCTACGAAACAGTTATTGAACGGATAGAAGCCTCCTTTTCCATTTTCCTCCGTGTCAATGCCTCCAAACAAAGCATCCTCAAATTTCTCATCCGTCACACCACTGATATTCTTGTCGCTCGGAGCTGTATTCCCCCACACTACGGTATTGACCGTCAGAGCAGCACCGTCTTCCAGATAAAAACCTCCGCCTACTTCGGCAGCCTCGTTTTCTACTACTGTACCCGAAATGACATGTGCACGATTATCTTTCGTCACACCATCTTCAGCCGACAAGTACATACCGGCCCCCTTATCGGCTTTGTTCTGCATTACGCCGCAACCGGACACCATACCGCCGGGCAACACGAACAATCCGCCGCCTTCGATGGCTTCGTTGTTGCGAACCACACAGTTGCGTATGTGTGCCCCCTTCGGCACAACGGCACCGCCACCACGGGTGTTGAAACTACCGCTACCGGAAGAAGCCGTAGCCAGACCGTCTTCCAAATAGACTCCGTCAAGCACCGTCTGTTTATCCAAAGCAGCCGTTCCATCCTGTCCGAACTGTACGGCATGATAACCGCCTGACGGCCTCCGGCCCCATCGCTCACTGCACTCAACACAGTCATATATTGCGCAGCGTTGCGATTGTCATCATTCCAGTTTCCATCATTCTGATATATACCGCCCACATAAGAACCTTCATTATATCCGCCCATCACGGTCACGCCTTCCGGAATCACGAACGTGTAACTCTTCGGATCGTTCGGATTAGCCAGCGTATTGGAATGATACACAGTAGTATAACTTTCATATCCGGCAATCTTCACAATCGCCGTATTACCCTCTGTCACACGCTGTCCTGCCGCATTCAGCACTTCCTGCAACTTCATGGCACAGG
>OHAW01000119.1_pt1 | contig 52751 bp, 47 predicted proteins | sample 1577221 | NCBI WGS metagenome assembly OHAW01 (sample SAMEA3879583, study PRJEB24766) | human gut metagenome | biome: human-associated habitat; feature: feces | place: USA | collected 1985/1987 | reverse complement strand
ATAGCGTATAGTACTGTGAAGGAAAGGTGAAAAGCACCCCGGGAGGGGAGTGAAAAAGAACCTGAAACCCTGTGCCTACAAGCACCTAGAGCGCGTCAAAGCGTGATAGGGTACTTTTTGTAGAACGGTCCGGCGAGCGATTGTATGCAGCAAGGTTAAGGACTTAAGGTCTGGAGCCGAAGCGAAAGCGAGTTTGAAAAGGGCGTTAAGTTGCATATAATGGGCCCGAAACCGGGTGACCTACCCATGGTCAGGTTGAAGTGGAAGTAAAATTCCATGGAGGACCGAACCGACCTCCGTTGAAAAGGCGGCGGATGAACTGTGGGTAGCGGAGAAATTCCAATCGAACCCGGAGATAGCTGGTTCTCCCCGAAATAGTTTTAGGACTAGCCTCAAGTTAGATACCTGGAGGTAAAGCACTGAATAGCCTAGCGGCCGAGAGGTTAGCGAAGCTTATCAAACTCAGAATGCCAGAGTATTGATGCTTGGGAGTCAGACAGTGTCAGATAAATGTCATTGTCAAAAGGGAAACAGCCCAGATCTACAGCTAAGGTCCCAAAGTCAGGTTAAGTGGAAAACGATGTGAAGATACGCAGACAACCAGGATGTTGGCTCAGAAGCAGCCACTCATTCAAAGAGTGCGTAATAGCTCACTGGTCGAGCGTCTTTGCGCGGAGAATTTAACGGGGCTAAACCTGACACCGAAGCTTAGGCAACATAGTAATATGTTGGGTAGGGGAGCGTTGTATACGCGGAGAAACAGTAGCGTAAGCGGCTGTGGAGTGTATAGAAGTGAGAATGCCGGAATGAGTAGCGCGAATGCAGTGAGAATCTGCATGGCCGAAAGCCTCAGGTTTTTGGAGGAAGGTTCGTCCGCTCCAAGTTAGTCGGGAGCTAAGGTGAGGCCGGAAGGCGTAGCCGATGCACAGACGGTAGAGATTCCGTCACCACCAAAAGAGTTAAGCACAGGGACACATTTGAAGTCTCAGAGCCGGGTGTTGGTTCCGGTAGAGATCGAGGGAAATTAGTACCGAAGTCTGAGATGGAAGATGGCGAGAAAAGCTGTGTGTATTTCTGAGGTGCCCGTACCGCAAACCGACACAGGTAGGTAGGAAGAAGATTCTAAGGCCAACGGGAGAAGGGTTGTTAAGGAACTCGGCAAATTGACCCCGTAACTTCGGGAGAAGGGGTGCTCCAGAGATGGAGCCGCAGAGAATCGGCCCAAGCAACTGTTTACCAAAAACACAGGTTTGTGCTAAATCGAAAGATGACGTATACGAGCTGACGCCTGCCCGGTGCTGGAAGGTTAAGAGGAGATGTGCAAGCATTGAATCGAAGCCCCAGTGAACGGCGGCCGTAACTATAACGGTCCTAAGGTAGCGAAATTCCTTGTCAGGTAAGTTCTGACCCGCATGAAAGGCGTAATGATTTGGGCACTGTCTCAACAGCCCGCCCGGCGAAATTGTAGTACCGGTGAAGATGCCGGTTACCCGCGACAAGACGGAAAGACCCCATGGAGCTTTACTGTAGCCTAATATTGGGTTTCGATGTTGCATGCACAGGATAGATGGGACACAGGGAAACAGGAGCTTTGGCTTCTGCGGAGTGGCCGTTGGGATACCATCCTTGCGATATTGGAATTCTAACCTGCGGCTCTGAATCGAGTCGGGGGACATTGTTAGGTGGGCAGTTTGACTGGGGCGGTCGCCTCCTAAAAAGTAACGGAGGCGTTCAAAGGTTCGCTCAGCTTGAACGGAAATCAAGCAAAAGAGTGCAAACGCAGAAGCGAGCCTAACTGCGAGACTGACGGGTCGAGCAGTAACGAAAGTTGGAGTTAGTGATCCGGTGGTATGTGAGTGGAAATGCCATCGCTCAACGGATAAAAGTTACCCTGGGGATAACAGGCTGATCTCCCCCAAGAGTCCACATCGACGGGGAGGTTTGGCACCTCGATGTCGGCTCATCGCATCCTGGGGCTGTATTCGGTCCCAAGGGTTTGGCTGTTCGCCAATTAAAGCGGTACGCGAGCTGGGTTCAGAACGTCGTGAGACAGTTCGGTCCCTATCTGTCGTGGGCGCAGGATATTTGATGGGAGCTGTCCCTAGTACGAGAGGACCGGGACGGACGTACCTCTGGCGCACCAGTTGTTCCGCCAGGAGCATAGCTGGGCAACTACGTACGGATCGGATAAACGCTGAAAGCATCTAAGCGTGAAGCCGACCCAAAGATAAGATATCCCATTGTTTTAAACAAGTAAGACCCCTTGAAGACTACAAGGTCGATAGGCACGATGTGTAAGTGGAGCGATCCATTCAGCAAGCGTGTACTAATAGGTCGAGGGCTTGACCACAATTCGCTTGAGACTCTTAGAGTCAACGAAAAAATGTAAGCAGTGATTATTCAGTTTTGAAGGCACGTCCTTCAGGAAATACTAGACAAAGTAAGTCAGAAATGATATACTTAGCTAGTCATATGGTCGGTGACGATGACGGTGAGGTTCCACCTGTTCCCATTCCGAACACAGCAGTTAAGCTCACTCGTGCCCAAGATAGTTAGCTGGAAACGGCTTGTGAAAATAGGTAGTCGCCGACTTGAATATGCCGCTCTGAGAGTCCTCAGTGCGGTTTTTGTTGTGTCTGCGGATTGTAATTTCTGTCTGAAATTATTATAATGGATAAAATCAGAAAGGGGAAGCGCATGATGGGAAATGAGGAAAATAAAACACTTTATGATATTTATCGGGGGATACTCTGCAATAACCAGAGCTTTCAACTCGGAAAGCAGGCACAGGTAGAATATCGTTTTGACTGCCCGGAGTATGCAGAGCTGAAAGAAAAATATCATCTCAATGAAATTGCCGGAAACGGGACAGAGCTGGAGCACAGTGTACGGCTGTTGAAGTATCTTGCCCCGAAACTGACACACAGTGCGTGGTACGATAACAGCGTTCCGTGCAATGGGCTGGCGCTGCTGGAATACAGTCTGGAGCAGCCGGAGCATGGGATCAATTGTCTGAACAAATCCAAGATACTGGAGGAATGCTGTCTGGCACTGGGGATCTACGCTCGGAGAGTGAGAATGCTGCCCTATTCGCCCTTTGACAGCGACTGTCATGTCGTGACAGAGATTTTTGACAGGACTCTGGGAAAATGGTGTATGCTCGACCCCACGACCAACGGCTATCTGGTCGATGAAACGGGCAGCGTTCTCTCTTTGCTGGAAGCCAGAGAGAGGATGGCGCAGGCAGGGTTTGTGACGTTCTGCCGGGCGGATGAGACGGTGCAGGACCTGCATGAAGTGGCTCAGAAAGAAATGGAATGGAGCGCGTATTTTGCCAAAAATCTGTTCCGGCTCCAGATCGACGCGGTTTCTCAGTTTGGAGAGACAGGGAAATGGCTGGATGTGATCCCGGAACACTTTTCGGTCCGACAGTGGAGCAAGGCAAAGGCGGAGTACCGCATCACGATGGCACCGGAGTATGCAAAAACAGAGAATGGCTTTGAGATGGCGAAGATGCTTCCGCTCTTTCAGAAAGCAGTAAAAGAAGCAGAGACGATGCAGGAGCTGGAGAGCATTTCGGTGCGATGCATAGCAGATGCCCCTCAATAAAAAGATAAAACAAGAACGACCCCGCTGTGCTGAGCTCAACACAGCGGGGTCGCTCTTTCTATCAGGTGGAGTATTGTTCAGAAGGACAGCTTCGGCTTAGCCTTTGCCTGCGCAGCCGAACAGCTCGATCTTCTCCTTGCACTTGGCCTCGATGGCCTTTGCGCCGGGAGCCAGCAGCTTGCGGGGGTCGAAGCCCTTGCCCTGCTGATCCTTGCCCTCTTCGATGTACTTGCGGGTGGCCTCAGCGAAGACCAGCTGGCACTCGGTGTTGATGTTGATCTTGGAGACGCCGAGGCTGATGGCCTTGGCGATCATGTCGTCGGGGATGCCGGTGCCGCCATGCAGGACCAGAGGAATGTTGTTGGTAGCCTTGTGGATGCGGTCCAGAGCCTCGAAGTCCAGACCCTTCCAGTTGGCCGGGTAGACGCCGTGGATGTTGCCGATGCCGGCAGCGAGGAAATCAATGCCCAGATCGGTGATCTTTGCGCACTCTGCGGGGTCAGCGATCTCACCATTGCCCACAACGCCGTCCTCGACGCCGCCGATGGAACCGACCTCGGCCTCGATGCTCATGCCCTTGGAGTGTGCCAGAGCGACCAGCTCCGTGGTCTTGGCGACATTCTCCTCGATGGAGTAGTGGCTGCCGTCGAACATGATGGAGGAGAAGCCAGCCTCAACGCAGGCCTTGCAGCCCTCGTAGGTGCCGTGATCCAGATGCAGAGCGACCGGAACGGTGATGCCCATCGAATCGACCATTGCGTCCACCATTGCGGCGACGGTCTTGAAGCCGGTCATGTACTTGCCGGCACCCTCGGAGACGCCCAGAATGACGGGACTCTTCATCTCCTCGCAGGCGGTCAGGACAGCCTTGGTCCACTCCAGATTGTTGATGTTGAACTGAGGCACACCGTAGTGGCCGTCACGGGCTTTGATGAGCATTTCGGTTGCATTTACCAACATATTATTTACCTCCAAAATTTATCGGGGTCTCTTCGTACCCACACAGCACTTCGTGTATGGTTTAACGAAGTTGCAACCTAAGTATACCCCAAACAGAGGGTAAAATCAATCCACTAGAGAGTTTTTGTAATCAAACCGAAGCTTTCTTGGCCGGAAACGCAGTCGAAAAATGGAAAAACGAGTGAAATGCAACATTTTTACAAGCGACGACAACATCTGAGCAGAGGAACGAGAGAGGGACAAAAGGGGACGATTTTCAACAGAAGACTGCATTCGTCAAAATGATATTGGATAAAAAGGCAAAAGTATGGCTGCTTCGATTCAAAAATTTGTCATAATTCTGACTTGAAAATTACAAAATGTATGCAAGGTTCTGAGCCTGTCGAGATAAGAATGTGGAAAACCTCGTGGAAAGTGTGGAATTCAACCTGAAAAACAGGCATGAGCGCTTGAGTTTTGAACTCTTTCCACGGGGTTTTCAACTTGTGGAAAAAACAGGGCCGATATACGATGGGTAAAGCGGTTTGGATGTGGAAAACTTTTACCTCCGGCAAAAAGACGGATGCTCGGTGTGCAGAGGGACAACACTTACCCCATGCGGTGCTGTCCGGACCGCAGCACAGAAATTTCACGGGAGAAAAATCACAATTCTATGGCGAACACCGGCTTCTTATGTTATACTTCAAGATGAGTCATCATCGCCTGCCGCGCTGCGGCATGGAAAGATTTGCTGAATGAAACACAACGGCGCCGAGCCGGAAGAGCCACGGCGTCCTGCGATAGAAATGGAAGGAGCACTTCATGGAAGAACGCAATACGTCCCGCCGCCCCCGCCGCGAAAAGGCCGAGGAGCAGCCCCGGAACGAGAGCCTTGTTTACGGAAAGAACCCGGTCACGGAGCTGCTGAAGAGCGGCTCCGGCGTGGATACCGTGCTGCTGGCAGAGGGTATGGCCCCCGCTGTGGCGGCCTACTACACCGCAATGGCCAAGGAGGCCGGTGCCACCGTCAAGCGGGTGCACCCCAATAAGCTGCGCCTCATGACCGGCACCGAGAGCCATCAGGGCGTAGCTGCCTTTGCCAGCGAGATCGAATACGCAACGGTGGAGGACCTGCTGGCCGCAGCCAAGGAGAAGGGCGAACCGCCCTTCCTCGTGCTGAGTGACGGCATCGAGGACCCCCACAATCTGGGCGCAGTCATGCGCTCGGCCCTGCTGTGCGGCGCACACGGCATCGTCATCCCCAAGCGGGGCGGCGCATCCGTGACCCCCACCGTCATCAAGTCCAGCGCTGGTGCTGCGGAGCGACTGCCCGTGGCCCGGGTGGCCAACATCGGCGAGACCATCCGCCGCCTCAAGGAGCAGGGCGTTTTCGTCTACTGCGCCGATATGGATGGCGTGTCCCTGCGCCGGAACAACCTCACCGGCCCCATCGCACTGGTGCTGGGCAGTGAGGGCAGCGGCGTGTCGCAGCTGGTGAAGAAGCTCTGCGACGGCGTGGTGAGCCTCGATATGGCTGCACGAGGCACCGGTGTGGACAGCTTCAACGTCTCGGTGGCGGCTGGCATCATCCTGTATGAGATCCAGAGCCAGCGTGCCGCACAGGGCTGAGACGCCCTCAATAAGAGATCAGGGAGGGAAGACAGCAGATGCCAAAGGATGAAGAGCGGAAGGAACTGACGCAGGAAGAGATCGACGCCCGCGACGAGAAATTCCGTACCTTTTTTACGACCAGTGTGGCGCAGGTCCCGGAGGAGATGACCCGACGGGACGATGGACCGGCCGATGAGCCCAAAGGGCTGTTCGGTCGGCTGTTCCGCCGCGAGAAAACGGAGCCGCAGGCCGACGGCGCAGCGGAAGAGAGCAGCACCGGCGAGATCCAGCTGGGCGGTGAGGAGCAGGAGAACCCCTCCGAGCTGGAGCTTGTCCTGAAGCTGGAAGAGGAGACAGAGCCTTCGAAGCCTGAGACGCCGGAGCCGGCGGGAGCGGCGAGTGCGCCCCAGCCGGAACCGGAGAAGCCCCAAGTGTCCCAGCCCAAAGCGCCGGAGACGCCTGCCCCCCAGCCGGACAAAAAGCCAACGGAAAAACAGTCCGCCTCCCGGAAAAAGGTCGTCCAGCACGGCCCGCGCACCCCGCAGGAGCAGTACGAGGACCGGGAGATGCAGGCACTGAAGGCCATGCTCTTCGGCCCGAAGCCTCAGCCGGAGGCCGAAAAGCCGGAGAAGAGCGTTCCGGAAGCCCCGGCTGTCCAGAAGCCGGGACCGGAAAAAGAGCCGGATGCCAAGCCGGAGAGGCCTGCTGCGCCGCTGCCCGAGTTGGTATTTGCGGAGGACAAGACGGCAAAGCCTCATGCAGCCCCGGCCATGCACTTCTTCGGCAAGGGGGAGGACGAGGAAACGCCCTCTGCCCCCACCCGCACGACGCCGCCCAGCAGCGACGACAGCATGAGCCTGCCGCTCATTGACCTGAACGACGACGGGCCTGCTCCCGCAGAGACGCCGGACGCCGAAGCGCCTGCGCAGCCTGCTGCAGAGGAAGCCGCCCCCGCAGAAGAGGCGGCCACCGAGGCGGAAAAGACCCCCGAAGCGCCTGAGCAGATGGGCGACCGGCTGCGCCGGATGAGCGCGGCCCTTACCCTGCGCTGTGCGCTGGGCGGCATCCTCGCGCTGGTGCTGCTCCACTTCGGCCTTGCCGCAGAGGGCCTTGTCGGCCCGCTGGCCGGGCTGGACCCCGTGACTGCTCCGGCGGCGTTCTACGCTGCCAACCTGCTCTTCTACGCCTTGGCACTGGCCGTGGGCTGGCCCGTCCTGCGGGACGGCCTGCAGGGCCTGCGGGGCCGTCCCAGCATGGAGACGATGCCCGCGCTGGCCGCTTGTGCCGCCCTGCTGCAGGCCGCTGTGGCCCTGCTGAACGCCAAGAGCTATCAGCCGTCCAGCTTCACCCTCCTGTCCGGCATTGCGGCGCTGGGACTCTTCCTTGCGCTGCTGGGCGACCGGGTGCTGCTGGCCTCGGTGCAGGGCGGATTTGCGCTGGCGCAGGCCGCACCGGAGCGGCGCGGCGCGTTCCGCGCCAAGGACAAGGAGCTTGTCCGGGTGCTGGCTAAGAATATGGAAGAAAAAGACCCGTGGGTGCTGCTCAGCCGCCCCACCGAGTGGGACGACGCGATGGTGGAACAGGGCTTTGGCCCCCGTGCCTGTGAGCGCCGCGCCCGCAAAACGAACTATATCCTGCTGGGAGTGGCCCTTCTGGCCGGATTCGTATTCCTCGTCATGGGCGGCGGCGTCAACGGCGGCACGGCGGCCCTGACCGCCGTGCTCTGCATGGGGTCGCCCCTGTCCTCCACCCTCATCGCCGGCCTTGCGTCTCTGCGGCTGCAGCAGACCGCAGCTGCCTCGGGCGCTGTGGTGCCCGGCTGGTCGGCCATTGAGGAGCTGGGCGGTGTGGACACGGTGCAGGCCGACGCCGACGAGCTGTTCACGCCGGACAGCGCCCTGCTGGAGGACATCCGCATCTTCAAGGGCGGCCGCATCGACCGGGCCATCCTCTATTCGGCCAGCGTCCTCAGCCAGTGCTGCAATACCCTGAGCGGCCTGTTCCGCCAGATCATCGAGGACCGCACCGACATCCTCTACCCCGTCAAGGATCTGGAAGTCCATCGGGGCCTCGGCTTCTCCGCGTGGTGCGACAACAACCGTGTCCTCATCGGCTCCCGCGCATACATGGAAAAGGAAGATGTGCCCCTGCCCGACGAGGAGTATGAGGCCAAGCACTCGAAAAACGGCGAGCTGCAGATCCTGTATCTGGCCGTCTCCGGCAGTCTGCACGCCATGTTCGTGCTCCGGTATGTGGGCGGGCGGAATGCGGCCCGTGGGCTGGAACAGCTCCAGAAGGAGAACATCCAGCTGCTGGTGTCCTGTCAGGACCCCAGCCTGACGGCACGGCAGATCACCGACGCCTACCACCTGCCCGAGGGGATGGTCGTCCTGCTGGATCAGGAGCAGTGTGCCGCGCTGGATGCCGCCACTGCCCAGAACACCGGCTCCGAGGGCTGCTGCATCCTCTGCACCAAGGGCTTTGCCAGCCTGACCGGCGGCCTGCGGGCCGCAGAGCAGGCCCAGAACGCCGAGACGACTGCCACCACGGTACAGCTGGTGTCGGTGTGGTTCTCGGTGGCCATTGCCGTCCTGCTGACCTATGCGGGCAGCGTGGGGATGCTGAGCGTGGCCGCAGTGCTGATGTATCAGGCCGCGTGGAGCGCCCTCAGCATCGCTGTCTGTGCCCTCAAGCAGCACAGTTGAAAAAATAAATAGGAATTATTCTTGATTTCCGTCCCAAATTCTGTTATACTATCCTCAGAGAGAAACAAGACCTAGCGCACACCCGGTACCGAACAAAGCGGGCTGCGCGTAGAATAAACCAAACCTGACATGGCCTATACTGGCAGTGTCAACACATCAGAGAGGAGAACAGAATATGGAACTCAAGGGTACCAAGACCGAGAAAAACCTGATGGAAGCCTTCGCCGGCGAGAGCATGGCCCGCAACAAGTACACCTTCTTTGCAAGCGTCGCAAGGAAAGAGGGCTACGAGCAGCTGGCCGCTATCTTTGAGGAGACCGCCGGCAACGAGAAAGAGCACGCCAAGCTGTGGTTCAAGGCCCTGTGCGGCGGCGCGCTCCCCGACACTATGACCTGCCTTGAGATGGCTGCAAGCGGTGAGAACGACGAGTGGACCGAGATGTACCCCCGGATGGCCGCTGAGGCCAAGGAGGAGGGCTTTGCCCAGCTGGCCGCCCTCTTCACGATGGTGGGACAGATCGAGAAGGAGCACGAGGAGCGCTACCGCGCCCTCGCTGCCAACCTCAAGGAGGGCAAGGTCTTTGCCCGGGAAGAGCAGCAGGTGTGGGTCTGCCGGAACTGCGGCTACACCCATATCGGCAAGTCTGCACCCCTCAAGTGCCCGGTCTGCGCCCATCCCCAGAGCTATTTTGAGCTGAAGGCCAAGAACTACTGATTTTTACGGCATCTGAGAGCCGCCGCACCTTTCTGAGGGTGCGGCGGCTCTTTCGTCCGGCGGCAAAATGCAGTCTGCACGTTTTGTATAAATTTGAGGGTGGTGTTTTAGTGCCTTTCACGAAAAGATGCGCGAAATTGTGACACTTCTGGCGAAGAACTTGACCCTTCTTTGGGGGACGTGTACAATAAACGAGTAGTGAGTGGAATTATGTGCAGTGCACATTGCGATAGACGGAATGATACGAAGGAGGGAAGTGCTACCCTATGAACAAGATCACACGGCTTGCGGCTGCCCTCGTGCTGAGCGGGCTGCTTCTGACGGCTCCCGCCGCACAGGCTGCGCCGTCGCTTCTGGGACAGTCTTCGAACTTTGAGCTGGAAGTGAGCGAGATGGAGCTGGAAATCACGGCCGACGACCCCCGGCCCAAAGCCTATCTCTACACCGGCGGACAGAGCGACTACTACTTCATCGTCTGGATGAGCAGCAACCCCACCGTGGCCACTGTGGACGGCGACGGCCGCGTCACGGGACGCAGCGCCGGTGAGGCGACCATCAGCGCCATCACCGACCGGGGCGAGTATGCTGCCTGCAGGGTGACGGTCCGCAAGGAAAGCGGGGACGCGGCCAGCAAAAAGCCGGCCCTCGACCATGTCACCCTCAACCTCATCATCCAGTACGACAACGCCCACCCCAGCCAGAAGCTGCAGCTCATCAACACGAGCGGCTCCTTTATCTACGCCTACCAGTGGATGAGCAGCGACCCTGAGGTGGCGACGGTGGACACGGAGGGCCTTGTCACGGCCCAGAAACCCGGCACCACCACCATCACCGCACTGGCGTCCAACGGTCAGGCTCTCCGCTGTGCCGTCACCGTCACCAGCGACGTGGGCAAAGTGACCCTGAATAAGCACGACCTGCTGCTCCGCACCGTGGGCGCAAAGGAAGCCCTGACGGCCTCTGTGGCCGTGGAGGGGGGCGTCAGCGTCCCCATCACATGGGTCAGCAGCAACCCCGGTGTCGCTACAGTGGACGCCTCCGGTGTCGTGACCGCTGTTGCGGACGGTGAGGCGAAGATCACCGCCCTCTCGCCGGATGGCCGCTTCGACAGCTGCAGCATCTTTGTGGGCCTTGCCGCCGACAAATACAGCAGCGAAGAGGATCTGGCCGAGGAACTCAAGCTTCCCGACCCCTATGTGGCCGTCCGGATGAACCGGCTGAGCTGAGAAAAGATCTGCAAATGAAACGCCCCACACTTGTCGAAAGACAGGTGCGGGGCGTTTGCTTATTGCTCCACCAGCGCAATGAAGGCCTTCATCTGGGGCGTGAGCCATTTATCCTTGTGGTAGAACAGCTGGCGGTGCATGGTGACAGTGCAGTCGGGAACGCGAAGGCGGGCCAGACGCCCGGCGGAGAGGGCCGGGCAGACGATGTACTCGGGCAGGAAGGAGAGGCCCATCCCGCGCTCTACCATCTGGCAGAGCAGGGAGGCGCTGCCCAGCTCGATGTAGGGATGGATGGCCAGCCCCCGGGCCGCAAGGCGCTGGTCGAGGGCATCGCGGTAGCTCATGCCCCGCTCTGTGAGAAGAAATTCCTGCTGGGCCAGCACATCCAGCGGCACGGCCTCGGCCTCGGCCAGCGGGTGTCCGGCGGGGGCTACGAAGCAGACCGGCTCCGGCACGTTGACAGCCAGCGTCAGGTTGGGCAGGAGCAGGGGCTGGTCGAGGGTGTAGGCGAGGTCGATCTGGTTGGCTCCCAGCAGCCGCAGCATCTCGTCTGCGGTGGCAGTCCGAAGCACCAGCTCCACCTGCGGACAGAGGGCGTGGAACTGCTGCAGCAGGTCGGGCAGGAAGGTGCTGCACACCGAGTCTGCCAGCGCCACCCGCAGAGTGCCGCTGACGGCCCGGGCGGGCATCAGCGCGGCCTTGGCCTGCTGGGCCGTGATGAGAAGGGTGCGGGCGTAGCTCTGGAAGGTCTGGCCCGCGTCGGTGAGGCGGACGGTCTTTCCTACCCGGTCGAAGAGGGGCGTGCCAAGCTCTGCTTCCAGCTGTGCGATCTGGGCCGACACCGCCGACTGAGAGTAACCCAGCTCCCGCGCAGCGCTGGAAAAGCTGTGCAGCTCGGCGATGTGGAGGAAAGTGTTGATATTTCGCAGCTCCATTGCAGTCCCTCCGGCGTCAGCAGTGGTCGATGCCGGTGACGGTCAGCGTCTCGCCGTCCACCTTGAAGTGGACTTCCAGACCGCTGAACTCCATGCCGTAGACCCGCTCGGGGTCGTGCTGGTAGGAGGGGCGGGGGTCGTTTTCCAGCACACCCTGCAGCGCCGCCTGCTGGTCGGCGGGCACTTTGGCCCAAAGAGCATCGCCGCAGACCATGTTCAGGTGGTGGGACCGGGTCTGCGCTGTGAAACCTGCGGAGGCATCAGGGTGGCAGTCGGCGTAGGGGATATAGGGCTTGATGTCGTAGATGGGGGTGCCGTCCATCAGGTCGGCACCCCGCACGATGAGGACGGGGCCGACGTCGGGCCGGTGCTCGATGGCCTCCAGCCGGACGCTGGACAGGCCCAGAGGGTTGGGCCGGAAGGGGGAGCGGGTGGCAAAGACGCCCATCCGGGTGTTGCCGCCGAGACGGGGCGGGCGGACGGTGGGCGACCAGCCCTCCCGCACCGCACCGGAGAACTGCCACACCAGCCAGATGTGGCTGAAATCTTCCAGCCCGCGCACGGCGTCGGCGCAGCGGTATTCGGGGGTGAAGATGACCTCGCCCCGCAGACTGTCTACCAGCCCGCTCTGGCGGGGGATGCCGAATTTGGTGGGGAAGGCGGTGCGGATATGGGCGATGACCTTGAGGGCCATTTCTTCGGGTGCAGACATAAGCAGTTCTCCTTATTATAAACCGCGGCAGAAGCCCACGGCGCGGCCCTCGATCTGGATCTCCTCGAGCTGGGGGCCGGCGAAGATCATGGGCGGGCAGACGGCGGCGTTGTCGGCCAGCAGCATCACGGTCTCGCCCTGCCGGTGAAAGTGCTTGAGGGTGGCTTCTTCACCGATGCGGACTGCGGCGATCTCCCCCTGCTCCACCTCGGGCTGACGGCGGATGCAGACGATGTCGCCGTCGCAGATGGTGGGGGCCATGCTGCTGCCATGGCAGGTGAGGGCAAAGTCAGCGTGCCACGCGGCAGGGACGCCGATGTAGCACTCGATGTTCTGTTCGGCGGTGATGGGGGTCCCACAGGCGATGGAGCCTACAAGGGGCACCCGCACCATCTCGGGCAGCGGCTCGAAGCCCGGCGGCGGGCTGGGCAGATCCATAAGGCCCATCAGCCATGCAGGGGTAGTGTTCAGCGCCGCCGCCAGTTCTTCGAGCTTGGCCCGGGGCAGGTCGTTGATGCCTTTTTCCAGCTTGGTGATGGAGGATTTGGAACGGTATCCCATCCGGGCGGCCAGCTCTTCCTGCGACAGGCCCAGCTGCTCCCGGCGCTGCCGGATGCGGCCGGATAGATCGGTGTCAGACATAAAGGGCCTCGCTTTCTATCTCGATGCATGATTTTCGGTGTTCTGAGGCTAGTATAACAAAAAATTTACTATAAATCAACTTTTAATCGGCTGTTTCGCAAATAATGTTGACAAATAATCAACTAAGGAATATAATACAACTAATGATTGTACTGCACACTTGAGACGTAAAACGGAAAGGAGAAACGCCTATGACCGACACCATGATGCTCCGCGACTGCATCCGCAGCCGCGGCGTAAAGCTGGGCCATGTGGCCCATGTTCTGGGCATCAGCAGCGGCACGCTCCGCTGCAAGCTGGAAAACGAGCGCGAATTCAAGCTGAGTGAGGCCGAAAAGCTTTCGAAGATGCTGGGGATGACCGCCGAGCAGCGTGACCGCTGCTTCTTCGGCCCGGCGGGCTGAGAGCGGGAAGGGAGAAGGAGCGATGACACAGGAGCAGCGTCGGAAGACAAAGGAGGCCCTCGGCTTTTATGGGCAGCGGAACTGGGTCTACGGCCCCCGCAACTGGGGGTGGAAGAAAGCCATTGAGCAAACGGAGGCGTATTACCGGGAGGCAGACCCCGGCCTGCGGGGCGGCATCCTGCAGCTGCGCTACATGGAGAGACGGACGCGGGAAGAGGTGATGGACAAGCTGAACATCAGCTACAGCACCTATCAGAAAGCTCACAGCGACCTTCTGAGCACCATCGCGGTCTTTGCTGCCCATTACGGCGAGCTGTGACGCAAAAATGCCCTCCGGCCAGAGCGGCCGGAGGGCATTCGTGTGCTCAGTGTTTCTTTTCAGGGGTGTCGCAGTGCTGGTGGCAGGAGGCACAGTTGCCGCCGCAGCCCTCGCCCTTCCAGCCGCCTTGCTTGGATACCCAAACCACGGCCAGTGCGAACAGGAGCGCCAGCACCAGCAAGGTGATGATACCGCGTACAGTGATCATAAAAAGACCTCTCTTTCGAAAGAATTCCAGCCTCAGTATACACCATTTGACGCCGAAGAGCAATCGAAAAGCACTGTTGCTCCAAACTTTTTGCAAAAATCGAAAATTAGGGCTTGCATTTGGGCCTGTGCAGTGATATAATAAGCGTGTTCCGATTCGGAGGATTAGCTCAGCTGGTTAGAGCACCTGCATCACACGCAGGGGGTCTGGGGTTCGAGTCCCTAATTCTCCACTCAGAGATCCGTTGTCATTCGACAGCGGATTTTTTATTTATCAGAATTTGTTGAATGGAAAACGCAGCGGCATGGAATGGAATGCCGCTGCGTTTTTCTTGTTTGAGATCAGACGGTGCTGCCCTGAAAGAGTGAAGACGTAAAATTTTATCGCGGAATTTTGTGCAGGGTGATAAAATTGAACTGCGGGCATGGAATCCTCCAAAAGGAGAGGGAGGATATGCTATAATGAAACTGATTTATGGGATGTCGGATGTGGGCGCTGTTTGATAAGAGCGCTCACGAGAGGAGGCGGCAGCGGATGGACCTACATTCGGAGCGACTGGAAGCAAAGCTGAACGCGGTGGACTGGGCGGTGCGGGATGTGCTGGTCGGGACGGTGCGCAGCCCGCAGCAGCTGGATATATGCCGGAGGCACCGGTTCTATTATATCCCGGCGGAGCAGCTGGGAGACGAAGCCTTTTCGGTCCGCATTGTCGCCCTTTATCAGTCCCAATATGTATTCGGCCCACAGGCAGGCGTCCAGTACTACGGTGAGGTCACGAAGTGCAGCCCGGTCTGCCGGGGCGACATCACGGAGCTTCGGGCACGGAAGGGGACAGAGCAGAACCTTTATTATCGCTTTGAGATCCGGGAATGGAAGCGGCTGAACCGGCCCATTGCGGCACGGGAGAGCTGCTTTGTAAAAGGCCTCACCAGTCGGTTCCAGCTGGAACACAGTGCAGAAACGCCGGAACTCTGGCTTCGCTCGCAAGAGGAATACCGGCTCTGTCTGAACCTGAGACAAGCGCTCGCCGACACCTCCATCAACGAGGCGGACAACGACCTTGGCTTTGCGTTCCGGGATTTTGCGGTGCGCTTCGAGGGAGGAAAGATCCTTGTTTCGGACAAGGGATGGGTCTTCGCGCAGTACGAGACCGCCGACTTCCTCCAAAATGCGGAGGGCGTGCTCCGGAAGCTGTACAGGGAGTGCGTCCAGAGGGATTCCATGAATGAACTCTCCAAAATTTGAGAGAGGACAGCAGCGTTATTTCTGCACACCGGCGGCGCACTGCTCGATGAACTGCTTGGCGACGCGGGGGCTGCGGCCTCCGGCCCGGATGGCGAAGGCCTCGGCCTTGGTCAGCAGCTGATCGTGGGGCATCTCGATGCCGTGCTGCTTGGCCAGCTCGGTGAGGATGACTTCGAAGCGGGCTTTTTCGGGCCGTTGGAAGGTGACGGTAAGGCCGAAGCGGGCCGAGAGGCTCATCAGCTCCTGACGGGTGTCAGCCTCGTGGATGTCGTCACCCGAGCGGTCGGAGAGTGTCTCCTTGATGAGGTGGCGGCGGTTGGAGGTGGCGTAGACGGCGATGTTTTTGGCCCGTCCGCCTACGCTGCCCTCGAGGATGGCTTTCAGGGCCGCGAAGTTATCGTCGTTGGCCGTGAAGCTCAGGTCGTCGATGAAGAGGACGAACTTCAGCGGGTTCGCGGCCAGCTTGTCCATCAGGTCGGGGATCTGGTAGAGCTGATTCTTCTTGACCTCCACCAGCCGCAGGCCGTCGGCGGCAAACTCGTTGGCGATGGCCTTGACGGTGCTGGACTTTCCGGTACCGGCGTCGCCGTAGAGCAGCACATTGTTGGCGGGCATTCCGGCCAACAGGGCGCGGGTGTTGGCGATGACCTTCTCCCGCTCCTGCTCATAGCCCGGCAGCTCGTCGAGGCGCTGGGGGTCGGGGTAGCGCACCGGCACCAGCTGTCCGTTCTCAACGGTAAAGACGTGGTGCTTGGCGAACATCCCATAGCCCTTTTTGCCTACCTCGCTCATCCGCTGGGCATAGGCGGCGTGGAGGTCGATGTCCTTCGTCTCCCACCGGGGTAGGAAGGGCAGCGGGTCGGCGGCGTCGGCAGCTTCCAGCAGACCGTCCAGCGTCAGGCCGCACAGCTGTTGCAAAAAGTCCAGCTCACCGTCCAGCGCCTTCTGAAGGACAGGCGGCACCTCGCTCACCGCTGCCTGCCGGACGCAGACCGTTTCGGCCTCAAGGACGGCGGCGGAGAGATATTCGCCGAAGTTGGTGGTGTGCTCGAAGAGGGCAGATTCAAAGGAGGCTGCAGCACCGCATACTGCCCCTGTGCTCCGGGGGGCTGCCGCCATCCGGTCGGTGAGGTCTACGAGCTTTGCAATGACGTCATCGTCCAGCAGTGCGCGGAAGATGACCAGCCCGTGGAGACGGGCGTTCCATTCGTTAAGATTCATAATCTTGTTCCTTTATACTCTCTTTTGGGAAAACCTCTCCGTCACAGCTGCGGTTTACGGACAGGCCTGTCTTCGTACAACCTCTCAGGCGCTTCGCGCCAGCTCCCCTTGTAGGGGAGCCTCTGGCGAAGAGATGAGGCTTTACGGAATGCCAAGGCCTCCCCTCGGTAGGGGAGGTGGCAGCGCGCCAGCGCTGACGGAGAGGTTAAAAATTAAGCGCGTACTCCCAAAGTATACAGCGATGTAAGTCCCTGCGCAAGATGGTGTTTAATTATCTTCATCTTTGCCGTGATTCACGTTACAAATCGTCGATTGACAACAGCCCGATTTATAGTATAATTGACCCAACAAATGCACAGATGGGAAAAAGTAACGCAGGACACCTGCTTTTCAGAGAGCTGCCGGGGGATGCAAGGCAGCAGGCAGACCATGCGCGAAATCCTCCCGGAGCAGCCTGCTGAAGGACGATTTATGGGACGTCTGCTAAGCAGCGCCGGTGGCAGCCGTTAGCGTGCAGGGCTTTGATGGAAGTCCGTGAGAGGGCGCAGTTGCGTCAACGAGAGTGGTACCGCAGAGAGCTTTTGGATTCATTCCGGGTCTTTGTCTCTTGGATAAGGGGACAGAGACCTTTTATTTATCAGGTGCTGCCCCCGGAGAAGCCGTTTTCTTAGGCGCTGCACGGGCAAGCTCCCTCGTCGTCCGGCGCACCCTGCTCACGGAAACAGCTTCTGAGCGTGTTGGGAAAAAAGTGTGTAAAGTGGAAATTGGAACGGAACAGGAGAAACTCACCATGCAGTTGAACGGTTCTCAAATCTTTGTGGAGGTGCTCTGTGAGCAGGGGGTGGACACCATCTTCGGCTACCCCGGCGGCGCAGTGCTGAACCTCTACGACGAGCTGTACAGAAATACCGACCGCATCACCCATGTGCTGACGGCCCACGAGCAGGGCGCATCCCACGCGGCGGACGGCTACGCCCGCGCAACGGGCCGCACCGGCGTGGTGCTGGCCACCAGCGGCCCGGGCGCAACGAACCTCGTCACCGGCATCGCCACCGCTTACATGGACTCGGTGCCGATGGTGGCCTTCACCGGCAACGTGACCACGGATGGTCTGGGCAGCGACAGCTTTCAGGAGGCCTATATCGAGGGCATTACGATGCCCATCACCAAGCACAACTTCACGGTGCGCCGGGTCGAAGACCTCGCCGACACCATGCGCGCGGCCTTCCGCATCGCTCAGAGCGGCCGCAAAGGCCCGGTGCTGGTGGACATCCCGAAGGACATCACCGCTGCGGTGTGTGAGTTCACCCCGAAAAAGCCCGAACCCATCCGCACGGTGGTCACATTCGACGAGCAGCAGGTCAAGTGGGCGGCAGACATCATCAACGGTGCCCAGCGGCCTCTGGTCTACTTCGGCGGCGGCGTCCGCTCGGCGGCCAGCTGCCAGCCCCTGCGGGACCTGCTGAAAAAAGCGGAGATCCCCGCCACCCATACCCTGATGGCCGCAGGCGTCGTGCCCTACGGCGACCCGATGAACATCGGCATGGTGGGTATGCACGGCTGCTACACCTCGAACCGGGCCGTGGCGGACTGTGACGTCCTCATCGCGGTGGGTACCCGCTTCTCGGACCGTGTGGCCCTGAACCCCAAGACCTTTGCTAAGAATGCGACCATCATCCAGATCGACATCGACGCCAGCGAGCTGGGCAAAAACGTGGACGTGGACCTGTCCATCGTGGGCGATGCCGCCTATGTGCTGAACGCCATGCTGCCGCTGGTGGAAGAGAAAAAGCACCCCGACTGGATGAAGATGATCCACGAGTGGCAGGCGCAGGATTACCACCCGGTGTCCGACGCCTCCCGACTGATGCCCCATCAGGTCATCGGCGAGGTCTGCAACCAGTGCGGCCCCGAGGCCGTCTACGTCACCGACGTGGGCCAGCACCAGATGTGGGCAGCGCAGTACATCCGCCACGCCAAGAGCCGCGGCTTCATCACCAGCGGCGGTCTGGGCACCATGGGCTTCGGCTACGGTGCAGCCATCGGCGCACAGATGGCACTGGGCCGTGACCAGCGGGTGGTCATGTTCACTGGCGACGGCTCCTTCCATATGAACCTCAACGAGGCCTGCACTGCCGTCAGCTACGAGCTGCCTATCATCACCGTCATTTTCAACAATCAGGTGCTCGGCATGGTGCGCCAGTGGCAGACCGCTTTCTACGGTAAGCGCTTTTCCCAGACCGACCCCCACCGCAAGACCAACTTCGTCAAGTTGGCCGAGGGCTTCGGCCTCAAGGGCTACCACTGCGAGAACCTCGCCCAGTTTCAGGAGGCTTTCGCCGACGCCCTCAAGCAGAAGGGGCCGACATGGATCGAGTGCATGATCGACAAGGACGAAAAAGTCCTGCCCATGATCCCCGGCGGCGGCGACATCAACGACATCATCATGAAATAAGGAGGACACAGCGACATGGAATCCAATCAGCGCAGGGTCATCAGCCTGCTGGTGGACAACCAGAGCGGCGTTCTGGCCCGGGTGTCCAGCCTGTTCTGCCGCAGAGGCTTCAACATCGACAGTCTGACCGTCTCGGCCACCAACGACCCCACGGTCAGCCGCATCACCGTATCCGTCTCGGGCACGGAGAAGGAGCTGCAGCAGCTCATCCTCCAGACCGAGCGGCTGGAAGTCACCCGTCAGGTCTTCGTGCTCAACGAGTCCACCGCCCTCGAGCGGGAGCTGCTCCTGCTCAAGGTCATGGCGAACGTCACCAACCGCGCCGAGCTGCGGGAGATCGCCGGTATCTATAAGGCAAAGATCATCGACCTGTCGCCGGACAGCATGGTCTTTGAGCTGACGGGCCGCCCTGAGAAGATCGACGCCTTCCTGAAGCTCATGGCCGACTACCAGATCCTCGAGCAGTGCCGCACCGGCGTCACCGCCCTCGAGCGGGGCGGGATGCATCAGCATATGCAGAAGCCCTCGCAGGAAGTCCGGGCCGCGCAGTTCCCTCTGCCGGGCACGCAGTGCCATTAAAGCCCTCTCAGTCTGCTCCGCAGACAGCTCCCCCAAAGGGGGAGCCATTGGCAAACTTGCTTTTCCGCTCCCCAGTGAGCGAAAAATATACGATGCTTACATTTATCCTACACTGAAATAACGACATCAAAAGGAGAACACTATCATGGCGATCAAGAAATACTACGATTCCGACTGCAACCTCGGCGTGCTGGACGGCAAGACCGTTGCTGTCATCGGCTTCGGCAGTCAGGGCCACGCTCATTCCGAGAACCTCGCCGAGAGCGGCGTCAACGTCGTCGTCGGTCTGCGCAAGGGTTCCGCTCACTGGGAAAAGGCTTCGGAGTTCGCAGCAACGCACGAGAACTTCAAGGTCATGGAGGTCGAGGAGGCTGCCAAGGCAGGCGACGTCGTCATGATGCTGGTCCCCGATGAGCTGTGCGCTGACATCTACAACAAGCAGGTCGCTCCTTACATGACCGAGGGCAAGGCTCTGGCCTTCGCACACGGCTTCAACATCCACTTCAAGACCATCACCGCTCCGAAGAACGTCGATGTCATCATGATCGCTCCCAAAGGCCCCGGCCACATCGTCCGCCGCCTGTACACCGAGGGTGAGGGCTGCCCCTCTCTGATCTGCGTCGAGCAGGACTTCACCGGTAAGGCAAAGGACATCGCTCTGGCATACGCTTCCGGCATCGGTGCCGGCCGCGCAGGCATCCTCGAGACCACCTTCAAGGAGGAGACCGAGACCGACCTGTTCGGCGAGCAGGCAGTGCTTTGCGGCGGCGTCTGCGAGCTGATCCACGCAGGCTTCGACACGCTGGTCGAGGCTGGCTACGAGCCTGAGATGGCCTACTTCGAGACCTGCCACGAGATGAAGCTGATCGTTGACCTCATCAATGAGGGCGGCTTCTCCAAGATGCGCTACTCCATCTCCAACACCGCAGAGTACGGCGACTACCGCACCGGCAAGCGCCTCATCACCGCCGAGACCCGCAAGGAGATGAAGAAGGTCCTGACCGAGATCCAGGACGGCACCTTTGCTTCCGAGTTCCTGACCGAGATGAGCCCCAACGGCGGCCGCAAGGTCCACTTCCTCGCTCAGCGCCGCATGGAGGCCGAGCATCCCATCGAGAAGGTGGGCGCAGAGCTGCGCAGCATGATGAGCTGGCTGAAGAAGTAAGAAAATCAGCAAAACCTCTCCGTCAGCGCTGACGCGCTGCCACCTCCCCTAGCGAGGGGAGGCCTTGGCATATCGTAAAGCCTCATCTCTTCGCCAGAGGCTCCCCTCGGTAGGGAAGCTGTCTGCGAAGCAGACTGAGAGGTTGAGTTTTTGAGCGTCGGTTTTAGCAGAAAAGCTGCTGACTCCGGCGCTTTTTGCATCAGGAGGATAAAATGAGAAGTGACAACGTGACCAAAGGCTCGGAGCGCGCGCCCAACCGCAGCCTGTTTTACGCTTTGGGCTACACCCCGGAAGAGCTGGACCGCCCCCTCATCGGCGTGGTGAGCGCCTACAGCGAGATCGTCCCCGGCCACATGAATCTGGATAAGGTCGCCGAGGCCGTCAAGGCCGGTGTCCAGATGGCAGGCGGCACCCCCATCCTCATCCCGGCCATCGGCGTCTGCGACGGCATCGCCATGGGCCATGTGGGCATGAAGTACAGCCTCGCCTCCCGCGAGCTGATCTGCGACAGCGTGGAGACCATGCTGATGGCCCATCAGCTGGACGGTCTGGTGCTGGTGCCCAACTGCGATAAGATCGTCCCCGGCATGGTCATGGCCGCTGTCCGGATGGATGTGCCCGCCGTGGTCTGCTCCGGCGGCCCCATGCTGGCCGGTACCTACGGTGGCGAGGAGGTCAGCCTCTCCAAGATGTTCGAGGCCGTCGGTGCCTATAAGGCCGGCATGATCTCCGACGAGCAGCTGGAAGACTGCACCTGCAACTGCTGTCCCAGCTGCGGCAGCTGCTCCGGTATGTACACCGCCAACAGCATGAACTGCCTGTGCGAGGCCATCGGCATCGCCCTGCCCGGCAACGGCACCATCCCCGCCGTCTACTCCAAGCGCCTCCAGCTGGCAAAGCACGCCGGTATGGCCATCATGGAGATGGTGAAGAAGGGCATCACCGCCCGCCAGATCATCAACGAGCGCTCCATCCGCAACGCGCTGACCTGCGATATGGCGCTGGGCTGCTCCACCAACACGGTCCTCCATCTGCTGGCCATCGCCTACGAGGCCGGTGTGCCCATCGACCTGAAGCTCTTCAATGAGATCAGCGCCAAGACCCCGAACCTCTGCCATCTGGCTCCCGCAGGCCCCACCCATATGCCCGACCTCTACGCCGCTGGCGGCATCCCCGCCGTGCAGGCTGAGCTGGCCAAGAAGGGCCTGCTGGACCTCGATGTCCCCACCGTCACCGGTAAGACCCTCGGTGAGAACATCAAGGGTGCTCATATCCTGAACGACAAGGCCATCCGTCCCATCGAGGATCCGTATTCCCCGACCGGCGGCCTGCAGATCCTCTGGGGCAACATCGCCCCCGACGGCTGCGTCGTCAAGCGCAGCGCCGTCGCCCCCGAGATGCAGGAGCACTCCGGCCCGGCCCGCGTCTTCAACAGCGAGGAGACGGCCATCGCCGCCATCTATGCGGGCAAGATTGTCCCGGGCGACGTGGTGGTCATCCGCTACGAAGGCCCCAAGGGCGGCCCCGGTATGCGTGAGATGCTGAACCCCACCTCCGCGCTGGCCGGCATGAAGCTGGACAAGACCGTGGCCCTCATCACCGACGGCCGCTTCTCCGGCGCTTCCCGCGGCGCGGCCATCGGCCACGTCAGCCCGGAGGCCGCTTCCGGCGGCCCCATCGGCCTCATCGAGGAGGGCGATACCATCCACATCGACATCCCCAACGCCAGCATCACGCTGGAGGTTTCGGACGAAGTGCTGGCCGAGCGCAAGGCCAAGTACGTCGCCCCCGAACCCAACATCAAGACCGGCTGGCTGTCCCGCTACGCCCGCATGGTCACCAGTGCAAACCTCGGCGCAGTGCTGAAGTAAGCACGCCGTAGAACCAGACAGATACAGAAAAAGCGCCCTGCCGATGACCCGGCAGGGCGCTTTGGTCTGCTATGATATTTCAGCTTACTTGGTGCCGTAGATACGGTCGCCTGCGTCGCCCAGACCGGGGACGATGTAGCCGTTCTCGTTCAGGTGGTCGTCCTGTGCGCCGAGGTAGATGTCCACATCGGGGTGTGCCTCGTGCAGGGCCTTGATGCCTTCGGGAGCAGCGATGAGGCCGATGAACTTGATGCGCTTTGCGCCGTGCTTCTTGATCTGGGTGATGGCGTCGATGGCGCTGCCGCCGGTCGCCAGCATCGGGTCAAGCACCAGAACGTCGCGCTCGGCGATGTCCTGCGGCAGCTTGCAGAAGTACTCCACGGGCTGCAGGGTGGTCTCGTCGCGGTAGAGGCCGATGAAGCCCACCTTTGCAGCGGGCAGCAGGGTCAGCATACCGTCCAGCATACCCATGCCGGCGCGGAGGATGGGCACCAGAGCCAGCTTGCGGCCTGCGAGGACCTTGGTCTTTGCCATCGTGATGGGAGTCTCGATCTCCACCTCTTCCAGAGGCAGGTCACGGGTAGCCTCGTAGCACAGCAGGGTTGCGATCTCGCCCACGAGGTCACGGAACTCCTTGGTGCCGGTCTGCTTGTTGCGCAGAATGCTCAGTTTGTGCTGCAGCAGCGGATGCTCAACGATCATAGGGGTCATAATACACGCTCCTTATATTGTGAATAAAAATATGGAACACGAAGGGATAACCTCTCAGTCTCGCTCGCGCTCGACAAGGCCGGGACGGAGAGGTTAACGGTTTTCAATGGCCATCAGCTTGGCGATGCGCTTTTCGTGGCGGCCGCCCTCGAACTCGGTGTTGAGGAAGAGGTCCACCAGCTGGCAGGCGAGGCCGGGGCCGACGACGCGGCCGCCCATGCACAGGGCGTTGGCGTCGTTGTGGCGGCGGGTATACTCACAGCTGAAGCTGTCAGAGCAGCAGCAGGCGCGGATGCCCTTGACCTTGTTGGCCGCCATACTGATGCCCACGCCGGTGCCGCAGAAGAGCAGCGCCTTGCTGCACTGGCCGCTCACCACAGCGTCGCAGGCGGGCAGGGCCATGTCGGGGTAGTCCACGCTGGCGGTGCTGTGGGTGCCGAAATCGATGTATTCCAGCCCCAGCTCGTCCAGATGTGCCTTGACGGCCTCTTTCAGTTCAAATCCGCCGTGGTCGGCGGCAAGTGCGATGGGTTTTGCCATTGGTGTCAATCCTTTCCCTTTGCAGTATCTTCGGGTGTTTCGGTACGGGCGGCCTCTGCGGCCAGACGCTCGGCCCGCTCCCGCTCGGCCTGACTCAGCCGGTGGTAGTCCGGCAGCAGGGCCTCGGGCAGGACGGCTTCGCCCCGCTGGGCCATCTGCTTTGCCACATAGGCCACCGCAGCGGCGCGGCCATTGCGGAGGGCCGGGGGCACGCAGAGCACGCCCGGGACGCCGCTGTATTTATTATAGCACAGAGCCGCGCCATCACCAACAAAAAACAGGGGCTTTTTGCAATTTTCTACGAACTCTGCAAGGTCTGCCACGGCCCGGGCGTCGTCGTCCAGCAGGCGCTCATGGGTCTCGAGGTCAAAGGCGGCGCTGTATACCTGCGCGCGGCGGGCGTCCAGTGCACAGAGCACGGTGCCGCTGCCGGTGTGGGCCGCTGCCAGCGCTTCCAGCGTGGACACCGGGGCACAGAGGGTCTCCCGGGGGAAGGCCAGCCCCTTGACCGCCGCCAGCCCGATGCGCAGCCCGGTGAAGCTGCCGGGGCCTGCATTGACGCCGTAGAGGTCGATGTCCCCGCAGCCCATGCCGCAGAGGCTGAGGCAATGATCGACGAGGGGCATCAGGGTCTCACTGTGGGTCATGCCCGCGTCGAGATAGCATTCGTAGAGCAGGCGGTCATCCTGCAGCAGGGCCACGCCCAGCGTCTTGCCCGCCGTATCCACGGCTAAGATGTTCATACTTCTGCCCCCTCGATGGTGATGCGGCGGGTGGTGTCGTCCACACGCTCGATGTTGATGCGGATGGGGTCTTCCAGTGCCAGCAGGTCGGCGAAGTTCTCGCTCCACTCTGCCGCCACCACAGCGCCCTCATCCAGATAGTCGTAGAAACCGGCCGCGCACAGGTCGTTCTCCGTAGAGATGCGGTATAGGTCAAAGTGCGCGAAGGGCCGCGGCCCGCGGTAATAATTCACGATGGCGAAGGTGGGGCTGCTGACCGGGTCGGTACAGCCGAGGCCTTTGGCCAGACCCTCACAGAAGGCCGTCTTGCCCGCGCCAAGCCCGCCGGTGAAGGCGATGAGCGCGCCGGGTGCAAGATGCTGTGCCAGCCGCTCGCCCAGCGCTACCGTCTCCTCGCGGGAGTGGGTAATAAATTCAGACATGGGTATCCTACCTCATATGTTCCGATGTAAAAAGGGATGGCATATCACTGCCATCCCTTAGTATAAACGATTTCCACCAAAAGTGCAACGCTCAGGCGGCACGATCCAGAACTTCTCCGAGGATGTCGTCCACGGTGATCTCGTCCGCACGCTGGGCCACCGAGTAGTTGGCCGGCACGTTCAGGCGGGCGTTCGGGTCGCCGTAGAGCACCAGATAGGCCGCTGCGGCGTGGGGGCGGCGGCCGCCCTGCTCGGTGTACCAGATGATGTCGTTCTCGCCGTAGGTGTCCTTGGCGTGGGTCACGGCCCCGCCAATGGTCATCCCCATGCCGAGATGATTGACGGTGTCCCAGAGCATACTGCGGGAGTAGACGGTATAGACATTGTTCACATAGCCCAGCACAGCCCGTGCGCCGCCGGCCAGCAGAGCCTCGGCCATCGACTCGTCCACGCTGCCCGTGACGCCCAGAAACTCGCAGGTCTCGGAGTAGACGATGGTGCTGCTGAGCTGGCCAGCGCGGTAAGCATTGCGGAAGAAATCCGCTGTGGCGCAGTAGAGGCCGTTCATCTTGATGACCCGGTGGGACAACAGCTCAAAGCTGTAGACGATGTCCTTATAAAATGTGGACTCCTCCGTCAGCAGGATGATGGGCTCGGTGCGGGTGCGCTTCCAAAGGGCACCGTAGCTGTAGGTGTAATAGGCACCGTGGGCGCTCAGGATGCACAGGTCGTACCGGTCCATCCGGCGCAGGTCGGCCAGCGTCACCCGGGTGTTCATGGTCGTGCGGATGCCCATGCCCTCCCAGAAGCCCTGCATATAGGAATAATAGGGGAAGCGGGAGCTGTTCACCGTGTTGTCAAAGGCGTAGTAAATGGCAGCGCGGCCGATGGTGTCGGGCAGGGCGTTTTCGTCGCTCTGCCGGGCATTCTGTCGGGCCGCTGCAGCCTCCCGGACGTCCTCCGTCAGGGGCATCTCCGCACAGGGGGAGGCCTCGGCGAGGCCGCGCGGGGGGCGCAGGCTGTTCTCCCCGGCATCAAGGGTCATCTCCTCCAGCTCGTCGTCGGGGGTGAACAGGATGCCGCCCAGCACGCCGCAGCTGTAGGTGAAGCTGACGATGCCGTTCTCCTCATCGGTGCGGATGGAGCTGCGCCGCACCAGCCCTTTCCGGGCCAGCCCGTCCAGCTCATCCAGAGCCGCAGCGCGCCGCTGTTCCCGGGACATCTGCTCGTATTCTTCGCTGTCGGTCAGGGCTGTGACAGCGGCGTCCGCCTGCTGCATCTGGGCGGCATCGGCGGCAGTGAGGGTGGTCTTTGCCTCAGCCTGTGCCTCGTCTGTCCCCTCGGCTGCCCACGCAGCAGGGGCCAGAACGGCCGTCAGCACCAGTGCCAGTGCGCAGACCGCGCACAAAAATCGATGGCGTTGTTCCTTCATATATAATGTTTGTTCCTCCAAGAACGCCGGACAGCGGCCATCTGCCGCCCCGGTATGTCTCATTGTAGAGGCCCGGTCTGCCTTTGTCAAGCGTTCTGCGCCGATTTTGCAAAGCTGTCACAACCGGCCATCTTGCGCCCCCTCTCTGCCTGCTGTATAATAAAGCAGAGGGATATTGCGCCCGGCTGTGAGGTGGGGCTTTTGAGATACCAGAAAGGTGGTGCTTTTTTGGAAAGCATTCAGCGATATTGGAAGAGGACGGACAAGGTCTATCTTCTGCTCTGCCTGTTCAGCAGCGGGATGGCCGTGCTGGCACTGGCATCGTGGGCCGCAAAGCAGGGAAACGGCTTCGCCGTGGATGGTCTGACCGGCCAGATCACCGGCGTCGGCGACTACCGCCGGGCCATGGTGCAGGCGGGCGCGGCCGCCATCGGCATCGTGGTGGCCATCCTCCTGTCCAACATCGACTACCGCAGCCTCGTCAATGTCTGGCCTGTTCATGTGGCCCTTACGTGGGGCCTCGTGCTGCCCACGCTGGTCATCCGCAACGTGAGCATCGGCCCGCTGACCATCGGCTACAACGCAGGCGATACCGACAACTACTCGTGGTATAAGCTGGGCGGCTTCACCTTCCAGCCCACCGAGCTGGCGAAGATCAGCTTCATCCTCACCTTTGCCATGCACCTGAACAACGTCCGCAGCCGGCTCAACGAGCCGAAGGAGCTGGGCAAGCTGCTGCTCCACCTCTTTGTGCCCATCGCCATCATCCACATTCAGGGCGATGACGGTACGGCCATCATCTACGGCATCATCGGCTGCTGTATGCTGTTTGCAGCCGGTCTGAGCTGGAAGTATATCGTCGGGGCGGCGTCCGCCCTCGCGGCGGCGATGGCCGTGGCCTTCACCTTTTTCAGCGACAAGATCGGCAAAGGCTACCAGTGGTACCGCATCCTCGCGGTCATCGACCCCAACAATGAGACAGGCTGGGCACCCAGCGAGACGGTCTGGAAGAACATCATCTATCAGCAGCAGCGGGGGGAGATCGCCATCGGCTCGGGCGGCATCTTCGGCAACGGTTTTTTCGAGGGCCGCTACTACAGCGTCCCCAACGCCCACAACGACTTCATCCTTTGCTGGATCGGCAACGCGGCGGGCTTCGTAGGCTGCTGCGTGGTGCTGGGCGTCCTGCTGGCTATCATCATCAAGACCTTCGCCACCGGCGCAGGCAGCGAGGATATGCTGGGTTCCTTCATCTGCGCGGGCATCGGCGGCGCGCTCATGGCCCAGATCTTCGTCAATGTGGGGATGAACCTTCGGGTCCTGCCCGTCATCGGTGTCACCCTGCCCTTCTACTCGGCGGGCGGCAGCTCGGTGCTCATGCTGTATATCTGCGTGGGTCTGGTGCTGTCGGTGTATATGCACAACACGAAAAAGCTGTTTGGGTAACGCATCTCGCAAAAAAAGCAGGCGCTGGTTCACAGTGCCTGCTTTTTCGCGCCCTTATCGCCCCAGAAGCCTTGTAATACGACGAAAGTCGTGATAGAATGTTCGAGTATTTTATCTATATTTCTTGACTTTTTCAGGAGGTCTCCATGAAGCGTAACTCTCTTTCTAAGCTGCTGCGCCGCATCGCCTGCGCGCTGGCGGCACTGGTCATCGCGCTGGCCGTCGCCGTGTTCGCCCTCTGGCACAACGAGCTGACGACCCTCGCCTCGTTCCAAAAGCTCTCCGACCGGGACGAAGCCCACCGTGACGGCGCGGTCTACCAGATCAACTTCTCGGGCGATTACTCCTTCGACGAGTTTCTGTCGCAGGGCGGCGCATCCAACGATGCGGAGCTGATCTCTTTCGTCACCCGGAGCATCACCAAAGGCATCATTCCCATGCACATCAAGACCAGCAGCATCGCCTGCTCGGCCTTTACAGCGGACACCCAGAGCGGCGACCGGGTCTTTGGCCGCAACTACGATTTCTCGGCCACCAATACGGCCATCGTCTATACGGACCCCGGCGAGGGCCGCCATGCCTCCTACTCCACCATCGACCTGAGCTTCCTCGGCCTCGACGCGGACAAGGACGTGGAGACCATCGGCCAGAAGTTCCTGACCCTCGCGGCTCCCTATGTGCCGCTGGACGGCATCAACGACGCAGGTGTGGCCTGCGGCATCTTCATGTCCTATCAGGGCGAGGGCAAGGGCACGCCCACCGATACCGAGACCGACAGGCCCGACATCACCTCCACCACCCTGCTCCGCCTCATCCTCGACTATGCGGACTCGGTAGAGGACGCCGTGGCGCTGGCCCAGCAGTACGACCTTCATGACTCGGCCAGCAGCTGCTTCCATTATATGGTCGCCGACTCTACCGGCCGCAGCGCCATCCTCGAGTGGGTTGGCACCGACGCAGACCACGACGCCGACGGCGTACAGCGCCAGCTGAACGTCCTCTGGAACGACACCGACGCCCTCTCGGATTCCGCCGACTGGCAGGTCGTGACCAACTTCATCAAGACCCCCGGCTACTACGACGGCACGACCGCAGAGAGGAAGGGCCTCGACCGCTACCAGCACCTCGCCGCAGCCCTGCGGGAGACGGACGGCATCGTAGCGGACAAGGACGCCGCAATGGACCTGCTGGCCTCGGTGGGACGCCGCACATGGAACAACGATGACTCCAACAGCAACACTGTCCACAGCGTGGTCTACGACCTCACCGACAAGTCCGTCCTCTGGGTGGGCAACGAGCATTACGGCGAGGAGGCCTACACCTTCGAGTTCCAGCTGGGCAGATAAAGAGCCGCTTATCGGCGGCGCTTTAAGATCTCGTCCAGAATGGCGTCTGCCACATCGTCCTTGCTCATCAGGGGCAGCTCCCGTGCGCCGTCCGGGGTGATGAAGGTGACGACGTTGGTGTCCACGCCGAAGCCGGCACCGGCCACCTTCAGGTTGTTGGCCACCACCATGTCGAGGTTCTTCTTCTCGAGCTTGGCCGAGGAGTTGGCCAGCATATCCCGTGTCTCCATCGAGAAGCCGCAGAGGAACTGTCCCTTCTTTTTGGGGCCGATGGTGCCGAGGATGTCGGGCGTCCGCTCCACGGCGATGGAGAGGTCGCCGGCCTTCTTCTTGATCTTGTCGTCGGCCACGGCGGCGGGACGGTAGTCAGCCACGGCAGCGGCCATGACCAGCACGTCCATCTCGTCAAAGCGGCTCGTCACGGCCTCGTACATCTGCTGGGCCGTCGTGATGGGCACATCCTCCGTGAACCGCACCGGCTGCAGGGCCGTGGGGCCGTGGATGAGGGTGACGACTGCGCCCCGCATCGCGGCGGCGCGGGCCACGGCGTAGCCCATCTTGCCGGTGGAGTGGTTGGTCAGGTAACGCACAGGGTCCAGCGGCTCCTGCGTGGGTCCGGCGGTGACGGCGATGCGCAGACCGGCCAGATCCTTCGGCTTTGCAATGGCCCGGAAGATATAGTCCAGCAGGACGTCCTCCTTCGGCAGGCGGCCGCTGCCCACATCCTTGCAGGCCAGCACGCCGCTCTCGGAGGGGATGACCGTGAAGCCGTAGCGCTCCAGCGTGGAGATGTTGTCCTGCGTGATGGGATTCTCCAGCATCCCGGTGTTCATGGCGGGGGAGACCAGCTTTGGGCACTTCGCAGCCAGCACCACCGTGGTGAGCATATCGTCGGCGATGCCGTGGGCCATCTTGGCGATGACGTTGGCCGTGGCTGGGGCCACGAGGATGACGTCGGCCTTCTTTGCCAGCGAGATGTGGGTGACTTCGAACTTGAAATCACGGTCAAAGGTGTCCACCATGCACTTGTGGCCCGTCAGGGTCTCGAACGTGATGGGGGTGATGAACTGGGTGGCGTTTTTGGTCATGATGACCTCCACGTCGGCCCCCAGCTTGCGCAGTGCGCTGGCCACGTTGGCCATTTTATAGGCGGCGATGCCGCCGCTGACGCCCAAAAGGACGCATTTTCCCTTCAGATCCATCCAGATGCCTCCTATAAACAGGGATGATATAGCTACAGTATAATGCAAAAACGCTCAGAGCACAACAAAATCTTTGGTTGGGGTTGTATCTTGGCTCAAAATGCGGTAAAATACAGCTTGACTTATCAATAGAAAATCTCTCCGTCGGCGCAGACGTATGCAGACCTCTCCCAAAGGGGGAGCCTTTCAGGGAGAGGTTCGACCCTACGAGGAACTGAATTATGATTTTAGCCATTGATATAGGCAACACCACCGTCGCCCTTGGGGGCATCCGGGACGGACGTGTATGCTTTGTGGCCCACATGGACACGGTGCGCACCCGCACGGCGGCGGAGTACCGCGCCGAGATGGAAAAGGTGTTCGCCCACCGGAGGCATCCGGAAAAGCCCATCCGCTTCGAGGGCGCTGTCCTCACCAGCGTCGTCCCCCAGATCACGGGGGCGCTGGCCGAGTGCGCCCGCTACTACACCGGCAAAAAGCCGGTCATCGTTTCGCCCGACATCCGCACCGGCCTGACGATGGGGGTGCCCGACCCCCACGCCGTCGGCAAGGACCGCCTCGTGGATGCGGCCTACGCGGCGGCGAACTTCCCGCTGCCGGTGGTCACGGTAGACCTCGGCACCGCCACCACCTTCAACGTGGTGGATGAGGATAAGGTCTTCCGGGGCGGCGTCATCTGCCCCGGCCTTTCCACCGGTCTGCGGGCGCTGGGGGAGAGGTGCGCCCAGCTGCCGCAGGTGCATCTTTCGTCCCCCAAAAGCGCCATCGGCGTCGATACCGAGAAGTGTATGCTCTCCGGCTCGGTGCTGGGTGCGGCTGTCCTGCTGGACGGCATCACCCAGCGCATCGAGGAGGAGCTGGGCCGTCCGGTCACGCTGGTGGTCACGGGCGGTCTGGCAAAGTACGTCATCCCCCTCTGCCGCCACCCGCTCACCTACGACCCTGAGCTGCTGCTGAAGGGGCTGGCCCTCCTGTATCAGCTCAATGCCCCCCAGCATGAGCACCGCCATGAGCCGCGGAACGAGGGAGAGCACCGTCGTCCCGGCCCCCGCCCGGCGGGACGCCGTCCCCACAGCGGCAGCAGCCCCCACCGTCATGGCCGCAGCGGCCGCCGTCCCCGCCGGGACGGTGAGGCCAAGGCGGGCTAAGACTGAAAAGGAGAAACCTTATGATGAAATTAGGCATTCTCGGCGCAGGCATGATCGTCCGGGAGTTCCTGCCTTGGCTCACAGGGCCGGAAAGCCCCTTCAAGGTCGAGGCCCTCTGCAGCACTGAGCGGAGCGCTGAGGAGGCGCAGGCCCTCTGCGGTCAGTACGGCGTGGCCCGCCACACCACCCGCTACGACGAACTGCTGAGCTGGGTAGACGTGGTGTATATCGCAGTGCCGAATGTCCTGCACGTAAAATACACCCGTGCCGCCCTCGAGGCCGGACGCCATGTGATCGTGGAAAAGCCGATGGCCCCCACGGCGGCGCAGGCCGAAGAGCTGGCCGAGCTGGCCCGGAGCAAAAAGCTCTTCCTCTTCGAGGCCGTCACCACCCAGTATCAGGACAACTACGCCAAGCTCCGTGAGATGCTGCCCAAGGTGGGCGCTGTCACCATGGTGCAGTGCAATTTCAGCCAGTATTCCAGCCGGTATGACGATTTCTGCATCGGCAGGGTCTGGCCGTCCTTCGACCCGGCCTGTGCCGGCGGCGCGCTGATGGACCTCGGCGTCTACAACGTCAGCTATGTGGTGGGCCTTTTCGGCGCACCCAACAAAGTCCACTATGCGGCCAACATCGCCCGCGGCATCGACACCAGCGGCGTGCTGACGATGGAGTATCGCAGCTTCAAGGCCGTGAGCATCAACGCCAAGGACAGCAGCTCTCCGGCCCGGTACATCATTCAGGGCACCAAGGGCTATCTGCTCCAGAAATCCACCGCCAACTTCTGCGGCGGCGTCACCTTCCACCCCTATAAGGGCAGGGAAGAGCACTTCAACCTCAGCGCAGGCCGCCCCCGGCAGGCGGCAGAGTTCCACGCCATCGCCCGCGCCATCGAGAGCGGGGATCAGGAGCTGTGCAGCCGGATGCTGGACACCTCGGTGGCCGTCAGCCGTGTGCTGGAGACGGCCCGCCGCGACGCGGGCATCCGCTTCCCCAGCGAATTTTGAGGCTATCCCCGGGAGTTCCCTGACACAACGACCGGTATATTTTAGATTCGATTCAACAAAAGACCCCGTGTAATTCACGGGCAGGTTTGCGCCGTATCCGATAGTTAAGGCGGAACGGCAGCAAGGAGGAAAACTGAATTATGAAAAACAACGATCTTCGCACCCTCACCCGGCTGGCACTGCTGGTCGCCATTGAGCTGGTCATGAAGGCCATCGGCCTCGGCAGTGTGCCCGTAGGCCCGCTTTACATGAGCTTTTTGACCCTGCCGATCGCTGTGGGTGCCATCACCATGGGTCCCGCAGCAGGTGCCATCCTCGGCGGCGTGTTCGGTGCGGTGAGCTTCTATGACGCTGTCACCGGCGCCTCTGCCATGACCGGCGCGCTGTTTCAGGTCAGCCCTGTCAACACCTTCATCCTCTGCGTGGGTATGCGTGTGCTGATGGGCGTGTGCGTCGGCCTCATCTTCAACGCCATCAAGGGCCTCGACAAGCCCGGTACCTGGAGCTACCTGATCAGCGCCATGTGCGCCCCGGCCCTTAACACCCTGTTCTTCATGGGCTACATCGTGCTGGCCTTCTACAGCTGCGATTACGTCCAGAACCTCGTGTCGGTCAAGGGCGCAGCCAACCCCCTGATGTTCGTCGTCCTGCTGGTCGGCGTGCAGGGCGTGGCCGAGTTCCTCGTGTCCGGCATTCTGGGCGGCATCGTCGCCCGTGCCGTTCGCAAGTTCCTGAAGTAACAGGCGGTGTCGGTCAGGGACGTCCGCTGATATAAAGTTTACAAGCCCCTCTCCCGGCAAAAATGCTGAGAGAGGGGCTTTTCTGTTGATTTTAGCCTACCAGTGCGGTATACTTATTCTACTTCAGTCAAAAGAAGGAGGCGGCAAAAATGCCCATCGGGCCGAGCAGACCCTTGAATCTAACAAAGCCGGAGTCCATCGACATCCGGCAGGCCGCGCGATATTTCGGCGCGCGGGGCGAGGCCGACAGCGCCACCCTCGCTCTTCTGGAACGGTGCGCTGCACCCCTTCTCGCCGCCGCCACCCCCCGGGCCGTCTGGCTTGAGGCCGATGTGGAGAGCCTCGCGCAGGTCGGCATCCTGAAGGGGGAGGACATCTTCCGCCACCTTGAGGGGTGCCGGGAGGCCCTGCTTCTGGCCGTGACCCTCGGCCCGGGCGCAGACAGCCAGATCCGCCGCGCCGGAGTGGGGGACATCGCTGCCGGTGTGGCCTCGGATGCCCTCGGTTCGGCGCTGGCCGAACAGGCCGCAGACGCCGCCGAGGCCGAGCTGCGGCAGTGGGCCGCAGGGCAGGACAGGTATCTCACGGGCCGCTTCTCGCCGGGCTATGGCGACTGGCCCATCGGGGTGCAGCCGCTGGTGGCGGCGGCGCTGGATACCGCCCGCCGAGTCGGGCTTTGCGTGACCGAAAACGACCTTATGACGCCCCGCAAGAGCGTGACCGCTCTGCTGGGGCTGAGCGACCACCCGGTGAAGGGACATCTCGCCGGGTGCGGCCACTGCGTGCTGAACACGCGGTGCGAATACAGAAAGAGGGGCAAGACCTGTGCAAGCGAATGAACTGTTTACCCAGTCCAACACCATCCTTCTGGACGGCGGTATGGGCACCATGCTGCAGGCAGCGGGCCTGAAGCTGGGCGCACGGCCCGAGGAGCTGAACATCACCGACCCGCAGCTCATCGAGAGCATCCACAGCCGCTACGCCGCCGCTGGAAGCCGCATCATCAACGCCAACACCTTCGGCGCGTCGGCCCACAAGCTGGCGGGCAGCGAGTACACGCTGGAAGAGATCATTGCGGCGGGCATCGCCAACTGCAAGCGGGCCTGCGCCCCCTACGGCGCGCTGGCGGCGCTGGACGTCGGCCCGCTGGGCGAGCTGCTGGAACCCAACGGCACGCTGGCCTTTGAGGACGCTGTGGCCGAGTATGGCCGCATCGTCCGGGCCGGTGCGGCTGCCGGGGCCGATCTCGTCTTCTTCGAGACCTTCACCGACCTCTACGAGCTGAAGGCCGCCCTGCTGGCCGCGAAAGAGAACTGCACGCTGCCCATCCTCGCCAGCATGAGCTTTGAGGCAGGCGGGCGCACCTTTACCGGCTGCACCGTCGAAAGCTTCGCCGTCACGGCCCGGGGCCTCGGCGCAGATGCCGTGGGCATCAACTGCTCCCTCGGCCCGAAGGAGATCTTCCCGATGGCGAAGCGTCTGGCCGAGGCCCTGCCCGGCGATTTCCCGGTCTTCGTCAAGCCCAACGCGGGCCTGCCCCGGGCCGACGGCAGCGGCTACGACATCACCCCCCAGCTCTTTGCCATGGAGATGAAGCCCTACCGGGAGCTGAAGCTCTTCGCGGCGGGCGGCTGCTGCGGCACCACCCCCGATTTCATCCGGCTGCTGAACGGCGTCTTCGCCGACTGCAGGCCGGGCCGGGCTTCCCACGCCATGCCCTCGGTGCTCTGCTCGCCGATGGATTTTGTCACGGTGGACGGCATCACCGTGGTGGGAGAGCGCATCAACCCCACCGGCAAAAAGCGGTTCCAGCAGGCCCTCCGCGAGGGAGATATGAACTACATCCTCGAGCAGGCCGTCAGCCAGTCCGAGGCCGGCGCACAGGTGCTGGACGTCAATGTGGGCGCTCCCGGTGTGGACGAGCCTGCCGTCATGGAGCAGGTAGTTAAGGCCCTGCAGAGCGTGGTGAGCCTGCCTTTGCAGCTGGATTCCTCCCACGCCGACGCCCTCGAGCGGGGCCTGCGGGTCTATAACGGCAAGCCCATCGTCAACTCGGTGAACGGCGAGACGGAGGTGCTGGAGCGGGTCCTGCCCCTCTGCAAAAAGTACGGCGCAGCCGTGGTGGGCCTCGCCATTGATGAGCGTGGCATCCAGCCCAGCGCCGACGCCCGCTTTGCGATCGCAAAGCGGATCGTGGATGCCGCGCTGGCTCATGGCATCCCCCGGGAGGACATCTACATCGACTGCCTCACCCTCACCGCCAGCGCCCAGCAGGAGGACGTTCTGGCCACCGTGGAGGCGCTGGCCCGCTGCAAGAAGGAGCTGGGCGTCCGCACCATCCTCGGCGTGTCCAACATCAGCTTTGGCCTGCCCTGCCGCCCCTACCTCAACACCGCCTTTCTGACCATGGCCATGTATGCGGGCCTCGACCTCGCCATCATGAACCCCTCCAGCGAGGAGATGATGGCGGCGGTCTACGCTTACAACGTCCTGACCAACCGGGACAGGCAGAGCATGGCCTACATTGCCCGCTATGCCGATAAAGTCCCCGCCAGCACCGCGCTGGCACAGGCCAGAACGGCGCAGGCGTCCCAGACGGCAGACGCACCGGCAGAGGCGGATGCGGCTCACAGCGGCCCCTTTGCCGCCCTCATGCAGGCGGTGGAAAAGGGCCTCAAGGGCGAGGCCGCTGCCCGTACCCACACTCTGCTGGACGCCACCGAGCCGCTGACGCTGGTGGACGAGGCCCTCATCCCGGCGCTGGACGTGGTGGGCGAGAAGTACGAGAAGGGCAAGCTCTTCCTGCCCCAGCTGCTGCAGGCCGCCAGCGCCGCGCAGGCCGCCTTTGAGGAGATCAAGACCGCCATCGCCAAGCGGGGCGGGGCCGGAGCCAGCAAGGGCCGCATCGTCCTCGCCACCGTCAAGGGCGATGTCCACGACATCGGCAAGAACATCGTCCGGGTCATCCTCGAGAACTACGGCTTCGAGGTCATCGACCTTGGCCGTGATGTGCCGGTGGAGACGGTGGTAGATACCGTCCGGGAGAAGGATGTCCATCTCGTGGGCCTCTCGGCTCTGATGACCACCACCCTCAAGAGCATGGAGGAGACCATCGCGGCCCTCCATGCGGCCAAGCTCGACTGCAAGGTCATGGTGGGCGGCGCTGTTCTGACGCCGGAGTACGCCGAGAAGATCGGCGCGGACTGGTACGCCAAGGACGCCAAGCAGAGCGCCGATATTGCCAAGAAATTCTTCGGAGAATCATAAGAAAACAGAAATGAGCCGGTGCATTCTGCACCGGCTCATTTCTGTTTTTGTTCGAACTACGCACGCACGTCCGTCAGGGGCATGATGCTCCCGGGCAGTGCGGCGAGGCAGGCCGGGGCGGCAGGCTCGGCCACCGACAGGGTCGTTTTGGAGACCTTCCACCACAGGCGGGAGCCGCCCGGCAGCCGGAAGATGAGGTTCCAGTCGAAGGGGTTCTCGCTGGCGGAGAGCAGCTCCACCGGCAGGGCGTTGAGGGCTTCGGCGGCACAGGGTGCGAGATCGTGGGCGCGGATGCCCACGGCAGTGCAGCCCTCCGGGACCTCAGCGGCCAGATGCAGCAGGCACTCGCAGCCTGTCAGACGGACGGTGTGGGCGTCCACCCGGGCGCAGGGCAGGATGTTTTTGCAGCCGGTGAGCCGGGCGGCGGCGGTACTGCGGGGGTCGGCGAAGACGGCCTTGGTCGTGCCGGTGCGGAGCACCCGCCCGCTGTCCATGACGATCATGTCCCGGCACAGGCGGTAGGCCTCGTCCCGGTTGTGGGTGACGAGGAGGGCCGTGCCCTCAAAGCCTGCCAGCAGGCTCCCCACCTCGCCCTCTACCTCCTCCCGGAGGTAGCTGTCCAGTGCGCTGAACGGCTCGTCCAGCATCAGGAGGCGGGGCCGGCCCACGAGGATGCGGGCCAGCGCGGTGCGCTGCTGCTGCCCGCCGGAAAGCTCGGCGGGGCGGCGGCCTGCCAGCTCTTCCAGCCGCATGGCCCGCAGCATTTCGGCGCAGCGGGCTTTGCGGGCGGCTCTGTCTTTTTCTGCGTTCAGGCCGCAGAGGATGTTCTGCTCCACGGTCATGTTCGGGAAGAGGGCGTAGTTCTGGAACAGCAGGCCCACGCCCCGCTGCTGGGGCGGCAGGTCGATGTGCTGCTCGCTGTCGAACAGCACCCGCCCATCCAGCAGGATGCGGCCCTTGTCGGGCTTCACGATGCCCGCGATGCAGCGCAGGGTCATGCTCTTGCCGCAGCCGGAGGCGCCCAGAATGGCCGTGGCAGTGTTCCCGGCGGTGAGGTCAGAGCGGAGGGTAAAGCCGTTCAGCTTTTTCTCGATGTGCACTTCCAGACTCATGGGCGTCCACCTGCTTTCTGCTTCTTTTCCAGCAGATTGACGGCCAGCAGCACTACCGCCGAGATGACGATGTCCACCAGCACCCACCGCATGGCCCCCAGCTCGTCGTTGGTGCGCCAGAGCTGGTAGACGGTAGTGGCGATGGTAGCCGTCCTGCCGGGGGTGTAGCCCGCGATCATGCTGGTAGCGCCGTACTCGCCCAGCGCCCGGGCAAAGGCCAGCACCGTACCGGCCAGAATGCCCTGCCGACAGCAGGGCATCCGCACCCGCCAGAAGATCCATGTGTTGGACTGTCCCAGCGTCTGGGCCGACCAGGCCAGCGTCTCATCGAAGCTCTCGAAGGCACCCCGGGCCGTGCGGTACATCAGCGGGAAGGCCACCACGATGGAGGCGAAGATGGCGCTGTACCAGTTCATGACCAGCTTGACGCCGAAATGCTCCAGAAAGAAGAGGCCCAGAGGCCGCTTTGCACCGAAGAGCAGCAGAAGAAAATAGCCCACCACGGTAGGTGGCAGCACCATTGGCAGGGTGAGGATCACGTCCAGCACGCCCTTGACGGTGCGGGGCAGTTTTGCGATATAGTAAGCGGCAAAAATGCCGAGGAAGAACACCGCCGCGCAGCTGATGAGCGCGATGCGCAGGCTGTTCCAGAGGGGATACCAATCCATATGTCTATCCTCAAATATAAGCAGGCTTGCCCTCTCCGTCATTGCTTGCGCAATGCCACCTCTCCCAAAGGGAGAGGCTTTGCTTTCCCGCCACGCTTTAAGGCTCTCCCTTTGGGAGAGCTGGACGCGAAGCGGCCTGAGAGGGCAAGGATGCTCATAATTTACACCGCCGCAAATCCCACGCTCTCGAAGACCTGAGCGGCGGCATCGGTGCGCAGGTAGGCGAGGAAGGCCACGGCAGCGTCGGGGTGGGGAGCGGCCTTGAGGACGGCGGCGGGGTAGATGACCTGACCGCACATCTCGGCGGTGGCCTCGTCCACGGGGGTCAGACCGGCGCTGTATGCGTCGGTGCAGTAGACGACACCGGCGTCCACGCTGCCCTCGCTGATCTGGGTGGTGACTTCCTTGACGTTCGAGCCATAGGTGATCACACCGGCAGCGGCCAGAGCAGCCTCGTCGAGGCTGTAGTAAGAGAGGATCTTCTGGGTGTACTGGCCCACGGGCACGTCGCTGTTGCCCATGCAGAACAGGATGTCCTCCGCCTTCAGGTGCTCGGCCAGAGCGTCGAAGCTGTCAATGCCCTTGTCGCTGCCCTCGGGCACGCAGAGGACGACCTTGTTTTCCAGCAGATCCACGCGGGTGGCGGAGTCCACGAAGTCCAGACCGTCGGGGTTCACGTCGGCAGAGGCGGTGATGTCCAGCTGGTTCATCTGCTTCTGGCCGGCGGAGAGGAACAGGTCGCAGTCAGCACCCTCCTGGATCTGGGTCTTCAGCGTGCCGGAGGAATCAAAGTTGAAGCGGAAGGTCACGCCCGGGTTCTGGGCAGAGTACGTTTCGGCGATGGCGTTCAGGGTCTCGGTCAGGGAGGCGGCGGCGAAGACGATCAGCTCGACGGACTCGCCGGAAGCCTCGGAGGATGCCGCCTCAGAAGAAGCGGTGCTGGAAGCAGCGCCGCCGCAGGCGGTCAGGGCAGCAGCAGCGCCGACAGCACCGGCCACAGCAAGAAAGTTACGGCGGGAGATGAGGTTGGTTTTCATGAATTTCTCCTTTTACTTCCGGGCGCACTCGCCGTCCAGCCCGGCGGCGATGCGGATGCCGTGCTCAAGGCTGGGCAGGATGTACTCGAGGTTCTCTTTTACGGCCTTGGGGCTGCCGGGCAGGTTGACGATGAGCGTCTTGCCGCGCAATACGCTGGCGGCGCGGCTCAGCATCCCGCGGGGGGTGATGGACAGGCTGTGGTACCGCATGGCTTCGGCGATGCCGGGGGCGCTGCGGTCGGCCACGGCATAGGTGGCCTCCGGGGTGATGTCCCGGGGGGAGAAGCCGGTGCCGCCGGTGGTCAGGATGAGGTTCACCTGACGGCCGTCGGCCAGCCGGATGAGCTGGGCTTTCAGGGCCTTGGCCTCGTCGGGCAGGATCATGGTCTCCTCCACCACATAGCCTGCGGCGGTGAGCATTTCCACGATGAGGGGGCCGCTCTTGTCCTCCCGCTCGCCCCGGCTGCCTTTGTCGGACAGGGTGATGACGGCGGCCCGCAGGGGAGGGTCGGCTGCCGGGGGCAGAAGGGTCACTTCGTCGCCCACATGGATCTCGCCGCCCTCCAGCACCCGGGCGAACACGCCCTCCCGGGGCATGATGCACTCGCCGGTCTGCTGCTTGATGACGCAGTCGTTGTGGCACTCCTTGCCGATCTGGGTCATCTCCAGCACGACGCTGCCGATGGCAAACCGGCTGGTGACGGGCAGATTGCGGAAGTCGAAGCCCTCGATGACCAGATTTTCGCCAAAGGCGCCGTAGTCCACCCAGATCTTCTTGCGGAACGCCTCGATCTTCTCGGCGCTCAAAAGGCTCACCTGACGGTGCCAGCTGCCGCCGTGGGCGTCGCTGATGATGCCCCACTCCGGGGTCAGAACAGCGCTGGGCACCTCAGTCTTGACGGTGCCGCGCTTGGGGCTGGTGCAGATTGCCAGAAGTTTTCCCATAGATCGTTATCCTCCGATGCGATACATGCCGCGGGTCGCGGGCATGGAATTGTCTCCGAAATGATGTTCCCGGGGCTTTGCCCAGATGGTCTGCCGGATGGCCTGTGAAAGTGCGGCGTCGGTTGCACCGCTGCGCAGAAGCTCCCGCAGGTCGCAGCCCGCCTCGCTGGCGAGGCAGGGGCGCAGGAAGCCTTGGCTCGTCAGCCGCACCCGGTTGCAAGAGGCACAGAACTTGCCGTGGACGGCGGCGATGAAGCCCACGTCACCCTTCCAGCCGGGGACGGTGTAGTAGACTGCCGGGCCGTCGCCGAGAACTGCGCTCTGTGCCGCAGGCAGAGGGGCGAACTCCGGCCAGCGGCGGGCAAACCGCTCCCGCAGCGCAGGCCCCGAGATGCAGGGCATGGCCGCGCCGTAGCCGATGGGCATCATCTCGATAAAGCGCACCTGCAATGGGTGCGCCTCGGCGAGGGCGGCAATGTTTTCCAGCTCGCCCTCGTTGACGCCCGCCTGCGGCACGCAGTTCAGCTTGACGGGGATGCCGCTGTCCAGCGCGGCGCGGAGGCCCTCCATCACATGGGAGAACCCGTCCCGGGCCGTGATGCGCTGGAACACCTCCGGGCGGAGGGTGTCGAGGCTGATGTTCACGCTGTCCAGCCCGGCGTTCAGAAGGGCGGGCAGCTGCCGGGCCAGCAGGATGCCGTTGGTGGTCAGGGTGACTTTGTGGATGCCGGGGATGGCTTTCAGCCCCGCCACCAGCTGGTCCACGTCTTTGCGCACCAGCGGCTCGCCGCCAGTGACCCGGACGGTATCGATGCCGCACTGGGCAAAGAGAGCCGCGAGGCGGAGGAACTCTTCGTAGGTCAGCACGGCCTCCCGTTCCAGCTTCTCCACGCCGTCCGGCATACAGTAGCGGCAGCGCAGGTTGCACAGGTCGGTGACGGAGAGGCGGAGATAGTGGATATTGCGGCTGGAAGAATCAAACATAGCCGCCCTCCGCCCGGACATAGTGGCCGCTCTTGCCGCCGGTCTTTTCCACCAGATGGATCTCCCCCAGCTCCATCCCCTTGTCCACGGCCTTGCACATATCGTAGATGGTCAGCAGGGCCGTGGAAACGCCGGTCAGAGCCTCCATCTCCACGCCGGTGACACCGGCGGTTTTGACAGTGCAGAGGGCTTCCACAGCCCGCCGTTGAGGCAGGAGCCTGAAATCCACGCTCACCTTGGTCAGGGGCAGCGGATGACAGAGGGGGATCAGCTCGCTGGTGCGCTTGGTGGCCATGATGCCGGCGATGCGGGCGACGCCCAGCACATCGCCCTTCTTGACGGTGCCGCTCTCCACAGCGGCAAAGGCCTCCGCGTTCATGGTGATGATGCCGTGGGCCACAGCCTCCCGGAAGGTGACGGCCTTTTCGCTCACGTCCACCATCACGGCGTTGCCGGAGGCATCGAAATGGGTCAGATTGGTTTCAGTTGTACTCATATTTTTACGCTATCCTTCGTACAACCTCTCAGTCGGGCTTACGCCCGCCAGCTCCCCTTGTAGGGGAGCCTCTGGCGAAGAGAGAAAGCTTTCCGGAATGCCAAGGCCTCTCCTCGATAGGAGCAACGGCGACGACCGCCGCCAGTGGCGGAAACAGGGAGTCGTTGTTGGGGCAGTGGCCAGCAAGACGCAAGCGAAGTGCTGCGGATGCTGGGAGCCGCAACCCGGGTAGTGGCATCGCGTCAGCGATGACGGAGAGGTTTGATTTGTTTCAGCAATGCCCAAACCCGCAGTTGGGCCAGTGGCACTCGGCGCAGCCCAGACACAGGCCGCCCTCACCCAGACGGGCGATGTCCTCGGCGGTGATGGGGTCATCGGCCAGCAGGCGGGGCAGCAGCAGGTCAAAGATGGTGCGCTTGGCGTACATGACGCAGCCGGGCAGGCCGCAGACCGGCACGCTGCCCAGATAGCTCACGAGGAACATCGCCCCCGGCAGCACCGGTGCGCCGTAGGTGACGATGTCCGCGCCGGTGTTCCGGATGGCCAGCGGGGTGCGGTCGTCGGGGTCCACGCTCATGCCGCCGGTGGTGAAAATAAGCTCACAGCCTGCGTCCCTCGCTTCCAGAATGGCGGCAGTGATGCCCGCCGGGTCGTCGTCGCAGACCTTGTGGAAGACCATCTCGCAGCCGTACTCCGCCAGCTTGCCCACCAGAATGGGGGTGAACTTGTCCTCGATGCGGCCCTTGAACACCTCGCTGCCGGTGGTGATGACGGCGAACTTCTTGGGCTGCATGGGCAGCACGTTCAGGATGGGCGTGCTGCCGGCTGCCGCCTGCATGGCGTCCATCTTTTCCTGCTCGATGACCAGAGGGATGATGCGGGTGCCGGCCAGCTTCTGGCCCTTTTTCACGGGCAGGTCGCCGTGGATGGTGGCGATCATCATCTGGGGCGTGCGGTTGACGGCCAGCAGGGCGTCGCGGTCAATCTTGAGAAGGCCGTCGCAGTCGGCGATGAGCTCGATCTTGCCCTCCTTCGGCTCGGTGCCGTGGATGTTTTTGCCCGCGGCAGCTTTATACAGCAGGGCGGCGGCCTCGTCCTCGTGGAGGATGCCGGGCTTCTTCTCCCAGACGTAGAGATTCTCTTTGCCGATGGAGAGCAGCACGGGGATGTCCTCGGGCTGGATGACATGGCCCTTGCGGAAGCGGGCACCCTTGAACTCGCCGGGAATGATCTGGGTAATATCGTGGCAGAGCACCTGCCCTGCCGCGTCTTCGGTGCGGATGAGTTTCATTGTGGTTTTCCTCCTTACAGCGTCGGCATCTGGGCCACGAGCCAGTCGGCCAGCGCCTGCGTTTCTTCGAGGCCGAAATCGGCATCCGGGATGTCGCCCACGACAGCCAGCGGCTGGAAGGACACCGGCGTGTCCGAGATCTCCCGGCGCACGACCTCGATCTTCGGCCAGCCGCTGTCCTTGAAGCCCTCCAAGAGGACGAGGTCGTAGCCGTGGCGCTCGAACAGGGCCAGAAGATCCTGCTCCGTCAGGCGAAAGGCCTCGGTCAGCAGGTAACGCTGGCCGGAGTAGACGGCCACACCCTCGGCCCCGGCCTCCCGCAGACGGTAGCTGTCGGTGCCGGGCACATCGGGGGTGAAATCGTGGCCGTCGTGCTTGATGACGCCCACTTTCAGCCCCCGGCTGCGCAGGGCAGGCAGGAGCTTTTCGAGAAGAGTCGTCTTGCCGCTGTTATGCAGGCCGCTGACGGCCAGCACCGCCGGGCGCTTCAGCTCCAGCTGCTCGGCAAGGATCTGTTTCGGTTCACTGTACAAAGAAAAGCACCTCCACTTCTTCGCCCGGGGCCACCGGGCCGCTGCCTGCCGGCAGCTCCACCAGACAGTTGCAGCCCATCATGGCCGACAGGCTGCCGGACGAATGGGCCTCGGCACTGCCTTCGCCGGGGATGGTCACACTGCCGCCCATGGCCTTGGCCCGCAGGTAGCGGGCGACCTTGCTGGGCTTGGAAAAGCCGGTGGTCAGGGTGCAGGTGGCGCGGGGGAGGAGACAGCCCTCCTCGCAGCGTCCCGCCGCCCGCAGCAGGGCCGGGATGGCGTATTGCTCCAGCGTCGCAGCGGCGGCAAAGGGGTTGCCGGACAGGCAGAATACCAGCTTGCCGCCGACCGTTCCGGCCAGCATGGGGCTGCCGGGCTTCTGGGCCACGCCTGCAAAGAGGAGGTCTGCATCCAGCGCTTCCAGCACAGCGGGCAGATAGTCCTTCTGCCCCACCGAGACGCCGCCGCTGGTGATGACGGCATCACATTCCGCCAGCAGCTCCTTCATCTGTCCTGTGATCTCCTCCGGGTCGTCCGAGCAGTGCCGCCGCCGGACGCCGAAGCCCAGCTGCCGCAGCCGGGCGGCGTTCTGGATGCCGTTGGCGTCGTAAATCTTGCCGGGCGTCCAAGCTTCGCCCGGGGCCAGAAGCTCGCTGCCGGTGGCCAGAACGCCCACGGTGAGCGCTTTGCAGACCGGCACAGCGGCATATCCCTGCCCGGCCAGCACCCCGAGGTGGGCCGGGGTGAGGACGGTGCCCGCCCCGGCGATGAAAGTCCCGGCGGCGATGTCCCCGCCCCGGAACACCACGTTCGCCTCCGGCTTCAGGGCGGCATAGAGCCGGACGGCGTCCTCGCCGCCGTCGGTCAGCTCCTGCATCAGGACGCAGTCCGGGCCCTCGGGCAGGGGCGCACCGGTCATGATGCGGGCTGCACAGCCTGCGGGCAGGGGAGAGGCGGGGGCATCTCCGGCGTAGAGCTTCATGACCACCGGCAGGGTGACGGGAGCTTCGCGGCTGGCCCCGGCGGTGTCGGCGCTGTGCAGGGCGTAGCCGTCGAGGGGGCTGCGGTCAAAGGGCGGCTGGTCCATCCGGGCCGACAGGGTCTCGGCGGCGATGCGGCCGACCGCATCGTCCAGCGGCAGGGTCTCCGCCGCCGGTCTTGGCAGGGCCGCAGCTGCATCCAGCACGCGGCGCAGCGCCTCAGAGGGCGCACAGAAAGGCTGTTTCATAAACTTCCTCCAAAAGCCCGCAGCGGCGCGGCCTGCTATGGCTCAGGCGGGCAGCGGCGGGGTGTTCTCTTTATCAAAAAGGCAGGTAAAAAAGAAGCGGAGACGTCTTGACCGAAAATCAAAACGCCTCCGCAGAAGCTCCGCACGTTCCGGACGAAAGACAGCTTGCAGGCTGTCTTTGCCGATGGCACTCCCCGGGCAGCGCCTGTCCTTGCAGTGACAGTGCGGCCCGGAAAGCCCCTGTGTGGATGGGAGGAGTTCTTTTTTTCAAATTGCAGCGTTTCTTCTGCGGGAAGGCGGCGGGGTTTCCCCCGCCACCCTTGAATGCCGGCTGATACAGCCCTTAGCATTGCGGCGCGGTGTCAGAAGCTGTTTTCGTAAGCAGTGTGCGCTGCTTATGGAAACGGCTTCGATTGCCGGACGGTTTAGACACCTTTGCTCAAAGAAGCTCTTATCCTGTTCAGTTGTGTGATGGACGGCTCAGTCCGTCCACTCGTCCACGTCGCTGATGGCTTTTGCATAGCGGCGGGTGAGGTGCTTGGTGGAGAAGAGGAACCGCTCATTCTGGTTGTTGGTCAGCTCCTCGATGTCGGCGTACTCCGGCCTGCCCTGCATGGCCTGCCACGTCTGCTCGATGGCCTCCTGCGTCAGGTCGTAGGGCGAGCGGCGGAAGTAGCGCAGCGGGGTGGCGCTGGGGTAGACGCGGGCGTTGAACCGCACCATCTCGGCCACCATGACGCAGAGGTCCCTGTCCTCGATGAGCTGGGCGATCATCGCGTAGTTGTCGCTCATGTTGGCGCTGGAATAGTAGTAGGTGTCCTTCGCGCCGGTGCGGGAGACGATGTCTGCGCACTGGGGGTCAGCCGGCATCTGGGCCAGCAGCTCGTCGGCGTTCTCCACCTCGCTGACCAGCAGCGCGTGGGGCGTGACCAGAGCCGCCGCCGAGCGGGACCGGATGTAGCCCGCCAGCTCCTGCGCCGGGGTCAGCTCAGGCAGCTCCGGTGCGGTGACGGTGGGCTGGTCAGCGTAGGGGTCGCCCTCCGCCTCCGGCGCAGCGGCCAGAAAATCCAGCAGCTGCGGCTTTTCAGCATCGTCCGGGGTGCTCGTCTGGGCGGGCGCGGGCTGTGCCCCGGCCTGCTTTGCGGCCAGCGCGTCCGTCTCCCGCTCCGCTGCGGCGATGACGTCCTCGCCGAGCTTTGCAGCGCTGCCGTCGAACATACTGCCCGTCTCCTTCAGGCGGCGGGCCGTCTCGCTGGCCGCGTCGATGTCAAAGACCTCGGCCTTCGGCTTCTTTTTCGCGGCCATCTCTGCCTTTTGCAGGTCGAGGATGACCTGCTCGGGGTCGGAGGCGGCGTCCACCGTGGTGGTATAACCGGGTTTGCGTCTGCCAAACAGCATGATAGTTCCTCTCGTTTTTTAGAATAGATTACTGGGCTGCGGTTTCGGTCTGGCTGTAGATGCCGCGTGCTTCCAGATCGTCGGCCATGTCGCCGAGGTCGAACTTCTCCAGCGTCTCGCGGGTAGGCACACCGGTGGTCTTGTCCCAGCCGAAGATGTCATAGAAGAGGTCTTTTGCCTTCTCCATGTCGGCGCGGTCCAGCTTGGTGGTGCCTTCCTCGAATGCCTTGAAGTCGGGTTCCTTGTCGAAGACCCAGTCGCAGATGGCGTCGTGCTCCTGACGGAGGTTTGCGCTGCCGCAGTTCTTCTGGAAGCTGATGGCGGTCATGGCGCGCAGCATCTGGGTGATGCGCTCGCCTGCTTCCTGCAGACCGGCCTGGGTGTAGGTCTCGCCGGTGACGGCGGTCATGAAATCTGCCTGCAGGTCCAGATCGCCGTGGTAATTGCGCTCCTTGGAGGGAGACTGGGTCATGGGCCACATCCAGTTGCAGAGGGTGGCGGAGTCGTGGAAGTTCTTGTCGTTGACGCAGTAGGCGGCCAGCTTTGCCTTGTTCTCATTGATGGGGGTGTAGGCCTTGGCCTTGTCGTAGCAGCCCTCGCCGAAGAAGTCCTCCATGACCTTGTTGGTCACATCGTAGGGTGCGCCGGAGCCGGTCTCGCAGACGATCTCGTGGATCATGCAGTCACGGTTGTAGACGAGGTTGTACAGCATACCAACCTGCCATGCCTCAGCAGGGCCGTGGTGGTTGGGGAAGCCGTTGTAGATCAGGTTGGAGTTGGTAGCGCCATCGTTGCGGTCCAGCCAGCTCTTGGGCAGGCCGAACTTTTCCATCATGGCCAGCGTGCCCTTGGCGATGACGGACAGGTCGCCCTCGCCGTAAGCCATGCGGCGGATCAGCTCGACCTCCCAGCGGGGATCGCCGGCCTTCTCCCACTCCCAGGGCAGAGAGTCGTACTCGGCCTCGCTGATGTACTTGGTGGCCTCCTCGCGGGGCATCCGCAGGATCCACAGCAGGTCGCGGTTCAGGTTGCCGTAGTTGTCCCACAGGCCCATGTCATCGACGGCGTGGGACCATGCCAGATTGATGACCATGGTGCCGTCGCCCTCGTACTTGAAGTCGTGGACGCCGTCCGGGTAGACGCGGGTGCCGTACAGCACGGGCATACAGGTGTTGGAGTTGTGGGTGGGCAGGTCGTAATCGGCCAGCGGGTCCACATCATACTCGGTGTAGCAGCGGATGGGGCAGGAGGAGCAGCCGCCGTTCTTGACGGTGTACTCTGCTGCCGGTGCGCCGAAGTCGAAGTAACCCTTGAAGCAGCGCAGCGCGATCTTGTTGATGTCGTTGTAGGGCTGCTCGCCGGTATCCACGGGGCCGCCGGGAGCCTTTTTCCACATACGGCCCGGTGCGCCGGACCAGCGGTTCTTGCCGGAGGTGGCGCTGTACTCCGCCCAGCTCTGGGGCTGTGCGGGGACGTTGTGGTTGTTGTTGCCGCCGATGAGGTTGCCCATCATGTAGTTGGACAGCTCCAGCACCTTTTTGGGGTCGGCGACCTTGACGCTGCCGGTGCCGCGGATGGCCAGGCCCTTCAGCTTCTTGTTGCCCATGGCAGCGCCCAGACCGGCGCCGCCGGAGTTGCCAAAGCTGGTGTTCAGGGTGGAGTAGTCCACCAGATTCTCACCGGCAGGGCCGATGGAAGCGGTCTCGAACTCACGGCCGTTCTGCTCCACCATCCACTTGTTGGACGCGAACGTACCCTTGCCCCAGATGTCAGAAGCGTCCTCGAGGGAGACCTCGTCGTCCTCGATGCGCAGGTAGACGGGCTTCGGGGAAATGCCGGTGATGACGATGCCGTCCCAGCCCGCATACTTCAGCATGGGGCCGATGTGGCCGCCCATGTGGGCGTCGATGATGGAGCTGCCCTTGGACCAGGTGGAGCGGAAGGTGACGTTCATGCGGCCGGAGCAGGGCACGCCGGCACCGGTCAGGGGGCCGACGCCGAAGATGACCTGTGCCTTCTCGTCGTAGGGGTCGAGGTCCATGGGAGCTTCCTCATACATGATGCGGTAGGCCATGCCCATACCGCCGATATACTTATGGTATTTTGCGTCATCCTGCGTGGTGATCTCGCCAGTGGTCAGGTCAACGCGCAGGATCTTGCCTGCCCAGCCATACGTTTCAGCCATTGTTGTTCCTCCTTACAGGTCCATGTAGGCAGCCTGTGCTGCGCTGGTGACGGCATCCCAGTCCACGATGGACAGAGCGCCGGACGGGCAGCCTGCCACGCAGGCACCGCAGGCGATGCACTTGGACGACTTGCCGGTCTCGGGGTTAACGGTGGGCATATGCCAAGGGCAGGCGTCGTGGCAGGCCCCGCAGCCGATGCACTTGTCGGTGTCCACCACGCGGATGCCCTGTGCATTGGTCGTAATGGCCTTCTGGGGGCAGGCGTTGCCGCAGGCGGGGTCCTCGCACTGGCGGCAGGTATCCGGGAAGTAGACAAAGCAGTTGTCGTTGCCGGACAGCAGGCCGTTGCCGGCGCCGTCCAGATTCAGGCGGCGCTGGATCTTGACGCGGCTGATGTAAGAGGAGCACACGCCGTCGTTGGTCAGGGTGCAGTTGATCTCGCAGCGCTGGCAGCCGGTGCACAGGTCGGCGTTGACCACCAGCAGACCCTGCGGCAGCGCCCAAGTGGCCACTGCGCCGCTGTCCACCTGCTTCTGCGAGCAGCCGAAGAGGGACAGCATGGATGCGGAGAGGGTAAGCCCTGCAAGGCTCTTGCCCGAGATCTTCATGAACTGGCGGCGGGTCATATCAGCCGTCAGAAAATCAGTTTTTGCCATAGGTTCCATTCCTCCGTTGAGGTCACTCTGCGCGGAGCACCTCAGTTACATAGAAATACGAATCGTTGACCACAGTGGTCACTGCTGCCGAGGTGATGGTCGCACCGGAAAGGGCGTCCACCTCGGTGAGGTCTGCGCTGACAGCGCCGCTGTCGGACGGCCCGGCGGTCAGCCCGGCCTCGGCAAGACGGTAGGCCGACTGCTTTTCAGCCGACCAGTCCGCGTAGGGCAGAGCCTGCGTCTCGCCGTCCTGTGCGCTCTTGCTCAGGCCCGCAGCGTACAGCTTCCGGCGTGCCACGGCCTCGGCGCTGGAATCCAGCGGGGGCGGCAGCTCGTCGTCCAGAGGCTGTCCGTTCAGGGCCGAGAGGGTCAGCCCGGCCGCATACATTCTGCGGGTGGCCTCCGCCTCGGGAGAGGTGTCGGACACATTCCACTGTGCGGGGTCAAAATCCTGTGCCGCAGCGGACGCATCGGATGCACCGGCTGCTGCATAGGCTGCGCCGGTGGCCGGGTCGGTCACGGTGTAGCTCTTGCCTGCCAGCGTAAAGGGAGCCGCGCCCTGGTACTGGGACGTGAACTCCGGAGCGACACACTGGCCGCCGAGGCTGTCCGTCTCCGCCTGCGAGAGGATCTCCACAGCGGAGACATTGCCCTCGGCGTCGATGGTCACGGCAGCCTGCACATCGCTCTGGAAGCCCTTCTGCACGCCCTCCACGCGATAGCTGCCGTCGTCGAGCTGGTACACTGCGCTGATGCCGTAGGTGGCTGCATCCGTCTCCGACACCGGCAGCAGGGTGCCTGCGACCGTGGTGCGTGCGTTCTGCATTGCGATGAGGCCGACCGCCATGGCGATCGTCGCAGCGCCCATGGCCGCGTAGCCCGGCAGCCGTCTGCGCCACAGCGGGACGGGCGCAAACGGGTTGGTTGCCTGCTTCATGTTATCACCTGCCTGTTTTTTGGTTGTGTGGGAAAAGTTTCCCAGACACGAAAATGACCGCTCAGCCTGCTGCAACAAGCGGAGCGGTCTCTTCGTTAATATATTATCACATGGACGAAAAGTAAGTCAACGCGAACCGGGGTCACCCCGCACTTTTTGACGATGTTAGCGGATGTTTCCGGCCGCAGAGCAGCTGTAAGCCATATTCCTGCGCCAGCTCCAGCGACTGCACGGTGGGCATGGTCTTGCTCACCAGTGCCGGGACGCCTGCCCGGATGGCCTTGCGTACCATGTCCACCGGCACGCGGCCGCTGGTGTAGAGGATACATTCGTGCAGCGGGACGCCGGCCAGCATTACGCTGCCCACGGCCTTGTCCAGCGCATTGTGCCGCCCGATGTCCTCGCAGGCGCAGAAGATATGGCCCCGGTGCAGCACGAAGCAGCTGTGGACTGCGTGGGTGGCCTGATAGAGGGGCAGGCCCGCGCTCATGGCGGCGGCGAGGGCGTCCACCCATTCCGGCGGCAGGTCCAGCTGGGGCGCGCCGCGCAGGGGCTGCAGCTCCACGGGGCTGCCCAGCGTGATGTTGTCGGTGCAGCAGCTGGATACCTCCTGCGCCGCTGCGCTCCGCGCCGTCAGTGGGTGGGTGAGGTGGACGCTGATCTTCAGCCCCTCGGCACAGACGGCGATCTGCTCCACTTCCCCGGCGGAAGCGATCCACCCCTCCGTCAGCAGCCGCCCCAGCGCCAGCTGCGGCAGCAGCTCCGGTGTGCACACCACCCGGAATGCGGGTTGCTCATTGACATAGAGGGCTGCTGCGTGTTCTGTCGGTACGGCGGCTTCGGTGCCGTCCGGCAGGGATACGGTCTCAAAAGCGGCGGCTGCGCCGAAGCGGTCGTTGATCTGCATGGGGATATATCCTTTCTCCGGGCGGGGGCTCTCTTTTATACATCATGGAACGATGACACGTTCTTTCATGGATTGATTTTCGTATGATGTATATACCATAACTGGAAAGAGATTGCAAGAAGGAGTTTCAAATCAGAGAAAGAGCGGGGTCGCCATAGGAAGAGAGCGATGCAAAGAAACGGTGCGTGCGCAGGATCATCGGCTACGCTATCCCCGGCCTGCTTGCAGCCGGTGAAGTGACCGGCGGCGTCCACGGCGCAAACCGTCTGGGCGGCACCGCCATGGCCGACTTTGTGGTCTTTGGCCGCATCGCCGGTGACAGCGCAGCCGCTTACGCAAGCGCACAGTAACGCAGAGGATCCGGTCGTAGAGATCTGGCACAGTTTGAAGAAATATTGAACGATGAAAGAATCGCATAACGGCAGGCAGAGCAGGCTCATCACGCCACCAGTAAAGAAAAACAGAGCGTTCCCGACGGGGAACTCCCTGTTGTACATATCGCTATCGTCTGTGGCTTTTGGCAGGGTGCGTCCGAGTGCTGGGTATCCGTAAAACAGTTTTCGAGAAATGACACGGCAACTGCCCTGTCAGGATTGGTTACGAGTACCAGGCTAGGCCGAGGAAGCATCAAGTCCCATGTCTGCACCGTCAAGGTGTTGGGTATGGGGCTTTTTGCATTTCAGGAACGTGTACGCCTTTGGCAAGGTGTAACACACTAGACTTTGTACCGAAGTCGTGTGCCAAGGGTGCTGCGCCCCTTAGAATCCCTGCTCACATCGCCTGTGGGCGATGTGGATTCGCCGCATAGAAAGCTCTCACAAAGGCTCACCCCGGCTGTTTGCGGCGAGGAAAAGGCACTTCTGCGGAAGTGTAATAACCCACTATGACGCTTTCAGCCCTGCGGTCTGCAAAGTGTAGTGGGCTCTCCGAGGGGGAACGGTGGTATGGGGTTCGTTTCGGGCGAATCGCTGCGTACGTGCGTACGGAAGGTTGGTACGCACGTACGCAGTAAAACGGTCAAATTCTCGTATATATGGGTGGTCATTTGACCACGAGTGTGGTATACTTCACTTGGAAAACCAATTAAGGTAGATATAATGCACAGGGATGTGCTTTATATAATAAAAGCAGGATAAAAACGCAACGCATTTCTTCCTGAGAGATGCTAGAGCTGGTAGGTAGCCCAGCCGTCTGCACCGCACGGTGTAGGTAAGTAACCTTCCCCTCCGGGTTGTCCATTCCTGTAAGGATTTATTTCAGGAGGGTTTCGTTATGGACATTGATTCTACAAAGCTGACTGTGTTTTTTGAGGCTCCATTCTGGATTGGAGTGTTTGAGCGTATTGAGAGAAGAAAGCTTTCAGTGTGTAAAGTCGTGTTTGGCGCAGAACCAAAGGACTATGAAGTCTGGGAGTATCTGCTCAAAAATTACAGTCGGCTGCGCTTCAGTCCATCTGTTGAGACAGTTGTAAAGAAAGAGTCTGTGAATCCAAAGCGATTGCAACGGCAAATCCGAAAGGAAACAGCTGCCACAGGAATCGGCACAAAATCACAGCAGGCGTTGCAAATGCAGCGAGAAGAAAACAAGCTGGTGCGAAAAGCACTTAGCCGTAAACAACGCGAAGCAGAAAAGCAGCGTCAATTTGAACTGAAACAGCAGAAGCGAAAGGAAAAGCATCGGGGCAGATAATGCCCCTTTGCTTTTATCTGGCAGGGTTTGGGGCAGGCACGCCCCAACAAGAAGCTGTCCCAAAGGGGCAAGAATTTTCAAGAATTGAAAATTTGTGGCCACGGGACGATTCTTGCTCT
>OHAW01000098.1_pt1 | contig 56811 bp, 52 predicted proteins | sample 1577221 | NCBI WGS metagenome assembly OHAW01 (sample SAMEA3879583, study PRJEB24766) | human gut metagenome | biome: human-associated habitat; feature: feces | place: USA | collected 1985/1987 | reverse complement strand
CGAGCCTCACGGACTTTATCTGTGCGACTCCGGCGGACAATACCTGTTCGGCACGACTGATATTACCAGGACTGTTCCGCTCGGGCCTTGTGACGGGCTGGAAATGGAGGACTATACATTGGTGCTGAAAGGTCATATCGGCTTGGCAATGTCGGTTTTCCCCGCAGGTACGGCAGGCTGCCAGATAGACTATGCGGCACGTTCTCCGCTCTGGCAGGCAAGGCGGAATTTCGGCCACGGCACCGGCCATGGAGTGGGTTTCTTCCTCAATGTGCATGAAGGGCCTCAGGACATCCGCCAGAATCTGAATCCGCAGCCGCTTGTGCCCGGAATGATTACCTCTGATGAGCCCGGTCTGTATCGCGAAGGGCTTCACGGCATAAGGCACGAGAGTCTGCTGCTCTGCAAAGATGCCGGGGTCAATGAATTTGCCTCCTGGCTCTGTTTCGAGCCTCTGACGCTTTGCCACATTGATACTTCCGCCGTCATTGCGGACTTGCTGACGAGCGACGAACGCGACTGGCTCAATGCCTACAACGAGCGTGTATGGCAGAACCTTTCGCCGCTTTTGCCTGAAGAAGTCGCTTTGTGGCTTAGAACCAAGACATTACCGATTTAGTCATTCTTGGTGACATCTCTGTCCTGCTGTTGGTTTTTTTCGGTGGAATCATTATCTTTACGAGTGGTGTGGTGACTTGTCGGGAGTCGTTTCCGCGGTTAAAGCCATGCCTGAAGAACAAGATGAAAAGTGATTCTCTAATTACATTTGTGGCAGGTGCCGCCATCGGTGCCGTGCTTGGAGTCCTGTTCGCTCCGGAAAAGGGCGAAGTTACCCGCAAGAAAATCAAGGATGCAGCGATAGAAGGCTATGATACGGCTAAGGCTAAGGCCAATGAAGCTTATGCTTATGCCAAGGACAAGGCCGGTAAGGTGCGCAGGGACCTGGAAGATCTGAAGGCTGTCCTCACAGCGGAGGGCAATGAAATGAAGGACGAGGTGAGGGCTAAGGTGCTCGACCAGCTCGACCGTCTCGAGAGGGCCTTGGAGAAGGAAGAAATCGATGAACAATACGATGCCTGATGAAAAACAGTTTTACAGAACCTGCTGAAAGGCTTGCGGAAAGTGCTGCCCAGTACATTGACCTGAAGGTCGATGAAGTCAAGGTACGCACTGCGAAAGGCCTTTCCATAGCTCTGAACAGGCTTCTTGTGGCCATATTGCTGCTGACATTGTGCAGTATCGTGCTGATGTCCGCAGCATTCGGCGGCGTGCTGCTTCTGGGTGACCTGATAGGCAGTTATGCGGCCGGCGCGTTTATAGTGGCGGCGTTTTTCCTGCTGCTGCTCATCGTGCTGTTCCTGCTGCGTGACAAATTGTTCCTGAACGGACTGGTGCGGATGTTTGTCCGGCTGTTCTTCGAAGAAGGAGGCGAAGATGAGGTACGCTGACATAAAGGATATGGCAGGGCTGGACGCTGCCCGCAAGGAGCTGAATGCCAAGCTGAATGCCAAAGGGGCTGAGGTGCTCTCCCGCTGGGGAGACACCAAGGAGGCATATTCTACGGTAAATCTTTTGGCTTACGGCCTGAAAAGCATTTCCGGACCTGTACCTTTCGACAGGATTGTACTCTGGGCTATCCGGGCCATACGTAGATTCTTATAGACATAATACTAAAAAAGGATGGCCTGAAAAGACCATCCTTCTTTAATTATGTTGTGTCAGTGATTATCCGATAAATCCATTAGCATGGAGGAATGCGTTCACGGCAACTGTAGTGAATACTACGAAGATAAGTGAAGCAACGATGATTCCGATAACCTTGATTCTGTTGAACCAGGTCTTGTTGTCCCAGCCGATGGTCTGGAACATGCTCCAGAAACCGTGGCAGAGGTGGAACCATATTGCAACGAACCAGATGATGTAGATCAGAAGAACCCATACGCTGCTGAATGTCTGCTCGAGAAGCATGTAAGGATTCTCAGCCTCACCTCCGGTGAATTCCAAAAGCTGCATCTTGGCCCAGAAGTGTGTAAGGTGGAAGAAGATGATGCCGAGGATGATGATACCGAGTACGAACATGTTCTTGGCTGACCATGAGTCTGCCTTTGCTCTGGACTCTACTTCATAACGCTTGTAGCCGCCGCGAGCCTTGATGTTGTACCAGGTGAGGTAGCATCCGTAAACGATGTGTACGATGATGCCGAGAGCCAGCACAGGGACCATGATGGTCACGATAGGGAGCGCCATGAAGTCGCAACCAAGCTGGAACAATCCGTCAATCTTGTCCCAACCGCCTGTGAATGAATCTATTACAGAAAAGAAATTGATAGTTCCGTGGAGCAGCAGGAATACAACAAGAAATGCACCGCTGACAGCCTGGATGAACTTTCTCCCGATGGAGTAGTGGAATGCGTTCGCCATTAGTTAAAATAAAGTTAAAACCATTACTTCGAGATGGTGGTCCATCAAGTGGGACCCTGCCAATCTCCTGATTGCGATTGCAAAGATATGGTGTTTCTTGCAAGTTTCATAATATTTCGATAATTTTGTTTCCGGAAAATCATCGAAAACAATGTATAAAAGGGTACTTCTCAAGTTAAGCGGAGAAAGTCTGGGCGGCAATGCCGGCAAAGGACTCGACACCGCAAGTTTACAGGCAGCGGCTGAAGAAATCGCTTCAGCGGCCAAGGCAGGACTTCAAATCGCCATTGTCAATGGTGGTGGAAACATCTTCCGCGGCCTTCAGGGTGTGGGCAAGGGTTTCGACAGAGTAGATGGAGACAAGATGGGAATGCTTGCCACAGTGATAAATTCACTTGCATTGTCAATGTTCATAAAGGAACAGGGCGTGAATGCACAGGTCTTCACTGCCACTCCGATGGAGCCGGTTGCCAAGTATTACATGAGAGATGACGCAGTGAAAGTGATGGAAGAGGGCGGAGTTGCCCTTATCGCGGGCGGAACAGGTAATCCGTTCTTCACCACGGACTCCGGAGCGGCTCTCAGGGCTTTGGAAATCGGTGCTGATGCACTTCTGAAAGGTACCAGAGTGGATGGCGTATATACGGCTGACCCGGAAAAGGACCCGTCTGCCGTGAAGTATGATGAGCTGACATTCGAGAAGGCCATCACGGACCACCTGAAAGTGATGGACCAGACAGCATTTGCCCTCTGCAGTGAAGGCAATATGCCGATAATCGTATTCGACATGAACTGCAAAGGCAATCTGACCAGATTGCTGAAGGGCGAGAAAGTGGGTACTCTCGTACACGTATAACCATAAAAACTAAGATATTATGTTACCAAGAGTTAATGAGATTGTCACAGGAGCTGACAAGAAAATGAAAGAGTCTGTGGCTTTCTTGGAGGAAGACCTCAAGACATATCGCGTAGGCAAGGCCAATCCTTCTATATTGAACAATGTCCTCGTGGATTACTATGGAACTCCGACTCCGGTGCCGCAGGTGGCTTCCGTGACTGCTCCGGATGCCAAGACGATCCTCATCCAGCCGTGGGAGAAAACCATGATCGCGAAGATCGAGAAGGCTATCATGGATGCCAATGTCGGTCTCACCCCGCAGAACAACGGCGAGCAGATCCGCTGCAACATCCCGCCGCTTACTGAGGAGCGCAGGAAGGAACTTATCAAGAAAGCGAGGTCCGCAGGAGAGAACTGCAAGGTGGTTGTGCGCAACGCACGTCGTGACGCGGTGGAACTTCTGAAGAAAGCTGTCAAGAACGAAGGACTTCCTGAGGACGGCCAGAAAGAGGGCGAGGAGGAAGTACAGAAAGTTACTGACAAGAATGTCAAGGAGATAGACGCTCTCATAGCGGCTAAGGAAAAAGACATAATGACTGTCTAGTCAATGAAATCTGAGGCTGCCTGACAAACCGGGCAGCCTTTTTAATTATACGGAACTTGATGGGGACAAGACTTGAACTCATACCGGTAGGGGAGTGGAACATATTTCCGGAAGGCAAGGCGCCGATGCTGATTGCCGGGCCGTGCAGTGCGGAATCTGAATCGCAAGTGATGCAGACGGCTGAAGGCCTCAGGACATTGGGCGTAAATGTGTTCCGGGCAGGTGTCTGGAAGCCCCGCACACATCCGAACACTTTCGAAGGTGCAGGCGCTCCCGCTCTGCAGTGGCTCCGGAGGGTGCAGAAAGAGCTCGGGATGAAAGTGGTTACCGAGGTGGCAGGTGAAAAGCACGTCTCCGACTGTATCAAGTCCGGTGTGGATATGGTGTGGATAGGGGCCCGCACCACAGCAAATCCATTTCTCGTACAAGAAATCGCTGATGCTTTGAAAGGTACGGATATTCCTGTCCTTGTGAAAAATCCCGTGAGCCCCGACATTGACCTGTGGATAGGAGCTCTCGAGCGCCTGAATCAGGCCGGAGTGAAGAAGCTCGGCGTGGTGCATAGAGGTTTTTCTACGGGAGAAAAGTCCAGATACAGAAACGAGCCGCTCTGGCAGATAGCCGTCGAACTGCGTACACGTTATCCTGAATTGCCGTTTTTTGCGGACCCGAGCCACATAGGAGGCAGCCGCGAATATCTGCATGAGCTGTCCCAGAGAGCGTTGGACCTGGGACTGGACGGTCTTATGATAGAGTCGCACTGTGATCCGGCCAGTGCCAAGAGTGATGCCGGTCAGCAAGTTACGCCGGAGGATTTCGGAAAGCTGATTTCCGGTCTGGTGGTGCGGAAAGCTGATTCGGACAGTCCTGAGTACAAGGAAAATATCGACCAGCTGAGGGAGCAGATAGATGTCATTGACGAAAATCTGCTGAGTCTTCTCGCCTCGAGGATGAATCTGAGCCGGAGTATCGGGAAATATAAGAAGGAGCACAATATAGCCATTCTACAGACATCGAGGTGGGATGCTGTCCTGTCACAGATGAAGGAAAGGGCTGAATCTTACGGCTTGTCGGCGGAGTTCGTGTCGGCGATATTCAATGCCATACATGAAGAGTCTGTGCAGGAGCAGAACAAGATCCTGTCGGACGGTGAAGAGTAACGGAGTTATGCTTTATGCTCGCCGAGGGCATTGAGAAGCGTGGTTTCGAATACTTCTTTCTCGTGCTCGGTTACGAAGCTGACCTCGATAGGGGTGTGGAACAGCCGTTTTCTCAGGGCTTCAGGCATTTTCTTGTAGTCGCGCAGTCTCTGGCTGTCCTTTTCGGTCGTGGCTACGAGAGCTGTAGGCCATTTCTTGGTAGCCAGAAGCAGGCGTCTGATATCCATCCCGGTGTATTTGTGATGGTCATTGAACTTGAAATGCTTGACTATCTCATAGTTGTCGCTGAGGTATCTTCTCAGTGGCGTGTCGGAAGCGATTCCTGAAACCAGAATCAGATTGTGCGAGTAGATGTATCGTCTGTCGGAGTCCTCAAATACAGGCTCCAACGGACAGTAGCTGATGGTCGTGAACAGAACCGTCATCTTTTTCCCGGTCTTGTCCGTACCCTGGCATGTCTCCAGGTCGAAATCTGAAATCTGAAGCGATTTCACCCACTCTATCTTCTCCCAGTTCTCCATGAATTTCGGACACTTGGTCACGATGATCACATTGGCATGGAAAAGTCTTTCGGGAAGGTCGCGCAGTCTGCCGAACGGCAGCAGGCAGTCCTTGCTCGGCGGACGGTTGTAATCGACGAGGACGATATTGAATGCAGCCTGGAGGAAACGGTACTGGAATGCATCGTCGAGAACGATCAGCTCTGGGGTCTGGACATCCTTGTGTACGCATTTGCGGTATTTCCGGGATGTCTTGATCTTGTCCGGATGGAGCAGCAGGTCGCAACCTTCCACTCTCGTACGGTCCACAGCCACGGTTACTTTCGGGAATTTTCTCTTTATCTGAAGAGGCTCGTCACCAGCGAATGAAGCGGAGTCGTCCACCATAATCTGCTGGAAACCGCTGCTCTTGCGCTTATGTCCTCTGGAGAGTACCGCGATATGCTTGTCACCCCATTTCTCGCTTGCGAGCAATGTCCTGAGAATCATCTCCGTATGAGGAGTCTTGCCGGTTCCGCCTGCGGCAATGTTGCCTACGCAGATGGTCGGAGCCTCGCAAGTATGCACTTTGAATACCCCGCTGTCATACAGGGCATGCCTTATTTTCAAGGTGAGGTAATATGGTGCTAATAATATCCTCTCAAGCATAGCACGCAAAGTTAATAAAAAATATGGAAAACCTATCCTATAAACCATATACGCTTGAACTTTCTTCAAGCGGACAGGCTCCCCATCGTTCTGAAACATAGTCCAGCAGCGCCATGACTTCATCTGCGGTCGGCGCCGTGACCAGTTTTACACGCGTTTCCTTGAAGTCGGGCAGGCCTTTGAAGTAGCAGGACAGGTGCCTCCTCATCTCCAGAACTCCTGTAACGGGGCCCTTCAGCCCGGTCGAAAGCGAAAGATGCCATTTGGCGAGAGCGACCCTGTCATTGACACTCATCGACGGCAAAATTTCGCCGGTGGTCAGGTAATGCTTGATTTCTCTGAATATCCACGGATGCCCGAAAGACGCGCGGCCCACCATGATGCCGTCAACTCCGTATTTCCCGAATGCTTCACCGGCCTTCTGAGGCGAATTTATGTCCCCGTTCCCGATAATCGGGATGTGCATCCGGGGGTTCTCCTTCACCTGTCCGATAAGTGTCCAGTCAGCCTCGCCCTTGTACATCTGGCATCTGGTGCGGCCGTGGATGGTCAATGCGGCGATTCCCGCATCCTGCAGCCTCTCTGCAAGCGGTACTATGATCTTGGAACTCTCATCCCATCCGAGTCTGGTCTTGACAGTCACCGGTTTGCTTACGGCTTTCACGATCCGCTCCGTTATCATCACCATCTTGTCAGGCTCGCGCATCATCCCCGAACCGGCGCCGCGGCCCGCAATCTTGTTGACCGGACAGCCGAAATTTATGTCAATGATATCGCAGCCATGTCCTCCGGCGATCTGGTCCGCATTGTCGGCCATTTTGGCAGCCTCCACCATCGCGTCCGGATCATTGCCGTAGATCTGGATTGCTATAGGGGCCTCGTCGTCGGAGGTCTTCATTTTTGCTATGGCTTTGGCGGCGTCCCGTATCAGCCCGTCGGACGGAATGAATTCAGTATAAACCATATCCGCGCCGAATTTCTTGCACACGATGCGGAAAGACGCGTCTGTCACGTCTTCCATCGGAGCCAGCAGGACAGGCTTCTCGCCCAAGTCGATATTTCCAATCTTCATAGTTGTCGTGGAATCGTTTTACTGCAAAATTTTCGGTTTCAATTTCACAAAATTACTAAATCAGGCTTGAATTTTGTGGCATAACGGCCCGGAAAATTCAAAAGCTTCAAAGAAAACAAAACATAAACATCTGATATGTCAAAGGAAATCAAAACTATAGGAGTCCTGACATCGGGAGGAGATGCTCCAGGAATGAATGCCTGTATCCGTGCGGTGACACGTAGCGCCATCTTCAACGGAATGAAGGTGATGGGTATCTACAGGGGCTTCGAAGGCCTTATTCACGGAGAAATCAAGGAACTGACCACCGAGAGTGTCAGCAACACCATCCAGCGTGGCGGTACTTTCCTGAAAACCGCAAGAAGCAAGGACTTTATGACTGTAGAGGGCAGGAAGACTGCCTATGACAACCTTGTGAGCCACGGCATTGACGCGCTTATAGTCATTGGCGGAAACGGTTCATTGACAGGAGCACAGGACCTGGCGAGAGAATATGACCTGCCGGTAATCGGACTGCCTGGTACCATTGACAATGACCTTTACGGCACCGATTCGACCATCGGTTACGATACCGCATTGAACACCATTGTGGAATGTGTGGACAAAATCCGTGACACCGCCACTTCCCACGACCGTATCTTCTTCGTTGAGGTAATGGGTCGTGACGCCGGTTTCCTGGCACAGAACAGTGCGATCGCTTCCGGTGCGGAAGCGGCTATCATCCCGGAAGACCAGACAGACGTCGATCAGCTCGAGCAGTTCATCAGCCGTGGATTCCGTAAGAGCAAGAACAGCAGTATCGTGATCGTTTCCGAGAGCCCTAAGGATGGCGGCGCGATGTACTATGCTGAACGTGTCCGCAAGGAGTATCCTCAGTATGACGTGCGTGTGACCATCCTCGGCCATCTGCAGAGAGGCGGAACCCCGTCAGCTCTCGACCGTATCCTTGCAAGCCGTCTGGGCTGCGCCAGCATCGAGGCTCTGAAAGAGGGACAGCGCAATGTCATGATAGGCATCAGCAATGACCAGATAGTCTATGTCCCTATCGACAGGGCAGTGAAGAAGGACAAGCCTATCGACAGGGAGCTTATCAATGTTTTGGCAATGCTGTCTATATAATTATATCGCAGTTTCCGCGTGTAAGGAATATCCGGCCGCCGACCAGTTTGCCATACCTGCAATCGAGCAGGTGGAAATCAGTGTCGCCGGCAATGAAGTGAGCCTTCAGAAAATTGATGTCGTGAACAAGAAAGCTGTCAAATACGCGGTATCTGCCGCTCTCGCCGTGGTTCTCCTGTATCTGTCTTTCAGGGGAGTCGAATGGGACGAATTCATGTCGGCTCTGAAATGCTGCCATTGGTGGTGGGTGGTCGCCGCAATGCTTGCCGGTGTGGCTTCCTTCTGGTTCAGGGCATTGAGATGGAAGGGACTTCTCGCTCCTATCGATTCTTCCACTTCTTCCAAAACCGTGTTCAATGCGGTCAATATAGGACTTTTTACAAATCTGATATTGCCCCGCGTGGGCGAATTCATACGTTGTGGAGTGATCACCAGGAACTCAGCTCCTTCGGAAGACGGGAAACAGCATCTGGCTTCCTACGATAAGGTGCTCGGGACAGTGGTCATGGAGCGCTCGTGGGATGTATTGACATTGATACTGATTCTCTGCACGGTGATGGTCACGATGTGGAGCCGTTTCGGCGGCTTCGTAGAGGAAAAGATTCTCCAGCCGTTCGCGGGCCGGTTCAATGCAGATGTCTGGTGGCTGTTTGCGGGGCTGGTCCTGCTCTGCGTGGCGGGTGTGCTGGTTGTCTGGAAGTTGAGAAACCGCAGTAAGGTGATTTCTGCATTGTTCGGATTCGTGAAGGGACTCTGGCAGGGTGTGGTCAGCTGCTTCAAGATGAAGAGGTGGTGGGTGTTCCTTATCTATACGGCATTGATCTGGCTGATGTACTGGCTGATGAGCTGGACGATACTCAGGTCGCTGAGCGGTGTGGATGTATCTGCCTTGTCACAGGACTTTTCGGCGGCAGTCTCGCGTCTGTCTGAACTTGGGCCGTCTGACGCTCTATTCCTGATGCTTGTGGGCAGTCTGAGTTCGCTCGTGCCGGTGCCGGGCGGCTTCGGAGCGTTCCACTACATCGTAGCCACTGCATTGGCCTCGGTCTATGGGATTCCGTTCCCGGTGGGAATCATATTTGCGACGCTCTCGCATGAGTCCCAGACGATCGCCGTCCTCCTGTGCGGAGCCGGCTCGTATGTTTCCGAGTCAATGTCATAAGAACGTGTAAATTATACCTATATTATATATTATGGATTTCGATACAAGTGTTGTGCTGTCTGAGGACGCCGTGCTGAACGTGGTTTCGCCTTTGGCTTCATTCGACTTTTCGGCCAAGGTGCTCTCTGCATTGCCAGAAGGCGTGAAGGCCGCGGACCTCGGATGCGGAAGGATTCTGGTGGATTATTCCACGATGCTGCAGACCAGGTATGTGTTGTGTGACATCTACGATGAGGATGGCGGAGAAGACGGCACGTTCAGGTACAGGATCGTGGTGAAGTCCGGCAAGAAGAGCAGCCGTATATGCGATGCGCTCATCGGTCTTCTGTTCATTCTGTGTTTCTGGACAGCGGGGAAATGGTTTACGGACGGCTTTCAGGTGCTGCCTGCCGTCCTGTCTGCATTGGCATTGACCGGAATAGTGGGGCTGCTGGTGCTGATGAAGGTTTCGCGCTTCGGGAAAGCTCAGGCGGAGGCGGTGTCCTCGGCGCTGAAAGGCGCTCTGGGCTGTGGTTCTGAATAGCGCATCCGGATTTTGCCTGCAGACGATTTTTCGCGATATTTTGTTGTTTGGAAAATTATTGCTACCTTTGCGACCCCTATAATGTGTAGGGATCGCAACTTTTATTATTAACTATTTAAAGATCAAGACAGTGGACACACAAAGTTACAAATCAGTTTTCTTGAACGAGAATACTGTAAAGAAGGAGTGGGTCGTCATTGATGCTACCGATCTGGCACTTGGCCGTCTTGCAGCCCGCGTTGCTCTTGTCCTCCGTGGCAAGACCAAACCAGGGTTCACCCCTAACGTTGATTGCGGTGACAATGTCATCGTTGTCAATGCTGAGAAGGTGGCTCTCAAAGGCAAGAAGATGACCAACAAGGTTTACACTCGTTACACCGGATATCCTGGTGGACAGCGTTTTACCGCGCCTAAGGAGATTCTTCAGAAGAGACCTGCAGAGCTGATCAGGAAGTCCGTTAAAGGTATGCTTCCTAAAACCCGTCTTGGTGACAAGCTCATCAACAACCTGTTCGTATATGCAGGTCCTGAGCATCCGCACCAGGCGCAGCAGCCAAAAGAAATTAAGTTGAACGAAATTTAAACAGAGCAAATGGAAAAAACAGTAAACGCCCTTGGAAGACGTAAATCAGCTGTGGCTCGTGTTTATGTCGCTGCCGGAACAGGTAAGATTGTCATCAATGGAAAGGAACTCAAGGAGTATTTCCCTGACGAGGCTCTCCAGTACATTGTAAATCAGCCGTTTGAAGTTACCGGTACGACAGGTCAGTTTGACGTTAAGGCAAACCTCGTAGGAGGTGGAATCAAAGGTCAGGCAGAAGCAACAAGACTCGGTATCGCCCGCGCTCTTTGCGAGGTGGACAAAGAGGCTTACCGTTCTGCTCTCAAGGCCGAAGGATTCCTTACTCGTGACGCAAGAGAAGTCGAGAGGAAAAAGCCTGGTCAGCCTGGTGCACGTCGCCGCTTCCAGTTCAGCAAGCGTTAATCTTGTCTGGATATTGATTTACTCGCACAGTCCGGTGTCGAAATCTTCGGACCCTGGCCAGGATGTGAATCCTGCGAAGGCTGCTTGAAGATTGCTGGGACTGCGGAAAATCCCGGAGACCGGCGACATGCCGCTGCTTCAGGATTGATGAAAAGAGCCCGACAGGCTATGGCTACAGCTTGAAGGGAAAGTGTAACAAAAGAAACATTACAAAAAATGCCAAGAACAAATTTCCAAGAATTACTCGAAGCAGGTGCACATTTCGGGCATCTCGCCAGGAAATGGAATCCTAAAATGGCTCCTTATATTTTCATTGAGAGGAACGGGATTCACATCATTGACCTGCACAAGAGTATCGTCAAGATAGACGAGGCTGCAGAGGTAATGAAAGAGCTTGCACGCTCAGGCCGCAAGATCCTCTTCGTTGCCACCAAGAAGCAGGCTAAAGATATCATCGCAGAGAAAGCCGCTTCTGTCAATATGCCTTATGTAACTGAAAGATGGCCGGGTGGTATGCTTACCAACTTCCCTACTATCCGTAAGGCAATCAAGAAAATGAATACCATCGACAAGATGAAGGAAGATGGTACTTATGAGAAACTCGCTAAGCGTGAGCGTCTTCAGATTGACCGTCAGAGGGCTAAACTTGAGAAGAACCTCGGTTCCATCAAGGATATGAGCCGTCTCCCGTCAGCTCTCTTCGTAGTGGACATACAGAAGGAGGCAAATGCCGTTAAAGAGGCTAACCGTCTGAACATTCCGGTAATCGCTATGGTTGATACTTGTTGCGATCCTACCCCGATTGATTATGTGATTCCGGCTAATGATGATGCCGCAAAGTCAGTTGAGTATATCACCAATGCTCTTTGCGTTGCCATCCAGGAGGGATTGAACGAAAGAAAGCTCGAAAAGGAGAAAGACGCTGCGGCTGAGGCTGCTGAGAAACCGGCAACCAAGAAGCTCCGTCCTCGCAAGAACGCTGCCGCTGAAACTGAAGAAGTAGAGGCAGCTCCGGTAGAGGCTCCAAAAGCAGAAGAAGTTAACGCTGAATAATTTAAACTCTATTTACTATGCAGATTACAGCAGCTGACGTAATGAAATTACGTAAGATGACAAGTGCCGGTATGATGGATTGCAAGCAGGCTCTCGCTGAGGCTGAAGGCGATTTCGACAAGGCAGTTGAGATCATCCGTGAAAAAGGTAAACTCGTGGCAGCGAAAAGAGCTGACCGTGAGACTACCGAAGGCGCAGTTATCGTTCGCGTTGAGGGTGGCAAGGCTATTATTGTCTGCCTCGGTTGCGAAACAGACTTCGTTTCAGCTACTCCGGATTTCAAGGCTCTCGCAAATTCTATAGCAGACGCAGCTATCGCTGCTTTCCCTGCTGACCTCGAGGCCCTCAAATCTGTGAAGTTGAAAGACGGCTACACAGTAGAAGAGGAAATTTCTGCTCAGACAGGCAAGACAGGTGAGAAGCACGTTCTCGCTTACTATGCCGCTCTCGAGGCTCCTTATATCGCACAGTACGTTCACAACAACTCCAAGATTGCTTCCATCGTTTCTTTCAACAAGGAAGTTCCTGCTGAGATCGGCAAGAACGTGGCTATGCAGGTTACCTCAATGCACCCTGTTTCTGTTTCAGAGGCAGATTGCCCTAAGGAGACTGTAGAGAAAGAGCTCGCAATGTACAAACAGCAGATCGCTGAGGATCCGAAAATGGCCGGCAAACCTGAGGCAATGCTTGAGAATATCGCAAAAGGTAAGCTCAAGAAGTTCTTCAAGGAGCAGACTCTTGAGGATCAGGAGTTCATCTGGGACGCAAAGATTTCAGTCCTCGACTACATCCACACTGCTGACAAGGACGCTAAAGTTCTCGCTTTCAGAAGATTCTCACTTACAGACTAATTGCTCTGGATACATTATAAAAAGGTCTTGCGGGATGCCGTATGACCTTTTTTGTTTCTGTGCTTTTTACTACATTTGTCCAAACAACAACTCAACAAATTATGAAAATGAATTTTTTTAAAGGCATTTCTGCATTGGCGGCGGTGCTTTTGACTGTCACGGCGTGTGATAAGGAAAAAGAGCAGCAGGCAGTATTGCCGGAGGTCGAGGTGAAACTTGTTAGTGCTGATGCAACTAACATATCCTTTTCAGTTACGGCAAACAATGCTGAAAGTTTTGCATGGTATTGTTCCGACGACACTAAGGACGGGGAGAAACAGATGTCTGCCAGTCTGGTGTATGGCCTCGGTACGACTGAGAAGGTATCCGGAAAATTGCAGCTGGTGACAGTTCCGGATCTCAAGCCTGAGACGCAGTATTGGATTTTCGCTGCTTCCAAGAGCGGTGACAATTTCAGTGTGACTGATTCCATTCAGGTAAAGACGGCTGCGGAAGAGCAGGTACTTACCGCAGGTGACGTCACCAAGACCAGCCTTTCTTACCATATCAGGTCCAGAGAAGGAGCGAAGTATATGCATACATATATCGAGAGCTGGTATTATAATCATCAGATGGCTCTCGCGATGGAAGACCAGGGGGCTGAGTTCAACATTGACACGTTCAACATCAATCTTCTCGCTGATTTCGGTTTTGAGGAGACTGCGCCTAAGGATATAACATGGAAGAATGGTGATGAGAATACTCCCAGAAACCAGGAGGTGGCTCTGTATGGCGGACAGAAATATATGGCATTGTTCTGCTATTACGATGATTCCAATGAGCAGGAACCTCAGTGGGTCGGAAAGCCTGAAGCAGTGGAGATGGCTCTTCCTGCGGCCGGCAAATCCAACGAATCCATCAAATTTACTGATGAAAGTATTAATTCTGACAATGTGGTGGTCAGAATGGAGCTTGACGATGCCAAGGTAAGCTATATCTCATATGACCTTTATGAGAAGGCCAAATATGATAAGGCATTTGCAGGCAAGGATGAGGAAACCATCAAGAATTTCCTCTATGAATATGGTCTTCACGCATATAATACTTACACGGACAAATGGACTACTGATCCAGGCGTAGAGTATATTATTGCTGTTATGGGCGTGGACAACAACGGTGATTCATTCCTTCAGACGAAGACCTACACCACTCCTCTTCCGGATCCTGTGTTCAATGTGAAGATGCGCTCTTATGATAGTGAATTTAAGAACTATCTGGGCTTCCTGACGCTGCGTATGGATGTGGATGTCAAGTATTTCCCTGATTTGAATGTGGAAAGCATCTTGACTGCATTTATGCCTAAGGCTACTTGGGATGCTACGTTGGATATGTATGGAATGTCTATTGAGACAATGCCTGATTATGTAAGTTATATAGTCGGTACGCCTCTTCAGGACAATGAGATGGATGACCTGGAAAAGAAAGGTTCGTTCACCAGAATCACGACTGATCTGGAACCGGGTACTGAGTATATCTTCGCGATGTTGTTCAATTATGGCGGCAAGTGGTATTACAAATCTGCAACTGCCAAACTGAGTGACGAACCTTCAAGCACACCGGAAGAAGGCTATAATGCTTTCCTCGGAGAGTGGACAGTGACCGGAAAAACCACCAAGGACTGGAGTACCAAATTGACATATAAGATCAGGTTTGAACAGTTAGAGCCTAACTGGTCTTACAAAGTATATGGATGGTCATCGACCAATGCCGGTACGGAATTCCCGTTCGTTGCACGATATGACAGCGTTACAAAGAAAATCTACATAGACGGCAACCAGTATCTTGGAAAGACCACTGTGCAGGGTGCTGAGTATGAGGTTCGTATGATGCCATGTCTGAGATATGTAGGAGCACTGTATTTCTCCGACAGCGAGGATGTCATGTATGAAGGAAGAATTGATGATATGGGAAATGGCAAGGAAAAGATAGCAATGTTCCCTGGAATCATCAAGAATAGAGAGGGCAGAGATGAGGAAGTCGCTACGATGGCTTATGGCTTCGTGAAGGATGGGAACTGTCCTGGCGGTCCGGACCAATACGATATCGTAGAGTTCCAGATTACAAGAGACAAGACCAAATAGTTTACTGACATATTTGATTTGGCGGGCAGCGGCATTGGACGTTTGCCCGCCATTTCTGTTTTTTTAGGATCACTAATATAAATGATGAACGGCTCGCGATTCACATCGCAAGCCGTTCGCAATTCTAACCTAAAACTTAACCTATGAAAAAACTATTCGACCGAATTTATTGCAATATCCGTGCCGATTCATATAGATTCCGTTACTTTTTTTCATTTTCTTTTACTTCCGTGCTGTCGGCAGGAACTTCTTCTGTTTTCGGCATTGACTCCGGATCTACCTTGATGGAGATTATCCTTACGTCTGTGCGAGGCCTGTCACGCAGGTCGGTGGCGACGGAAGCGATCTTGTCAATGACATTGAACCCGTCAACAGTCTGGCCGAAGACGGTGTACTCGCCGTCAAGCTGGGCACATGTCTCCTCGTTCTGGACAATGTAGAACTGCGAACCGGATGATTCCTTCGCAGGATTTGCCCTGTCACCTCTTCTTGCTGCTGCCAATGCGCCTTTCTTGTGCTTGTATTCAGGAACGAACTCTGCCGGTACGGTGTATCCCGGACCGCCCTGTCCGTAAAGCTCGACTTTGGAGGTGTCCTTGGTGTACGGGTCGCCGCCCTGAATCATGAACCCGTCGATTACCCTGTGGAACAGGAGGCTGTCATAGTAACCTGAAATAGCGAGTTTCTCGAAATTCGCACGGTGCTTCGGGGTTTTGCTGTAAAGTTTGACCTTGATGGTTCCGAGACTGGTGACAATGTCGAACACAGGCTCATCCGGCAGCCCTGCTGCAAGGCTTTCGGCATCTTTCTGCTTCTGGATCATTTCTGCTTGTTTCAATGAGTCCGCCATTGCCTGCTCTGCGGCAGAATCATTAACCTTCTTCTGGTTTCCGCAAGCTGCCACAGTTCCTGCGACTGCGAGGCAGACTATACTTTTGGTGATAATGTTTGTTTTCATATTCTTGAATGCTTGATTACTTCATGAGAACTCTCAAATATAGTCAAATTTTCACTAATTTTGCGCACGTTATGTCGAATCCATTGAAGCAACTTGCTGGAGAAACCGCGATATACGGCCTCAGCACAATCTTGGCCAGGATAATCAACTTCCTGTTCGTTCCGTTCTATACCAGACTCCTCACCACGGCCAGCTACGGCGTGGTAACGGAATTTATGGCGTATATCGCTGTGCTTCAGGTAGTTCTGGTACTCGGACTTGAGACCGGATGCTTCAAGTTCGCCAACAGGAAGGACGTGGATGCCAAGACGGTCTATGCCAATGCATTGGTGACCGTGGCGGGAGTATGCTTCGCCTTCCTCGGGTTCATGACGCTGTTTTCAGACCAGATAGCCTCTGCATTGGGCTACGGCGGCTTCGGAAACTGCATCGTCTATGTGGGCGGCATCCTGGCGCTCGACTGTACTACGGCGATACTGTTCGCCAAACTGAGGCAGGAACACAAGGCGCTGAAGTTTGCGGTCATCAAGACCGTGAAAATCCTTACGGAGACTGCGGCCAATATGGTTTTCTTCTTCTGGTACCCGTCCCACACGAATCATTTCCTGGGCAATTTCATATCCCCGACACCGGATTTTACCTATGTGATTTTCGCCATCCTGCTGAGCAGTATCGTATGCGGAATCCTGTTTCTGCCGGATCTGTTCCACTTCTCGTTTGAGCTTGACGGAAAACTGCTGCGTCAGATGCTTGCGTATTCGCTGCCGCTGATGGTGGCTGCGCTTCCCGGCATTGTCAATGACTTTCTCGACAGGATACTGTTCCGTTATTTCGATACCAATGCGGCCGTGTGGCAGTCCAGCCTCGGCATTTTCCAGGCGGCGGTGAAACTCTCGGTAATCATGAATCTGTTTATCCAGATGTTCCGTTTCGCCGCTGAGCCGTTCTTTTTCCAGCGTGCGCAGAACAAGGGCTCCAAGCAGTTGTACGCCATCGTGATGGAATTTTTTACGGCATTCTGCGGACTGATACTTCTCGGCGTGTTCCTCTATCTGGATGTGTTCTCATTGATTATCGGCAAGGATTTCCGCTCTGGAATGGGCGTGGTGCCGATCATGCTGCTCTCCTACATGCTGCTAGGGATGCTTTTCAATGTCTCAATGTGGTACAAGCTCTCCGGGAAGACCAATATGGCTATCTGGATTACGCTTGCCGGCCTCGTCGTCACGACATTGGTCAATGTGATTTTCATGCCGAAGTTCTCGTTCTGGGCTGCGGCCTTCGGACACCTTGCCAGCTATCTGGTCATGTTCATCATCAGTGCGGTCCTGGGAGCCAAGTATTACCCGATTCCATACAGCTGGAAACGCATCGGGGCTCTGTTTGTGCTGATAGGCGCCGTATGTGGCCTGTCAATGCTGATGGACAATATGATGTTCGCGGGGGTCAATGCGGGTTCTTCACCTGCTTCTGCCGTGGTCGTGAAGTTTCTTCTGCATACGGTGCTGCTTGCGGTTTATTTCGCAGGATGCGCATTCCTGCTTAAGGGCCGTTACAAAATGGCATTGGCAACAGAGGAATAGCGCTTGCCACGTGAAAGATATTGACTATATTTCCCGCCTGGCGGCGGCTAATATAGGCTGCGCCTCGGAAGAAAAAAGAATTTTCTTCTTCTCTCAGCTTTCACTATATTTGCAAGTTAAAATGAAGAAAGAGATGGAACTGAATAAATGCGTTATAATCGGCTCAGGCCCTGCGGGCTATACGGCTGCGATTTATGCCGGGAGAGCAGATATCCAGACCGTTCTGTATGAGGGAATGGAACCGGGCGGACAATTGACCACCACCACTATTGTGGAGAATTATCCGGGATTTGAGAACGGTGTGGATGCAAACTCCCTGATGGCATCGATGAAAGCTCAGGCTGCACGGTTCGGAGCGGAAATCCGTCCTGGCAGGATTGTGGAAGCGGATCTTTCCGAAAGACCTTACAGACTGAAGGATGACACCGGAAAAGAAATCGTGGCAGAAGCATTGATAATAGCCACCGGCGCGACAGCGAAATATCTTGGCCTCCCTTCCGAACAGAAATTCAAGGGTTTGGGCGTTTCAGCCTGCGCCACCTGTGACGGCTTCTTCTATAGAAAGAAAGACGTGGCAGTAGTCGGAGGAGGGGATTCCGCATGCGAAGAGGCCACTTACCTGGCAGGCCTTTGCAAGAAAGTCTATATGATTGTGCGCAGGGACGTCTTCCGTGCGTCCAAAGCCATGCAGGAGCGCGTGGCAGCAACTCCGAATATCGAAGTGCTGTGGAACTGCAACACCCAGGAAGTCCTCGGAGACGACTCCGGAGTGACAGGCGCAAGACTGGTCAGAAAAGATGGTAAGGTTTTTGATATCAGCATTGACGGCTTTTTCCTCGGCATTGGCCATCATCCTAATTCCGAACTTTTCGCGAAATGGCTGAAAACAGACGAAAACGGATATATCATCACCGAGGGAAAAACTTCAGAAACAGGAGTTCCCGGCGTTTTTGCTGCAGGTGACGTGCAGGACCCGCATTACAGACAGGCTGTGACAGCGGCTGCATCAGGCTGCAGAGCGGCATTGGACGTGGAGAAATACCTGAATTCGCTGAAGTAAGTGACGGAAAAGTCTCATAAGACAAAGACGAATAAGAACGAATAATATATATTGAAATGAAATTTACCGGAAAAGTAATTCTTGGAGTTCTGGTCATTTCCGCGGCTGTCTCCTGCAAATCGCAGTTCGATGCGCTGCTTTCGAGCAATGATGTAGATGCCAAGTACAAGGCTGCCTTCGAATTGTTCAATAAAGGAAAGTACCAGAAGGCCGCTTCACTGTTCGAATCAATGTCAGTGCTCACGGACGGTACTGAGAGAGATGACACCGTCCAGTATTACTGGGGCTTGAGCAATTACCGCTTCAAGGATTACGTGACCGCGGAGGCAAACTTCACAAGGTTCGTCACCAATTTTCCGCGCAGTCCGTTTGCAGAAAACGCCAGATTCCTCAGAATCGACTGCCTCTACAGGTCCACGTACAGATATGAACTGGACCAGACTCCTACCAAGGTAGCGATAGCTGCGATTGCAGAATATCAGAAGGACTACGGCACTAAGTCTCACGCTACCGAGTGCGCGGCGATGCTTGACGACCTGAACGAGAGACTTGACAGGAAAGCCTACGAATCCGCCCGGCTCTATTTCAATATGGAAGACTACAAAGCCGCCAGAGTCGCATTCAGGAATACGCTCAAGGACAATGCCGACAATATCTATCGAGAAGATATCCTGTACTACATTGCCAAGTCTTCCTACAAATATGCGCAGCTGAGCGTGCACTCCAAGCAGAAAGAGCGCTACCTCACCTTTATTGACGACTACCTGAATTTCGTGGGCGAGATACCTCAGTCCAAGTATTCAAAAGAATTGAAGACACTGTATGCAAGGGCCCAGAAGGCACTTGGACGCAACACCAGCGATGAAGAAATAGCCGGCACGGACAAGTCATTTGCCAAAGAGCGCAAGACTGCCGAGAAGGCGGACAAGCAGCAGAAGAAATAGAATCAGTTCCAAAACTTTTGAAACTTTCTTGAAACCGCTGAAGTATATACTTATAGAGGCACATGGAAGGCCTCAGAGCAAATGAAATTTAATTTAAAAGACGAAAATGGATAAGAAAATCGTACCGCAGAACACCATTACAAGAGATGTTAAAGACCTTGCAGCTCCTACAGGAAACCTTTATGAGTCAGTGGTGATTCTGTACAAGAGAGCAAATCAGATTGCGCTTGCAGAGAAGAAAGAACTTAACAAGAAACTCGAGGACTTCAAGAATGACCGCGATTCGATGGACGAAGTGTTCGAAAACCGTGAGCAGATCGAGATATCAAAATATTACGAAAGACAGCCTAAACCTGTTCTCGTGGCGATTTCTGAATTTGAAAACGGAGAACTTTCATACAGAATGGCAAATCACGACAATGCAGAATCAGCAGAAACACCTGCTCCTGCACGTAAAGTGACTGAGGAATAGTATTTCCTTGCTATGCTTAGCTCCCTTCACATAAAGAACTACGTACTTATAGACTCGCTGGATATAGATTTTCCTGCGGGTCTCGTCATTATTACCGGTCAGACCGGTGCCGGCAAGTCCATCATACTTGGAGCATTGTCACTGGTACTGGGCGGTAAATCAGACACTTCCGCTATCGGAACAGCAGGCGACAACTGCGTGGTCGAGGCGGAGTTTGAGGTCAATGACGAAGACAGTTCCCTGAAGAACTTCCTCGACGAAAACGACATCGATTTCGACGGAAGAAATCTCGTGATAAGAAGGGTGCTCAACTCCTCCGGCAGGTCCCGTTCTTTTGTCAATGACTGCCCAGCTTCAGTAAAAGTCCTTTCCGCATTGTCCTCCCGCCTGATCGACATCCACTCCCAGCACGAGACCATGTTGCTCAGGGACAAGACTTTCCAGATGTCAATGCTGGACCACTTTGCGGATGACACAGCTCTTCTTACCTCATGCCGTGAGGCCTGGACAGAACTGGCCGGCCTGAAATCCGAATACGCATCAGTTACGGAGACATTGAACAAGATGAATGCGGAACAGGACTACAATCAGGCCCAATACTCCCAGCTCGAAGCCGCCAAACTCAAGGAAGGCGAACTGGAAGACCTGGAAGTGGAGCAGAAGCAGCTTGCAAATGCCGAGGAGATAAAGTCAAGTCTCTATCAGATAGAGAATTATTTCAATCCGTCAGCCGATGACGGACAGGATGAGCGTTCGTCGCTTGACTTCATCCTGAAAGAATCGTCCAAGCTGTTGGACAAGATTTCCGACTATGTCCCGGCCGCGTCTGCATTGTCCTCACGCATCGAATCTTCACGCCTGGAACTCGATGACATCCTTTCTGAAGTCTCTGACCTGGAGGCGAGGACAGATGTTTCCAATGAAAGACTTCAGGAAGTAGATGACAGATTGTCAATGCTTTATGACCTTATGAAGAAGCATTCTTGCACGAGCGTAGAGGAACTTATAGCATTGAGAGACAAACTTTCGGATGCATTGGCCGACACCTCTGTGCTCGAGGCAAGGAAAGCGGAACTCAAGAAACTGATCGCAGATGCGAAAGCCAAATTGGATGAAGCATGTAAGCGTCTTCATGAAGCCAGGGCGAAAGCAGCTCCTCAGTTTGCCGATTCCATCTGCCGCTCGATCCGTTCTCTGGAACTGGACAGGGCAGTATTCGATGTCATTCTCGAACCGGCTCAGCAGGGACCTTCAGGCTCGGATTCCATACTCTTCCGATTCTCATCCACAGGCAAGAACCCTGTAGATGTGGCAAAATGTGCATCCGGAGGTGAAATGTCCCGTATCATGCTCTGTCTCAAGGCGATGATGGCCCGCTATACGAATATGCCGTCGATGATTTTCGATGAGATCGACACGGGTGTTTCCGGTAGCGTGGCAGACAAGATGGGCGAAATGATATGCAGTATGGGCGAGTATATGCAGGTGTTCGCTATAACGCATCTCCCGCAGGTTGCGGCCAAAGGCAATGCACATTACATTGTCACCAAGACATTTGAATCTGACGACCGGGCCGTCACTTCCATCCGCAGAATCTCAGGCGAAGAGCGCCTCATGGAAGTTGCACGCATTCTCAGCGGCTCCAAAGTCACCCCTGAGGCCATCGCAAATGCAAAGTCTCTACTCGGAAATTAGTGCTCTTCCGGTAAAAGCTATCTTCTGACTATCTTTATAGAGTAATCCGGGCCGTAAACAATGCGGCGTACACCCTCATTGACATAACCTCCGTCATCGCTCTGTCTGAAAAGCAGGTCGGTCTGCATCATAGGCGTATTGTCGAGTCTGCCTACGAATTTCATCCAATTCCTGACGTAGGTGGCTTTCATCTTGATGAAGAAGTATGCAAGGTCGTAGCCCTGGAAAGAGAACTGAGTAGGCTCAGCATTGTACAGAGCTCTGTATTCGAGAATGAACTGGCGTACCTTCTCATTGTCATAATCGATATAGTAGGCAGTCGAGATTCTCGTCTTGAGATTATGGAGATTCTCCACATCGATGGTTTCGAAAGACTTTATCTTGGACGGGCTGTAGAGAACCACATTGAACTTTCTGTAAACCAGCATGTCCAGATTTCTCACGACATCATTCACGAAAGCCTCGCTCTCTGAATTTATGATCACTCTGTTGGTACCGGTCTTGGTCATAAGTTCGCCCATGACATTGGCCGCATTCCTGCCTTCAAGGATGTTGTAGGAATATCTGATGACATTCAATCCGGCATTTTCCACAGCCTCGTTCATCTGCTGGACAGCACTGTTTGCTGAAGCATTCTTTTCGCTGATTACCAGTATCTTGTCTCCTGAACGGTTTTCGCTTTTCACCCAATTTGCCAAGTCATTGAACTGCATGGCAGATGAAGCCGGAGCCTGGATGAGATTTCTGTGGGACGGTATCAGGCTGGCGGTCCTGTGGTCGAGCGGCGAAATGATATAGGTGTCCTCGCTGCTGATGGAAAGCACCCTTTCAAGCGTCTCAGTCTTGAGCGGTCCTATGCAGATGTCACTTTCGTTCATCCTCTGCGCAGTCACAGGAGCAGTGCTTCCCGGTGCATCATAGACGCTCAAATCCACGTCAATGCCCTCTTTCCCGAGTTCCCTCACAGCCATGAGCACACCGCTGTAAAAATCCATAGACGTCTCGCTCGGTGATGTGGTCGATGCCTTGAAAGGCATTATCAGCAAGGCATTTACCTTGGACTGTCTGGATAGAGAATAGTCCTCCTCGGATTTCTGATGAACTGTACTTTCCGCTGGAGACTCTTTTACGTCAGCGGCAGGAGTAACCGCCTTTGCCGTACTCTTCTTTTCAGCTTCAAGTTCCCTTACCTTGGCTGCTGTCGGAATCCTTAGTTTCTGTCTGTTCTTGAGTTTGGAAGTCTTGAGGCCATTGTAGGCCATCAGCAGTTCCTTGGAAATCGAGTATTTGTAGGCAATGTCTTCGATGTCCTCATACCATTTCGTGACATGAATGGTATAATCGTCCTTTTTGTTGTCAGCTTTCTTGCTGTCATCCTTTCTGCGGGATTCAGAAGCTGATTTTTCCTGTTTTTCAGGCTCTGGAGCTGTCTGTTCCGCAGGTTTTGCCTGAGAGCCTGCAGTAGGGATGAGAATGATCGAATTCTTCTTCAGTCCGACAGTCTTGAGGTCGAGCTCCGGATTTGCATTGCAGATGTCATCCACGCTCACGCCATAAGCCTTGGCGATGGAGAACAACGTCTGCTTCTCCAGTACGACATGAGAATAATAAACCTTTCCGTCACTGCCTCTGACCTTTTCTTTCGAGACGGTGACAGGAGCCTGAGTATATGTCTGGGCAGACGCCGTAGCCTGCATACAGGCCATCACGATCACTGCACTTATGCCTGCCTTAAGTAAATTCATTCTCATATTGACTGCTCTATAATGATTCTGCAAATGTTCTGAGTGTGTCGCAGAAAGCCGACCAGGACAGTCTTCTTTTCTCAGAACGGATTCTGTCAATGAAACCTTCCCTTTCTTCAGGATGGCTGAAGAACGACACGATCTCCTTCCGGATACATTCCGGTTCCGCCTCCTCAGCGACAATACCCGTGCCAGTATCGCCGATAGTGCTTTTCAGTCCGCCCACATCAGTCACAATCATCGGAACCTCAAAGTGGTACGATACCGAACTGATCCCGCTCTGCGTAGCGCTCCGGTAAGGCAGAACAGTCACATCGGCCGCCGAGAAATAATCCTTCACCTCCGAGTCCTTTATATATTTGGGATAGAGATGAATCCTGTCTTTGCCGGGAAGGCTGTCAATGATGTCCTGATATTCCTTGAACGAGCCGTAAGGCTCCCCGGCGATTATCAGCTGATAACTGTCATCGAGGCCTTCAAATGCCCTCAGCAGAATATCCAGGCCCTTATAATGCCGTATCAGTCCGAAGAACAATATGTTTTTCTTTCCGTGTTCCAGGCCCAGTTTGTCCTCGGCATCCACCCTCTTGAGCTTTTCACCGAAATGGGAGTACAGCGGATGCTGGCGCATAATGTATCTGGCATCAGGCTTCAGCCGCAGCAGATCCTCAGTCACGGCATCGCACATCGTGACGAAACCGTCACACCCTTTCAAGAAATATTTCGTGAAAGGAGTATCGAAGAAACGCTGCTCGTGCGGAACCACATTGTCCAGAATACCGATTACCTTGCAGTGTTTTCCGGCATGTCTTGCCACGAAGCCGAGCGAAGGCGCGAAATAGGACATCCAGTACCTCATGATGAGGACATCAGGCTCCCATTCCCTGATTTTCTTTGCCGCGCTTATCCAGGAAAACGGATTGGCCGTATCAAGTATTGCAGTGCTTTCCACCGGTGCCGCTTCATCATCCGGCGTGACATACTGAGTCTTGCCCGGAAACAGGAAGTCCGGGTATTGCCTGGTGAAATTGAACGCCTTGACGATATCAGTTTTGCCCAGTTCGGCGTATAAGGCTGCGTTGAACTGGGCAATTCCTCCTCTGAAAGGATAGAAGCAGGAAAGTACTGCGATTTTCACTATTTAGTTCTTCTTATCTTCTTTCTTGGTCTGAGCTCCGGTGCTCTTGGACTTGCTCTTCACATACTCTTCATTGAGCTTTGTGATGATGTCCTCAGTAACGTCGAGAGAGCTGTCGGCAGCGGCAACAGGAGACGGGAGAATGTCACCGGATGTAGAGATGACCATAGCATAACCGTTCTCTACAGCATATCTGTCGAGGAACTGCTTGATGGCATCGCCGATATTGTTCATCATAACCTGCTGCTCCTCAGCGATTTCCTGCTGCTTCTGATTTGCATAAGCATTGAAATCATTCCTCTGCTGGTCGAGTTTCTGAGCCTGAACTTCAGCTGCGGAACGGAGCATGAGACCCTTGTTCATCTTCTCCTGGAAAGAATTCACATCATTCTGGAGTTTGTTGCCTCTTCTGTTCACCTCTTCCTGGATGCCCTGTACCTTGGATTCTACAACAGACCTGAGGTCGTTTGCCATATCATAGTCAGTAATCACCTTGTCGAGGTTGAAATATACGATGGCACCGTTGGCAACAACAGCGGATTCAGAATTTTCTGCACCCTGAGCGCCTGATTTCTTGCCTGAGAACAATGTTACTGCCGCGAGTGCTGCCACAGCAACAAGGGCTATGACGCTGAGAATTAATGGTGTGTTTTTCATTATTGTTTGATTTTAATAATTATCGTTTATAGTTTATCGTTTTTTACGCAATCGCAAAATTACTAAAAGATTTTAATCTTGGAAAGATATTCATGGATAGTTTTCTCCAGACCCATATACAATGCATCGCAGATGATGGCATGACCTATCGAGACCTCGGCCGTCCACGGGATGGACCTTATGAAATATTCGAGATTCACGAGGCTCAGGTCGTGGCCCGCATTGACATCCAGACCGCATTCTCGCGCACGTTCAGCCGCCACCACATAAGGCCTCACCGCATTCTCGCGGCCGCCCTCGTAACCCGACGCATAAGCCTCCGTATAAAGCTCCACCCTGTCGGCACCGCAGGCAGCAGCCCCCTCCGCCATCTTAGGGTCCGGGTCAATGAAAATCGACGTTCTGATGCCGCGGGACTTGAATTCCTTGCAGACCTCAGTCAGGAAATCCCTGTTTTTCAATGTATCCCAGCCGGCATTGGACGTGATGACATTCTCCGCGTCCGGAACCAATGTGACCTGCGTCGGGACCACCTCATTGACAAGGTCGATGAACTTCGGAATCGGATTTCCTTCAATGTTCATTTCCACGTCAATAAGCTTTTTGATGGCTCTCGCATCTGCATATCTTATATGCCTCTCATCAGGCCTCGGATGTACTGTGATACCTTCTGCGCCGAATCTCACGCAATCCACCGCCGCCTTCTCCACGTCCGGCATATTGCCGCCACGCGCATTGCGGATAGTGGCAATCTTGTTGATGTTGACACTCAGTTTTGTCATAATCGTATAATTACATTCTTGACAAAAATAGACAATAATATGCAAAAATTGTAAAGAAAATGCTAATTTTGGCACTCTCACATTCATTGGACCGAAATTTACAACATCTGATTCTATGCTTTTGGGTATATATATAAAGAATAGGGAACTGGTCGGCAACCACCGTCTCGCCGAAATGGAGAAGGCGCTCGTGGCCGACGGAAACGAGTTGTACAGCATCTGCAGCAGAGAAGATGTCAGGAAAGGGACCGACATGGTGCTCAGCGTAGGCGGTGACGGCACATTCCTGTCCGCATCCAAACGCGTGGCTGACAGCGGAATACCTATTCTCGGCGTGAACCTCGGCCGCCTCGGATTCCTGTCGGAAAACAGGCCCGAAGATATCCCCGCAGCATTGAAGGATGCAGATTATGAACTGGAGAACAGGACAATGCTGAAGGCCTCGCTGCCGCAAACCGCCGAAGTTCCGGACTCGCTCTCGTTCTGGCCTTATGCCCTGAATGAAATCACTGTCCACCGCAGCGGAGCCGCCATGCTGGGAATCAATGTCTCCATCAATGGGGACAGCCTGCCGACTTATTGGGCGGACGGGCTTCTTGTCGCTACAAGTTCCGGTTCCACAGCCTACTCGCTCAGCGCGGGCGGTCCGATCTGTACCCCGGATGCCAAAGTGCTCATCATAGCCCCGATAGCGCCGCACAACCTCAATGTGCGCCCGCTTGTGGTGCCCGAAAACACCATGATAAACATCTCCACAGTCTCCCGTGACGGCAACGTGATTCTCACGATGGACAACAGGACATTGACCGTGGATGATTCCACTTCGATCGATGTGTCTGTGGCACAGTTTTCGCTAAAACGTGTACGTCTTCCGAAATCCAGTTTCGTGAAAGCGCTTACAAGCAAGCTCTTCTGGGGAGAGGACATCAGAAATAACGCAGATTGACAACCATCAGTTTAATGGAAAACAACAGCAGAATACCTGTCCACGTGTCCATCATCATGGACGGAAACGGACGTTGGGCTCAGGAAAGGGGCCTTGAACGTGTTTGTGGTCACAAGAAAGGTGTGGAAACCGTCAGGAAAGTAACAGAAGCTGCGGCTGAAGCCGGAGTGAAATATCTGTCTCTCTATGCCTTCTCGGAAGAAAACTGGGGGAGGCCGAAGGAGGAGGTGGACTTTCTGATGCATCTGATGATGGATTCGATAGCCGCGGAGGTTGAGGCCCTGGTGAAAAACGGCGTGAGATTCCACGTTCTCGGAAATCTTGAAAGGCTCCCGGAAGGACTCAGGGAGGCAATTGCCATGCTTGAGAAGAAGACAGAGTCGAACAATGTGCTGGACCTGATACTGTTCGTGAGCTACAGCGGAAAATGGGACCTGTTCCAGGCTGCGAAAAAATTCGCGGAGGCGAACTCCGGCAAGGACATCTCCTCGATAGATGATATGAACGAACTGTCGAAATATCTTGTCACGGACGGTTTTCCGGATCCGGACCTGATCGTCAGAACATCCGGAGAACAGCGGATAAGCAACTATCTTTTGTGGCAGGGAGCCTATTCAGAACTGCTTTTCGTGAAAAAAATGTGGCCTGATTTCGACAAGCAGGATTTCTTTGATGCGATAGAAGAATTCTCTTCCAGAAATCGCAGATATGGAAAAGTGAAATAAATACCGTATATTTGTCAGATTATTATTGAGTAGGATGAATTCAGTGACCAAGATATTTTGTCTTTCCGTGCTCGCATTGTCGGCAGTTCCGGCGTTTGGCCAGCACAAGGGAGGCGCAGTCGAGATTGACTACAATAATCCGCGGACATACATTGTCGGCGGAATCAAGGTGGAGGGAAACCGCGCTTTCGGAGACAAGCAGATTCTTCAGCAGTCGGGTTTGAGGACAGGAATGGAAGTTACCATCCCTGGTGATGACATTTCCTCTATCGTGAAGAGACTGTGGATGCAGAGATATTTCCAGGACGTTGCAGTCTATGTGGATTCATTGAACGCATCGAAGGATACGGTATTTCTCAAATTGGCCATTCAGGAGCGTCCGAGAGTGTCCAGATGGACTTTCTCCGGAGTCAAGAGCGGTGAGAAGAAGGATTTGCAGGAGCGCCTGAACTTCAAGCGAGGCGGCGAATACTCCGACTACGTGGCCAGGACATCCGTGGACATCATCAAGAGATATTATCAGGGAAAAGGCTTCCTCGATGTGAAGGTCGAGCCTCAGGTCCAGAAAGACACCATCATCAAGAACGCGATCCGCGTGAACTATGCGGTCGAGAGAGGACCGAGAATCCGTATCAAGACCATCAACTTCATCGGCAATGACCATGTCAGTGATTTCAAACTTGCCAAGTCGATGAAGAAAACCAAGTCTGCCAAGATATATAACTTCTTCAGCAGTAAGAAGTTCAATGAAAAAGAATATCTGAATGACAAGAAGTCCCTCATCAGCGCCTTCAATGAAGCGGGCTACAGGGATGCGAGACTGCTGAAAGACAGTATATATATGGTGAAGCCGGGCAGGCTCGGAATCGATTTCACCATCGATGAAGGAAAGAAATACTATTTCAGAAACATAACCTGGACAGGAAACTCGGTATATGCCACAGACGCGTTGAACTCGATTCTCCAGATTCACAAAGGCGATCCGTATGACGTCGTGACGATGGAAAAGAGACTCCAGGGCGGCGGAAAACAGGGCGATATGGATGTCTCCAAGCTCTATAGGGACAACGGTTATCTCTTCTTCAATGTCCAGCCGGTCGAACTGAACGTGGCAGGAGACTCCGTCGATGTGGAAATCCGTATGGCGGAAGGCAAGCAGGCGACATTGAACAATATCATCATCAACGGTAACGACCTTACCAATGAGAGGGTGGTCCGCCGTCAGGTGTTCACAAGGCCAGGATACCTTTTCAGCCAGAGCGACTTCGAGCGTTCCATCCGTGAAATCGCATCTCTGGGACAGTTTGACCCTGAGGCAATTACGGACCCTGCGAAAGGATATTCCATCATCCCTGACCAGATGAACAGTACGGTGGATATCGTGTACAACGTGACGGAGAAACCGTCCAGCCAGCTGGAACTTTCAGGAGGTTGGGGCGGACGTACGTTCGTCGCCACAGTCGGTGTCAGCTTCAACAACTTCTCCACGAGAAGAATGTTCGACAAGACGGCGTGGAGACCGGTGCCTCTCGGAGATGCGCAGAACCTCTCTTTCAGATTCCAGACCAGCGGTACATACTATTCTTCATTGTCAGCAAGTTTCGTGGAGCCGTGGCTCTTCGGCAAGAAGCCTACATCACTCAGTCTCTCAGCATATTACAGCCGCCAGACCAACTCCTATCTGATGTGGAACATCCTGAACAACGACAAGCAGTTCGAGGTATATGGATTCTCCGCGGGACTCGGAAACAGACTGAAATGGCCAGACAACTATTTCGTCCTTTACAACCAGCTCAGCTGGCAGACATACAAGCTTACCAACTGGTTCTCGAACTACTTCATCTTCGATGACGGTACTTCGCACAACTTCAGTTACACATTGGGATTGTCCAGAACATCTACCGACCAGCAGATCTATCCGCGTCAGGGTTCAGACCTCTCATTCACGGTGCAGTTGACGCCTCCGTACTCATTGTTCCGTCACAAGGACAAGGCAAATCTCGACGCGTCAGGAAAACCGGCTTATGTAAGCAATCCGCGCGACATCAATTACGACAAATGGACCGCGCCTGACAGATACAGGTGGATTGAGTATCACAAATGGTCGTTCAAGGGCTCTCTCTACACGAAACTCGTGGGTGACCTCGTCCTGATGACCAGGGCACAGTTCGGTTATCTCGGCTACTATAACAGAAAATGGGGATATTCTCCATTCGAGGGCTTCCTCGTCGGAGGTGACGGTATGTCAGGATATAACTCCTACGGTTCTGAAGTCATTGCCTTGAGAGGTTACGAGAACTACTCGCTTACTCCTTACAGGGCTACCGCTTACAGCTCGAACGGTTATTCATATGCGGGCAATGTCTATGACAAGTTCACAGTAGAGTTGCGCTATCCGATTGTGATGCAGCCTCAGTCCACGATTTTTGCATTGCTGTTCCTCGAGGGAGGTAACTGCTGGGCTGATATCCGCGATTTCAATCCGTTCCAGATCAAGCGTTCTGCCGGAGTCGGCGTCAGGGTATATCTCCCTGTCATCGGACTTCTCGGAATCGACTGGGGTTACGGATTTGATGACAAGACCAATGGAAAGAGCCAGTTCCACTTCCTTATCGGACAACAGTTCTAAAAGATATCACATTGTTTGAAACAAAAACAGTAACTAATATGAAAAAGGTAATTTTGATTGCAGCTGCAGCGCTTATGACATTGTCAGCGTCAGCTCAGAATTTAAAGTTTGCTCATGTGAATTTCAATGAGCTCGTAATGCTTCAGCCTGCGGCAGATTCTGCCAGGGCACAGCTTGCTGCTTCCCAGCAGGACGCTCAGGACACTTTCAAGAGCATGCAGGATGAATTACAGGCTAAATACAGCCAGTATCAGCAGAAGGCGAACACCTGGACTCCGGCTATCCGTGAGAGCAAGGAAAAAGAACTTCAGGATATCCAGAACAGAATCGAAGAGTTCAACCAGTCCATCCAGCAGGAACTTCAGCAGCAGCAGAGCCAGCTGATGGCACCTATACAGCAGAAAGCTGTCGAGGTGGTTCACAAACTTGCCAAGGAAGGCGGTTTCATCTACGTCTTCGAGGAGGGCTCATTGCTGTATGTGGATAAGGCTCAGAGTGTTGACCTTACTCCTGCAGCAAGAAAGGCTTTGAACATTCCGGAGGGCAGAACATTGGAGACTCTCCAGCAGGAACTTCAGGCAAAGCAGCAGTAGTTTTAGGCATATGATTTACAGGGCGGTATCTGAGGATGCCGCCTTTTGCATTTTATAGCAAAATTCTTACAATTTATTATTGTTTTAACGTTTTTTGTTATTAGATTTGCATAGAACTACGTATAATTCTTTAAAATTTTTAAAGGAATGCAACATAAAGTCATTGACGCCAACGACGTTGTGATAAGATTTGCCGGTGACTCCGGTGACGGAATGCAGCTTACAGGTACTTTGTTCGCCAACATGTCCGCCATCTATGGTAACGGCTTGTCCACTTTCCCTGACTATCCGGCCGAAATCCGCGCTCCGAAAGGAACAGTTGCCGGTGTCTCAGGTTTTCAGGTACATATAGGTAATCATAAGGTAAATACACCGGGCGATTTTTGCGACATGCTCGTCGCTATGAATCCTGCGGCTCTCAAGGCCAATGCCAAATGGCTGAAGCGCAATGCCCTCGTTCTCGTGAATGAAAACGCGTTCGATGACCTCGGCATGAAGAAGGCCGGATTTACAGGAAACCCGTTCGAGGAACTGCATATCGAGGACCGCACCATCATCTGCTCTCCGATTACCAAGCTTACGGAAGACAGTCTGAAAGACAGCGGACTGGATGCCGTGTCAGTCCACAAGTGCAAGAATATGTTCACGCTCGGAATGGCCTGCTTCATTTATGAGCGTCCTTTGGAATTCATCTACGAGTATATAGAGAAGAAGTTCAAGAAGAAGCATCCTGAGATGATTGCCCCGAACAAGAAGGTGGTCTTCGACGGATATAACTATGCATCCAATATCCAGGCGGTTGCCGACACATATCGCGTCGCGCCTGCTCCTCTTGAGAAAGGAACATACAGAAACATCACCGGTAATCAGGCTGCCGCATGGGGACTTATCGCAGCTGCCGAGAAAGCTCACCTTCCTCTGTTCTGCGGCTCATACCCTATCACTCCGGCTACCGCTATCCTCGAAGAACTTGCCATTCACAAGAATCTGAATGTCAAGACAATGCAGACTGAGGACGAAATCGCCGGAATCTGCTCTGCAATCGGTGCCGCGTTCGCGGGTAACCTGGCTGTCACCACGACATCAGGACCGGGTCTCTCACTGAAATCAGAAGCATTGGGCCTCGCGGTCATGACTGAACTTCCGCTTGTGGTCATTGACGTACAGCGAAGCGGTCCTTGTACAGGTATGCCTACCAAGACTGAGCAGGCTGACCTGAACCAGGCTCTCTACGGCAGAAACGGAGAAAGCCCGATGGTGGTCATGGCTGCCCATTCGCCTGCGCATTGCTTCGAAATGGCGTTCATGGCGGCAAAAGTAGCATTGGAGCATATGGTTCCGGTTATGCTGCTGTCAGAGGGATATCTCGGAAACGGCTCAGAGCCGTGGAGAGTTCCGTCAATGTCGCAGATGCCTGAGATTCATCCGCGTTATGCACACGAAGGGGAAGGCAAATTCAAGCCTTTCCAGCGTGACCCTCAGACGCTTGCCCGCGAATGGGCTGTGCCTGGCATGAAGGGCTGCGAGCACCGTGTCGGCGGATTGGAGAAAAACCATGACGGCGTCCTTTCAAATGCTCCTGAAAATCACGAACTTATGGTACGTGAAAGAGCTGAGAAAGTAGCGAGAGTCGCTGCCGACCTCCCGTTGCTCAAGGTCAATGGCCCGGAGAGCGGAAAAGTGCTTCTTGTCGGGTGGGGCGGAACATACGGCCATATCGAGTCAGCTGTAGAAGAACTCAGGGCCGAGGGCAGGGAAGTCAGCTTCGCTCATTTCGATTTCATTGATCCTCTGCCGTCAAATACTGCTGAGGTTTTCTCGAAATTTGAGAAAATCATCGTGTGTGAACTCAATACAGGTCAGTTTGCCTCTTACCTGAGGACAATGGTACCGGGAAGAGAATATCTGCAGTGCAACAAGGTTCAGGGACAGACATTCCTTGTCCGTGACATTGTTGAAAGTGTAAATGAAAAAGCGTAATTACTATGGCAAAATATACTTTCAAGGATTTCAAGAGCGACCAGGAAGTAAGATGGTGTCCTGGATGCGGTGATTATTCCGTGTTGGCATCTTTGCAGAAGGTTCTTCCTATAGTGTGCGAAGAAAAAGGCATTGACAAGGAAAAAGTGGTGGTCATTTCCGGTATCGGATGCTCCTCACGACTTCCTTATTATATGAATACGTACGGTTTCCACAGTATTCACGGTCGTGCTACAGCCATCGCTACCGGTATCAAGGTGGCGAATCCTGAGCTCAGCGTATGGCAGGCGAGCGGTGACGGTGACGCATTGGCCATAGGCGGAAACCACTTCATCCACGCCATCAGAAGAAATGTGGATATCAATATAATGCTCTTCAACAACCAGATCTACGGTATGACCAAAGGGCAGTATTCTCCTACATCCAAGCTTGGCGCGATAACCAAGACCTCGCCTTATGGTACTGTGGAACATCCGTTCAGCCCGGGAAGTCTTGTGTTGGGAGCGAAAGGTACGTTCTTCGCCAGAAGTATGGATACGGAACTCTCATTGAATCAGGAGATTATGCTTGCGGCATCCAGACATGCCGGAACAGCAGTTATGGAATTTCTGACGAACTGCGTGATCTTCAACAACGGCTCGCACGCCGACCTTTCAGACAGGGAGCACAAGGCGGAGAGGACCATCCTTCTCAAGAAAGGCGAGAAAATGCTTTTCGGCAAGGACAAGGAGAAGGGCCTGATGCTGTGCGACATGAAGCTGAAAGTGGTCCGTGTCGGAGAAGACGGCGTGACACTCGACGATATCCTCGTTCATGACCCGACAGCTGACAATCTCGGACTTCAGACAATGCTTGCCGAAATGAAAGGACCGGATTTCCCTGTGGCATTGGGCGTCATCAGGGACGTGGACGACATCACCTACGATGAGGAAGTGAACAAGCAGATGGAGAGTGTAAAGGCCAATGCCAAGATCCATTCCGTGGATGAACTGCTTCACAGCGGCTCCACATGGGAAGTTTGATGAGAATTAACGAAACTGATTGTATAACCAATAATTAATAATGCGATGAGAACAGAAGAAATAATGGCCAGACTCCAGGCCAAGTATCCTACGGAGAAAGAGTACCTCCAGGCTGTACGTGAAGTGCTTGAATGCATCGAGGATGTGTATAACAAACATCCTGAATTCGAGAATGCAAGAATTATCGAGCGCCTCGTGGAGCCGGACAGAATGTTTACATTCCGTGTTACTTGGGTTGATGACAATGGTGATGTTCAGACAAATACCGGATATCGTGTACAGTTCAACAATGCTATCGGACCATATAAGGGCGGTCTCCGCTTCCATCCTTCAGTAAACCCTTCCATTCTGAAGTTCCTCGGATTCGAGCAGACATTCAAGAACGCGCTCACCACACTTCCTATGGGTGGCGGCAAAGGCGGTTCGGATTTCAACCCTAAGGGCAAGTCTGAGGGCGAGATCATGAGATTCTGCCAAGCATTCATGCTCGAACTGTGGAGGAACATCGGTCCTGACATGGACGTTCCTGCCGGTGATATCGGCGTCGGCGGCCGTGAAATCGGTTTCCTCGAAGGAATGTACAAGAAACTTACACGCGAGCACAACGGTGTGCTTACCGGCAAGGGCCTTTCTTTCGGCGGTTCGCTCATCCGTCCTGAGGCTACCGGCTTCGGTGCAGTCTATTTCCTGCAGCATATGCTCCATAACCACCAGGCAGACCTCGACATCAAGGGCAAGACCGTGGCCGTTTCCGGTTTCGGTAACGTATCATGGGGCGCTTGCGTGAAGGCTACTGAGCTCGGTGCCAAGGTTGTAGCCATCTCAGGACCTGACGGCGTCATCTATAACCCTAACGGAATGACCAAGGAGAAACTCGACTATATGCTCGAACTCCGCGCTACCTGCAACGACGTGGTGGCACCGTTCGCCGAGAAATTCCCTGATGCGACATTCATTCCGGGCAAGAAGTCATGGAGTATAAAGTGCGATATAGCAATGACTTGCGCCTTCCAGAACGAAATGTCCAAAGAGGATGCCGAGGAACTTATTGCAAACGGTACTTGGTGCTGCGTCGAGGTTTCCAATATGGGCTGCCAGCCGGGCGCTATCGAGGCGTTCCAGAAGGCCAGGATCCTCTTCGCTCCAGGAAAGGCTGTCAATGCAGGTGGCGTAGCTACTTCAGGTCTGGAAATGACACAGAACGCCATGCATCTCAGCTGGACAGCGAAAGAGGTGGATGAGAAACTCCACGGCATCATGGACGCCATCCATGCTTCATGCGTCAAGTACGGCACACAGGAGGACGGATACATCAACTATGTAAAGGGCGCCAACATCGCAGGTTTCATGAAAGTCGCCGAGGCGATGCTTGCCCAGGGCATAATCTAAGTCAATTCTACAGGGCGGAACTTCGGGACCGCACCTTGGATGTATATATGGCGGGTGCATTTTTATGTGCCCGTCATTATTGTTTATGAAATCGAAATTGCCTATATTCGCACTTTGTTGTTGAAAAACCAGACAATAATATTATTCAAAACATAAAATGTCAACTGAAACAGTTAAACCGACGTCGGCATTTCCGGTAAAGAAGCTCATCCTGCTTCTTCTTGCCGTAGCCGTATTCCTATTTTTCTGGTTCGTGCCGAGATCATTCTTCGGAATTGCAGCGGACGGAACCCCTATCCTGACAGTAATCCAGCAGAGAACAGTAGCTATTTTTGCCCTGGCAGCATTGATGTGGATGTTTGAAGTCCTGCCTACGTGGGCGACTTCCGTGACCATCATTGTCCTGCTGCTTTTCACGATATCGGACAGTTGTCCGCTTTTCCTGCGCGGAAGCCAGGTCGAGCCTGCCGCATTGGGCACGTTCGTGAGCTACAAGGCGATACTCGCTGCATTTGCAGACCCGACCATCATGCTTTTCTTGGGCGGATTCATACTTGCAATAGCAGCCACTAAGGTTGGTCTTGACGTCCAGCTCGCTCGAGTGCTCCTCATTCCTTTCGGAAACAAACCAAAATACGTCCTCCTGGGCTTCCTCCTGGTGATCGGCCTGTTCTCAATGTTCATGAGCAATACAGCCACTGCGGCCATGATGCTCACGTTCCTGGCACCTGTCCTCAAGACCTTGCCTGCAGACGAAAGAGGAACTGCCGGACTTGCATTGGCGATTCCTATCGCTGCGAACCTCGGCGGTATCGGAACCCCTATCGGAACTCCTCCGAATGCCATTGCGCTCGGTTATTTGAATGAGACAATGCACCAGTCCATCGGTTTCGGCGAGTGGATGATAATAATGGTCCCTTACGTGATCGTGATGCTTCTGTTCGCATGGGTGCTCCTGCTCAAGCTCTTCCCGTTCAAGTCCGACAAAATCGAATTGAAGATAGAATCCACAAGAAAGGCTGATGCCAAGACATATATCGTATGGGTAACATTCGCTGTGACCATCCTGATGTGGGTGTTGGACAGGTTTACGGGTGTCAATGCCAATGTAGTGGCTATGATTCCGGTGGGCGTGTTCTGTGCCACAGGTGTCATCAAGGCCAGTGACTTGAAGGATATAGAGTGGAGTGTGTTGTGGATGGTAGCCGGCGGTTTTGCACTCGGCATTGCCCTGAACAAGACCGGTCTTGCCGAGAACCTCGTGAACTCGATTCCGTTCGCTTCATTCAAGCCGCTCGTGATCCTCCTGCTTTCAGGTCTCCTCGGATATGCGATGTCCAACTTCATCTCACACTCTGCCGCTGCGAGCCTTCTCGTTCCGATTTTGAGTGCGGTAGGTGTAGGTATGGGCGATATGCTTGATCCTATTGGCGGTGTGAAAGCCCTCCTCGTAGGTGTTGCTCTCTCTACTTCCGTGGCAATGCTCTTCCCGATCAGTACACCTCCAAACGCCATTGCCCATTCTACCGGACTTATCCAGGTCAAGGATATGACCAGGATCGGAGCCATCATCGGCGTTGTTGGCCTTGTACTCGGTTACGCATTATTGATTTTCATCGGATTCTAATGAAAAACAGATTTTTGGCACTGGCAGTCGTTGCTCTCATTGCTCCGGCTGCCAAGGCTTTTGCTTCCGAGCCTGCTGCAGAGTCAGCTAAAATAGAGAAGCCTTCACATTTCAAGTTGTACGGATTCATCCGCAACTATTTCGCATTCGACTCACGCGAAAGCAAGTCCGGCACCAAGGATTTGTTCTACTATATCCCTAAAGATGAGGCTCTTAACGCGAAAGGGGAGGACATGAATGCGAATCCGACATTCCGTTTCCTCGCCATCACATCACGTGTCGGTCTGGATGTAAAGGACTATCAGTTCGGCAAGACCAAGGTAGGCGCTAAGATAGAGACAGACTTCTATTGCATGAACGGCAATGTAGCCGTACTTCGTCTGCGTCAGGCATATGCCACATTGGGATGGGACGGCCTGGGAAAAGGACAGAAGCAGAGTGCCTCGCTCAAGGTGGGCCAGGCATGGCATCCTATCGCTGCTGACCAGCCTTATGTCATTGACCTTGAGATAGGTACACCGTTCAATCCGTTCAGCCGTACTCCTCAGGTCTTGCTCGACTATAACTTCTCCAAGCATTTTACATTGACAGGAGGCTTCATCTGGCAGATGCAGTATCTTTCTTCCGGCCCTAACGGTGCTTCAGACAGCTATATCAAATATGGTTGCACCCCTGAGTTCTATGCCGGTGTCACGTTCAAAAGCAACAACGGTTTCCTCGGACGTGTCGGAATGGATGTGCTCAGCATCAAGCCGCGCTGGAGAGATGCCAACGGAAGCAAGGTGGATGACCGCCTCACGACCGTGAACCCTTATGTGTATGCCCAGTATGCTGCCGGCGACTTCTCTGTCAATGCCAAAGTGGTGTATGCTTCTGCAGGCGAGCACTTCAACATGCTTTCAGGTTATGGTGTGACTGACATCAATTCTGATGGTTCATGGGAATATGCGCCGCTTCACAGCACGGCCTCATACGTTTCCGTAAAGTATGGCCGCAAGCTTCAGGTCCAGGGTATGATCGGATATATGAAGAATCTCGGAACAAGCAAGGACCTCTACAGCGATACGACTATTCCGAGCGCATTGATGGTGGGTGATCCTGACAATACCAAGTACACAAGCTCCAAGTATCTGTACCTGAGCGGAAACGGATTCTCCAACCTGAACAGCATTATCCGTGTGACTCCGACAGTGGTCTATAATCTCGGCAAGTTGTCTTTCGGTCTGGAATATGACATTACCGCGGCTCAATATGGAAAGTATCCTGTAATGAAGGTAGGAGAGGTTGTCATGCCTGTAGTGAATTCCCATAACGGACTTGTTGACAGCGGTCTCCACTGGATAGTGAACCACAGGCTTTTGGGAATGGTGAAATTTACATTCTGATATGGACAAAGACCTTATTGTTTCCAGCATCCGTTCCATTCCTGACTTTCCGAAGGAAGGAATCCTGTTCAGGGATGTGACTACGCTTTTCGGCAATGCTGAGGCTTTCCGTGAGGTGGTGGATGCCCTGTACGAACTTTACAAAGACAAAGGAATCACCAAAGTCTGCGGACTGGAATCCCGCGGCTTTATAGCTGGTGCGGCATTGGCCTACAGGCTCGGTGCCGGTTTCGTGACGATCCGCAAGCCGGGAAAGCTGCCTTGCGAAACCTATTCTGAAGAATACATGAAAGAATACGGCAAGGATACGCTCGAAATACATACAGATGCATTGACATCAGACGATGTGGTGCTGCTTCACGATGACTTGCTCGCGACCGGCGGAACGGCCGTGGCTGCATTGAACCTTATACGCAAGTTTTCGCCGAAGGCGATTTACGCGAACTTTATAATAGAGTTGGCAGAGTGCGACGGAATGGCTGAAATGCCGTCTGACATCGAGACTACTGCCCTGCTGAAACTGTAGATGAATCACGGGACGACCGACCTCAGGCCGCCCCGTTTCATTTTACACATTCTGCGGATATTTTTTATCAACTCATTTCATAAAAACAAATTTATGTCTAAAAAAACCTTTTTTGCTGCCGTTGTAGCATTGATGGCGTTCTCGCAGATGGCGAAAGCGCAGACTAACCTCCAGATCTTTTACGACTTTGGTCGTGATCGTAAGCAAGTGACCACCACCCTTGAGGGTTTCTATGGGGACAAGTGGGGTAACACATTCTTCTTCATTGACTACGACTACAAGGCAAGAAAAGAGGATGGCAACAAAGCTCCAAGCGGTACTTATTTCGAGATCGCGCGTTGCCTGAATTTCTGGCAGAACAGCAAACTCGCCCCTCTCAGCCTCCATGTCGAGTACAATGGCGGTGTGTACAATGCGTACAACATCAATCATGCATTCCTCGGCGGTGTTGACTGGTTCTTCCACAGCAAAGATTTCAAGAACACATTGAACCTCAAGGTTCTTGGCAAATATATCGCGTATGACAAGAGGGCTGACGGCAGCAGACCTCACAGCAAAGTCCCTATGCAGTTCACCGCAGTCTGGGGAATGCAGGATCTCTTCAATGTCAAAGGTCTAAGATTCAGCGGATTCGCAGATTTCTGGTGGCAGAACCACAGCGTAGCCAAGATCGACGGCGACGGTAACCTCAAGATGGATACCTGGAAGACTTCCGATGTAGTGTTCATCGCAGAGCCTCAGCTCTGGTATGCTGTAGGCCAGCATTTCGGCGTGGATAACCTCAATGTCGGTACCGAGATCGAGCTTTCTTATGACTTCGGTTCAGGCAGCGGCTTCTGGTGCCGTCCTTGCCTCGGTGTAAAATGGGTGTTCTAACAGGTAATTCCATACGAAAATGAACACATTTCTTCAGAAGACATTCGGACTGAATCCTGCAAAGCACTCAGTCCGCACTGAAATCATTGCCGGAATCACCACATTCCTCACCATGGCATACATCCTTGCAGTCAATCCGAGCATCTTCTCGGCATTGGAATCACAGGGAATGCCTACCAATGCAGTATTTACAGCCACAGCCCTTGCGGCGATCGTCGGCTGTCTGGTAATGTCCATCTATGCGAAGAAACCTTTCGGACTCGCTCCGGGCATGGGACTCAACGCATTCTTCGTCTATACCGTGTGTCTGGCAATGGGACACCCTTGGCAGATGGCATTGACAGCCATTTTCCTGGAAGGTATCCTTTTCATCCTGCTTACAGTGACCAATGTCCGCAAACTCATCGTGGACGCCATTCCTGTGACTATGAAAAGAGCCATCGGTGCAGGTATCGGCCTCTATATCGCATTCATCGGTCTGAAATCCGCAGGCATCATTGTCAATAGCGAAGCTACCTCCGTGGCACTCGGCTCATTCTCAGAACCTGCTGTCATCCTGTCGATTATCGGCTTCCTGATCACATCTGTCCTGGTGATTCTCAATGTCAAGGGCGGCATGCTGCTCGGCATCATTGCCACCACCCTTATAGGAATCCCTATGGGTGTCACCAATTTCAATGGCGTGATGTCCACACCTCCTTCCATTGCACCGATTTTCTGCCAGTTCGAGTGGAGCCAGATCCTGTCCTGGGATATGGTGGCTATCGTGTTCACCTTCCTCTTTATCGACATGTTCGACACCATCGGAACCGTAGTCGGCGTTTCCGTGAAGTCCGGTATGGTAGATAAGGACGGCAATGTGGACGGCATCAACAAGGTGCTCATGGCCGATGCAGTGGCTACTGTAGCAGGTGCCGTTTTCGGAACAAGTACCACGACTACATATATCGAGAGCGCTTCCGGTGTGTCTGAAGGTGGCCGCACAGGTCTTACCTCATTCACCATCGCAGTATGCTTCGCGATTGCGCTCATGTTCTCGCCTCTCTTCCTGGCCATCCCTGGAGCCGCTACAGGTCCGGTTCTCTTCATCGTAGGTGTTATGATGGCAAGCCCTGTCAGGGACATTGACTGGAGCGACTATTCAGAAGCCATCCCTGCTTTCGTGACAATGCTGCTCATGCCTCTCGCATACAGTATTTCCGACGGTATCATGCTCGGTATGATTACCTACACGTTATTGAACGCATTGGCAGGAAAACTCAAGAAGGTATCCGTGATGATGTGGATTCTCGCGGTGCTCTTCATCTTGAGATATGTGCTGATCTAAGTGATCCTTAAGAATAATTGAAGCGGAGACTGATTGCCGGAGAGATTCCGGGCGGCCAGCCTCCGTTTTTATATGCTCTTTTTCATGACGGCCTCTCAGTCCTGTACGCCGGTTGCGGATTTTACTCGGCTGTAAGTGGCCATCATCTTGTCGTAATGCGGTGGAGACATCCATTCCTCCCGAGTTCCGATATGCTCCTTCACGACGATAGTAGCGTAATTGTCAATGAATTTTCCGGGCCTTGAGCACCATAGGTAAGTGACTGACGGAGAAAGCATTGACCTGTCCCCGTTCTCATCGCGCACGAACTTCAGACCTACCCCGAGCTCCAGCTGCGTATTGGCCGCGCTCATATTGGAGACAGCATTGCCCACAGAATAGAAGACAGGGACGCCGCCGATTACGGTCGAGTCCTGGACGACATGCGGGTGGGCGCCGACAATGGCATTGACTCCGTTCTTCACTAGCCAATGTGCCAATTTTTCCTGCGCCTCAGAGTGCTCCAGCGCATATTCCTCGCCCCAGTGCGGGAATGCCAGTATGAAGTCCGCCTTCCTCTCCTTTGCCCGTGTCAATGCCTTGTGAATATCCGTGGTGTCGATTCTGTTCACTTTAGGCCACTCCTGTCCGCGCATCGGTGCATTGGTCCCGTAAGTGAAATTCAGGAAGGCAATCCGGATTCCTCTTACGTTGATAATCAACGGATTCCTCGACAGTTCGTCCATCTCGTCAGTGCTGGTCCCCACGAAACGGATTCGTTTAGAGTTTTCCATATTGCGATACACCTCGAGCGTGCGCTCCAGACCTGCCCGGCCCTTGTCCATGATATGGTTGTTGGCGGTAAGGAACACATTGACACCGCAGTCGGCAGCGTAGGTCGCGTACTCGTCTGGTGCGGAAAATTCAGGGTAGCCGGTGTAAGGCTCTCCGGCCAATGTGAACTCCATATTGGCCACGGTCACATCTGCGGACTGCATTAGCCCTTTTATGCCGGCAAGGAACTGTGTGTAAGGATATTCCATCTGCTTGGAATGGAGCATCACGTCCCCGATTACGAACATTGACACCGTATCTGGAGGCCCATATAGAGGAACAGCCGGGGCGATCTGTTCATAGCGTTTGAACTCAGGCCCGGCTGACAGAACAGCAGACATTGCAAACAGTAGCGAAAATGCTGCTTTCAATGCTGCCGACAGTCTCATTTTCTGCTGATTACTACGGCTGTGGAATCTCCAAGCCTGATTTTAAGCCATCTCTCAAGTTTCTGCACGTCGTTCTCCGGCAGCTGTTTCTCGGAATTCGTGATAAGCACGAGACCTGGAGTGCCGGCGGTAATGCTGTCGCAGCACACTTCAGAACCGCGTCCGATGAACAGACGTCCTATTTCAGGATATTGGCTGTGGATTTCCTTTGCAATCTGCTCGTAAGGGATATTGTCGCGCTTGTATTTGGCGATTTCCTTCTCCAGTTCGTGGATACGTGCCTCCTTGCGTGCGATTTCAGAATCAGTCCTTTCGTAGATGCCCTTCATTATCTTCTCGGACGTGTTGTCCTTGGCCTCGAAGATTGCCCTTTCGGAGAATTTGAGTTGCTCTTCGCTGATTTTATGCCTTTCGGCAGATTCGACAAGACGTTTCTTCTCGGTGGCCGTAAGAGGCTCTCCGGCAATGAAAATCTCTATGCTGCCTCCCTTCCTGTGATTGATCCTGTAGTCGTAGATGTATCCGTTTTCCAAGTTCTTGTTCTCGGAAATGAATGCTTCCGCATTGGTGCTGAAACGGTTGTCTTTCACCATCTTTACGGCGGACCAGATGCTCGGCACTATCATAAGAATGATCACGATAGACATGATGGTCTTGGTGCGGCTCTCCTTCCTGTTGTCCTGGAACTGTACTTCGGAGAAGTGCAAGTACTTGACCATCAGGTAAGTGGCGAGGATAATGAAGATGCAGTTTATAGAGAAGAGGTATAGAGCGCCGACGAAGTATGTCAATGACCCCGTGCTGATTCCGTAGCCTGCGGTACAGAGAGGAGGCATCAATGCCGTGGCGATGGCAACGCCGGAAATCACCGTGCCTTTCTCCTTGCGGCTCATCTCGAATATGCCGGCAAGACCGCCGAACAGAGCGATCACCACGTCGTAGATGGTCGGATTTGTCCTGGCGAGAAGCTCGGTCGGATTGGCCAGTTTCAGAGGTGTCAGAACGAAGTACATGGTGGCTGCCGCGAGACTGACCAGCACCATCACTATCAGGTTCTTGAATGCAGACTTGATCAGCATCGTGTCATCCGTTCCGAGTCCGAGACCGATTCCGAAAATTGGGCCCATAAGCGGAGACACAAGCATCGCACCGATGATTACGGCGGTGGAGTTCACGTTCAGGCCCACTGACGCCAAGACGATGGCGCATACGAGAATCCATACGTTAGGTCCTTTGAAATAAATGTTGCTGCGGATGTTTTCCGCCGCTTTTACCGTGTCAATGCTCGGCCTGATGTCGGTTACCTCTCTGAAGAATTGTTTAAGGCTGTCAATTAACTGCATATCTGAAATTTCGTGTATTAAACGTGCATCCTGAATGCAAAAATAATTATATTTACTAAATTTGTATCAATTCTGATGAATTATGAAAAGGTCAGTCCTTATATGTCTTTTGTGTCTGTGCACGTTTACGGCTCTGTTTACGGGCTGTGATGCGTTCCGCAGACTTGCCGGAAGACCGGTCTCAGCGGAGATCGAGGCTAAACGTGCCGCTATAGAAGCTGTGGAAGAAGCTCAGCATCAGGCACGTATGGATTCATTGAAAAAAGTCGAGAAGCAGATGGCTGATTCTCTTGCGGTTCTGGATTCATTGAAAAACCACAATGAGATTATGCGCAGTCCAAAATCCCTGGGCGGACTGTATTCCGAAGAGTTGGCGCACAGGTACTACATCATCGTGGGCGCATTCGTGGACAAGGGAAATGCGGCTGCTCTGAAAGACGATGCGCAGAAGGCCGGATATGAAGCGGCATTGATAAATTTCAGGAACGGATATACGGCAGTGGGGCTGTGTCCGTCCGATAGCATAGTTGTTGCTTATGACTGGCTCAGAAAAGTGAAAGAGGAGAAATTCGCTCCTGCTGACGCTTGGATTCTCGTAAATCAGAATTGAAAATGAAAAAAGTCAGTCGTTTTGTCCTTTGCGCATTGGTTCCGGCCCTTATTGCCGGAATGTTTTGTTCTCCATGTCATGCGCAATATATCGGCGGTTATTCGGAATTGAATGACAGCGATGTCACCAGATCATTGAAATCACACGTTTCCTATCTGGCATCAGATGCGTTGGAAGGGCGTGGAGCGGGCACGCAGGGTGAAAAAGACGCGGCCGACTATGTGCGTGACATCTTCAAGAAATATGACATTGACCTTCTCAGCGGCGAAAACGGAGACTTGTTCGGAATTAGTCAGAATGGCGACACCCTGACTTCCCGGAACGTGCTCGGCTTCGTCCAGGGCTATGACAAGAAGATGTTCGACCGCTACATCGTCATAGGGGCACGTCTGGACAATGTCGGTAGCAATATGGTCGAGGTGGACGGCAAGCCTGTGGAGCAGGTTTACAACGGGGCGAACGGCAATGCTTCCGGTCTGGCCATGATGCTTGAACTCGCCAGGATGGTGAATACCAATGCCCTTATGTTCAGAAGGTCGGTGATTTTCATAGCGTTCGGCGCTTCCTCTCAGTCGTTTGCCGGAGCATGGTATTTCCTGAACCGTTCATTTTCCGATGCCGGCAGAATCGACGCGATGATCGACCTGGATATGCTCGGGACCGGCAGCAACGGATTTTACGCATACACTTCTTCCAATGCGGATATGAACATGCTCATCAGCCAGGTTTCTTCAGAACTGCAGCCTGTGGTGCCTGAGGTGACGTCCAAGGAACCTTATCCGTCAGACCATAGAGCGTTCTATTCCAAGGAGATACCTTCTGTCCTGTTCACTACCGGCCGCTATCCTGAACACGATACGGTAAAGGATGTGGAGAGCATCATCGAGTATGACCCGATGGAAAGGGAGATGGAATATATCTATAATTTCACCAGGCATCTGGCGAATCTGGACAATCCGCCTCTTTTCCGTCAGGACAAGGTGCTGGAGAAAAGCGACGACAGGATATACAACTATTCCGACTGCGACAGACGCCCGATTTTCATGGGCAGTGCAGAGCCGTCTGCTTTCCTGCTGAGATGGGTTTACCAGTATCTCAAATATCCTAAAGAAGCAGTTGCCAACGGCGTCCAGGGCAGGGTGGTGGTGGAATTCATTATCGGCAAGGACGGTGTGGTTTCAAATGTCGAGATCGCCCGCAGCAGCGGCAGCCAGGCATTGGATGACGAGGCGCTTAGGGTGGTGAAAGCCTCCCCTAAATGGAAACCGGCCCAGGTGAAGAAGGTCAATGTGGCCTCCAGAATGTCTGTGGCGGTGGACTTCAAATTGACAAAGAAAGGAAAATTCGGAATTAAGAAATAAAATTTAGTATTCAATATGGATTACGATTTCAGAAGTATCGAAAAGAAGTGGCAGTCGAGATGGGCGGCCGAAAAAACATTTCATGCGGTAGAGGACCCTTCAAAGCCGAAATATTATGTCCTGGATATGTTTCCGTATCCGTCCGGCGCAGGTCTTCACGTAGGTCATCCTCTCGGTTACATCGCCAGCGACATATATGCACGCTACAAGCGTCTCAAGGGATTCAATGTCCTTCACCCTATGGGCTACGACGCTTTCGGACTCCCTGCAGAACAGTATGCCATCCAGACCGGACAGCATCCTGAAGTGACTACGGAAAACAATATCCGCCGCTACCGTGAGCAGCTCGACAGAATCGGCTTTGCCTACGACTGGGACAGGGAAATCCGCACCTGTGATCCGGCATTCTACAAATGGACACAGTGGGCGTTCATCAAGATGTTCAAGAGCTATTATGACACCAAGCTCGACAAGGCACGCCCTATCACCGAACTTGAAGCAGCCTTCGAGGAGGCAGGAACCCGCAATGTCAATGCAGCCTGCACCGTGGAAATGAGTTTCACTGCAGGCGAGTGGAAATCCTGGGACGAGAAGAAGAAGGCCGAAGTGCTGATGAACTACAGAATCGCCTATCAGGGAGAGACTTCCGTGAACTGGTGTCCGGGACTCGGGACGGTTCTGGCCAATGACGAGGTCAAGGAAGGTCTTTCAGTACGTGGCGGCTACCCTGTAGAGCAGAAGAAAATGAAACAGTGGCAGCTCCGCGTGTCAGCTTACGCCGGCAGACTGCTTTCAGGACTTGACAAACTCGACTGGACAGATTCATTGAAAGAAATGCAGAGAAACTGGATCGGCAAATCTTTTGGTACCGAGGTGGTTTTCAAGACCTTCAATGGTGACAAACGCAAGGACGTGACGATTTTCACTACCAGGGTGGATACCATATTCGGAGTGACATTCATGGTGCTTGCTCCTGAGAGCGAACTCGTGGAAGAGCTTACGTCAGCAGAGCAGAAACCTGCAGTAGATGAATACCTTGCATATGTCCGCAAGAAGACGGAGCGTGAAAGAATCGCTGAAACCAAGACCGTTACCGGAGTGTTCTCAGGCTCGTATGCCGAGAATCCGCTGACCGGAAAACGTGTTCCTGTATGGATTTCAGAATACGTGCTCGCCGGTTATGGCACAGGCGCCATTATGGCAGTCCCTGCCCATGACAGCCGTGATTATGCGTTTGCCAAGAAATTCGACCTTCCTATCGTGCCTATCATCGAAGGCTGCGACGTGAGCGAACACAGCTTCGACGCCAAGGAAGGCAAGATGTGCAACTCCGGCTTCCTCGACGGAATGGAAGTGAAGGATGCGGTGCCGGCAGCTATGGATTATGTTGAGGCTCACGGCATTGGCCACAGAAAAGTGAATTACAGGCTGCGCGACGCCATCTTCTCCCGTCAGAGATATTGGGGCGAACCGTTCCCGATTTATTACAAGGACGGCATCGCCACACCTCTCCCTTATGAGAAACTGCCTCTGCGTCTTCCTGAAATCGACCAGTTCAAGCCTGCCGACAACGGCGAACCGCCACTTGCACGTGCCAAGGACTGGACATACAAGGGCTTCCCTCTGGAAACCAGCACCATGCCTGGCTTTGCAGGTTCAAGCGCATACTACCTCAGATACATGGACCCTCACAATAATGATGACCTCGTAGGCAGCGAGGCGGACAGATACTGGAAGGACGTGGACCTGTATATCGGTGGTACTGAGCACGCTACGGGCCATCTGATCTATTCGAGGTTCTGGGACAAGTTCCTCTATGACATGGGTTACGTCTGCGAGGACGAACCGTTCAGAAAGCTCGTGAACCAGGGTATGATTCAGGGCCGTTCAAATTTCGTGTATCGAATCGTCGGAACCAATAAGTTCGTGTCCGTCGGTCTGAAAGACAATTACGAGACCACTGAAATCCATGTTGACATCAACATTGTCAGAAACGACAAGCTCGATATGGAAGCGTTCAGAAAGTGGCGTCCGGAGTTTGCGGATGCCGAGTTCGTGCTGGAAAACGGTGAATATATCTGCGGCTGGGCAGTGGAAAAGATGAGCAAGTCGATGTACAATGTCGTGAATCCGGACGATATCTGCAATACCTATGGTGCTGATACTCTGAGACTTTACGAAATGTTCCTCGGCCCTATCGAACAGTCCAAGCCTTGGGATACGAAGGGAATCGACGGCGTGAACCGCTTCCTCAGGAAGTTCTGGAAACTCTTCTACGACGGCGAGAATTTCATTGTCAATGAAGAGGCTCCGCTTAAGGAGGACCTCAAGACACTCCATAAACTTATCGGCAAGGTTCAGACGGATATCGAGAACTTCTCGTACAACACCAGCATAAGTGCATTTATGATTGCCGTCAATGACCTTTCCGACAGGAAGTGCTCAAGAAAAGCCATCCTGGAACCTCTCGTAGTGCTGCTTTCACCATTCGCTCCTCATATCTGCGAGGAACTTTGGGAGGCAATGGGACACAAGGAAAGCGTTTCCAAAGCTACATTCCCTGAGTACGTCGAGGAATATACGGTGGAGGACAACTGCACCTATGCGGTGTCATTCAACGGAAAAACACGTTTCACGGTCGATCTGCCAAAGGCTATGGGCAAGGAGGAAGTAGAGAAGACGGTCCGTGAAAATCCTTCCACGGACAAGTACCTCGGCGGAAAGGTCATCGTGAAAGTGATCGTGGTTCCGGGCAAGATCGTAAACATTGTGGTAAAATAAATATATGTTGACTGCAAAAAAGATTTTCTCCACCATTTGGGACTATGTGGTGGTGTCTTTTGGAACATTGTTGTTCTGTCTTGCATGGGATACCTTCCTGATTCCGAACGGTATCGCGGCAGGAGGTCTGACAGGAGCCTGCACAGTGATCCAGTTCGCTACTCAGGGCTACATTCCTGTCGCCTATTCATATTTCATAGCCAATACCATTCTGCTCATCATCGGAGTTATTGCCCTGGGCAATGCTTTCGGAGTCAAGACGGTATATGCTGTGCTCCTGTCTTCGCTGCTGTTCAGGATCCTTCCGGATTTTGAGTGGATCAAGGCAGTTCCCGGCAATTTCTTCTACATTGAGAACCGCGCTCTGGTCCCGATGATAGGCGGACTTCTTGAGGCTGTGGGTGTGGGCCTTATTTTCCAGAAGGGCGGAAGTACCGGTGGAACTGATGTGGCAGCATTGGTAATCAACAAGTTCTGGCCTGTGACTCCGGGTAAGGTATATCTGTATTCGGACCTGTTCATCATCGCTTCAGTGCTGCTGATTCCTGGAAAGACATTCGAGGATATGATTTACGGTTATATCGCGATGGTGACCTTCTCGTTCATGCTCGATTTCGTGTTGCTCGGCTCCAAGTCCACTGTCCAGCTGCTTGTCTTTACCAACAAGCCTGACGAGATGGCAGACTACATGATGAACACGATGCACAGGGGTGTGACGGCGTTGAAATCTGTGGGCTGGTACACCAAGAAGGAGAAGAACGTGCTCCTAATCGTGGCACGCAAGTCTCAGATGCCTGAACTTTCCAAAGCCATAAAATACATAGACGACAAGGCTTTCGTGAGCGTATCGCCTGCAAGCAGTGTCTATGGAGAAGGCTTCGACGAGCTTAAGACGGGTATTGCTAAAAAGAAGAAAGATGATGTTAAATGACAAGTCTGTCTGGTCTCTGCTTAAAGAGTACTCGATATTGACCTTAGGCATAATGATCTATGTGCTGGGATGGGTGATATTCCTGACTCCCAACAATCTCATCGGCAACGGTGTTACCGGCATAAGTTCGATTATCCAGTACGCCGTGGGCATCAAGATGGGATATTCATATTTCGTCATCAATGCCATATTGCTGATAACAGCATTTTTTGTCCTCGGAAAGGGACTGGGCGCGAAGTCAATATATGCCATCGTGCTCGCATCCATAGGGCTCAATGTGCTCCAGGGATGGATTCCGGTCACCATTATCGATACTCTTGCGATCCAGAACGGTAAGCTGATGTCCACGATTATGGGCGGCATCATGATAGGTCTCGGTATCGGAATGGCCATTTCCCAGGGCGGAAGCACCGGAGGTACCGACATCATCGCGCTGATCGTGAGCAAGTACCGCAATGTCTCTCCGGGTAGGATGATTCTGTCAATGGACGTGGTCATCATCCTCTCGTCTCTCGCTGTCCCGTCATATACGGCATCAGGAGAGCTTGTTCCGTTCGCGGAGAAGATAACGACGGTTGTTTACGGTCTCATACTCGTGACCATCAACGGTTATGTCATCGATTTGTATCTGGCGGGCTCGAAGCAGTCGGTCCAGCTGTTCATAATGTCCAGCCAGTATGAAAAAATCGCGGATGCCATTACGAATTATCTGCACAGGGGAGTGACAGTGCTTCCTGCCGTGGGCTGGTACACCAAGAAAGAAAGCCACGTGCTGATGGTCGTGACCAGAAAAGCCGATTTAAATTTTTTGCTGAAGTATGTCAAGTCCATCGATAAAGACGCATTCTTGTCAGTGTCCTCAGTAACAGGCGTTTACGGCAAAGGCTTCGATACCATCAAAAACGGTGCGATTAAAGAAGGTAGCAAGGAAAAGTCCGGAAAATAGAAAATTATCAGATTTAAAAATCGTAAAAATTTATATGTAAACCGCTTTCAGAGGGCTCTGAAGGCGGCTTTTTTTAGTACTTTTGTGCTGCACATAATAGTATATGATAACCTTATGAAAAACATCTTCAACTATACTGCTGTCCCACCACGAAGGCTTATAAGACTGATATCAGTGATGAATATTTTGCCTGCAGCTGTATTGTTACCGATTATGTCCCCGAAATTGCTCTTGCCCGCGTTCTGCTGCAATATAGGTGTCTCCATATCCATCCTTCTGATGATTCCTGACACCTTCAGGGATTATGTTTCATCTCTCTGGTTTGCTCTGGTTACAATGCTGCTGTCTGCGGCTGCTTCTGCCGTGGTCGGTCTGTGTGAAGACAGGAAGATTCTTGTAACCGTCTATTCATTTGTGAGTCTTGTGCCTCTGGCCGTCTGCTATGGTGTGCGTATCGTCAAGATGATGGGTGACGTGGACTATCTTACGACAAAAGTTTCCGGATGGGAGATAATGCTCTGCCTTGTAAAGCATTGCATGCTGTCAGTGTTTATGATCATAATGGCATGTTCGTGCCTGACGGCCGCCTTTTATCCGACAATGACGATAATGGCGTTGCCGGTATCGGTGTTGTTCTATGTCCTGGTTTATGCCAGAATTACATCCGCCGGCCCGATCGTCACTTTTACCGCCGGTTCTGGTGAGAACGATGAAAGTGATGAAGTGAAATCTCAGGGTGTCTTTATGGCAAGTTCGATACGTGTCAATTACAAGACGATGTATAACCGTCTCTGTTTTCTTCTGGACCAGAAAAAGCCCTTTCTCGATCCGGAGTATTCGATGGATTCGCTCGTGAAGTCGCTCTGCTCCAACAAGGCTTATATCTCCAAGATAATAAATGAATGTACCGGGATGAATTTCAATCAGTTGATGAACAGATACCGGGTGAACTATGCCAAGGAGCTGTATGCGAAGGACATGAACCTGAAGGTGAAGGACCTGTCGGACATGTCAGGTTTTCACACTCAGGTGTCGTTCATCACTGCCTTCAAGCTTTTCAATGATGAAACTCCAGGCGCGTGGTGCAAGACCTTCAAGGACAGCAGGACTAAGGACAAGAGATGCCTTTCCAGTCAGCCGGAACTGGCGCGGTGATGTCGATTTCCTGTTTGCTGACAGGATGAATGAAATTTATGTGTCTGGCCAGCAGTGAGATGCCGCCGTCTTTGTTGGAGCGTGGCGCGCCGTATTTCAGGTCTCCCTTTATCTGGCAGCCGATGCCGGACAACTGGCAGCGGATCTGGTGATGCCTGCCTGTGTAGAGCAGGACTTCCAGAAGAAAGTACCTGTCAGTCTGTCCTATAAGTTTATAATGAAGCTTGGCAAGTTTTGCCTCCTTGCCGGCATTCTTTCCTTTTACAATGAAAGATTTGTTCATTTTTTCATTTCGGGTCATCCAGTTTTCCAAGTCGGCTTCTTCCGGCTCAGGCTTGCTGCAGACAAGCGCCCAATAGGTCTTGTGGACTTCTCCGTCGCGGAACATGGCATTGAGCCGCTCCAGGGATTTGGATGTCTTGGCGAATATGGTGATTCCGCAGACAGGCCTGTCGATTCTGTGGGGAATGCCGAGATAGACCTGGCCGGGTTTGGAGTTCCTCTCAGCTATGAAAGCCTTGTACTTGTCACATAGTGTCTCGTCTCCTGTCTTGTCTCCCTGCACTATCTCGCCCGCTTTCTTGTAAACTGCGAGAATATGGTTGTCTTCGTATAATATTCTGGAGGCCAAGTCATTGAACTCTCCTTCTGTCAGTTGTCTGTAGAACATTGTATTGTGCCGGATTTGTTTTTCCGACGGCAAAGATAACCAAAATATGACAATTTGTCAGAATTTTATCGCCTTGCGGGCATTGGCACGGCATTGGATAATTTCAAGTCGCTGTCAGACGAGAGCCGGGCAGACGGAGCGGCAAAGAGCCGCACGACATAACAACGAAAAAATATAGGAGATAAATATTATGGGAAAAATTATCGGTATTGACTTGGGTACGACCAACAGCTGCGTTGCAGTTATGGAAGGTAACCAGCCTACAGTCATAATCAACAACGAAGGTCAGAGAACTACCCCTTCAGTAGTCGCATTCACGGATGGTGGAGAAAGGAAAGTCGGCAGCCCGGCCAAACGTCAGGCTATCACCAATCCTAAGAACACCGTGTTCTCTATCAAGAGATTCATGGGTGAGACCTACGATCAGGTTACAAAGGAAATCGAAAGAGTTCCTTATACAGTGGTAAGAGGCGAGAACAACACTCCGCGTGTTGATGTCGAAGGCCGTCAGTATTCACCGCAGGAGATTTCAGCAATGATTCTCCAGAAGATGAAGAAAACTGCAGAGGATTATCTGAGACAGCCAGTTACGGAAGCAGTCATCACTGTCCCTGCATACTTCTCAGACTCACAGCGTCAGGCTACCAAGGAGGCAGGTAAGATCGCCGGACTCGATGTAAAGCGTATTATCAATGAGCCTACTGCAGCAGCCCTCGCATATGGTCTGGACAAGAAGAACCAGAACATGAAGGTCGCAGTGTTCGACCTCGGTGGCGGTACATTCGATATCTCCATCATGGAACTTGGTGACGGTGTGTTCGAGGTAAAATCCACGAACGGTGATACCCACCTCGGTGGTGATGACTTCGACCAGAAGATCATCGACTGGCTTGCTCAGGAGTTCGCTGCCGAGAACGGCGGAGCTGACCTGAAGAAAGACCCTATGGCACTTCAGAGATTGAAGGATGCTGCTGAGAAGGCTAAGATCGAGCTTTCAAACCAGACTTCTACAGAAATCAATCTGCCTTACATCATGCCGGTTGACGGTGTTCCGAAACACCTTGTAAAGACATTGACAAGAGCCAAATTCGAGCAGCTCTGCGATGATTTGTTCCAGAGGACGATCGTCCCTTGCCGTAAGGCTTTGGAAGATGCTCATTTGAGCGCTTCTCAGATTGATGAGGTCCTGCTTGTAGGTGGTTCAAGCCGTATTCCTAAGGTACAGGAACTCGTGAAAGAGTTCTTCGGCAAAGAGCCTAACAAGAGCGTGAACCCGGATGAGGTAGTCGCTATCGGCGCTTCAATTCAGGGTGGTGTGCTTGCCGGTGACGTAAAGGATGTGCTTCTGCTCGATGTCACTCCGCTGTCACTTGGTATCGAGACACTCGGTGGCGTTATGACAAAGCTTATCGCTTCCAACACCACAATTCCTACACGCAAGTCTGAAGTGTTCTCTACCGCTGTGGACAATCAGCCTTCTGTAGAAATCAAGGTTCTCCAGGGTGAGCGTCCTATGGCCAAGGACAACAAGCAGATCGGTGTATTCCATCTGGACGGCATTGCTCCGGCTCCGAGAGGAATTCCTCAGATCGAGGTTACATTCGATATCGATGCCAACGGTATCCTGAACGTATCCGCAAAAGACAAGGCTACAGGCAAGGAACAGAACATCCGTATCGAGGCTTCATCAGGACTTAGCGAAGATGAAATCCAGAGGATGCGTGACGAGGCCAAGGCCAATGAGGCTGCCGACAAGGCTGAGAAGGAGAGAGTCGATAAGATCAATAATGCTGACGCGCTCTGCTTCCAGTCAGAGAAGAACCTCAAGGACTATGGCGACAAGATTCCTGCAGACAAGAGAGATGCCATCAATTCTGCTCTTACAAGCCTTAAAGAGGCTGTCAAGAACCAGAACATCGCTGACATCGAGACATACACCAAGAACTTGGAAGAGGCTTGGCACAGTGCTTCCGAGAGCATGAATGCCGGTGCACAGGGCGGCCCTCAGGCTGGTCCTCAGGGTCCACAGGGCGGAAACTACGGTCCTCAGAACGGTCCTGACAATCAGGGTCCTGACGAGCAGTAGTCTGCAGAAAACATTGTAATTCAGCAGAAAAATTGTAATTTTAGGGGATGACCGAGAAGTGACTTGACTTTAAGGTCGTCCCCTTATTGGTTTAAAAACAGAAAATTATGACTTACTGGTTAAGTTTCGGCTTGCTCATGCTTGCAAGCTTTTTGGTTCAGAATATGCTTCAGCGCAGATTCGAAAAATACTCAAAAGTTCCTCTGACAAATGGAATGACAGGTGCGGAAGTGGCACGTAAAATGATGAATGACAACGGTATATATGACGTGAAAGTGGAGTGTATTCCGGGTATGCTTACCGACCACTACAACCCTGCCACCAAGACCGTGAATCTGAGTGAGGCAGTGTATTCCGGCCGTTCAGTGGCTGCTGCGGCAGTTGCGGCACACGAGTGCGGCCATGTCGTACAGCACGCCGTGGGGTACGCCCCGCTCAAGATGCGTACAGCCCTTGTTCCGATCGTGACCTTCTCCAACAATATCGTCATGTGGCTTCTTCTCTTCGGAGTCATGATGGTGAATGTCTTTCCTGCCCTTCTCTGGTTGGGCATCATACTGTTCGCGGCTACGACACTTTTCAGTTTCGTGACCCTGCCGGTGGAAATCAATGCAAGCTCACGTGCGGTAAGCTGGCTGGAATCAGCAGGAATCACCAATTATGAAACCAAGCCGATGGCCATCGATGCGCTCAAATGGGCAGCATACACTTATGTCATCGCAGCACTCAGCTCATTGGCAACATTGTTCTACTATATTTCAGTAGCGAGAAACAGGAATTAGCGGTATGGCGGAGCTGGATGAGAAATTCATGCGGGAGGCGTTGAGGGAGGCGAAAGCTGCTGAGGCGGAGGATGAAATCCCTATCGGTGCGATAATTGTCTTCGCAGGCCGGGTGATAGCCAAAGGTCACAATATGACTGAACGGCTCCATGACCCTACCGCTCATGCGGAAATGATAGCGATTACGGCCGCGACCGAAGCGATGGGCGGCAAATACCTGAATGATTGTACGTTGTATGTCACAGTAGAGCCCTGCCCGATGTGTGCGGCGGCTTCTGCCTGGGCACAGGTGGGCAGGATAGTCTATGGCGCCTCTGACCCCAAGCGGGGATATTCGCTCTTCACGCCCTCACTGCTTCATCCCAAGACTGAAGTCGTATCCGGCGTCCTCGCGGAAGAGTGCGGAGGAATGGTTACGGAATTTTTCAGAAACAAAAGGTAATATATTATGGAAGAACAGATGGCTCTCGGAGACGATTACAAGATAATCAATGACAAGACCGACGCGGCCGGAGTGCGTCATATAACTGCGGCGCCCAGCGCATTGGTCTGCTCCAAACAGATAGATTTCGATATAGTGGACGGCAAGATCCACAATCTCAAGTACTTGCGCGGCTGTGACGGCAACCTTCAGGCTATCGGAAGGCTTCTCGAGGGAATGCCTGCTGAGAAGGCCAAGGACATCCTGCTCGGCGTGAACTGCCACGGCAGAGGCACGTCCTGCACTGACCAGCTGGCGAGGATACTCGAAAAGCAAGTCCTCTGACTTTCAGGCCGGATGATGCCGCAAGACAGAGTCGCGAGTATATAAAAATGAGTACAAATAAAAAGAGACCGGCTTTTCAGTCGATCTCTTTTTATTTTTCAGTGCAGTAGAGGAATTAGAATCTCTCCTCTGAAGAAACAGTCAGCTTCTTGCGTCCGTGGCGACGGCGGGAAGCCAGTACGCGACGACCGTTAGGTGTGGACATGCGCTCACGGAATCCGTGTTTGTTTACGCGTTTGCGTACAGATGGTTGAAATGTTCTTTTCATTATCTTACTTTTTTATATTTTCTACAAATAGGATTGCAAAGGTAGCCTTTTTCATCTTAAATGCAAAATTTTTCCAAAGTTTTTATCCCTCTTTTTCGAAAAAAGCCCAAGATTCATTATCTTTGAATGATTCGGGAAAGATTCGGACAAGGTCCGGATGTGGCCTGACAGCTTAACGGGAAGATTTCGATGAAAGAAAAATTATACCTGATTGACGGACACGCATTGATATTCAAGATGTACTACGCATTTCTGCGCCGTCCCATGATCAACTCGAAGGGGGAGGACATGTCCATCCTCTTCGGCTTCACCAAATATATCCTTGAACTCATTTCAAGAGAAAAACCAGAGTATCTCGCAGTGGCTTTTGACCCGCCGGGAGGCACATTCCGGAACCAGATGTATCCCGAGTACAAGGCCAACCGTACTGCCACACCTCAGCTCGTAATCGATGCCCTTGAACCTCTGATGAAGATATGTAAGGCTCTGGGTATCACAACATTGATGATGCAGGGCTTCGAGGCGGATGATGTGATCGGGTCAATGGCGAAGAAACAGGCTGCCGCAGGCCTTCAGGTATATATGGTAACGCCGGACAAGGATTACGGCCAGCTCATCGACGATGACATTTTCCAGATCAAGCCTGGAAAGGCAGGCGGTGAGGATGAGGTCGTGGACGTGAAGGCGATATGCGAAAAATACGGCATCAGCAGCCCGTCTCAGGTTATCGAGATGCTTACCATCTGCGGAGACACCGCGGACAATGTCCCGGGAGTAAAGGGTGTCGGCGAAGTG
>OHAW01000094.1_pt1 | contig 58582 bp, 40 predicted proteins | sample 1577221 | NCBI WGS metagenome assembly OHAW01 (sample SAMEA3879583, study PRJEB24766) | human gut metagenome | biome: human-associated habitat; feature: feces | place: USA | collected 1985/1987 | reverse complement strand
GACAGAAATCTTTTCGATAAAATGAAAGAAAATTTCTAAAATAATATATCAATATTATAATATCGAGTTCCCAGATCACTGTAATGGTGATATGGGAACTTTGATTTTAACTTGCTTTGTAGTTATAGTATTCGTGTTCTCATTGTAAATGATTTCGCAGTGTGTTTGATTATTGCTATATTCGTGATAAATAAGAGAAGTGGATATGACGCGAGAGGAACTTATAGCGAAGATTCAAGACATCGAATGGGATGACTTTGAGGCAAAGGAGGCTTTGAATGAGCTCCCCAAGAATATGTGGGACACGGTGAGCGCATTTTCTAACACATCTGGCGGATGGGTTCTGTGTGGCGTTGCACAGAAAGGAAAGAAGTTCGAGATCCTTGGCGTGAAGAATGGAGAAAAGATTGAGAATGATTTCCTTACCACACTTCGAAACAAAGATAAGTTCAATCACATTATCCAGTGCCGTCCGGACAAGATTACTGTTGATGGTAAACTGGTTTTGGCGTTCTATATTCCTTCGTCAGAAATGAAACCTATCTGGTACGGCTCTCCCAAGAACACATTTATCCGTAGCGGCTCCGGTGACCAGCGGGCTACAGATATGGAAATTGCAGCTATGTACCGGGACCAGGCATTTGGCACGCAGTCGGAAAAAACGGTCGAAGGACTGACTATTGCTGACCTTAATGCGGCATCATTTGCTTCATACAGACGTTATATCCAGACGTTCAATCCCGAGTTCCGGGCAAATAAGTTTGATGATGAAGAGTTCTGTGAATATACGGGCATTACCCGTGACGGCGTACTTACCTATGCAGGCTTGCTGATGTTGGGCAAAAATGAGATGGTGCGCAAGTATGTGAACAATTTCTGGGTGGATTACATTGAGATTCCTGGCAATTCGTATAGTGAAGCTGCGGTACGGTTTTCTTATCGGCTTCCGGAGTTGGATAACATTTGGGACTGCTATGAGGCTATCTTCCAGCGCCTGAGACTTCACGTGGATGCAGCACCGTTCTCGCCCCGGTCAGATGGCTTTGCACCGGAAGATGAGTCTCAGTTGTATTCTTTGAGGGAAGGTCTTGTCAACATGTGCTCCCATGCCGATTACTTTTCTCCGATGCATCCTACAGTACGCGTGTTCGACAATCGCATCAGTTTCCAAAATCCTGGCAAAATTGTCGTTGATATGGTGCACCTGCGTGACCGTTATCAGTCGGCACCGCGCAATCCTTCTCTACTGAAGTTGTTCCGATACACGAAGATTTCGGACAATGCTGGTTATGGAATGGATAAGATCTACTCGTGGGAACGGCTGACAGGTGAGAAAGTTGAGGTGGTGACTGACGTAATGTGTTCCGAAGTAACTTTCTGGCGTCCGAAGATCGGGACATCCATCAAGCGGAAAGAAGATGGTAATGTGGGTAGTGCTGCGTCCGAAACTACCCAGAAAACTACCCAGAAAACTACCCAGAAAAATAATGTGGGAACTACTCGGAAAATGAAAGACAAAATACTTCGTATCCTGAGTTCCTCACCAACTCTAACCATTAAGGAAGTTGCTGATTTATGCGGACTTACATATGATGGTGCCAAGTATCATTTCACGGCCTTGAAAAAGTCTGGCAAATTGGAAAGATCAGGTGGCGACAAGTGCGGTTTCTGGGTAGTAAAGAAGTAGAAAACTACCCGGAAACAACAACACTGTAACCATGTGAGGTGCTATTGAAAGCTTCGGCTTCTTATCTCTTGTGAAGATGCCAACTTTCTATAAACAATCACAATATTAACAGTTACAGTATGATTTATGGTTACATCAGAGTCAGCAGCGACAAACAGACTGTTGAAAATCAACGATTTGAAATCAATAATTTCTGTTCACGTGAGGCGATGAGAATTGACGGGTGGATTGAGGAGACCATCAGCGGTACGAAGAGTTACAGCAAGCGGGAATTGGGAAAACTCCTGAACCGGGTGCAGAAAGACGATTTGATTATCTGTGCCGAGTTGTCCCGGCTGGGGCGCAATCTTTTTATGATTATGGAGATTCTCAATATCTGTATGACGAAAGAGTGCCGTGTCTGGACCATCAAGGACAATTATAGGCTTGGTGAGGACATTCAGAGCAAGGTGCTGGCTTTCGCTTTCGGCCTTTCGGCAGAGATTGAGCGAAATCTTATCAGCCAACGGACGAAGGAGGCGCTTGCAAGGAAGAAGGCGGAGGGGATGGTTCTCGGGCGTCCTGTTGGAAGGAAGACAGAAGAGTGCAAGTGCAAACTCTTTCCCAAGCGGATGCTCATAGTGGAGCTGCTAAGGGCAGGAGTTTCTCAGCGGAAGATTGCTAAGATTTGCAAGGTCGATCGGAACACTCTGGGAAGGTATATACATTCGTTTCTGAAACTATAGGAGCGATTATGTGCAGACACACGCGGTCTCCTCCAGTTTCTCCTCATCTGAATCATGGTCCATCCTATCCGAAATTGAGCGTTCCATTAAGGAGAAGATTGAAGCCGTCGGTACTCCCTTGAAAGATTGGGATATCCAGATCAATTACGGCATCAAAACCGGTTTTAACGACGCCTTCATCATTGATTCGGTAAAGAGAAATGAAATTCTGAGTGCCTGCCAAACTGAGGAGGAACGTCAGCGAACGGCGGAAATCATACGACCGATATTGAGAGGCCGCGATATCAAACGATATAGCTATGTGTTTGCAGAGCAGTATTTAATAGCGACATTCCCTGCAAAGCAGTATGACATAGACGATTATCCTGCTTTGAAAGACTATCTGCTTGCTATTGGAATCGAACGGCTTGAACAGACTGGCGAAGAGCATATTATCAATGGCGAACGGGTAAAAGCACGAAAGAGAACGAACAATAAATGGTTTGAAACCCAAGACAGCATCAGTTATTGGGACGAATTTTCTAAGCCAAAAATCGTATGGGCGGAGTTGTCAAGGACTGGCAACTCATTCGCATATAGTGATGACGGCGCAATGGTGCTGAATACGTGCTATATCTTATCATTCAACGATAATGAGTTTCACGAAAAAGAACTGAACACCCTGCTTGGATTCCTTAACAGCAAGGTAGCACTCTTTTATCTGGACATCATCTCCAGCAAACTTGATGAAACGGGGTGGCGCTGGCTCAAGCAGTTTGTGGAGCTGATACCAGTACCCGTCCAACTGGTATTTAAAGAAGGCGGCCAGTTAACGAATAAAGACTCAGCCTCAATCAATGCTCAATTATACGAACAACTTGGTCTGTCGCCAGATGAAGCTGAGTATCTTGATCACATCATCTGACTTGACTTTCAATATATTGTATCTCAGAATCGGATAGACCGTAAAATTGATAGATCAGGCTATTCAAGATGTGCTCTTCCTCCGGGGCAGAACCTTCCTGTGCAGTTATGTTGATGATCCTTTCGCACTGGTCTATTATGGCTTGAGCTATGTTTTCATCAATATTACGAGGCACGTAAAGCTGCTCTATTTTGAATTTTTTCCAGCGAACAGTGCCTACACCGGTAGTAGTGCCTATGGTTGAAAACATATATTCTGAGACCGAGCAATTCAAAAAAGCTAGTAGCACAATCAAATTATCACCAGAAAGCATAAATGTAGTTGCCTCCGGCACGTATTTGCCTTCACGGTCAAGGCAGAACTTCGTTTTGTCGGATATTTCTCCCCAGATTATTTTTGGCTGAGATAATAAGTCCAAATACGCGCAGTTCCTTAAATTATATGGTGTGTCACCTTTGTCTGCCCGATTCTCTAGTCTAAGCCAGTAATTATCAAGATGCTCTTTTATGGAAGGATAATCCTCAATATGAATGCGTTCAAGGCCTTCCTTTGTCCCATTGTGAGTGTTTATAAGCCATAGCCCAGACCAGGAATAGCCGTATCTTTTTATGTCCCGGCCACGAAGAATCGGTCTAATAATAGCAGCTGTACGTTGTTTCTCAGACTCATCCGCACAATTCTCCAAAATCTCCTCACGCTTTTCCGATGAGATGATGAAGGCATCGTTGTAGCCAGTTAAGACGCCCCTATATATGTCGACATCCCAATCTTTCAGTGGTGTACCTGCTGCTTCAATCTTATTCTTAATACTCAACTCAATATCGCTCAAAATTGACCACGCATCTGCACCAAACGTTATCGCATGGCTATGTGTCTGCACATAATCGCTCAATTTCGTGATGTCAAATTCATCCTTATTGATGGAACATGCCTTTGTGCATCCGGACGGTGTTCTGGTAGCGGCAGTGAGGATGTTTACATCAACCGTTGCGGAGTCAAATACTTTATATCCGGCAAAGTCAATCAAACCAATAACATCCTGTCTTTCAGAGAAGTATTTGCGTAATGGCTCACCATAACTTGCTCTCATCCACTTATTTGATGTAATGAACGACAGCAGCGCCCCAGGCTTCAGGAGTTTCATTCCCATCTCGTAGAATAGACAGTAGATGTCGCCAGTGCGCTCATAGGTCTCGTAGTTCATCTTCTGGAGGGTATCTGCATCGGTGCCCATCTTCTGGAGCTGGATATACGGCGGGTTGCCAATCACGCAGTCGAAGCCAACGAAGCGGCCATCCTCATCGAGGACTTCCGGGAACTCGATGCGCCATTCAAAGGCGCCTACGAAGATCTTGTTGTCCTTGATTTCATCCACCTCAGCCTGTATCTTGGCAATCTTTGCTTGCAGGTCCTTGGCCTGTTTGTCGCGCTGGGCCTGCTCTTTTTTGCTGATTTCAAAGAGCTGGGGCGCCAGAAGGTTGTCCAAATCGGCGTTCAGTTTATTCAAGCTAACCACTTTGGGGTCTTTTAGGCCAATCTGGGTGCGGAGATTCCCCTTGATTTGGCGCAGGTAATCCTCCAAGTCGTGCTTCTCCTCTTTGCTGTGTGCGTTCTTATAGTCGCTCACAGCCTTGCGGTAAGCGCTGATGGAAATGCCGCTCTTTCGGAGGATTTCGGAGATGTCCTGTCCAAGATTGAACCGGTGCAGGAGCGAGTTGCCTACCTTGATGTTGATGTCAATGTTGGGCAAGGTTTCCAGTTCGGTGTAATCGCTTTCGTTTGTATAGTAGGCGTTTTTCAGTAGCTCTATCCATAGTCTGAGGCGGCAGATATTGACAGCGTTGGGGTTGATGTCCACACCGAAGAGGCAGTTTTCGATGATTTTGCGCTTCTCGTTGAAGAGGGTTTCCTGAATACGCTGGCTCTCCTGGTTGCCGGGAATATAGCTTACAGGGTTGCCGTCTTCGTCGGAAATAAGTAGTTCATCGTTCTCTATGTCAATGCTGTAGTCTTGTTTCTTGATGCGCTTGCCGGAGCCGTCGATGAGGATGCCGAGGTCGTATTTGGTGTAGATGACTTCGTTGAGTACAGATACTAGGAAGTGGCCGGAGCCAACAGCAGGATCGCAGATTCGGAGGGAATCGATTACGGCATTGGCCTGGACATAGTCCTCTATGTCCTTGTTTTTCAAGGACTCATAGTCCTTGCAGGACCATCCCATTTCCTCATTGAAGCGGCGGACGACGGTCTGCTGGATGGCTTCGCGGCTCATATACATCGTGACGGCACCGGGGGTGAATACGGAACCGTCGCGGTGGCCGTTGATTTTCTCGAAGATGAGGCCCAGCACGGAGGCGTTGATGAGTGTCTTGGCCTGTTCCTGTACTTCTTCGGAACCCTCGCTGGAGAAGTCGTAGGCATCAAGGAACTCCAATAGGTAACGGAGCGTCGGGAGTTTGTCGTAACGCGGCTTCTGACCGTCTTTGAGCACTGTGCCGTTGAATAGGGGCAGTTCGCTGTTGTCCAAACTGCTGATGCGGATGGTCTGGCGCTCCAGCGGGCTAATCTCAAAAAGTGAGCTGTTGAGGTAGGGGACTTTACCGTATTTGGTGTTGATGCTTTCAGACCGATCGGTAATGCGCTTTGCAAGAACCTGGAAGAATAGTTTATTGAGCTCATCGTAGTCTGGGATGACAGATGGTCGCATAAAGGCGTAGCTCTGGTCGCCTTTATGATACTTGACAAGCTGGGCCTCCAGAAGTTTGAGGAAGAGTATTCGGTTTGCCCATCCGATGGTGAGCGCCAAGGCTACGCCGAACAACTGCTCCTGTCGATTTTTCCCAAAAGAGTAGCGATCTTTCACGTTGTCAAGCCAATCCTCGCTGTCGAGGATGGTGATGGTGTTTTCAAGCAAGGATGCCTGATTGCGCTCTACCTCCTTGCGACGGGTGATGATGTGCTTCTTGCTGTCTTTCTCCACCACTTCCTCCAGTCCGATGATATAGAGCAACTCGCTATAGAACTTGGTGTTGAGAGAGTTGCTGTCGTTCTGGAAACGCTTTTTCAGCAGATGTTCAGGGCTGAAGAATTTGAAGAGTTCGATGATTCGCTTGTCATTGCCAGTGTCGAGGAATTGTTTGTATTTGCGGATGTCGAACCATGTGTAGGTAATCTGGTCCAGGACATTGGCGATGAAATCAGCTGCAATTTCCTTATAAAAGAAATCGGTTTTTTCGGAGGTAAGGGCACCGTCGTTAAATTCCTCGAAGCGTTTGATGAGCTTTTTATTTGAGTAGAAAATGCGCTCAAACTCATGAGCGTCAAAGACAAAGTACTCATAGACATTGGTGACTATCAGTTGTTTGAGCTGGATGTTCTTTTTGATATGTCGCTCACGAAGGTAGTACAGCAGGAGTTCCTGTAGAGCCTTGCGATTGAGGTCCTCCTTTGTAATCATTTCGGTTGCGTTGGTTGGCTTCTTTACTTCGATGATAACGCCAACCGGGTCTGTAACATTGACTCCAAGGTGAATGGCACAGTCTATATCCCCATTGGGAGAAACCTTATAATTCTGGCTGTAGAACGTGAATTTCAAGAAGTCCATCAGGTCTCCTTTGAGCTTTTCTTCCGTATCAATGGAGGAAATCTGCTTGTAGTAGTTACTGAGTTGGGTTTTGAAGATGTTAAAGACTGGCCGTTCCACAGGGACCTGGCGATATGCTTTATTAAGCGACTTTGCTATAGTTAACTCTGCCATATTATTTTGTTTCAGTGGGATGTTTTTTCAAATTTAATGTTTTTTTTGACAAACTGGGCTGAAAGTGTGTGATAATAAACAAGGTGAGGAAAGGCCGTTGCACTTGAATCAATGCGCGGAAGTGACTCCTTCGTGCCTAATCTCAGCAGGGAAGACAGAAATCTTTTCGATAAAATGAAAGAAAATTTCTAAAATAATTTGCAGATTCAAAAAAAGTACGTACATTTGCAGTCCCATTAACGAGGTAACCTCTTACTTGTCGTTGTAATTCAAGTAACGTTGCGCAAAAATTATTTTAGAAAATGGATTTGATTAAAGTAGTAGAGCAGGCATTTGTAAACGACAAAGCTGCATCTTTCCCTAAGTTCAAAGGTGGTGATACCATCACCGTTACTTATAGGATTAAAGAGGGTGATAAAGAGAGACTCCAGAAGTTCAGAGGCGTAGTTCTCCAGATTAGCGGTGCTACCCCATTCACCAAGACATTCACTGTCCGCAAGATTTCAGGTGGTGTCGGTGTAGAGAGAATCTTCCCGTTCCAGTCTCCATTTATCGAGTCAATTGAGGTCAACAAGGTTGGTCACGTTCGCAGAGCGAGAATCTTCTATCTCAGGAATCTTTCTGGTAAGAAGGCCAGAATTAAGGAGAAGAAGCTTGTGATGGTTAAGGAAGAAAACGCACCAGCAGAAGCATAACAAGGTCTTAGTACCTGGTATGGTCCCATAGCTCAACTGAATAGAGCATTTGACTACGGATCAAAAGGTTATAGGTTTGAATCCTATTGGGATCACGAAGCCTCGGAGTTTTACTCCGGGGCTTTTTCGTGTTTCTCCGTAACGAACATACTCTAATGAGGGACCAACGGGTCAACGTAAAATCCCGGTTGGTTTGCATTTCATAGTGCGCCCGAGGCACAAAGCAATCGGAGCAGCCCTGGGCCGAACTGCGCAGTTTGCTTTGAGCAGCCGGCCGGCGTATTTGCTGGCTGCGGTGCCGTGTGTCAGGCAAGGATTGACAAGGCATCATCAGATATCGTGCAGGGCATTCTCTTGTCGATGGATAGCCAGTCAGCGACATAGCCCGCGGCGAATTGCGAAGCACCTGAGCGGAGCGGGCTTTTGCCGCTGCCGGCGTGATTTCGTGACACGATTTCTTCTGAAGAACCTTGTCTCCATCTGCGTGATTGCCTTTGACGTGAACTTCATAGAGGATAGAAAGAGCGTCGCCATAGGTGATTTCTGAACCAATGAGCATCCAGACGAACCTAAGAATATCTACATAACGAACTGATATCTAATTGATTATACCGATTTAAAGCAGAATGTAAATATGCTCATCACCCTGTTTTTTTATGGGAGTGAGCATATTGAAAAACAAGCTTAAATCTATATAATAAATTATAACTCAATAAGTTACAAGTGCTTTTATGGCTTTGCCGATATGCTCATTGGTTCGGAAATACCACCGCAAACAGATATAATAAAATTCGTAATAGCCGGTGGAAACCTGTAACCTTCTAATAACACCGACACCTTTCCCTTACCTAAAAAGCATTTGGTTGGCGCGTAGGAGCGAAAAAACATTCTCGCGTACCAAAATTTCATTTCAATCAACACAAGAAAGCCGCAAAAGCCAATCCTTTGTGCCGACCGGTCTGTGACACGCAGTCCATTTGCATGCGGGATTACCAGCCGTAGATGTTTCTGAGGATCCACCAGAGGATTACCAAGATGAATATTGTAATGATTATCGACCGGTGGCACACGGCAAGATATAACTTCGAGTGCTTCTTGCGTAGAAGATATGCGGTTATCAGAACTATGATGTACGGTATCATAAGTACCATGAACGCATTGTACCTGAATGCTGCGGAAATGTCGCCTGTAAGCAATGAATGTATAACCCGCTGTGAACCGCACCCGGGGCAACGAAAACCTGTCAGCTGCAGAAACAGGCACTTGGGAAACAAGTTGCTTGATTCCGGGCTGACTGTGGCATAGATGTAAACGAACAGTCCTGCCAGCAGCAGTGTCGCCAATGTCAGGACTGTCTTTCTAGTACAATGAAACTCCTGCAACTACAACAATGATGAAGTATAGTGCAACCCATACAATTCCGCAAATGAGAGCAATCTGGCTCCATTTCTTGGCATCTGCACTTGCCTGAACCGCTCCTTCGTAGTCACCAGCCTGGTACTTGGTTGATACTTGAGCTGCTTTTACAATTCCCGCTATGCCGAAAGGAAGGCAGCAGAACAGTGTAGTGAGAATCGCATAGACAAGATAGTTGTCCGGACACGGCTTGTGGTTCGGCGTTGTAGGTTGTGGTTGTGATTGTGATTGTGATGGTGTCGATACAGGCTGGACCTCGCTCAGTTTGTATCCGCAATTAGGGCAGAACGTAGCTCCATCTGCAACTTGCGCTCCGCATTTTGGACAAAAGCTCATAGATTTTTGGTTATGTTTATTTCAGTGTATTGCCGTTACCGTCGCGGTAGGTGTTGGCGGCTATCATAATAAGGTCAATGATGGTCCAGACTCCGCAACCGCCGAGCGTTATAAGCATCAATACACCTGTAACTATGTTTCCGGTATAGAATCGGTGAACGCCCAATGAACCTACCAAGATGCAAAGAATCAATGCGATAAGCCATCTGTCTTCATTGGTTCTGTTTGAAGCCGGCTGGTTTTGATAATTCGCGATTTTAAGTGGCGCTCCGCATTCAGGGCAGAAATTAGTTTCTCCTGTAACAGGTTTTCCACAGTTAGGGCAGTAGTTCATAAAGTTTTACGTTTTCTCCACAAGATAGCAATTGTACAAATAATTTCCAATATAGTTAGGTATGGCTGACAGAGAAAAGTTGAACAACCTGGCTCTACGAGTATCGTCTAAGACGCTGATACATAGCATGTTGGCGAGAAATGTCAAAGACAGGTTGCATGAAAAAATAGGTAACCTGACTTTCATGTATCCGCGTAAACTGTTGATAATCAGCACTATTGCCGAAAATTCGACATGCAGGTTGTTCAAAAAATGCAAGGCAGGAAGCACTATCCGGCAGAATAATGCAAGTGGGGATGCAACAATGCTTATGTGAGTTGCATCTCTATAGGGATTGGTGATGGGGGAGACTGTCTGAAAAGTCAAATGTTTCTCAGTGAGAATCGAAAATCCGCTTCTGGCCTTGTATAGGGGTACGGAGTATTTCAGTCTCGCGAGGACTTTTCGGACAGTCTGGAGGATGGACAAGGAGTTGATTGGTTATAATGAGGAGGATTGCTTGACAAGGAATCCTTAAACAAATATGATTTGATGCGAAAATTTACATTGGCGGCATTGACCGCCTTTTTTGCTGTTAGTCTTTCTGCGCAGAACAAGTGCACAGTCAGCGGATATATCCGGGATGCAGCTACGGGGGAGACGCTCATCGGAGCGGGGGTTATGGTGATGGTGACGGATGCTGCGTCAGGGGGGAAGACCTCAGGAATATCGTCAGGGACGAAAGCCACAGCGACGACACACGCGGCAAATGCTATAGGGGCAATGTCCGCTGCGAGTGCTTCAGGTACAAAGTCTGAGGAAAAAGCCTCAGCGACGGCATTCGGGTCAAATGCCTCAGCGGCGGCAAAAGCCAAGTCGTCGATGGCAAACTCGAAAATCATTGGCGCCGTCACCAACGAATTCGGATACTATACTATCACCATACCGTGCGGAAACATTGACCTGACATATTCTTATGTCGGATGCGCGGATGTAAAACAAAACATTGACCTTCAGCGAGATACGGTTATAAATATCTCATTGCTCCAGGCGGCTTCACTTAAGGCCTCGACTATTGTCGGCCGCAAGGATGCCGGAATTCAGTCCACTTATATGGGCGCAATGGAAATCCCGCAGGAGATGATCAAGAACATGCCGGTGGTGCTGGGCGAACCCGATGTCATCAAGACCATTCAGCTGATGCCTGGCGTGCAGGGCGGCATGGAAGGATTTTCCGGAATTTATGTGAGAGGCGGTGGCGCGGACGAGAACCTTATGATGCTCGACGGAACGCCGCTTTACAATGTCAGCCATCTCCTCGGCCTGCTGTCGGTATTTACACCGGAAGCGGTCAAGAAAGTCACATTCTACAAAGGCTCCTTCCCGGCAAGATATGGCGGCAGAGTATCCAGCATCGTCGATGTCAGGACCAATGACGGAAATGCCAAAGGATTCCACGGCTCGGTATCAGCAGGACTCCTTTCGGAAAAACTCCACTTCGAAGGCCCTATCGCAAGTGAAAACACCACATGGTCCTTCAGCGCACGCGGAATGCACACCTTCCTGTTCGACAGGTTGATAAAGGCTTTCGGCAGTCCTGCCAATTATGCCTTTTATGATATCAATGCCAAGGTAACACACCGATTCAGCGACTCTGACAAACTGTTCGCCGGATTCTATACGGGACGCGATTATTTCAGATACTCCGATTCCGACAAGTCCAGTTCGAGGTATTATGGCCCTGACTATGAACCATATACGAAGTACGAAGAGGAGAATACGAAAATGAACCTCAAATGGGGCAACACATTGGCCTCGGTAAGGTGGAACCATGTCTTCAACAGTAAACTGTTTGCAAATACCTCGGTTTCGTGGAATACATACAAGATGAACATGGTCACCAATACCAGGGAAATTCTGAAATCCGAGACGGAGAACTACGACAAGCAGTACAGATATTCCTACACGTCAGGCATCCGTGACCTGGGTGCAAGGATAGACTTCGACTATATTCCTGCGCCTACCCATCTGATAAAATTCGGCGGCGAATTCGTGAATCACCTTTACCGTCCGGAAGTGGAGAGGTCACGCAGCATCAACAGCATTGGCGGGAATAAGGAAACAAGCGACAAGGTGAACGACGCCAGTCCGAACCTGTATGGCAATGAACTGTCGGCCTATATTGAAGATGATATGACCTTCGGCGAGCATTTCTCGTTCAATCCCGGATTGCATCTGAGCCTGTTTCTGGTCAATGGCCGTACATATTTCTGTCCGGAACCACGTGCAGCGGTCAAGGTCTCATTCGGCAAGGGCTGGGCTGTCAAGACAGCGTATTCAAGAATGTCGCAATACGTGCATCAGCTCACATCTGGCAACCTGAGTCTCCCTACTGACCTCTGGGTGCCTATTACCAAGAACATCAAGCCGGTAACATCGGACATCGTCTCTCTCGGCACATATTACAGCGGGCTGAAAGGATGGGAATTCTCGGTGGAGGGCTACTGGAAGCAGATGAACAATGTCCTTGAATATAAAGACGGCAAGATGTCATTCTCTTCAGCCGCTGACTGGGAGGAGAACGTGGAAATGGGACAGGGCCAGTCGTATGGCGTGGAACTCTATGTCCAGAAGACACTTGGCCGCACCACCGGAACCGTCTCATATACATTGTCCAAGACCGACCGCATCTTCCGCGACGGCACCATCAACAACGGAAAACGCTTCCCGTTCGTGTATGACCGCAGGCACAACTTCTGTGTCAGCCTGAATCAGAAACTCGGTAAAAGAGTGGACCTGAGCGCAATATGGACTATCGCCTCCGGAAACTGGATGACGGTTTCCTCCAGATCTACTCTCACACTTTCGCCGGACGGAAAGGGAATGTCGATGGTGGACTATATTTCAAGCAGGAACAATTACAGGCTTCCGCCGTCCCACAGGCTTGATTTCAGCGTAAACATCCACAAGAAGAAACGTCATGGCGAACGGATCTGGAACTTCGGAATGTACAATGCCTATGGCGCCAAAAATCCTAACTGGGTAACTTTGGACAGCAGGGAAGTGAAGAACCCGGACACCGGAAAAACCACGTACATCCCGGCATTGAGCAAGAAGACATTCCTCTTGTTCCTTCCTTCTTTCAGTTACACATATAAGTTCTAGAAATCATGAAAAAGTCAATATTGATAATAATTGCGGCAATGATGTCTGTCGCATGTGAAGAGTACATTGACCTGCGCAGGGAGGGCCCGGAGAAGATGCTCGTGGTGAACGGAAATCTGGTGGCGGGCGACACGCTGCATACGGTTTATCTTACCTGGGGCATGTATGACGATGTGAAACCCGTCGAGGCAGCCCATCTGGACTGCTACGTGAACGGCAAACTGGTGACATCTACGGACAAGGTGACCGAGCCGGACCGGTTCTCGTACTATGCCAATGACATCCGGTTCAAGGCTCCTTTCAATGCCGGTGACGAGGTCAGGATCACGGTGGATGCCGGCGACGCCCATGCCGAGGTGACCGGTGTCGCTCCCAAGTCGCCTGTTGTCAATGCCGTGGATACGTCGTCATTCATGGTGAAGAACAAAGGAGGAGAGCTGGCCGCTTTCTATATGACCAAGGTCCATCTGCAGGACGTTGCCGGAGAAAGGAATTTCTACCGTATGGTAATGTCTTATGAATCAGAGTACAGGGCTTCAGAAGTACCGTCCGGCAGTCCATACAAGGAAGGCCAGTTCTTGTGCAGGGCCTCCAGGGATATCGTCTTCGACAACAAGTACGAGAGCCTGCTGTACAGGAATCTGAAAACAGGTATGGAAGACAATTCCAATGACGTGGATAATTATTATGCCAATGAATATAACTTGTTTACAGACAATACTTTCGCTGACAGGGAATATACATTGAAACTGGCTGTGGAAAAGACACTTCTGCATAATTATTATCCGAATTCTTGGTCGCGTGACGAATATGTGCCGGCAGAATACGGGAAAATCTGTTTCCGTGTATTGTCAATGTCCCGAAGCACCTATACTTATATGAACGACTACGCATTCGACAATTCGGAGCAAGGCTCCTGGAACTTCATTGATGAAATTCCTTATCCGAGCAATGTCAGCGGCGGTACCGGCATGATTTCGATTATGACTCCGTCGGATTTCTGTATTGATCTTAAAAAAAGGTAACAACAATGAACAAGATGAATTTTGCCATTTCATTGGCATTGACCCTTATGGCCGCGATAGCGTGTGACAAGGATAAGGTCTCGTATGATATGACGGAGGCTGGACGTGCCGCGATGGACAGGCTTGTCGGTGAGTATGAGCTCGTCGGCGCGGAATGGGACGGGGCACCGGTGGACCTGAATGGCGACGGCGTGGCTTCCGCTTCGATTTTTGATGAATTGAAAGAGGTGCCGGACCTGACAGATGAAACCGGAATAGAGATAGACATGACGGTGCCGTATCGTACCACCGTGAGAATAAGTCTGTTGATAGAAGATATCTACCTGAATACTTCAAGTGCGTTTTGGAACAAGCGTGTTTATACGCCGACATTCACCGTGGACTCGTCAGGGAATTATGATCTGGGCATAGACCCTTATTATGGGAAAATATCCGATGACGATCGCTGCAAAGGCTATTTCTATAAGATGAATGTCCGGCTGGAGGGGGATGATATCCTGTATCTTTCGGGTTATTCGGTGTTGCGTGACGACCGCTCCGTCCAGCCTGTGACAGGAACCCTCACTTACAAGTTCAAGTGCGTTTCCGGCAAGGGCAAAGTTCCACGCCCTCAATAACATTCTGACACGCCGGAAGCCGCCCTCAGCAAAAACCGGTGCTGCTGGAGCAATTCTCAAATTATTTCATTAACTTTAAAGGTTGTTTTTTTAGAGAATGTGCTGTGTTTTACGTTAGTGAAATAAAGAGAGAGGCGCCGGAAGTGTTTGCGACGCCGTTGCAGAAGAAGGTGTATGAGACATTGGCTCAGAACAATATACCTTTCGGGCGGGTGGATACCGATCCGGGAATAACGATGGAGGATTGCCGAAATATCGACGCGGCAATCGGGGAGAGGATAGTCAAGACCGTGTTTCTGTGCAACCGTCAGCAGACTGTTTTCTATCTGTATGCCATGCCTGCAGACAAACCTTTCATTACCAAGGATTTCGGCCATGCTCTCGGAATCTCAAGAGTCTCATTCGCCTCAGGCGAAAAGCTTATGGAGATAGCCGGAACTGAGCATGGCGCCACTACGGTCCTGAGCGCCTGTCTGGAATCTGCAAAAGATGTGCACATCATCATTGACAGGCAGGTCCTCGAAACCGGCCATTTCTGCTGCACGGACGGCACTGCCACCTGCTTCATCAAACTGGACAAATCCGATCTGCTGGACAAATTCCTGCCCGCCTGCGGACATGTCCCGACGATAATATGACACCACTAAACTGACAGACTGATGAATAACGGAAAAAAACTTGTAACAGCGGCAACAGCGGCACTGAGCCTGTGCGCCTGCGGGAAACAGGACGTGAAGAAACCCAATGTGGTTTTCCTGCTTTTCGACGACCTCGGATATGGCGACTTGGGATGCTACGGGCAGCAGAAAATCGAAACGCCTAACATAGATGCATTGGCCTCGCAGGGGTTGCTGTTCACGGATATGTATTCAGCAGCGCCGCTCTCATCTCCGTCCAGATGCTGTCTTCTTACGGGCAAGCATATGGGCCACAGCCAGATACGCGCAAATGAAGAACATTATGTCCCTAAAGACAGTCTCGGATGGAACGGAGTGTTCCTGAATCCGGAAGAACAGGGCCAGTTTCCTCTCGAAGAAGGAACTCAGACGATTGCGACAATGCTGCAGTCGGCCGGTTACAGGACAACAATGGTGGGAAAGTGGGGACTTGGCTTTCCGAAAAGCGCATCTCTGCCGAATACAATGGGGTTTGACTATTTCTATGGATTTAATTGTCAGGCACTTGCGCATTCATACTATCCTGTGAAACTATGGGAGAACGGCGTGGAAGTCGAGACTGGCAATGACCTCGTCGTGCAGGGTTGCAGATTTCCTGACTCGCTGGACAGATATGATCCGGCCAACTACGAAATGTACGGAGGAAAGAATTACAGCTGTGACCTGATGTATGACAAGATGGTCAGGTTTGTGGAGGACAATGCCTCCTCACCGTTCTTCCTGATGTGGACTACAACTGTCCCGCACAGCGCAGTCCAGGCACCGGCCGATGAGGTGAAGTACTATGTGGACAAACTCGGAGACGAGGAACCTTGCACGAACCCTGGAATGTACCTTCCGAACAGATACCCTCACGCGACCTATGCTGCTATGGTTACCCACATTGACACGCAAGTCGGCAAACTCGTCGAGAAACTCAAGGATCTCGGAGTCTGGGACAACACCATATTTATCGTATCTTCAGACAATGGCCCGGCAAGCAACGGTAACTCTCCGATGGAGTATTTCCAGAGCGGCGGCCCGTTCAAATGCGGTAAAGGCTGGGGTAAATCATCATTGCACGAAGGCGGAATCAGGATGCCGTTCATTCTGCGCTGGGGCAACAACAAGAATTGCGGACGTATAACACGTATGTCCAGTTTCGCCGACCTGATGCCGACATTGGCTGAAATCGCCGGGGTCAATGCCCCTGAGAATGACGGCGTTTCATTCGCGCCGACCGTTCTGGCGAAGACTCGTGGCGGACAGCGTTATGCCAAGGCCAATGACATGATCTTGGCGCCGCAGCGCGACCACGAATACCTTTACTGGGAATTTCCGGCATCCAAGGGCTGGGTGGCAGTCAGGATGGGAGAATGGAAAGGCATCGTACGCAAAGTCCTGAAGGGCAATTCCGAAATGGAACTGTACAATCTCAGTGATGACCCGCAGGAGCAGAACGATGTTGCTGCTTCGCACCCTGAGATAATCAGGTCAATGTGGTCCGCAGTCAGGGACAGCCATTGTGATGCAAATCCGGAGGTCCCTAAATTCTGTATGGATATAAACTATCCTGATTCGCTTTAGGCCTTATGAGACGGTTCCGGTTCATGTCTGTTGCAGTTCTGCTGCTCGCTTTCGCCTCGTGCACACACCGCGCGGAGACGGAAAAGCCTGGCAGCGTACTCTATCGGATAGATACGTCAGGAACAGCATGCCGGATATGGACTTACCACCCGGACGGCAGCATTCAGGACAGCATAACATTGGACAGAAACCTTAAGAGGCTCGTATGCATGTCCTCCAGTCACATCGCCTGCCTTTCAGCGATCGGATGCGACAGCCTGATATGCGGTGTCTCAGGTATAAAGTATATTTCTGATACATTGATACAGAGGCGTTTCGCCGAAGGCAAAGTTGTTGATGTCGGTTCGGATGTGGCGGCTGACTATGAAAGGATATTGTCAATGTCGCCCGACCTCGTGACGGCCTACAGTCTGCCTGGTTCCGACTTCGTGAAAAAGCTCCGCTCGTTGGGTGTCAATGTTCTGGTGCTCAATGATTATCTGGAGAACAATCCGCTCGGACGGGCTTCGTATATAAAACTTTTCGGCGCATTGACAGGAAAGACGGCTGTGGCAGATTCTTTATATGAGGCGGTCCGTGCATATTATGATTCGCTCTCTGCTATAGTACAAGGTGCTGTAAATCAGGATAATGGGAGAAAGAAAGTCCTTGTCAATGTCCCGTATTCCGATGTCTGGTACATCCCGGGCGGCGACAATTATATGTCCCGGCTTATACATGATGCCGGGGGAGAGGTGCTCGGTGCCGTTGCTGGAAAATCCGAGTCCGGAACGGTTTCCGTGGAGCAGGCGTATCTGCTGTCGAAAGATGCGCAGGTGTGGCTGAATACAGGATGGTTCGACTCTCTCGATGCCTTATATGCCTCGTCACCGGTTTTCGGAAAGTTCGGATGCGCTGACAATGTATATAACAATACTTTGCATACTACGCCGGGCGGTGGCAACGACTTCTGGGAAAGCGGAGCGGTCCGTCCTGATCTGATTCTTTCAGATTTGATAAGAATCCTGCATCCGGGACTGATTCAGGATGCCCCTTTGCACTATTATAAGAAATTGGCTAAACAGAATTGATACGATGCGAGATATGAAAAAGTTTGACGGAAAAGTCCAGATGCTGGACGCGGGAATGGTATTGTTTGAAACCAAAAGCGACTTTGGAGACACTTTAGGACAGGTGAAAGCTGAAATGGAAGTCTATGGCAAGGTCCTGAAGCCGGCTGATCTGTCTGAAGCGGAACTTCCGGAGTCAACAGGCGAGTGCGACCTGTTTCTGGACTGGTCCAGCATTTGGCGGGTGCGATACATCTCCTGCCATCTGGAGAGCGCCGACGGTGGTGAGTCTGATCCTCACCGTTATGCGGCTACGTTCAAGGAAGGCAACCGCAGCACGATGCTCAGGGGAGTGGTGATGGCTGTCCTCCTGGCCGGTTTCGTCCTGGATATAGTATTCGTGCACGGTGTGCTGAACACCATCTGCGCAGTGGTTTTGGCTGCATTGACAGCATATGTCTGGATACTTCCGAGCCGCAAGGCGCAGAGGGTAGTGAAGTCTCTGATGAAAGCCTTGAAGCGATAAGAGCAGCGCCTGAGAAGCTGTTCTGAAAAACTAAAGCGACAGTGCTGCTGACCTTCCGGCAAGATAACCGGTGGAGAAAGCGATCTGAAGATTGTAGCCGCCAGTATCTGCGTCAATGTCAAGCACTTCGCCGCAGAGATACAAACCGGGGCATTTTCTGGAACTGAGAGTCTTAGGCACGATTTCATCGCAGGAAACGCCGCCTGCCGTGATGACGCAGCGCTCATAGCCCACATATCCGGCTATGTCGAATTCCCAGTTGCGGATAGCATTGACAAGAGCACGCATCTTAAGCGTCTCTTTTCCTTTGCTTCCGCTTATTATTTCGGGATGGCACTTCATGAAGCCCGGAATTATTTCCCATGGCATCAGTTTGCCCAGAAGCACCTTGGCCATCTGTCGTACGCTTTTGCCCTTGCTTCTCGGGTCCGCCCCCACTTCTTTCCACAGTTCGGTGACTCTTTTCTCAAACTCCTCAGCAGGCACACCGCTCTTCAGGTCCAGCGCCACTTTCACCTTGCTGCCGTTCAGAATCGCCTTCACGGCGTTACGGCTTATCGCAAACCCTGCCGGGCCCTCGAGACCGCCGTCAGTAAAGTCAATGTCGCCCTCCATTTCCTGAACCTCACTTCCGTTCACGAAAAGTCTTATCCCTATGTTTTTCAATGAATTGCCGCACAGGGCAGTTCCGGTTTCGGAAAGCGCGGCGCTCCTGTCCACGTGCCCTTTAAGTTCAGGACTATTTTCCTCCAACGGAAGCTTGTACTCTTTCGGAACAAGTGCCGTCAATGAAGGGAAACACTGTTTTATGCTATGTCCGAGTGACTTGGCGAATGTATATCCGTCGCCCGTAGAACCTGTATTCGGATATGAGAGACCACCCGTGGCGATAATCAGCCTGCCTGATGAAAAGCTCTGGCCGTCAGCGGTTTCCACTGCGAAGATACGGTTTCCGAACTCCTCTTCCATGCGTACTCCGGTGACTTGCGCATCTGTCATAACCCTCGCGCCAGCATTCCGTGCCGCACTATAAAGCGCATCCACCACATCCATGGACCTGTGCGAAACCGGAAACGCCCTGTCTCCACGTTCCACCACCGATTCCATTCCGTTGGCATTGAAAAAATCTATCAGCGCATCGGGAGGGAGGCTGTAGAATGCAGGTCTCAGGACATTGGAATTGGACCTTACGTGTGAGGAAAAATCGCTCCAGCCCTTTACGTTGGTAAAATTGCATCTTCCCTTGCCGGTAATCATTATCTTTCTGCCCGGCCTTGGCATTTTCTCGAGGACCAGGACAGACGGGCGCTCTTTCGATGCGGTTCTGGCCCCGTAAGCGGCCATAAGACCTGCTGCGCCGCCACCGATAATGATGATGTCGTAATGCATAACTACCTGATGTTGAAGTCAATGATCTGGTTTTCGCAGAATGTGCCCTGGACATTGACAATACCGTCTTCTCTCGACCACAGATGGCTGCGTGACGAAAGTTCTACTGCCACAAGGTCGCCGGTCCTGAGATAAATTCTGCCGGAAGCCTCCGTAAGAGCCGCCTCCAAACTGCCTGTCCCGCCCGCATTGATCCTGAAGATCTCAATTCCTTCCCGCATCAGCACGAACTCGTTTTCAGTGTTCTGCGCAACGCATTTCTGATAGAGAGGCGCCGGCAGGAATGATGTATGGTCAATGCAGGATGCGGCTGCAAAGTCTTCACTGCCAGTCCCTATCAGATTTTCAGGATAGAGCAGCACGCCGAAGTTCACACTGTCGTAATACCGGTCAGCGAACCTTGTCCCGATGCATTTCCCCGGCTTGCACACTCTTGCGAACATTACCGGAGCAAATGTCAGGGTGTCAATGAAATCCTGAGGAAAAACGTCTTCGTTGTCCTTTTCCCAAGTCGTGTCAGGCCTGACAATGATATGGCCTGAAGCGGTCTTTACGATGATGTTCATGTCCTTTGAGCGCGAGTATTGAGGCTATTTGCCCTGTTCAAATTTTCCCTTCAGTCTGCTAAGCGCATCGTTAAGAGCTTCACCTTCAAGCGGTTTGCTCATAGCCTCCTTCTTTTCCTGCTCGAACCGCTCTCTCAAGCGTGCGAACTGACGCTTGGTGTCCATCGTGAACTCGCCGTTTTCAATCCATGCGAAATACGCCGGCTCCACCTCGAACACCTCTTTGGCAGTCTTGCCGCGGTGTTTTCCGAAACTGATGACCGGCTCGTTGTCCTTTCCGAGCACAAGTCTTCCGGCATAGTCCACTGTGCGTGGGCGTCCGCCTACTGATGAAAGAAAGTCCACATTGTTCTTGAGCGGAACTTCATGGAATTTGTCAGCCTCCTGGTACTTTTCCAGCTCACCTTTGAGAACTTCATATGTTGCCAATGTGTCTGCTTCTGCAGAATGGGCATTTTCGAAATCCTCACCGCCGCAGTAGAAGCGGTAAGCGGCCTTCAGGTTCCTCGGCTCCATATAGTGATAGATCGTCTGCACGTCCACCATCAGTTTCGAATGCAGGTCAATGTCGATTGCCTCCAGGGTCTGTCTTGCTTTGGATTTTTTCTCCTCGCTGCATTTCGGGTCTTTCAGCCTGCTGTTGCAGTATGCTCTTACCCTTTCGATTTCCTCAGCCAGCATAGGGAGGTCGAATTTGGTGGAATTGTAACCTGCCAAGTCGCTGTCTTTCAGCCAAGAAACCACTTCCGGAGCTATCTCTATGAATTTCTTTTCACCTGCGACATCCTCGTCCTTGATGCCGTTCACCTGGCTGGCACCCGGATCGATGCTCTTCTGCTTTCCGGCAGAGTAGTCCCACGGACATACCCTCCATGTCTTTACCTCATGATGATGGTCAGGAAATACCTTGACGAAACTGAGTTCCACGATGGCATCAGACACGATATTCAGTCCTGTACTTTCAATGTCGAAGAACAGGAGCGGTTTTTCAAGATTCAGTTCCATTTTACTTTACCATTATAGGCATTACGATTCCGAATACTTTCTCGGTCTTCAGTTCTTCTTCAGAAGGCTGGAGAAGAGCGGATCTGCGCTTGTCCACAAACTTCATGACAACCTCGTCGCATGACATGTTGGAGAGCATCTCGATGATGTGGGTGGACTTGAAGCCGATGGTAAGCTCGCTTCCGTCATATTGGCAGGAAACCTTTTCGTGTGCTGCGATCTCAAATCCCGGATCCTGAGCGGAAATCTCCAGAGAGCCCGGTGCCAGGTCGAACTTGATGTGGTTCGAGCCTTTCGGAGAACATACGGAGATACGGCGTACCGTGTTCAGAAGCACGAGCCTGTTTATTCTGAGGATGTTGGAGTTGTTCTGAGGAATGATGGTCCTGTAGTCAGGATATTTGCCTACAACAAGGCTGCAGATGACCGTGGTGTTGTCGAATTTGAAGATTACTGTCTTGGAGTCGAACTCTATGGTAATCTCCTCCACGTCTCTGCCTATTACTGATTTCAATATGGCCGCGTGTCTCTTGTTCAGTATGAACGAGCAAGGCTCCGCTGCCTTCACGTCGTCCGCCGTATAGCATGTAAGTTTCTGAAGGTCAGATGCTACAAGAGTAGTTGCCTCCGGCTTGATGTCGAAGAATATTGAGTTCATCACCGGACGGTTGTCCTCGTCTGATGATGCATAGATGGTCTTGCTTATGCCGTCCACGAGGCTTGCTCCTGTGAATACCACAGTCTTGAAGCCCTCTTCCACGCTCTTGCATTCCGGATAGTCGTCCGGGTTGAAGAAAGGCAATGTGGATGAACCGCTCGACCAGATGCATTCAAACTGGTTGTCGCTGATGGTCCTGATGGTGAGCGGCTGGTCAGGAAGTTCCTTCAGGAGGTCATTCAACTGTCTTGCCGGCACCGCGATTCTGCCTTCGTCCTCTGCGCCTGAAGTTTCCACAGTGATGGAAGTCTTCATCGTGATTTCCTTGTCAGAGGCGGTCACTTCGAGGCTGTTGTTCCCCAGTACGAAAAGGTAGTTCTCAAGTATTGCTTCATTGGTCTTGGCAGGAATTGCCTTGGATACGGACATGAGTCCTTTCAGCAGTTCTGAGCTTGATGTGACAAATTTCATATACGTGCTATTTTAATTATCTTTTAATATGTGTCAGCCGTCATTGACCTTCCTTCTCAGGAAGAAGACAGGCTTCTTACAAAGGTAGGTAATTTTCTGGAATTGTGGCATATATTTTGATTTTTCATCTGCCCGGTTACGGACATCGTTGCGGTTTCCTCCGCAGCGTGTCTTTGAATGTGAAATTTTAAAATTCAATGAATATGAACAAATCATTGCTAAATCTTCTGGCGTCAGTCGGTGTTGCCGCGCTGACAGCATTCGGCGTAGTCAAGGCTTGTACACCGAAACTTGTATCCGAAGGTGAGACCGCTGCATTGGCAGCAGACGGCTCAGCATACAGAACTGTCAATTTGTCAGCGACGGAATATCCTGATTTTACTTATGCGGCCGAGTCTGCCGTAGATGCTGTGGTCTATGTGAAAGTGACCATACACCAGCAGTCATCCGCGATTTCAGATCCGTTCTTCAAGTTCTTCTTCGGTGACCAGATGGCTCCGCAGTCCAGAGACCAGCAGGCGAGCGGTTCAGGCGTGATCATCCGTGCAGACGGTTATATCGTGACCAACAATCACGTGGTGGACGGCGCTACCAAAGTGGAAGTCACATTGAACAACAACAAGACTTATCCAGCGAAAGTCATTGGTACAGACCCTGCTACAGATGTCGCAATCCTGAAGATAGATGCTGAAGGCCTGCCTGTCATTCCTTTCGGCGACTCTGACAAGTTGAGACTTGGACAGTGGGTAATCGCCATCGGCAGTCCGTATGACCTGCGTTCTACCATTACGGCCGGCATTGTCAGCGCCAAGGGCCGTCAGATGCCTCATCAGCAGGGTGAGTTCAAGATTGAGTCATTCATTCAGACAGATGCTGCCGTAAATCCTGGAAACAGTGGCGGTGCGCTTGTGAACCAGAAGGGTGAACTTGTAGGCGTGAATACCGCAATTATCTCACAGACAGGCTCTTTCACCGGCTATTCTTTCGCAGTGCCTTCAAATATCGTGAGGAGGATTGCTGAGGACCTGATCGATTTCGGAAGTGTCAAGAGAGCGTTGCTCGGAGTGTCAATGTCACAAATTGACGACAAAAGAGCTAAAGATTTGAAACTTTTTTCTCCAAAAGGTGTATATATAGAGGAGGTCGTGAAAGGAGGAGCAGCTGACAAGGCGGGAATTCAGAAGGGTGACGTCATCGTCGCAGTGGATTCCACAGAGATTACCACTCCTTCTTCTGTGCAGGAAAAAGTCAGCTCGTACCATCCGGGAGACAAGGCTGAAATAACCATTGTCAGGGACGGTAAGGAGAAGACGGTAGAGGTTACATTCCAGGGTACATCTATGGAAACCGGCTCCAAGGACGTTGACGGCTCGGTGGCATTCTATGGCGCCAAGTTGAAGAAACTGTCCGATGAGACGCGAAGCCAGTTGGGACTCAAGAGAGGTGTGGAAATAGTGTCTGTAGGACCGGGCAAGGTCCAGGAAGCAGGCGCTGTGGAAGGCTTTGTAATCCTTTATGTCAATGATCAGCCTGTCAGCGACCCTGAAGATGTAATCAACATAGCAAAGAAGGCGAAGAGGGCTATCTATGTCGAAGGTGTTACCAGAAACGGCAAGGCGTCCTACTTTGCGTTCGGCAAAGAGTAAAAAACGTATATGAGACAACTTAAAATTACTAAGTCGATCACCAATCGTGAGAGTGCCTCCCTGGACAAGTATCTCCAGGAGATCGGTAGAGAGGAGCTGGTTTCGCCGGAAGAAGAGGTGGAACTTGCCCAGAGAATCAGAAAAGGTGATCAGAGAGCATTGGAGAAACTTACAAGAGCGAACTTGAGATTTGTGGTTTCTGTTGCGAAACAGTACCAGAATCAGGGCTTGAGTCTCCCGGACCTTATCAATGAGGGAAATCTGGGACTTATCAAGGCTGCTGAAAAATTCGATGAGACGAGGGGATTCAAATTCATCTCCTACGCCGTATGGTGGATCCGTCAGTCGATTCTTCAGGCATTGGCTGAGCAGTCCCGAATCGTGAGACTTCCTCTGAACCAGGTGGGTTCGCTCAACAAGATAAACAAGGCGCTGTCGAAATTCGAGCAGGAAAATGAAAGGCAGCCGTCAAGCGACGAGCTTTCAGAGATGATCGATGTACCTAAGGACAAGATATCTGATACGCTCAGAGTTTCAGGAAGACATGTCTCGGTGGATGCTCCTTTCGTTGAGGGAGAAGACAACAGTCTGCTGGATGTGCTTCCTAACACAGATTCTCCAAGTGCTGACAGAGGACTGGTGAATGAGTCTCTCAATACTGAAATAGAGAGGGCTCTGTCCACATTGTCCAGCAGGGAGCGTGAGATCATCAAATCTTTCTTCGGAATCGGATGTCAGGAAATGACGCTTGAGGAAATCGGAGAGAGGTTCGGCCTCACAAGGGAGAGAGTACGTCAAATCAAGGAGAAAGCTATCAGAAGGCTCAAGAGTCCGTCAAGAAGCAAACTCCTCAAAGGGTATCTTGGATAATTTTAGGTTTGCTTTAAGATGACACCGGAATCATTTATTCAGAATAAGGCCGCTGAGGCCATAAAAAGCGTTTACGGAGCAGATGTCGATGCATCTTCCCTCCAGATACAGGTTACAAGAAAAGAGTTCGAAGGCGACTACACGTTAGTTGTCTTCCCTCTTTTGCGTATTACACATGCTTCACCGGACAATACCGGAAATGCGATAGGAGAGTGGCTCAAGACCAATGTTCCCGAGATCGCAGGCTACAACAGCGTGAAGGGCTATCTGAATCTCCTTTTCTCGCAGGTTTACTGGAACGAGCTTTTTGCTGAAATAGCTTCTGCGGAGAATTTCGGAACCCTGCCGAGCACAGGAAAGAACATTATGGTGGAGTTCTCTTCCCCTAACACCAACAAGCCGCTTCACCTCGGCCATATCAGGAACAATCTCTTGGGAGACTCCGTTTCAAGACTGTTGAAGGCCTGCGGAAACAATGTCATGAAGGTGACATTGGTCAATGACCGCGGCGTCCATATCTGCAAGTCGATGCTTGCCTGGCTGAAGGCCGGCAATGGCGAGACACCTCAGTCTTCCGGCAAGAAGGGCGACCATCTGGTAGGCGACTGCTATGTGATGTTCAATGACATATACAAGAAAGAAGTGGATGCTCTCGTAAGCGGCGGAATGAGCAAGGAAGAAGCCGAGAAAGAGGCTCCTTGCCTGAAAGAGGCTCACGAAATGCTTGTGAAGTGGGAGCAGGGTGACAAGGAAGTGCGTGATTTGTGGAAGAAGATGAACGGATGGGTTATGGAAGGTTTCGATGAGACCTACAAGGCCCTCGGCATTTCTTTCGACAAGACATATTTCGAGTCAGATACATATCTTCTCGGTAAAGAACTGGTGCAGAAAGGTCTGGATATGGGCGTCTTCGTGAAGGACCCGGACGGCTCAGTCTGGTGTGACCTCACTGCTGACGGCCTTGACAGAAAACTTCTTCTCCGTAGCGACGGAACATCAGTGTATATGACCCAGGATTTGGGAACAGCAGAGAGACGTTTCTCAGAGTATAATCTCGACGAGCATGTCTATGTGGTAGGAAATGAGCAGAATTATCATTTCCAGGTGCTCAAGCTTATTCTCAAGAAACTCGGCTTCAAATGGGCGGACGACATTTTCCACCTTTCCTATGGTATGGTAGAACTGCCGGAAGGAAAAATGAAGTCAAGAGAGGGAACTGTGGTGGATGCCGATGACCTTATAGAGAAGATGTACGAGGAGGCGAAAGCTACTTCTGAAGAGTCAGGAAAGCTTATGGATATGCCTGAGGCTGAGAGAGATGCACTGTATCACTCCATCGGTCTCGGAGCATTGAAATACTTCATCATGAAGGTCGATCCGAAGAAGACGATGCTCTTCAATCCTAAGGAGTCCATTGACTTTAACGGTAATACCGGTCCTTTCATCCAATATACTCATGCCCGTATCAAATCCATTTTGAGAAAGGCTGATGAGCAGGGTGTCAGCCACGATGCCGCTTCGCTCAGGAATGACATTGCCCTTTCTGCGAAGGAGGTCCGTCTGGTCAAGATGTTGAACCTGTATCCTGCGAAGGTGTCGGAGGCCGGAGCCGAATATTCGCCGGCAGTGATCGCGAACTATGCTTATGACCTTGCCAAGGAGTTCAACCAGTACTATCACGAAACCCGCATTCTCCAGGAAGAGGATGTGCTCGTGAAGAATTTCAGGCTGGTCCTCATCCAGACTTTGGCGGATGTGCTGACTAAGGCGATGGGACTGCTCGGTATCGTACTTCCTGAAAGAATGTAATTTGACAATATGGCTGAACAGAAGGAAGCATATATGTTTCCGACCTCTGTGAAAGAGGTGGAGGCATTAGGCTGGGATTACATTGACGTTATCTTGTTTTCCGGTGACGCTTTCGTGGACCATCCTTCTTTCGGAACTGCATGTATAGCGCGTTGGCTTCAGAAATGGGGCTGGCGCGTTGCTGTTGTGCCTCAGCCGAACTGGCGCGACGACCTGCGGGATTTCAAGAAGTTGGGCGCGCCGCGTCTTTATTTCGGTGTCAATGCAGGGGCCATGGACTCGATGGTGAACCACTATACGGCTTCCAAGAGGCTCCGGCACGATGATGCCTATACCCCTGACGGGAAGTTCGGACAGAGGCCGGATTACGCAGTGACTGTCTATACCAAGATCCTGAAGAAACTGTATCCGGATGTGCCTGTGGTCATTGGCGGAGTCGAGGCTTCGTTGAGGCGGCTTACCCACTATGACTATTGGAAGGATTGTCTGATGCCTTCGGTGCTGGTGACAAGCGGCGCGGACTATTTGTGCTACGGAATGGGGGAGAAGCCGATGCTGGAACTGACCCGCGGTATCGAGGCGGGCAGAAGCCGTCACGATATGCACAAGATTCCGCAGATAGCGTTCTATGTGAGCGGAAAGCCTAAGCCCAAGGAAGGTGTGCTGATTCTTCACTCCTTCGAAGATTGCAAGAGGGACAAGAGAGCATTTGCAGAGAACTTCCATCATATTGAGATTCATGCGAATATGATGCATCCTGATACCTTGTTGGAAGGTACCGGAGACGGTTATGTACAGATCAATCCGCCTTATCCTCCTTCGGACGAAAAGGATATGGATTCGTTCTGGGACCTGCCGTTCACGAAGATGCCTCATCCTCGCTACAAGGGCAAGAGAATTCCTGCCTACGATATGATCAAGTATTCCATCAATACTCATCGCGGATGCTTCGGAGGATGCAATTTCTGCACGATTGCGGCGCATCAGGGCAAGTTCATACAGTCGCGTTCCGAGCAGTCCATATTGAAGGAGGTGAAAGGTCTTCTGAAAGTTCCTGGATTTGCGGGCAATATCTCTGACTTGGGAGCTCCTACTGCGAATATGTACGGTATGAGGGGAAAGAATCCGGCTCTATGTGACGTGTGCAGGCGCAAGTCGTGTCTTTTTCCTGCTCCTTGCCCTAATATGGACAGAAGTCATGCGAGGGTTCTGAAACTCTATCACGATGTCACTTCGGTCAAGGGAATCCGTCATGCGTACATCGGCAGCGGTATCAGATATGACTTGTTCCTGTCGGAAAACGGCTTCGTGGACAAGACTTCATATCCGTATCTGAAGGAACTGATTCTGGACCATACGTCCGGCAGACTCAAGGTCGCTCCTGAGCATACTGAGGACAATGTCCTCTATTACATGGGCAAGCCGTCGTTCAAGCTTTTCTGCCGTCTGCGCAAGGAATTCGACAAGATCGCTTCGGATGCGGGGCTGCGTACCGGCATTGTCCCGTATTTTATTTCTTCGCATCCGGGATGTCATATGAGCGATATGCAGAAGTTGGCTTCGAATCCGGCATTGAAGGGAATCTATATGGACCAGGTGCAGGACTTCACGCCTACTCCGATGACGACTTCCTCGGTCATGTTTTATTCCGGACTGGACCCGAGAACGATGAAACCGGTATTCGTGGAGCGCAATCCTGACAAGAAAAAGATGCAAAAATCATTTTTCTTCAAAAAAAAGTAAGATAACATATTTGTATTAGAAAAAATTGTCCTATTATTGCATCGCGAAATAAGAAGAACGAAAGACTATATAAAAAGTAACGGTACAAATAATATGGCGACTAATCAGAAAAAGAGAGCGGTTGTGAGCTACGAGAAGATGTCCAAGGAGCTTGCGGCAGCGTTTGTAGAGAAGTATCCGAAGGGTTTCAGTGACTATCTGCCTGACCTGATAAAGTATGACAAGCCGGATGGCACATGCTTCTATGCTGTGACTGTCGAAGTTCCGGATGCTATCTATCTAGTGAAGATCAAAATCAAGACTGACAATCCTGACGACATCGAGAAATGGCTAGAGGAAGATGCCTCAGAGGATGGAGATACCACGGCTCCTGATACAGCAGGAGGAGAGACACTGCCGGATGACAATATCTCCCAGTATTCTTCCAGTGATGATGATGCGTCTGACGCTTAGGAAAAGTACAATGAGAGTTATGCCGGGAACGAATTCTTCGTTTCCGGTTTTTTTTGTCATCGCTTTTGTGTAAGTTTGTACTGATGATGAAATGGCTGACAGAATTTAAACTTTTTTTGAGAGGCTTGCCCGAAAAGAACAAGCTTCTTCTGTTGTCACTTGTCGTGGGTATAAGCAGCGGTTTGGCCGCTGTGCTGCTTGAAACTCTCGTCAGGGCCATTCATCGTGGCCTGACCAGCTGGTTTGACAGTGCCGGGGACAATTTTCTGTACCTGGTTTATCCTGGAGTCGGAATGCTCCTGTCGCTTCTCATATTGCGTCTTGTGATCAAGGACAATATCGGTCATGGAGTGACCAAGGTGCTGGTGGCCGTGTCCAAGAACGAGTCCAGGATCAGACCCCATAATATGTGGTCATCCATATTGACCAGTTCATTGACCATCGGCTTCGGAGGCTCGGTCGGTGCGGAAGCTCCTATCGTATATACAGGCGCGGCGATCGGCTCGAACTTCGCGCGGTATATGGGGATGTCCTACAGAAACATTACCATATTGCTGGGATGCGGTGCGGCCGGTGCAGTGGCCGGAATTTTCAAGGCGCCGCTTGCCGGTGTGCTCTTCACATTGGAAATTCTCCTTTTCAATATATCCATGACGTCAATGATGCCGTTGCTGCTTTCTACGGTTTCGGCCACGATGGTGTCATATATATTTCTTGGCGACAGCCTTCCGTTCGAGTGCACATTGACCCCGTTTGAAATCCATAACGTCCCGTTCTATGTGCTCCTCGGCTTTTTCTGCGGACTTTGTTCATTGTATTTCCTCAGAACCACGCTGAAACTCGAGGACAGGTTGGGAAAGATGAAGAATCCTTATGTCAAATGGGCGTTCTGCGCCATTGGTCTTGGACTTCTCATTTTCCTGTTCCCGCCTTTGTACGGTGAGGGCTATGACGCGCTCGGTCCGCTCCTGAACGGCCAGCCTATTTCCTATGACGGGGAGACTGTACTTTCTTTCATGCTGCACAAGCCGTGGCTGGTCCCTGTATTCTTTGCATTGATACTTTTTCTCAAGGTCTTTTCAATGACATTGACCAATGCGGGAGGCGGTGTCGGCGGTACTTTCGGTCCGACATTGTTCGTGGGCGCAATCGCCGGTTTCCTGCTTGCGAGGGTGACCAATCTTCTGATGGCCGGGACTGAGTTTGTGGTTCCGGAACAGAATTTCGTGCTGGTGGGTATGGCCGGACTGATGGCGGGAGTGATGCAGGCCCCGATGACGGCAATCTTCCTTATCGCCGAAATATCAGGCGGTTATGAACTCTTCATCCCGCTTATCATTACATCTACCATAGCGTTCGGAACTATCCGTCTCTTCGAGAAATACTCGATTTATACGAAGCGAATCGCAATGACGGGTGATCTTCTCACCCACGACAGTGACCAGGCTGTGCTTACGCTTCTGAAGATTTCCGATGTGGTGGAGACGAATTTTACTCCGGTATGCATAGATGCTACGCTCGGCGAGTTCGTGCAGGTGATTTCCAGTTCGGCGCGCAATATCTTCCCTGTGGTAGATTCACGGGGGCATCTGCAGGGCTATGTCTCGCTTGAGGATGTCAGAAAGGATATGTTCCAGACGGAGCTGTATGATAAGATGCACGTTTATAATTATATGAAGTCTTCTCCTGCCTATGTCTATGAGGGCGAGAAGATGGACAGTGTGATGAAAAAGTTCGAGAATACGGATGCCTGGAACCTGCCGGTCGTGAAGAAGGACAGGACTTATGTGGGGTTCGTTTCCAAATCCAAGATATTCTCCGCATACAGGGAGGAATTGAAAGAATTGTCTCAAGATTAATAACATAGATGAAATCCATTTACATTGATTTTATAGCAGAAAAGTTGCTGGTCAAGGACTGGCAGGTGGAAAATTGTGCTGCTCTTTTCGAAGAGGGATGTACCATACCGTTCATCAGCCGTTACCGTAAGGAAAGGACCGGAGGCCTTGATGATGAGCAAGTTGCGTCTATCAAGCATTGGACCGAAGTATTCTCGGACATGGAGAAGAGGAAGGAGTCGATACTCGCGACCATCGATTCTCAGGACAAGCTGACACCCCAGCTGCGCTCCGCGATCGAGAATTGTGTCAATGCCAATGAACTTGAGGACCTTTATCTGCCGTACAGGCCGAAAAGAAGGACTCGTGCAACTGTGGCCAAAGAAGCCGGGCTGGAGCCGCTCGCGGACAAGATGTATGCTGTAGAGGTCCGTAATCTGCAGGCAGAGGCTTCCAAGTATGTCAATGACAAGGTTCCTGATGTTGAGGCGGCATTGGCAGGCGCACGCGATATCATTGCTGAGAGGCTTTCGGAATCAGCCAAGGTCAGGGAGGCGATGAGGTCGGTATTCCGTACAAGGCGTGTGGTGTCCAAGGTGACCAAGGCCGGAAAGGAGAATCTTGAGTCCCAGAAGTTCGAGAACTATTTCGATTATGCGGAACCGCTTTCGAGGATTGCGGCTCACAGGCTTCTGGCGATATTGAGAGGGGAGTCGGAGGGATGGCTGAACGTGAAGATCGACGCTGATCCTGAGAAATGCGGAAACAAGATATATTATGACTTCTGTCAGGAGCGCAGATATCCTGCAGGTGAACTTGCACAGCAGATCCGTATGGCTGTAGATGATGCCTACAAGCGTCTTATAGAACCGTCCATTACCGGTGAAATACTGAAGGAGTTCAAGCTGAAGGCCGACCAGGAGTCTATCCGTGTTTTCGGGGAAAATTTGCGTCAGTTGCTTCTCGCTGCACCTGTGGGCCAGAAAAGGACAATGGCGATAGACCCGGGATTCCGTAACGGATGCAAGACGGTCTGTCTGGATGAGCACGGAAATCTTCTGCATCACGAAATCATCTATCCTCATCCTCCGCAGAATGAGAAAATCAAGGCTATCACATCTATATCATCGATGCTGGAAGACTATGGTATCCAGGCGATTGCTATAGGAAACGGAACAGCGAGCCGTGAGACTGAAGATTTTATAAAACGAGTGCCGCTGCCTGACGGATGCAAGGTGTTCGTGGTCAGCGAGGACGGGGCTTCCATCTACTCGGCGTCGGATGTTGCAAGAGAGGAATTCCCGGATGAGGATGTGACTGTGCGAGGTGCAGTGTCCATCGGAAGGCGTCTTATGGACCCGCTCGCGGAGTTGGTGAAGATTGACCCCAAATCGTTGGGCGTGGGGCAGTACCAGTATGATGTGGACCAGTCTCTTTTGAAGGAGAAACTGGACAATACTGTGGAGAGCTGTGTGAATACTGTAGGTGTGAACCTGAATACGGCGAGCAGTTATCTGCTCAGCTATGTGTCAGGAATCGGTCCGGCATTGGCCTCAGCCATCGTCAAGACCCGTTCAGACAAGGGCGGTTTCCGCTCCAGAAAGGACCTGATGTCTGTACCGCGTCTCGGGGAAAAAGCTTTTGAACAATGTGCGGGCTTCCTCCGTATTCCGGGAGCAGAGAATCCTCTCGACAACTCGGCTGTGCATCCTGAGTGTTATCATATCGTCTCGAAAATGGCTTCCGATCTCGGTGTCACTGCTGAGCAGCTTGTCGGAAACCAGGATCTATGTTCCAAGATTGAGCCTGAGAAATATGTTGAGAAGGAATTCGGCCTGCCTACTGTCAATGATATTGTCAAGGAACTTGCTAAGCCTGGACGGGATCCTCGTGAGGCGGCGCAGGAGTTTTCATTTGCAGACGACATACATTCGATAGAGGACCTGCAGGTCGGAATGGAGGTTCCGGGAATTGTTACCAACATTACCGCATTCGGTGCCTTCGTGGATTTGGGTGTCCACGAAAATGGTCTGATCCACGTTTCCCAGATGGGCAGAAGAGATGGTAAGGTCACATTGAAACTGCATCAGCACGTGACAGTGAAGGTTATTGGCGTGGATTTGGACAGACGCAGAATATCCCTCAGATTAGTAAGATAATCAGCGGTAATTTTCACAAAAATTAAGAAAATATAGATTTTTCCTTTCAGATTGTTCTTGATTTACTTGAAAACAATTATATTTGTAATGTAATTGTAATAAGATGGCTGAAGGAACAATGAATGGTAAAGCAGGAATGGTGGGAGTATATCTACTTTCGCTTCTTGCTATATTGCTTTGGGGAATGTCGTATTTGTGGAGTGACTCTCTGCTTGCTCTTGGCATTCCTGTGGAATATATCGTATTTGCCAGAATAAGTATCGCCGGTGTGGTGCTGCTTGTTTTCAATCTTGCTACCGGACAGAATATCCGGATGCAGAAGAAGCATGTGCTCAAATTCATCCTCATTGCGTTTTTCGAGCCGTTCATCTATTTCGTCTGCGAAACTTACGGTATCCGCTTCACGGAGTCGCCGACCATCAGCTCTCTCTTGATTGCTGCCGCCCCGATTTTCTCCGTTATTGCAGGAATGGCGATTTTCAATGAGAAATTCTCATTGTTCAATATGTTCGGCATCCTTGTGTGCCTTGGCGGTATCGTGATGGTGACACTGTGCTCTGAGTCCATGGGTGAGCACTTCGTCTTGGGTATTGTCCTGCTCGTTGTCGCCGTGCTTGCGGAGGTGGGACACGCATCATTGACGAAATATCTGACAGATTCTTATTCTCCGTCAGTCATCGTGATGTATCAGTTCCTCATCGGTTCGCTGTTCCTTTTCCCGCTGTTCGCAGGCCCGGGCCTGAAAAACTTCGATGCAGAGCTGTATTTTTCGTGGGATGTCTGGAAGCCGATTCTCTGTCTTGCTGTGCTGTGCTCAAGCATCGCTTTCGGTCTGTGGGCCAATACGATAAAGCATCTCGGTGTAGCGAAGTCCAGCATATTCCTGTCCACGATTCCTGTATTCACGGCATTGGCAGGCTGGATTCTCGGACAAGAACTTCTTACGCCGCTTCAGTGGGCCGGTATTTTCGTGGCTTGCATCGGAGTCGTATTCTCACAATACACGAAGTCCAAGCCGAAATCCCTTTAACTGTTTCTGAATTCAAGTCTTTGACCTGCAGCTGTTTCGGTGATGAGATGGCCGTTCTGAACAGTTAATTTGCCGTTCAGATACACGTCCTCCACCATGCCTTTCAGTCTGCTGCCTTCATAAGGGGACCAGCCGCATTTGTAAGCGAGTCCGGCATTGCCCTCGTCGCTGTCGCCGACTGTAAATTCCTTTTTCGGATCAATGATGATGAGGTCTGCCTTGTTCCCTGTCTGAATCTGTCCTCTGCCTACGATTCCCAGCATATCTGAAATCTTTTCAGACAGTACTGACGCTATTCTGGTCAATGGAATCTGCTCTTCATCAGCAACGGTGAGCAGCACGGCGACTTCCTGCTGTATGGAAGGCATTCCTGACGGGCAGGTGAGATATGGCCTCGCCTTTTCTTCCTTCAGATGTGGAGCGTGGTCTGAGCCGATCGTGTCTATCACGCCGTCTTTCAATGCATTGCGCAACGCGGCCCTGTCCGTGGCGGTCTTTATTGCCGGATTGCATTTGACACGGCTTCCAAGCCTGTCATAATCTTCGTCGCAGAACCAGAGGTAATTGGCTGATGTCTCGGCTGTTATCTCAGGATTGTATTGCTTGGCCGCACGTATCATTTCGACTTCTTCTGCTGTGGAGACATGACAGATATGAAGAGCTGTACCGTGATTCATCGCCAGTTCCAATGCCTTGATCGTGCTGCGTATGCAGGCTTGTCTGCTGCGTATGTTCTCGTGCTCTCTCATCGGGATATTCTCGCCGAATTTCTGCTTGGCATCGGCAAGATTCGCCTTTATGATGGCTTCGTCTTCACTGTGAATGAAAATGCGTGAGCCGCTTATGCTGAACAGTTTGTCGAGGGTTTCCTGTCTGTCCACAAGCATATTGCCTGTGGATGAGCCCATAAATACCTTGACGCTTGCGAATGCCCTGCTGTCATGGCAGCGTTCCAGATATTCCTTGATATTGTCTGCATTGACATTGTCTGCTCCTATATGGAAGCCCCAGTTTGCATGGCAGCGTCCTTCTGCTAGGCTGCATTTCTTTTCCAGTTCTTGCAGGCTGACAGTCGCGGGAACTGTGTTCGGCATGTCTATGAATGATGTGACACCTCCAAGCAGGGCTGCTCTGGATTCTGTCGCCATGTCTGCTTTCTGCGTCATTCCCGGTTCACGGAAGTGCACATGTGCATCGATGGCCCCGGCCATCAGGAGCTTTCCGCTCAAATCCCGTGTGACATCTGCATTGACACTGCTCTGAAGAGTCTCCGGGCTGACCTTTTCGCTTTCATATTCTGCGAGTCCGTCTTCATCGAGGAACCAGACTCCTGCGATTGTCTCTCCATCAATCAGGAGCGCCCCTTGTCCGGCTTTTTCTGCCGTGACAATGGACGCTCCTGTCAGAAGTACTCTGTTCTTATTCATCTTATTCAGTCTTCTTGGCGTGAATCTTCCTGAACCGGAGTCCGAGGACTCCCCAGAATGCTTCACCGAATATGCCGCCGCTCATCTTGGATGTGCCCGCCTTCCTGTTCACGAAAATAATCGGAACTTCAGCGATCTTGAATCCAAGCTTGTAGGTGGTGTACTTCATCTCGATCTGGAATCCGTAGCCTTTCATTCTTACATCATCCAGGTCAATGGCTCTCAATACCTTATTGCTGTAGCACTTGAATCCGGCCGTGCAGTCATAGACTTTCATGCCAAGTACCGTGCGTACATATACAGATGCGTAGTAGGACATGATGATTCTGCCTATAGGCCAGTTGATTACGCTGATGCCGTCGCAGTATCTGGAACCGATGGCGAGGTCTGCTCCGTCCTTGCACGCTTTATAGAGTCGTGGCAGATCTTCAGGATTATGAGAGAAGTCCGCGTCCATCTCGAAGGTGTAGTCGTATCCGTTTGCAAGCGACCATTTGAAACCAGTGATATAGGCGGTCCCCAGTCCCTGTTTGCCCTTCCTTTCAATCATGAAGAGCCTTTCGCTGAATTCGCTCTGCAGTCCCTTCACGATGGCGGCAGTGCCGTCAGGAGAGCCGTCGTCTATGATGAGAATGTCGTACCCTCCTTCCAGAGAAAACACCTTGCGGATAATCGCCTCGATGTTCTCCTTCTCATTGTAGGTAGGGATAATGACTATTTTTCTGTCTTCCATATTGATTATTTTTCAGATGTTTTCATCATTTCCTTTACGGCAGTCTCCAGCTGTTTGTCTTCGCCTCTGAGCACTGATGCGGGGTCATTGTAAACAAGGATGTCAGGCTCCACCTGATGATTCTCGCTGTAATGGCCTTCCTTTATGCACCAGGAGCCGACCTGAGGGATGCCGAACACGATATTGCCATTGATCTGTGTTTCCCACCATACGGCAGTCATTGTTCCTGCTACAGGAGTTCCCACGAGCTTGCCGATACCAAGAGACTGGTAAGCGTAAGGGAAGCCGCAGGCGTCAGAATAGTTGTCCTCGCATACGAGAACGCAGGACGGTTTTACCCATTTGCTGTAAGGGTCTGTTCCGATGTACTGGCCCCTCGGCTGGTAGTTTACATAAGCCTTTCCGCTGAGGAATGTTACCAGGTCATCGTGTAGCCATCCGCCGCCGTTGTGACGTGTATCCACTACGAGAGCGTCAGCAGTACGGTATTTGCCGAGAGCCTTGGAATATACCTCGCGGTAGCTTGGCGAATTCATGCCTTCTACGTGTACGTAGCCCACTTTGCCGCCTGAAATCTCTTTCACCTTGGCCTCTCTCTGCTTGACCCATCTGTTGTACATCAGCTTGTAGTCGGTGAATGCAGGCTCCACGAAAATCTCCTGCTCTTTCTTTCCGCCTTTCTTGATGACGATGGCTGTCTTCTTGCCAGCCCTTCCTGTGAGCAGCTGATACCAGTCTTTGCCGGCCTTGATTTCCTTGCCGTCGATAGAAGCTATGATGTCGCCCTCCTTGATCTCAGGATAAGCCAATGACAGTGCTCCGTCAGGAAGTACTTCCTTGATCTTCAGACCGTCACCTTCGTAATCCTCATCGTAAAGAACTCCCAGATTTCCCATATTCAGGCCTGACCTGTACTGGAAACGTGCTCCAGTATGCGATGCGTTGAGTTCTCCGAGAATCTCCGACATCAGTTCCTGGAAATCGAAATTGTTGTTTATATAAGGGAGGAATTGTGAGTAGTTCTCCTTGTAGGATTCCCAGTCCACTCCGTGCAGTTCAGGATCGTAGAATTTCTCCTTGACCTGCTTCCACATATGGTCGAAAATGTATTCACGTTCTGCCTTAGGCTTGAATTCATATTCGCCTGAGTATGTGATGGTCTTGCCTTCACTTCCGCTCACGCTCATCCTGCTGATTCCGCCTGCAGAAGGTATGTAGATGTAACTCTCGTCAGATGAAGGGATTATATTGCCCATGACACCTTTCTTGAGGACTTTTACATTGCCTTCCTTCATGTCGCGGACACAGAGGTCGTAACTGCTTTCCAGACGTACTTCGTAGAACAGTTTCTTGCCGTCCTTTGAGAGGTAGTGGTCGCCGAGACGTCCTGAGAATCTTGTCAGCCTGAACGTCCTGTCTGCTCTGTTCTCCAGATCGAGTTTCAGTTTTGCAGGCTTCTTCTTGTCCGTGCTGTCCTTTTTCTCGGCCTTCTCTTCTTTTTTCGCCTTCTTGTCGTCGCCGGCCATGAGTTTTGCGATTTCATCATCTTCCTTGTCGCGGAGGAACTCAGTCATTGCCTTTGCGTCGAAGAACATGATGTAGATGTCCGTCTCGGCGCCCCAGCTGCCGTGACTCCTGTATCCGTCCTTGTCGGACTGCCATACCATTGCCTTGCCGCCGAGAGCCCAGCGGAATGCGCCGTCATTGTATCCGCTCTCAGTCAGGTCCGTAACTTCTTTAGTGTCAATGTCAATGAGAGCGATGTCACAGTTATTCCATCTGCCTTCAGCCTCGTAGGTGGACAGAAGATAATGGCTGTCAGGACTCCATTCAAAAGAAATGTCGCCGTCTGCATATGAATAGTTGACGCCTTTCAGAAGAGAAATGGTCTTGCCGCCTTTGGTAGGCTTGATGACAAGCTCGGTCCTGTCCCTGAGGTATGCTACATATTTGCCGTCAGGAGATACCTGCGGCTGGAAACATGTTTCACCCTTGTCGGAGAAAAGTTCTTCCTTGAATTCTGTGGCATAAGCGAATCTCTTGTCCTCTTTGTTCACAAGCGAGGTTCTCCAGATACCCCAGTTTCCGTCTCTTTCAGCCGCATAGTAGATCGTCCTGCCGTCTTCTGAGAAGCTTACTCCTCTTTCCTGAGTGGCGGTGTTGGTGATTCTCTTCGTCGTTTTGTAGTCGGCTGAGGTCACGAACACGTCACCTCTTATTACCAGTGCAACCTCTTTCTGGTCAGGAGAAACAGCTATTGCAGATGCGCCGCCTGATAATGTAAGTCTCTCAATATCACGCTCGTCCTGGTCTGAATACACTGAAATCGCTACCTTCTCGCTCTTGCCGCCCTCCTTCAGCGTATAGAGACTTCCGTTATAGGAGTAGGTCAATGTCCCATTGTCAGCGACAGAAAGGTATCTTACCGGATTCCTGGTCTCGAATGTCAGCTGTACGGACTTTTCAGGAGCGGAAATGGAACTCCTGTAGATGTTCATGGTCTTTCCGTCTCGCTCGCTCAGGTAGTAGAATGTGTCGCCGTCTGGGCCGAAGACAGGGTTTCTGTCCTCGCCTGCATAGTCGCTGAGTTTCTTGAACGTACCCTCTGCATTGATACTTAACTTGCCTCCGGCAGAATTGCCTCTGTAGAGCCAGATGTCTCTTGTCACAGCTGAAGTGTGGTGTTTTCTGAACTGGTCCTCATATCCTTTCCAGTCCTCGTAAAGGATGTCGCCTTTCTTGTTTATGCTGATTTCTGAAATCGGCAGTGAAGTGATCCTTACAGGTCTGGAGCCTTCTGTATCAGTATAATACAACTGTGCTTCGCCAGGGAATCCGTCGAAAGTCACGTCCTGCTGGATATTTGCGGAGAAGATTATCTTTCCGTCAGGAAGCACGGCACGCAGGGTCTCGTGTCCCGGGTGGAATGTCAGCCTCTTGGGGGTGCCGCCCTCGCAGGAGGTGATGAAGATGTCCTTGCTCTTCTCGCGGTATGATGTGAACACGATATTTTTGCTGTCGGAGGTCCACATCGGCTCAGAGTCATAGGCATTGTTTGTCGTAATCTGCAACGCCCTGCCTCCGGTTGACGGAACTACGAAAATGTCTCCCTTGTAGCTGAACGCTATCTTGGAGCCGTCAGGGGAGATGCTGTTCTTCCTGATCCATTCAGGAGTTTCCTGACCGCAGAGAAAGCCCGCAGACAAGGAAATGGCCAATGCCAATGTCAATATTCTTTTCATATATGTCATTTATTATATTCCATCCCGTAAAAATAGAAAGAAAAATCTGTATTTCCCATCATTTTCCGTGTATCCTTGCCGCATATTTGCCTGGAGTTTCACCAAAGGTGTTCTTGAAGACAGTGATGAAATATGCCGGAGTCTGGTATCCGCATTGTTCAGCAATGTCAGAGATTGGCATTTCAGTGTCTTTGAGCAATGCGCAGGCTTTTTTCATCCTCAATGTCTTGATAAGTTCAACTGGTGATTTCCCGGTTATGTTCTTCAAGCGCAGATGAAGATTTCCTCTTGAGCAGCAGCTTCCTTCCGCCAAGTTTTCCACAGTAAATGCGGCATTCCCGATATTGGCTTCTATGCAGTTGATTGCGGAAAGCAGGAACCGCTCGTCATCATGCTTCATGTTATATGTGGAATCCACGTACATCTCGATTTTGCTCTTCTGTACCTTCTCCTCATAGTTCTTGGTGAGCTGGGCGATTTCCACATCCTTCATATTCTTCACTTTACGGATGTACCACAGTGCTAGGGCGCCGATCCCGGAAATTACCAGAAGCAGTGCCAGAATTTCCGCAAATGTGCTTTTGTACCATATCGGCCTTACCCTGATTTTCAGTCTGAGCGCGTGTTCGTTCCAGATGCCGTCGCTGTTCGCCGCTTTCAGAAGGAATGTGTATCGTCCTTTGGAAAGATTGGTATAGGTCGCTTCCGTGCCTCTGGCGTCATTCCAGTTCTTGTCAAGTCCTTCCAGCATATAAGAATATCTGCAACTCTTCTCCGAAATCATATCAGGACACGAAAAACCTAAGGTCAGTGAGTTCTGCCAATGTTTCAAGACAATTTTTTCAGTAATGCTGATATTCTTCTTGAGTATCCTGGACTTGTCTCCAGGCTTGATTTCCATGTTGTTGACTATGAGTCTGTCGATAATAGGCCTTTTGGCTATGGTGTTTGGGACAATGTCTTCCGGATTGAATACCTCCATGCCGTAAATGCCTCCGAAATACATTCTTCCGGTCGTATCTCTTGTGTGTGCGCCTGTACTGAAAAGATCGCATCTGATACCGTCATCATCTCCGAATCGTCTTATTTCACCCTTGGATGGAGCATATCTGTAAAGTCCGTCATCTGAACTGATCCATAGGTTTCCGTCATTGTCCTCCTCGATTCCTCGAATCGTACTGTTCTGGAATCCGTCCGGATGCTCAACTGTCCCTTTTCCGGTTTTTTCGTCAATACAGGCAAGACCATCGATGGTTCCGATCCATATTTTCCCGTCGAATGACTGGTAGATGCACTGCGTCTGTACAATGTCATTGAATTTGTAGCCGCCGGTCTTGTCCAAAGTGTTGTCCTCATTGACAACATATTTGGAAAGGCTCTCTTTGGCCCCGATCCAGAGCTGGTTGTCCTTATCCTTGCACAGCGACAGGATTCGTGTAAGTCTTTCGGGACTGGTGTATTTCAGGTTGATTTTAGTGGAGGCATTATTATCGATGTCATAGAGGTATAGCCCTATAAGTGTGCCTAGCCACAGTTTACCGTCATTGGCCGGGGTGATGCACATTATATCCAACGGCGCTTTCAATTTTCGTGTCGTTCCTTTTTCTATATCTATCTCATGCAGGCCTTGAACCTCTCCTCCAGCGTATGCCTTTTTCCCGTTCCCGCTTACCTGGACACTCCGCATATTGTTGAGAGCATAGTGTGAAACCTTTCCGGTTGCACCAAAGCGATAGAGTCCGTCGTTACGCGTGCCTACCCAGAGTGCGCCGAAATCGTCATGTTTCAATGTGGTTATGATCTTGTCCTGAAACTGGAACCTGTCCTGGGCATAAGAACGGAATTTGTCACGTTGTTTGTGCCAATACATTGCTCCGCTGTACTCTGTGCCTATCCATACCCCTCCTGAAGAATCTTTGAACAGACTTCGGATATTATTGTCAGGCATGATTCCCGGAGCATATCGGCTTATCTTGCCGTCCTTGTTCATAATCATCACTCCTTCAGATGAGCCGATCCACAATTTCCCGTCATCATCATTGCAGAATGCGAATATTTCGAGCCATTTGTCGCTGCCCGTGTCGATTTTCGAGCTGGTGCTGTTTTTGAAATCGACCAGCATCAGGCCGTTGCCTTTGGTGCCCACGTAGTATCTGTCGTCTCCTGCCGGATATGGTACGATTCCGAATTTCGGCAGTTCAACCGGTTCGAAGTTGCGTATGAGAGAGTCGCATGAAAATCTGAGGGACTCGATGGCCTTGTCCCTTGTGCAGACTATTATACGGTCACCGTCCTTGCAGGTAGTAGGTCAATGATTTGCCTTCCAGTTTGATCTCTTTGGAAGAGTCAGTATCCAGGTCATACAGGAATGTGGCATGTCGCGTGGCCGCAAGATACTTGTTGTCAGCTACTTCCATTACGCATTCTACGGTCACTGCGTCCTTGATGCTGATTCTTTGGAAATCATCGGTCTCCTCTCTATAATAGGAAAGTCCTGAGGAAGTGCACACCCAGAGTCTTTCCTTCGAGTCAATGAACAGGTCATGGACATTGTTGCTCTTAAGACTGTTCTTGTCATTGTGCCGATGCCTGTAGATCGTGAAGTCTGTCCCGTTGAACCTGTCGAGTCCGTCAGCTGTTGCAAACCATATGTTACCGGATGAATCCTGCTCAAAGTCAACAACAGTATTATATGACATTCCGTTTCTGACGGAAAAATGGGTGAGCCGCTGGCGGATAAATGAGTCTTGGCCTGATGCTCCACATAAGTAGATCAGAAATAGTGTCAATGTCAAAAGTGGTCGTTTCATTGTGTATCGTTTTGGCCGCTCGCGGGCTGTTTTAGCATTATTGATACAAATTTATAATTTTATTTTCGATTTGTTGTGACAAAATTGAAACAGAAGTCATCATAATGCGTATTAACTTTGTAGAGTGCGTGATTCAGTAACATGAAAACTGCAAATTATAAGAACTAATACCAATTATAGTCACTATATGAAAATCAGAAATTTGTTATCCTTGTCAATGTTGGGCATAATGTTTATGTTATGCTCGGATGTTGTTTGTCTGGGAGCTGAAAACCAGAAGAATGCTTCCCGTATTCTATCATTGAACGTCGGTGGCCCTGCAAGAGAGGTTGTAGAAACTCCGCCATTTACGGAAATCGAAGGTCTTCATGATGTGAAGATCTCAGTAAGGTTCCGTCCCGATGCCGGTTTTGATGATGTGCTTCTTTTCTCTGTAATCAACGGTGGAACAATTACTTCTGCCACTCTTGACGGAAAGACAATTCCGGACAACCTTATAGGATATATAGTCAACAGCGCCAACCTCCGTTTGTCCAAGGACATGCTTCCGCGTACATCCTCGAAGGCGAAACAGCATAAATGGCACAGATTGGAATTGAACGTAAGGAATGCATCCAATTCTTCATGTCTCAAGTTGACAGGAGCGTCAGCCGATTCCTCAAACCGCGGTTTCTTTGTGGACTCCATAGAGGTGAACGACATGGGGGAGGTGCAGCGTTCTACGCTCCGTGTGCTTTACTGGAATATCCAGAACGGAATGTGGACGGACCAGCCGAATGGTTACAAGAACTTCATCGCTTGGGTGAAAAAATATGATCCTGACGTATGTGTATGGTGCGAGGCGGCTTCCATATATAAGGATCATTCAGGACAGAAAGCTCCTGCAGAGGAAAAATATCTTCCTGCAGGATGGCCGGAGCTTGCAGGAAAGTATGGTCACTCCTATATTGCTGTAGGCGGTCATCGTGACAACTATCCGCAGGTGATCACTTCCAAGTATCCTATTGAAACGCTCCTAAAGATTACGGATACTGATCAGCCTGGCAGACCGGTATCTCATGGTGCTGCTGTACAGCAGGTGGATGTGAACGGAAAGAAAATCAATTTCATTACTTTGCACACTTGGCCTCAGCAGTGGTGCTTTACCGCTGCACCGGATAAAAGGAAGGAAAGCAGAGCCAAGTTTGAAGGAGACATGTATCGTGAATTCGAGATGAAATATATAGTTGACCACACTGTCAATGCTCCTGAATTCTCTTCTCAGACGGAATGGCTTATGATGGGTGACTTCAACTCTCCGTCAATGCTTGACGAGTGGCATAACCGGATGCTCGAGAAAACTCCTACCAAATATCTCTGCCAGAACGTAATCAGGGACAACACCACTCTCGTGGACATTATCGGCAATTACTATAAGGGATACTTCATGAGTTCTACAGCAGGAGTTTCACGTATCGACAATATGTATGCTTCACCTTCGATGTATTCGAAGGTCAGAAACGCCATGATACTGATTGACTCCTACACGACACTCAGAGCGGACAGTACCTATCCGAAGGGCTTCTATCATCCGTCTGACCATCGACCGATTCTTGTTGACTTCGAGTTGTAATGAAGTTTGATACAAATTTATAATCCGATTGCGACAAAATTTAAATCGATTTGAGATATTGCGTGCTATCTTTGTTTTGTCCGATAATCGGGATGTTGTCGGACATTGGACCTCAAGAACTAATACCAATTATTATTCACATATGAAAAACAGAAAAATGTTATCTATTCTGGGCATGATGTTCATATTATGCTCAGTAATTTCCTGCAAAGGAGATGACAACCCAGGTACTGGTGTGAATCCGGCTGACAGGGATACTGCTCCCGGAGAACCTATTTCCATCGTTGACGGAAAAGTAAGGTTCTACATTGACATCGATACCGATGCGGCACGAGTGAAGGCAGGGGTGGCAGCCTCTGATCTGCTAAGTGCAGCTTCTTCGGTTTATGTAAACGGAACCAAGTATGATGTGGCTTCTGACGAGAGCGGAAATTTATATGTCGATGCTCTTGCCAATGCACAAGGAACTTATACAGCTTCTCTTGCTTTCGAAGATGGGACCAAGTGGTTCGGAACTTCTCCGACCATCAACCTTGCGGTTCCTGCAAGCCAGTTCGCCTCTGACGGAGCGATGAAACTTCTTCCTATGTTTGCAGACTACAGTGAAGCAACTGGCAACAAGCTGTTCATGAAGGATGCAGTCGGAATCCTTTCCCTGCATATCGGAGGCTCTGCCAAGATTGCATCTGTAAAACTTCAAAAAAAAGGTTCTGACATGGCCGGACTCTTCCTGAAGACAAAAGAAGGGTTGGAACCATCCGACACAACGGCTAACTTCGTCACATTGAACTGTACCAATGGAGGCGAATTCGTTTCCGCTGGTTCGGATTTCAATATGATGCTCAGGCCCGGCAACTATTCAGGAGCAGAGCTCGTCATCTGCACTGACGACAACCGCGTGATGAGGACGTCTCTTGACGTTGACGTAAAAGCCAATGGCTTCGAGGCCAAGAACATTGACTTCAAAGCTGATGACAACGTGCTCTGGTATGACGGCTTCGACCTCTGTACTTGGGGTGGAAACATCATGGGCGGCTCGCAGGCGGCAGGAATGTCACCTTCATCTGCTGCTGTGACTTCAACAGGTGCTGCAAGTGGTGCGGACAGGCTCGGAACAGACTATGCGCTGTCTGCTGTCGCATACAATGTCCCTGGATGCGGCTTTATCCAGAACAACTGGAACAATGCCTCAGGAAAGACTGTGGGCGATGCTCACGACATGTCGGACAGTTATGTCATCAGCAGAAATCTTACCGGATACACATACCTTTTCAGATCTCAGGAATTCCAGGGAGTCATGGGCGTATCCTACGGAACTACTGCGAGAGGTATTATCGCGACACCTCGATTTACAGCCATAAATGGGTTCCGCAATGTGAAGATTGTCGTAAGATTCTGCCCGAATGCGGGTTTTGACGACTTGCTTCTTTTCTCTGTCATCGATGGCGGAATGATTACTTCAGCCTCTCTTGACGGAAAAGCTCTTCCGGAGGATCTTATAGAGTACGTGGTAAACAGTGCCAATACACGTTTGCTCAACGACCGGCTGTCGATTCCTGCATCAATGGCGACACCGCAGGAATGGCATACATTGGAGTTGAACGTCAAGAATGCAACCAACTCTACATATCTTTGGTTCGCCGGTGAATCTGCGACTACCGGAAACCACTGCTTCTTCGTGGATTCAATAGAAGTGACCGACCTTGGAGAGTCTTTCAAGAAATCCGGATTGAGAGTGCTCTATTGGAATATCCAGGACGGCATGTGGGCAGACCAGCCTAATCAGTACAAAAACTTCATAGAGTGGGTGAAGACATATGACCCGGATGTTTGCGTTTGGTGCGAGGCGGCGTCCATATATAAGGATTACTCGACAGTCTCAGCCCCCGAAGCAGAGAGATATCTTCCGAACGGGTGGCCTGAAATCGCCAAGAAATATGGACACGAATACTCCGCTCTCGGCGGCCATCGTGACAACTTCCCGCAGGAGATTACTTCCAAGTATCCGATTACCACTCTTTTGAAGATTACAGATACTGACCAGGCAGGCAAACCTGTATCTCACGGAGCAGCCATTCAGCAGCTGGACGTGAAGGGCAGGAAGATAAATATCGTGACTCTGCATATGTGGCCTCAGGCATATGCCTTTGGCGTTCCAAAGGCCGGGCAGGATGCCAGCAAAGCCAATAATGAAGGAGACAAGTATCGCGAATTCGAGATGAAATATATCGTTGACCATACTGTAAATGCTCCTGAATATGCTTCTCACACAGATTGGCTGATGATGGGCGACTTCAACTCCAGGTCAATGGTAGACGAGTGGTATTACAAGTATGCCGACACCAAACCTACCTATTATCTTTGCCAGAATGTGATCAAGGACAATACCTCACTTGTGGATATTATAGGAAACTTCTATCCAGGATGTTTCGTATCGACTACCGGTGGAAAAGCACGTATCGATTATATGTATGCTTCCGCTTCCATGTATTCGAAGGTTAAGAATGCCATTACGATAATCGACACCTACACAGTGCCGGTGAAAGACGCCAAGTACAATTCAGACTTCTACTTCCCGTCAGACCACCGTCCTATACTTGTTGACTTTGAACTATAACCAATCAATTGAATTATGTTGAACAGAAACTTAATGCGGCTGTCCGTCCTCCTTTCTGTCGTGACCATGTCCGCATGGTCATGTGAGAAGTCGGACTCCAACGGGCCGAGAAAAGAGTACATCGAGGTGTACTTGTCCAAAGATGCCGAAGAACCGGTTACGTCTCTATCTGTGCCTTGTGCTGGAGGCGAATTCAAACTGTATGTGAAAACAGACGTTGACTTCAAACCGGATTGGCAGGATGAGATAGCCTCTCCATGGGTAAAAGTGGCCAATGTTGAGAAAGATGGCGATTGGAGCGTAATCAATCTCAATATTCAGCCGATTTCTGAAAAATGTTATTACACAAGACGTACCGGCACGCTTATGCTAAAGGTTCCGGAAATGGACTTCGGCAGCTTTATCACTGTAAACCAGGGGCTGATCGCAAGATTGTCCGCGAACTTCAGCTGGATGAAATATGGCTCTGCCAATCCTCTTTCCCAGGTAGGAGAAGTGCATATCAGCAAATGGACAGGAACATCTCAGAAATGGGAGTCCACGGTTTATGAAGAAGGCGTCCAGCCTGCCTGCTTCGGAAAGTATGGCTGGTTCTATATTGGCGACGAGAGTGGTCACAAGACAGATATCATGACTCCTTTCATGAACGGTATCCAGGCTGACTCGTTGCTCATGGTCTCTTTCAAGGCTGTTGCCTATACATCTGAGGCAGGAGTCAAGGATGCGGCAAAACTCAGATTCGAAGTGCTTGGCGGAGGCGTGATCCAGGACTTTGTAGAAGAAGGCAGGACCAGTATGGACATTGACTTGCAGAATTTCAGCGTTGAGGATCCTACGACCATTTCCACTACTATGTGGGACAATGAAGTCTGCGCCTACAATATTTTCCTGATTGCGACCGAAAAGAGTCCGTTTACCGGAAACACAAGGCTGCGTTTCACTACTCTTGACGGAGAAGGAAAACCGAACAGGGTTGCCATGGACAACATATATGTCCGCAAATATGTTATAAACAAAGATGTCCAGGACGAAGACGTGTTTGCTGCGAATGGCGGCAGCGGAAAGGATAGGATAACAGTGAAATAATAGACGGCTATGCGATAATTCAGATTTATGACAGTGGTCATTACGATGCTGACAGCGCTGATGTGTCTGTTCTCGCAGGAAACGACCGCTCAAAATACAAATAAGATAAAGGTGTCGGGAGTTGTTATGGATTCTTCCGGCGAACCATTGCCCGGCGTAGGCGTCCTGATAAAAGGGACCAAGACCGGCTCGTTTACTGATGTTGACGGTAAATTCACCATTTCGGTAAGTCCGGACGCTGTTCTGGAAGTATCATCGATGGGCTATGTCACCGAGACTGTGAAAGTGAACGGCAAGACTAAACTCTCGATATGGCTCAACTCCGATTCGACCGTGCTTGATGACGTAGTCGTGATCGGTTACGGCTCCGTAAAGAAACAAGACCTGACCGGTTCGGTTACAAACGTGCAGATGAATGACTTGAAGGCCGCTCCTGCACGGTCAGTGGACAACGCGCTTCAGGGAAGAATCGCAGGTGCCGACATCATGTCCACCTCAGGAGAACCTGGTGCCACGACCACAATCCGAATCAGAGGCTCCCGTTCCATTACAGCATCCAACGAGCCGCTTATCGTAGTTGACGGCATCATTGATGCAATCCATGACCTCAATGATATCAATGCTGAGGATATTGCGTCGCTTTCAGTGTTGAAAGACGCTTCATCTACAGCCATTTACGGATCTCGAGGCTCCAATGGTGTCATCATCATCACCACCAAGACAGGAAGCGGTTCGAAAGGAAAACCGAACATCAGTTTCAAGGCTGACCTCGGATTCTCCAAGCTACCTTCACAGCTGGATATCATGAACGCAAGCGAGTTTGCGATGTACAGAAACGACCTTGCCTCTTTCGGGGCTGACCAGTATCATCCTGGCATCAACATCAATACTCCATTGAAGGACAATGTCTATCCGGATCCGCTGTCAATGACAGGAACAAACTGGATTGACCAGATCACAAGAACAGCCCTGTACCAGAACTATTCACTTTCCCTTACAGGAAAAACTGATGCAGGAAGCTACTACTCTTCATTCTCTTACAATGATTCTCAGGGTATCATTGACGAGAGCGGCCAGAAGCGTTTCACAGGCCGTATCAAACTCGACAGGAAACTGTTCAAATGGTTGAAAATCGGATATAACGGCTCATATACCTGGAGACACAATGATGAGACCAAGACCTCTATCGGAGGAAGTTCCTGGTGGGGTGCTGCCCAGTACTTGAGCCCAATGCTCAAACCTCAGGATGTGGAGAACAACCTCTACTATGGCGGACAGAAGTACAATAGCCCTCTGGCAGTCCTCAAGCTGAACACCCATTATCTTGAGCGTCATTCCATGAACCATGCGTTCTCAGCAGATGTTACTCCTGTGAAGAACCTTACATTGAGAAGCATCCTTTCATACTACCTGTATCAGAGACATACCTATAGATATTATAGCGGAAGGCTCCCGGCAAAGGCTGAAGATCAGGGAGGAGATGCTTACAGGGCAGAATGGGACGAGAACTCAATCTCCAATGAGACGACATTGAACTATGTCCTCAAGACCAAGAGCGGACATACGCTTACTCCGATGCTCGGTTTCTCCGCATACCGCTACGCTTCGCACGACTTCACCCTCTCCGGTTCAGGATACATGGATGATGCGGTGCTATGGAACAACATGAACGCAGTGCAGGACAAGCAGACTTACAACGCGGGTACAAGCTACTCCAAGAAGACCAAGATGTCCACATTCGCCAGAATTGACTACAACTACAAATCACGTTACTATATCACGGCGACCGGCCGATATGACGGCGCGTCAAACTTTGCTGCCAACAACAAATGGGCATTCTTCCCGTCTGCCGCATTGCGTTGGAACATCGCCAACGAGCCGTTCATGAAAAACGTGACTTGGATTGACGACCTTGCATTGAGAACCAGTTACGGTGTTACCGGTAACGATGCCATCTCAGCATACCGTTCTCTTGCAGCCCTCTCTACCACGACCGGCGGATATATCTTCGACGGTTCGCAGCCTGTGGCAGCATACAGGAGCCGTCTTGCTTCTCCAGACCTTACTTGGGAAAAGACGGCATTGGCCAACCTTGCGCTCGACGTGTCAATGTTCAAGGGCCGTCTGAATTTGACTGCCGAAATCTACTCGTCCAAGACTTCGGACCTGCTCCTGTATGTTCAGGAACCGACCCAGACCGGTTACTCATCCCGTCTTACCAATATCGGACGCACATCCAATAAGGGTATCGAGTTGTCTATCGAGTCAATGAACATCGCAAAGAAGAATTTCCAGTGGTCCACAAACTTCACCATCTCGCACAATGCCCAGAAGGTCGAAGATATCGGTTCTGAGGATTTCGTGACAGCGTATTCTTCACCTGGCAACAACCCTTACATGATGTACGGTTACGTGAAAGGCTATCCGCTCAACTCTCTTTGGGGATTCAAATATGGCGGAACCTGGAAGAATGCTGAAGAGATCGAAAGAAACAAGCTCACCAAGACTTACGTGAACTCAGGATATGTAGTCGGCGGTGCAAGATACTACGATATCGACCACAACGGAGTCCTCGACCAGCAGGACCTTGTTTATCAGGGCAATGCGGACCCATATATCTATGGAGGTCTCCAGAACAACTTCTACTGGAAAGGCTTGAAACTCGGTGTTTACTTCACATATTCACTCGGCGGAAAGATCTACAACTACAGTGAGTTCTTCATGGCCGGTTCCACATTCTCGAACCAGTACCGCTATATGTCCAACGCTTGGCATCCGATAAGAAATCCGAATTCAGAGATTCCGAGAGCCGGTTCCAAGGTTGATGCTGCATTGGCAAGTGACTTCATGATCCATGACGCTTCTTACCTCCGACTGCAGAACGTGAGCCTTAGTTATACCTTGGATCTCCACAAGACCAGAATGCCGGTGAGGGACGTCACATTCACAGTGAGCGGTGACAACCTGTATCTTTGGAAGAAGTACAACGGATTCGACCCTGACGTATCTACATCAGGTACATCATCTACTCTAAGGCGACTGGATATCGGTGCATATCCTAAGGCCCGCACAGTCATTTTCAGTATTCAAGTAAGATATTAAGGAGATATTATGAAAAACAGAATCAAACAAATTCTATTTGTCGCAGTTTCCGCAGTGATGACAATGTCCTGCTCCCTGAAGGAGGATACGTCTTCACTCTACACGCCGGAAAACTATTTTGCGAGCAAGGCGGAATGTCAGTCTGCTGTGAACTCCTGCTATATTCCGTTGAAAACCATATACAACTATACATATTTTCTGGCAACCGAGTGTTGCACCGACTTAATGTATTGTCCATCAGGAACATTGGATGCTTCAGTCCAGATTTCTCCGGCCATCCCGCGTCACGGGCAGACCGTATGGACCCAGGGTTATCTCGGTGTGCAGAGATGTAATTTCGCCATTGCGGGAATCCAGTCGAGCAAGTACTTGGCAGATGAGGAGAAAGTCGATATGCTTTGTGAGGCAAAGACCCTCAGGGGCTTCTTCTACCTTACATTGACAAACTTCTTCGGAGATTGCCCGTTCTATTTCGACGATGTTACTGACAATGCTGTCCTCAAGCGCATTGCAAGACTTCCTAGAATGGATGCCAGCGCTACCCGCGATTCAGTCATCAATGACCTGAAGAAAATCGCTCCGCTTGCCGCCCAGACCAGGACAAGCGACAACAAGGGTGCCCGTCTCGGTGCTGCCTGCGCATATATGGTTATCGCAAAATGCGCAATGTGGAACAAGGAGTGGACAGTGGCGCTCGACGCATTGAAGGAACTCGAGAACATCTATGGCGATTTTTCTCAGTATGACCTTGAGGAGAATGTGATGTTCCGCAACAAGAATACGCCGGAATCCATCATGGAACTCCAGCACATCTATGTCCAGGGTGGACTTCAATATACATCCAACCTGGCATGTATCTGCACTCCAAGCCGCAAGAAAGTAGGCGGCGTGGTATTGTTCGACGGTGTTGAAATTCCGGAACTCGGTGACCAGGGAACAATCTGGTCATCAGCAAGACCTAACGTGTTCTTCTGCCAGGGCCTTCAGACAAAGCTCGGCAAGGACAAGAGAAAATCTCTTAACATGGCTTGGGAATATGACGGAAAAGAGTTCAACAGCGTGAACACACGTCCATGGATGGGCCCTAAATTCTGGTGTCCTAACATGCAGAGCAGCCATGACGGAAACAACTACAAGATCTTCAGATATGCTGATGCCCTCCTTATGATGGCCGAATGCTACAATGAGCTTGGTGAAGACGCCAAATCGGTGGAGTATCTGAACAAGACACGTAACCGTGCAGGTCTTCCTGACTACACTTACAGGACCAGCGCCCGTCTTCAGGACGAAATCAGAAACGAGAGGGGAAGGGAACTCTTCGGAGAATTCCAGCGCAAGTTCGATCTGGTGCGTTGGGGCATCTGGTATCAGTCTATCCAGGACTACAGCGACTACCAGGCATTGAAGGACAATGCGGTTGCCTGCCGTGAATACTATCCTATTCCGGACAAGGAAGTCGTATATTCAGGCTATGCTCTGGACAACGAAGAATATAAGAGGTATGGACTCTAAAATATCTGACCGATTATGAGAAAAATATCTATATTGACAATGATTCTGACTGCGGTGCTCACCGTTGTCGGATGCAACAAGACCTTCGAGATGGATCTGCCTCTCGCTGTGAGCAGCAGGGTCATCGATCTCACCAAGGATGCCGGTACCACGCACATCATGATATTTGCGGATGGTGACTGGACTGCAAAATTCACGGAAACTACAGAGTGGGCATCCCTTGACCGTCTTAACGGAAACGGAAACTCGGAAGTTGTCCTGTCATTTTCTGCAAACTACGGCTTGTCCAGACGACTTGCCATCGCTCTGGCAAAGAGTGAACTTAGAGATACTATCTTCGTAAACCAGGCGGGAATGCTTTCTGAGCCGTCATTGGTCTGGCCGTGCGACAGTGTTGGACTCTGCAAGAATGCCGGAAATGCCACATTGAAAATGAAAACCAACCTCTACTACTCGCTCCAGAATATCGAAACTGCTGTCGAGTATAAAGGTGAAGCGAAAGACTGGCTTTCAGATGTGACTTTTGACGGAAGACTGATGAAGTTCGCTTTCACTGAGAATTCTTCTGCGGAGCGCCGTAGAGCGAACATAAGTGTGAAGGTGGCTGTCCCGGGCAACAGCTCTACTGAGGACAAGACCGAGACTTTCAATGTGACAGTCTCACAGAGCTCAGATGAGCCTGAACTTGAAATCGCTGAAGTCGAGACACTTGCAGGAATGAAAGCCCAGGCTGCTGTCGAAACTCCAGTGAACTCCGTTTGGGCTTATGCCGACAATCTCAAGTTCACCGTGGATTATACACCTGAAGTGGCTCCGGAAGAAGGCTGGATCACCAATCTGGCATTGACCCCGACTGCATTGACATTCGACATTGACGACAATATGTCGGGCGATGACCGCAGCGCGGTGGTAAAGGTGTTCTTCAATGATGAACTTATTGCTGAAAAGACCTTCAATCAGGATGTGTATCCGGTGATTGTGGATTTCGCGAAACTCAGGACTTATCCGTTGGATGAAGAACTTACCGCGCGCGAATTCATTGACGGCTATGTCGTAAGCGATAATACCAGTGCCAATGTCTGCCTGAACCCTCAGAAGAGCCAGTTCAAGTTCGACCTGAACGAAAGCAAGCGTACGATGATGCTCGAGTCTCTCGATGGAAAATACGGATTTGCCATCAAGTACAAGAAACTCGCCCAGAACACATTGCCTCGTTACTCGAAGGTGCGCATCTCATTGAAGGGCCTGATATTGAGCAAGAACAATGATCCTGAGTTCTATACCATTACCGGTATGACCGAAGATCATGTCGCTTCTGTAGAGGATCCTAATCCTGATGCAGTTCCTATGAAGAGGAAGAGTGTCTCAGAACTTACAGATGCTGACATTTATACACTCGTATCACTCAAGGATATGGAGGTCGTGTTCAAGGACGGTAGTTATACAAACTGCACAGATGGTTATTCTATACTTTCAGACTTCAATACGGCAGGAGGCAAATCTCCGAGATGGGATGTTGCTCCGTTGCTTTTGACAGACAAATATGGTCAGACGATATCAATGCTCACGAATTCAATGGTTCCATGGAGAAGAGATGGAGAAGGTGTGGCCCAGGGTTCAGGTGATTTCAAGGGAATCATCGTTGCGGAGACATTGATCCGCTATGGCGACCGTGGAAGATATCAGATCAGACCTATGGTCAAGAACGATATTGCATTGACCGAAGCGCCGTTCTCCAAGACAATTGTGGAATGGAACTGGAATGATGCGAAGCAAGACTTGATTCCTGAAATCGGTGAGGGTAACATTTCTGGAGTAAGCGTCAAACTCGGTTCGGACTACAATGCTCTGATTTATGCAAATGATCCTGCAAGTCAAACAAAACCGGCTGCAAATAACGTTGGCGGAAAGGGTGTTGTCAATAACCAGTGCGGTGATCTCTATAGCCTGACTGAATGGAAGGTCGGTGCTTCATTCGATGTCGATTTCTCGACCAAGGGAATTTCCGGGACAAATCTCCAGATCGGTTTTGTATGGGGAAAAGGAAAGGGCGCAAATACTAACATTGAAGTCCCTTCACATTGGAAACTGCTTTATTCTGTAGATGACGGTGACACCTTCAATGAGTTCGTGCCGATGGTGAAGAATCGTCCTATAGTATGGTGGACCAACACTCCGGTCGATGTGACTCCTGGTTATACGGATCACATGTTCCAGCTTCCTCAGGAATGCTTCGGAAAAGAGAAGGTGATTGTAAGATTCCAAGTTGCAGATAATGTATGCGATATCGATCCTAAGTCCAACTCCACTAACTGGGCAACAGCATTATCTACTGAACAAGGTACGTTTACAACTTCCAAGAACCCTATCCGTTTTGGTTCATTGACAGTCAGATACAACTAAACACAGAGAGGGGAACGGCAGCCGGTGCTGCCGGACCCTCCCCAAATAAATTGAAAGTATGAATAAGAATATCAAATATTCAAGCTTGATATTGGCTCTTTCCGCTTTTGCTTTCGTGCAGTCCTGCGACTACGATGATGCTGCGGACATCGCTAAGGTGGAACTTGGCGCTCCGGGGAAAGAGATCGTCGTCAATGCTTCAGATACCACATTCAATGTTCCGATTCTTTCCAATGCCAAGTATCACTATGAGCTGATGGAAGGAGCTGAGTCCTGGCTGCACATTACCGGTGAGCCGACAGAGACTGACTCCAACTTGACATTGTATTGCGAACCGAATAATGAGTTCAAGAGAAAAGGCATCATCTACCTTATAAGTGATGTGGATTCCCGCAAGGATTCCGTCGTGGTCAAGCAGCGCGGCTGGAAGGTTGCGAAACTCACTATGGAGAACACCTCCATTGTGGCGGATGGCGGATCTGGAACCGTAAAAATTCCGGTACGTACCAATATCCCGTTCAGTTACATGACCGTGAATACGGAATATGCGGCAGAGGGAGCCACCTGGATTGACAAGATCAATATTACCGATGCCGTGGAGGAGAGTGCCGAGATGGAAATCGGCATGGGCGCGAATCCAGATGCGGAGGCACCTCGTGCAGCCAGCGTGAACTTCTCATTTGTCGATGGATGGGGTGACAAGGTTTCACTTCTTGTAAACGTTCTTCAGAAGAGTGCCAACAACACCCTCGGAAAGGTCCTTTCATTCGACGAGTTCATTGACAAATATGCTACAGGCAAGCCTGTCAATGATTATGTAATCCTCGAAGGTATCGTGGTCAGCAACAAGGCCGGAAGAAATGCCGGTGCAGATGAGCAGAAGACCACTTCAGCAGTGGATTACTCCATTTCCGAGAGAACAGTGTACCTCGAAGCTGAAGACGGACACAGGGGAGTATCCATATTGACTGCGACAGCGGACGACAACGTTTTCGACCAGTATGACAAGATACAGATTCTCATGCATGGTACTGTGGCCAATCTCAAGGAAGAACCTCTGCGTTGCGACATTACCGGCGTTACCAAGACCATGGTGACCTCAAGACTGCCTGGCAACAAGTCTTCAGTTCCTGAAAAGGCGATGTATATCAGAGACTTGACCGACAACGACGTATATACATACGTGACACTTAAGGATGTGGAGTTCCCTGTAAGAAAAGGCTCGCTTGTTCCTGTCAATGACGGTTACACCGTGGCTACCAATGCGAACCGCTTCACCCAGTATCCGCGTCTTCTCCGTGACATCAACGGCAATGACATCTATCTCACTACCAATGCCATCTGCCGCTACAGAAGTGACGGAACCCGTCTGCCTTACGGCTCCGGCAATATCTCAGGCGTTGTAGTCCATGACGCTTTCCCGAGAATGGATTGGCGTGACGGTACTGATATAATAGAGGTAAACGATGACCCTACGCTCGGCAATATCGGACGCTATCAGCTGCGTCATCAGACCAAGGATGACGTGTGGGGACAGATGAAGGACAATTTCGAGGACGGTTTCTCCAAACTCCTTACCGAATACCGTTATTGGGTTCCTAATGAGGCGGATTCCACCATGCGTCCTTCTTACGGAAAGAACGGCTGGATGAACCACACCTATTGCAAGCGTTACACCCATACGGAAGCCAAGGATATGGTCAAAGCCCATTCACAGCATATGGACGGCCGTCAGTCATTCTGCTACCTCGGCCCTGTCGGAAACGGCTCGAGCAAATTCTTCCCGGCAATCGACAAGAAGAAGACCAACAAGAACGGTTGCGGCATCATGATGGATATCGCAGAGGACCGCGACCAGGTTCCGACCCAGCAGTCCCTCAAGGACCTCATTTCCTACAATCCTGACGGTTCCGTAGAGTGGGTCGGCCCTAATTCCAAGGCAACAGCAGCCATCAATGTCAATGGTACTGGCAACAACTCCGGAAAATCCTGGGTTCAGGGCGATGCGTTTACCGCATACGGCAATATCAACTGGTGGGATTATGAACTTGACCGCCCTTATGCATGGCTGTTCAATTTCTCTACTGCCGGCATCTCCACAGGAGTCTTGTCAATGCAGGTGTCAATGATGAACCAGGACCAGACCTACTACGCGCCTCGTTACTGGAAGGCAGAGTGGTCTTATGTAGATGACATGTCAGCTGAAGCAGACAGCAAGTGGCACCTCATCGGAGAGTTCACTGTTCCTGACGTATCTACATGGTCAAATACATTGATCTCCTCTTCAGTCGGCTTCAAGCAGATGAACTTTGCTCTTCCTCTTGAAATTCTCGGGAAGGACAATGTATATATCAGGATCTGTCCGGCAAATGATATCTGTAGCGACGGTGCTGACTATGCCAATGCCCGCCTTAAAGATAAAGAGACAGATTCTCACGTAAGTGTGCTTGAATACTTCGCCATCAGATATAATAAATAATGGTTGGATATAAGTTTTGGCTGTAAGTTGTTGATAGTCAAAGCTACTTGATATTGTTCCTCCGCAACCTGCCGCTTTCGGGCGTCGGTTGTGGAGGAAATTTTTATATTGTTGGAGCCTGACAATCAATGATATGAAACGTCTTACCCACGTTTCGGGCGCGTCCTGAGAGGATTCGGTCGTGTTGCGGAAAAAATATTTTCCGTGGTGGAACGTGTGGGGATTCAGTGACTTAAAATGATGCAATAGGGTAGCGTGCAGAAAAAAAAGTGAAAAAAAGTGCGTGAAAAGTTTGCAGGTTCAGAAAAAGTGCCTACCTTTGCAATCCCGTTACGAAACAAGGGCACCTCACTGAGGACCTGAGATGAGTCCGGGAGTCAGAAATAAAGCGCCGGAAGGCACTGAGTATGACGGAGTTGATTGAAAAGACTGGAACGAAAGTACAAGGAAGCAAGTACCAACAACACAAAAATCGAGAGCGTTGATTTCTTTATGAAATTGAGAGTGCCGGAGTCGAACTTGAAGAATAAGAAATATACAAAGAAGAGTTTGATCCTGGCTCAGGATGAACGCTAGCGGCAGGCTTAACACATGCAAGTCGAGGGGCAGCATAATGGATAGCAATATCTATGGTGGCGACCGGCGCACGGGTGCGTAACGCGTATGCAACCTACCTTTAACAGGGGGATAACACTGAGAAATTGGTACTAATACCCCATAATATCATAGAAGGCATCTTTTATGGTTGAAAATTCCGATGGTTAGAGATGGGCATGCGTTGTATTAGCTAGTTGGTGGGGTAACGGCTCACCAAGGCGACGATACATAGGGGGACTGAGAGGTTAACCCCCCACACTGGTACTGAGACACGGACCAGACTCCTACGGGAGGCAGCAGTGAGGAATATTGGTCAATGGGCGGAAGCCTGAACCAGCCATGCCGCGTGAAGGAATAAGGCCCTATGGGTCGTAAACTTCTTTAGACGCAGAGCAATAAGGTCCACGAGTGGATCGATGAGAGTATGCGTAGAATAAGCATCGGCTAACTCCGTGCCAGCAGCCGCGGTAATACGGGGGATGCGAGCGTTATCCGGATTTATTGGGTTTAAAGGGTGCGTAGGCGGCAAGGTAAGTCAGCGGTGAAAGACCAGGGCTCAACTCTGGAAGTGCCGTTGATACTGTCTGGCTAGAATGATTCCGCCGTGGGAGGAATGAGTAGTGTAGCGGTGAAATGCATAGATATTACTCAGAACACCGATTGCGAAGGCATCTCACGAGGGGTTTATTGACGCTGAGGCACGAAAGCGTGGGGATCGAACAGGATTAGATACCCTGGTAGTCCACGCAGTAAACGATGATGGCTAACTGTCGGGCCTTATGGGTTCGGCGGCCAAGCGAAAGCGATAAGCCATCCACCTGGGGAGTACGACCGCAAGGTTGAAACTCAAAGGAATTGACGGGGGCC
>OHAW01000042.1_pt1 | contig 88626 bp, 82 predicted proteins | sample 1577221 | NCBI WGS metagenome assembly OHAW01 (sample SAMEA3879583, study PRJEB24766) | human gut metagenome | biome: human-associated habitat; feature: feces | place: USA | collected 1985/1987 | reverse complement strand
AGGCGCGGGAGGCACGAGAAAGGGGCTGCTCGCCCCTTTCAGACCCCGAAGGAGTTGTCGAAACGGAAAAAAGCTAGCCGCTTCGCTAAACGCTTTTTTCTCGTTTCTCCGATTTGAAGTCGCTGCGCGACGGATGTTCCTTTTTTGCAACCAATACTGAATATTAAAATAAAACGAATCACAAAGGAGAAACTATTATGCTGACGAGCAAACAGCGCGCGATCCTGCGCGGCAAGGCAAACACCATGGACCCCGTATTCATCGTGGGTAAGGGCGAGATCGACGAGACCATGATCCAGGGCGTCAAGGACTGCCTCGAGGCCCGCGAACTCATCAAGCTGAAGGTGCTGGAGAGCAGCATGTACAACGCCCGTGAGGCTTCCGTCAAGCTGGCGGAGGCCACCGGCGCCGACTGTGTGCAGGTCATCGGCTCCAAGTTCGTGCTCTACCTCCAGAAAAAGAAGGACAGCGCCTACGCCGACCTGCTGAAGTAATGCGGGTCCTGCTTTACGGAGGCTCCTTCGACCCCCCTCACTACGGCCATATGAACAATCTCCGCGCCGCCGCCGCCCGGGTAAGGCCCGACCGCGTGGTGGTCATGCCGGCGGGCGTCTCGCCCTTCAAGCAGGGCACGACCGCCCCCGGCCTGCTCCGGGTGGAGATGTGCGGGTGCTTTGCCGCGCTGGCCCGGGAGCTGGGCTTCGGCCTCGAAGTCAGCGGCTGGGAGGTGGAGCAGGCCGCGCTGGGCAGGAAAAATTACAGCGTACTCACGCTGGAAAAGCTGGCCCGGGAGAACCCCGGCGATGAGCTGTATCTGGCCATCGGCAGCGATATGCTGCTCAGCTTCGACGGGTGGTGCCGCTGGGAGGACATCCTGAAGCTGGCCCGTCTGGTGGTCACGAGCCGGAACGTCGGCGACGACCCGGCGCTCCACGCAAAGGCCCGCCAGCTGGACGAAAGCGGGAGCCGCATCCTGTTCGCGCCGGTGGAAGCTCTGCCCATGGCGTCCAGTGCCCTCCGCGCACGGCTCGCGGCCGGAGAGGAATGCGAAAAAGAGCTTCCGGCCTCGGTGCGCCGGGTCATCCGGCGCGAGGGGCTTTACACCAAAGGAGAAGAAGTCACAAATGAACCAGAAACAGGCAAAAGAGCTTGTGCGCAGCCGGTTGAGTGACAAGCGCTACGAGCACACCCTGAATGTGAAAAAGATGGCCGTCAAGCTGGCCAAGCGCCACGGCGTGGATGAGAACAGGGCCGCGCTGGCTGCGCTGCTCCATGACGCTGCGAAAGAGATCTCCAAAGACGAGATGCGTGCGCTGATGCATCAGTATCCCCAGTACGCCGAGGGCGGAGAGGCCCGGCCTACCCCGGTCTGGCACGGCATCTGTGCCGCCATCCTCGCCCGCACCCAGTGGGGCGTGGAGGACGAAACCATCCTCTCCGCCATCGCCTGCCACACGGCGGGCAAGGCGGGGATGTCCAAGCTGGATAAGGTGGTCTATCTGGCCGACATGACCAGCAAGGAGCGGGACTGGCCCGGCGTGGGAAAGCTGCGGAAGCTGGAGCTGAAGGACCTCGACGCTGCCATGCTGGCGGCCCTCCGGCAGACCAACGATTTCGTCCTCTCGCAGGGCAAGCCGCTGGACCCCGAATCCGCTGCTGCCTACGAGGACATCCTGAACCATCAGAAAAAAGAATGCTGATTGCGAATCGTGGGGAAGAATGGTATACTAAAAAGAGCACAGGAGCTTTGGCCGACGGCCGGCCTGCTCCTTAAAACGCTTGGAAGGAATAAGATGGAATGAGTCAGAATCCGCGTCATATCAAGACAGACCGTTCACTCAACCGCCCGACGGAACAGCGGGCCGAAAAAGCCACCGCGTCCCGGCCTGTGCAGCCTGCCCAGCCGGACTTCTTTGCAGAGGAAGGGCCCGCAGAGCCGCTGCGCCGCGCAGGCGCAGGCGGCGGCGCAAAGCCGCCCCGTGCCCCGTCTCCCGCAGGCAGAAGCGAGCCGCCCCGCCGCCGCAAAAAGAAGAAAAAGACCCCGCTCTGGCTCCCGCTGGTCGTGACGCTGGCGGTGCTGGCCGTCATCTCAGGCGTGGTGGTGTATGCCGCCAGCATGGTGAACCGGGTGGAGGAGAATATCCGCCCGGAGGAGGATGCTCCCTCCATCATCGAGGAGATCCAGACCCTCGAGGAATACAAGGGCGATGTGGTGAACATCCTCGTCTGCGGCATCGACTACGAGGAGGGCCGCAACTACTCCAACGACCCCACCTCCAACGACGGCATGACGGACATGATCCTCTACTGCCAGTTCGACATCAAGGGCGGTGCGCTGCGGATGCTGCAGATCCCCCGCAACAGTCTCGTGACCGCCAAGAGCCGCAAGGTCGCCCTTTCGAACGGCAAGACCTACGCTGCCACCAACTATCAGATCAACTCTGTGGCCCTGTCCAACGGCGGCAGCATCGCCGCGCTGGCTGAGGTCATCTATGACCAGTACAAGCTGCCCATCGACTACTATGTGACGGTGGATATGCAGGCGCTGGTGGAGATGGTGGACAACTTCGGCGGCATCGAGGTCTATATCCCCCACGATATGTCCTTTGCAGGCAGCGCTCTCAAGAAGGGCTACCGCAATCTGGATGGCACATCGGCGGAGTTCTTCGTCCGCTGCCGCCACGGTCAGGGCTACTCCAACTCGGACATCGACCGCCTGAATATGCAGCGCTACTTCTACGCCGGCCTGTTCAAGCGGGTGCGCAGCATGGGCATCACTGACGTGCTCAACCAGCTGCCGCTGGTCTTCAACAACTATATCCACACGGATATGGATCTGACCACCATCGCCAAGATGCTGGTGTCCTTCACCCGCATCGACAGCGCCAACATCATGCTGGCGCAGACCCCTGTTTTCATGGGCGTGCCCAATGTGGGCGCGACCGAGAGCTTTGACGGCTACTCCTGTGTGGTGCCGGACGCCGGTTCCATCGCAGAGCTGCTCAACACCTATTTCCGCAATTATACCGGCCCGGTGAGTGCCGACGAGCTGAACCTCGTGACGGACAGCTGGCCCCACGGCACCGCCTCCACCAGCGCCAACGTCCAGTTCGTGGGCCAGCTGGATAAGGAGTCGGACGACGCCATCCTCAGCGGCGACACCGATGTGGCAGGCGCGACCACCACCGACGGTCAGCCGGTCGGACAATGATAAGGAGAAATATCTATGGATAAGAACATCGACAGCAAGACTCTTGCCATTGAGATCGCAAAGATCCTCGACAAGAAGAAGGCGCAGGACGTGCGGGTGCTCAAGGTGGACAGCCTGACTGTCCTCACCGACTACTTCGTCATCGCCTCCGGTACGTCCACCACGCAGGTCGGCTCTCTGGCCGATGAGGTGGAGTACGAGCTTTCCCAGAGCGGTATCGAGCCGCACACCACCGAGGGCTTCGACTCCAAGAACTGGGTGCTGCTGGACTATTCCAGCGTCATCGTCCATGTCTTCGTGCCCAACACCCGCACCTACTACGACCTCGAGCACCTGTGGGCCGACGGCGAACCCATCGACATCTCGGAGTATCTGACCCCGGATAACAGTCTGTAAGGCAAACAGCTCGGGTGTGGAGATAACCTCTCCGTCACGCCTGCGGCGTGCCACCTCCCCTATCGAGGGGAGGCTTTGGCATTTCGTAAAGCTTAATCTCTTCGCCAGAGGCTCCCCTCGGTAGGGGAGCTGTCGAGCGAAGCGAGACTGAGAGGTTGTCCGCCGCATCGCTGAGTTTGTCATAAATCATTGGTATTGTTTTAGAAAAAGTCTGGAGCTGATTACAAAAATGAAGTATGATTACAAGGCCGTGGAGGCCAAGTGGCAGAAGGTGTGGGAGGACGAAAAGACCTTCCATGTTGAGATCGACCACGCCAAGCCCAAGTTCTATGCACTGGTGGAGTTCCCGTACCCCTCGGGTGCGGGCCTGCACGTCGGCCATCCCCGCAGCTACACTGCGCTGGATGTCGTGAGCCGCAAGCGCCGCCAGAACGGCTACAACGTGCTCTACCCGATGGGCTGGGACGCTTTTGGTCTGCCCACCGAGAACTTCGCCATGAAGAACCACATCCACCCGGCCATCGTCACCAAGAACAATGTAGACCACTTCCGCCAGCAGCTGAAGGCTCTGGGCTTCTCCTTCGACTGGGACCGTGAGATCAACACCACCGACCCCGAGTACTACAAGTGGACCCAGTGGATCTTCCTGCAGCTGTACAAGAAGGGTCTGGCCTACAAGAAGGAAATGAACGTCAACTGGTGCACCGGCTGCAAGTGCGTGCTGGCGAACGAAGAGGTCGTCAACGGCGTCTGCGAGCGCTGCGGCAGCGAGGTCGTCCACCGCGTCAAGAGCCAGTGGATGCTGAAGATCACCGCCTATGCCGATAAGCTCATCGACGGTCTGGATGGTCTGGATTACATCGAGCGCGTCGCCACCCAGCAGAAGAACTGGATCGGCCGCAGCCACGGCGCAGAGGTCAACTTCGGCACCACCGCAGGCGACACCCTTACCGTCTACACCACCCGCTGCGATACCCTGTTCGGTGCGACCTACATGGTCGTCTCTCCCGAGCACGCCATCGTCAAGGAGTGGCTGGAAAAGGGCATCCTCAAGAACGCCGACGCCGTCAAAGCCTATCAGGCCGAGGCGGCCCGCAAGAGCGACTTTGAGCGCAGCGAGCTGAACAAGGAGAAGACCGGCGTCCGTCTGGACGGCGTCATGGGCATCAACCCCGTCAACGACAAGGAGATCCCCATCTTCATCTCCGACTACGTCCTGTCCACCTACGGCACCGGCGCCATCATGGCCGTGCCTGCCCACGACACCCGTGACTGGGAGTTTGCCAAGAAGTTCGGCCTGCCCATCATCGAGGTCGTCAAGGGCAACACCCCCTCCAACCTCGACGAGGCGGCCTTCACCGATGTAGCCACCGGCACGCTGGTCAACTCCGGCTTCCTCGATGGCCTGTCTGTCACCGACGCCAAGAAAAAGATGATCGAGTGGCTGGAAGCCAACGGCAAGGGGCAGGATAAGGTCAACTACAAGCTCCGCGACTGGGTCTTCAGCCGTCAGCGCTACTGGGGCGAGCCGATCCCGATGGTCAAGTGCGAGAAGTGCGGCTGGCAGCCCCTGCCCGAGAGCAGCCTGCCTCTGACCCTGCCCGACATCACCGACTTTGAGCCGGGTCCCGATGGCGAATCTCCGCTGGCCCGTCATACCGACTGGGTCAAGACCACCTGCCCCTGCTGCGGCGGCCCGGCCACCCGCGAGACCGACACCATGCCGCAGTGGGCCGGTTCCTCTTGGTATTTCCTGCGCTATATGGATCCCCACTGCAAGGACGCCATCGCTTCCAAGGAGGCGCTGGAATACTGGTCTCCGGTGGACTGGTACAACGGCGGCATGGAGCACACCACCCTGCATCTGCTCTACAGCCGCTTCTGGCACAAGTTCCTCTACGACATCGGCGTCGTGCCCACCGCAGAGCCTTATCAGAAGCGCACGGCCCACGGCATGATCCTCGGTCTGAACCCCCACAGCTTCGTCAACCTGCCCGCTGAGGAGCAGGAGAAGCTGCTGAAGGAGTACGGCAGCCAGAAGGCCGCCGAGAAGGCGCTGGAGGAGAAGTACGGCGAGATGACCCGCCACCCCATCGTCAAGATGTCCAAGTCTCTGGGCAATGTCATCAACCCCGATGAGGTGGTGGATACCTACGGTGCCGACACCATGCGTCTGTATGAGATGTTCATGGGCGACTTCGAGCAGGCCGCACCGTGGCAGACCTCGGCCATCGCAGGCTGCAACCGCTTCCTCGACCGCGTGTGGGCACTGTCCGACAAGCTGGTGGAGGGCGAGGGCTACCGTCCTCAGATCGAGACCCTGATGCACCAGACCATCAAGAAGGTGGGCGCGGACATCGAGGACCTGAAGATGAACACCGCCATCGCCCAGCTGATGACGCTGGTGAACGCCCTGTACGACAACGGCGGCGCGACCAAGGCTGAGTTCGAGACCGTCGTCCAGCTGCTGAACCCCTTCGCTCCCCATATGACCGAGGAGCTGTGGGAGAAGCTGGGCCACAGCCACGACGAGCAGCTGGCCTACTATCCCTGGCCCAAGTACGAGGAGGCCAAGTGCGTTGAGTCCACCGTGGAGATCGCCGTGCAGGTCAACGGCAAGGTCAAGGCCCGTCTGAAGGTGGCCGCAGACATCACCTCTGAGGACGCCATCGCGGCCGCAAAGGCTGACCCGGCCGTCGCCGAGGCTCTGGCTGGCAAGACTGTGGTGAAGGAGATCTACGTCAAGGGCCGTCTGGTCAATCTGGCTGTCAAGGGCTAAAGTTTTTTCAAAAAAACTTTCTGAAAAAGGTTGACGAACGCATGAAAATGCGCTATACTGTCTACTGTTAGTTACCATGTAACAACGAAATTCCTGCCTCACGGTCCAAGGGAGGGAATAAGATGTCGGAAATTCGTGTTAAAGAGGGCGAGTCGCTGGAGAGCGCACTGCGTCGCTTCAAGCGTAGCACTGCCCGCAGCGGTGTGCTCGCAGAGGTCCGTAAGCGCGAGGCTTACGAGAAGCCGTCTGTTAAGCGCAAGAAGAAGTCCGAAGCAGCCCGCAAGCGTAAGTTCAAGTAATTAACTGCTTGGAATCGCATTGTTGCTTTAGATTTCAAACGCGTTGCTAACGCCGATGTAGAGGAGCCTGAACTTCAGGCTCCTCTATTTTCATTTACGGCAGAGAGAGCAGAGAAAGGGAAAGCCGTTATGCTGATCACGCCCGAATATGTGTTTAAGGATGTCACCCACATCACCCCGGAGTTTCTGGCAGAAAAGGGAATCCGCGCCCTTGTGCTGGACATCGACAACACCCTCACCGCCGACCGCAGTCAGGAGCTGCCCGACGAGGTGGCCGGGTGGCTGGCCCGGATGCGGGAGGCCGGCATCGGCCTTACCATCGTCTCCAACGGCGCAGAGAAGCGGGTCCGCCCCTTCGCCCAGAAGCTGGGGCTGGCCTATCTCTACCGCTCGGCAAAGCCCCTGCCCTTCGCCCTGATGGCGGCCCGCCGCCGGATGGGCGTGAAGCGCCGGGAGATGGCGATGGTGGGGGACCAGCTCTACGCCGACCGAATGGCGGCGGCCCTCTACGGCATCCCGGGGCTGATGGTCATTCCCCGCGGCCCTGACCTCGGCGCACAGGTGGTGCTCAAGCGCAAGTGGGAAAAGCGCCACTGGCAGGAGTATTACGACCGGGGAGGGAAGACGCTGTGAGCGAGTGTGATTGGAAAATACGGTTCGGCACCGCCGGCACCAGCGACAGCTTCGAGGCCAAGGGCTACAAGACCAGCCTCGACATCCCCGCCTACACGGCAGAGATGGGGCTGGACGCCTTCGAGTACCAGTGCGGCCACGGCGTCCGCCTCGGGGTGGATAAGGCCCGGAGGATGGCCGCAGACGCCGCAGAGCGGGGCATTCTGTTCAGCGTCCACGCACCTTATTATATCAGTATGTCCAGCCTTGAGGAAGAAAAGCGGCTGAACAGCGTCCGCTACCTCCTCCAGAGCGCCGAGGTCTGCCGGGCGCTGGGCGGCAGACGGATCATCTTCCACTCGGGCAGCTGCGGCAGACAGAGCCGGGAAGCTGCCCTCGAAAAGGCGCTGGACACCATGCGCCGGGCTGTGGAAACGCTGGATGAAGCAGGCTACGGCGATATGACCCTCTGCCCCGAGACCATGGGGAAGATCGGCCAGCTGGGCACGCTGGACGAGGTGCTGGCCCTCTGCGGGGTGGATGAGCGCATCACGCCCTGCATCGACTTCGGCCATCTGAACGCCCGGACGCTGGGCGGTATCCAGTCCAAGGCGGACTATGCCGTCCTCCTCGACCGTCTGGGTGAGGCGCTGGGAGATGAGCGTGCCCAGCGCTTCCACGTCCACTTCTCCCGCATCGAGTTCTCCGCCGGGGGCGAGAAACGCCACTGGACCTTTGCGCAGACTCAGTTCGGCCCTGAGCCGCAGCCTCTGATGGAGCTGCTGGTCGAGCGCAGGCTCGCACCGGTCATCATCTGCGAGAGCGCCGGCACGCAGGCCGAGGATGCGCAGGCGATGAAGAGGATGTATCAAGAGGCGAAGGGATGACCTCTTTGCACTTTTTGCTATTTTCAGCGTCTTTTTTGCCGAAACCCCTTGCCAAACGGCGCGGGATTGGGTAAAATAAATAGAGATATGCGTAATGCATCTGAGACATTAAACTAATGGAGGAATTCCTATGATTTCTGCAGGCGAGTTTCGCAATGGCGTGACCTTTGAGCAGGACGGCCAGGTTCTTCAGGTCGTCGAGTTCCAGCACGTCAAGCCCGGCAAGGGCGCTGCCTTTGTCCGCACCAAGACCAAGAACGTCATCACCGGCTCTGTGGTCGAGACCAGCTACAACCCGACCGCTAAGTTCCCGCAGGCTTTCATCGAGCGCAAGGACGTGACCTACAGCTATGAGGATGGTGACCTGTACCACTTCATGGACAACGAGACTTACGATGACATCCCCGTCAACGCAAGCGATGTGCCCGATAACTTCAAGTTCTGCAAGGAGAACGAGCTGTGCAAGCTGCTGAGCTACAAGGGCAAGGTCTTCAGCGTTGAGATCCCCAACTTTATCGAGCTGGAAGTCACCCAGACCGAGCCGGGCGTCAAGGGCAACACTGCCACCAACACCCTGAAGCCCGCTACCGTCGAGACCGGTGCTGAGATCCGCGTCCCCCTGTTTATCAACGAGGGCGACCACATCCGCATCGATACCCGCACGGGCGAGTATATGGAGCGCGTCTGATACGTTATCGATAAGACCGGGCAGCGGGCGACCGTTTGCCCGGTTTTTTCATAAAATGCTGTTTTGCGATAGGAGGTATTCCCTATGAAGGAAAAAGCTGCATACCTGAAGGGCCTGATCGATGGCCTTGGCATTGATGAGAGCACCAAAGAAGGCAAGGTCATCAAAGCTATGAGCGAGCTGCTGAGCGAGATGGCCGAGACTGTGGACAGCATCGACGAGGATGTCACCCATGCTTACGACCAGATCAACGACCTGAGCGAAGAGCTGGAAGACCTTGAAGCAGATCTGTACGAAGAGGACGACGCCGAGGACGAGGAAGAAGAGGACGACTCCGATGACGAGACCGAGGCTGACGACAACGCGGATGTGGCAGGTGAGCCTTACTACGAGGTGGCCTGCCCGGCCTGCGGCAAGACCGTCTATGTGAGCGAGGATGACCTCGACGTCGGCGAAGCCATCTGCCCCAGCTGCAAGGTGGCCTTTGAGGTCGCACTGGAAGACCCCGAGGACGACGAAGCAGCCGAGCAGGACGGTCCGGTGCAGTACGAAGTGACCTGCCCCGCCTGCGGCGCGACCTCCGTTGTGGACGAGGAAGCCCTGCTGGATGGCGAGCCTGTCTGCCCCAACTGCGGCAAGCCGCTGGACTTTGAGGTGACGGAGGAGTAAGCTCCGCCGCCGTTTCGGAAAACACAAGCCAAAAAGCGCCCCCGGAACTTTTTCAAGCTCCGGGGGCGCTTTGCTTATCTTATAAGGTACGGAGAGGCGGCTTACATCTTCTCAGGGACATTGATCTTGAACATGGTCAGCGCGTTGAAGATGACGTTCTTGACGCCGATGCAGAGGGCCAGACGGGCCTGCTGGACGGCGGGGTCTGCGCCCTGAATGCGGCAGCTGCCGTAGAAGCGGTGGAAGGCGCTGGCGAGGTCGATGACGAAGCGGTTGATGCGGCTGGGGTCGTACTTCTCGGCGGCCATGACGATCTCCTGCGGGTAGGCGGCCAGCATCCGGATGAGGTCCATCTCAGACGGCTCGGTCAGCAGGGTGGCGTCGATCTGCTCCGCGCCTGCGAAGGCCACGCCCTCGCTCTCCATCTTCTTGAGGATGGAGCAGATGCGGGCGTGTGCGTACTGGACGTAGTAGACCGGGTTGCCGTTGTCGGTCTTGACGGCCTGATCGAGGTCGAAGTCGATACCGCTGCCGGCGTCGTGCATATTGAACAGGAAGCGGGCGCTGTCGATGGGTACCTCTTCCAGCAGGTCGGTCAGGGTGATGGCGTTGCCGGTGCGCTTGGACATACGGACGGGCTGGCCGTCCCGCATCAGGTTGACCATCTGCATCAGGACGACGTCGAGGTCCTCGCCGTGGAGGCCGATGGCGTCCATAGCGCCCTTCATGCGGGCGACATGGCCGTGGTGGTCTGCACCCCAGACGTCGATGGCCTTGGCAAAGCCGCGGGTGGCCAGCTTGTTGTAGTGGTAGGCGATGTCGGCGGCAAAGTAGGTGGGGATGCCGTTGGCGCGGACGAGGACCTCGTCCTTGGCCTCCTCCTCGGTGCCGTCGTCGGTCTTCTTCTTGTTGACGGTGCCGTACTTGGCGGCGTACTGGGCGCTGCGGTACATCACAGCGCCGTCCTCGGCCTTATAGCAGGCTCCCAGCTCCAGCAGCTTGTCCACCACGGCCAGCACAGCGCCGGACTCGTGGAGGGTGCTCTCGTGGAACCAGACGTCGTAGTCGATGCGGTACTTGCCGAGGTCGCGCTTGAGGGCAGCGATGTTCTTGGGCAGGGCGTAGGCCACGAGGGCGTCCTTGAGGGCGGCGAAGGCCTCGCTCTCAAAGAGGGTCTCCTCGTCCATCCCCTTGCAGGCAGCGACGTACTTGTCACCGTTCTGCTCGGCAAACTCACCGGCCAGAACCTTGATGTCGCCGCCCTGATAGCACTCGGCGGGCAGGGGATAGGCCTCCTCGCCGCAGTACTGCTGGAGATAGCGGACGGCGAGACTCTTGCCGAACTTCTGGATCTGGTTGCCCGCGTCATTGATATAGAACTCGCGGGTCACGTCGTAGCCCGACCAGTCGAGGACAGCGGCCAGACAGTCGCCCAGAGCGCCGCCGCGGGCGTTGCCCATGTGCATGGGGCCGGTGGGGTTGGCAGAGACGAACTCCACATTGTACTTTGCGCCCTTGCCGTGGTCGGTGCGGCCATACTCCTTATTTGCGCAGGCACCCAGCACGACGCCGGCCCAGAAGGAGGGGGCAAGGAAGAGGTTGATGAAGCCGGGGCCGGCCACCTCGACCTTGGCGAAGACGCCGCCGGTCAGGTCGGGCAGGTGGGCGATGAGGGCGTCGGCGATCATCTTGGGGGCCTTGCGCCAGGTGCGTGCACCGGCCATGGCGATGTTGGAAGCGATGTCGCCGTTCTTGACGTCGGCAGGGATCTCCACGATGAAGGCGGGCAGCTCAGCCTCGGGCAGAGAGCCGTCGGCCATTGCGGCCTTGGCGGCGGCAGTCAGCAGGGCACGGGCCTCGTCCAGCGCGGTCTGCCGGGGGTTGTAGTTCTGGTAGGTCTTTTCAAAGTCGGTCATTGGTATGATTCCTTTCATTTGAGGTGCATATCCTTAGTTGACGTGCTGTACCGTCATTTCCAGCGTGTTGCGGCTGACGATGCGGGCATCGTCGGCGTCCAGCAGGTAGCTGAAAGAGGCGCTGCCGCCTTTTTCGGTCAGCTGACAGTCGATGCCGTCGCCGGTGACGCCCAGCGTCAGAGAGCCGACCTCCGTCTCATAGTGGCAGAGGTTGCGGCGGTCGCGCTCGATGAGGAGCTGGCTGTTGGCCCGCCCGAAGCGGAGAAGAGCCACTCGGCTGCCATCCTCGGCGATCTTGATGGTGGTGGTGCAGCCCTCGAAGCCGATGGTCTGTGTCTCCTTGTAGGAGATGTAGTAGCTGCCGTTCTTTTTGGTAAAGCTGCCCCGGGTCATCAGCTCGATGTGGTCGCGGTCCTCCTCGCGGATGACGCCCTCGTTGTCGAACTGGTCGATGGAGCTTTTGATGCGGATGATGTAATTTTCAATGGGTGATCTGCTCACAGTTTTGTGTCCTTATCAGTATTTTTCAATGGCGACCTGATCGATGAGTCCACCCTTGTACTCCCCGAGGAAAAGGTCGGCGGTCTGGGCGAAGCTGTCGGGCACGTCGCTGACGTAGAAATGGGCCTCGCCCTTTTCGTGGTCTCCCTTCAGGCCGTGCTCGCTGAGCGTCCGTTCCAGATGATGGGCGGCGGTCTGGGCCGGGTCCACGAGGGTGACGTTTTTACCCATGTACCAGCCGATCATCTCCTTGAGCAGGGGATAGTGGGTGCAGCCGAGGATGAGGGTGTCCACCCCGGCCTCCCGCACCTCGGCCAGATACTGCGCGATGACCAGACGGGTCACCTGCTGCTTGTCGAGGGCACTGTGGTCCACATAACCGGCCTCCACGAGGGGGACGAAGAGGGGACAGGGACGGGCGGTGATCTCCACGCCGGGAACAAGCTTCCGCAGCAGGGTCTCATAACTGCGGGAACGGATGGTGGCCGCCGTGCCGATGACACCGATGCGGCGGTTGCGGGTGACGAAGGCGGCCTCCCGGGCGGCGGCGTCCACGACGCCCAGATAGGGGACGGGGAGCTTCGCGGCCTCGGCGGCGGGGTAGATGCTGGACACCGTGCCGCAGGCGGCCATGATGCACTTCACATCCTTCGACAGCAGGAAGGCGATGTCCTGCCGGGCATACTGCAAAATAGTCTCAGGGCTGCGGCTGCCGTAGGGGACGCGGCCGGTATCGCCGAAATAGACGATGTTCTCGTGGGGGAGGCGCTTGCGCAGCTCCCGCACGCCGGTCAGCCCGCCAAGGCCGCTGTCGAATACGCCGATGGGACGGTTATCCATGCTGCTTTTCCGTCCTTTCCAGAGCCAGAGCGATGAGGCGGTCGATGAGGGCGGGCACGGGGATGCCCTCGTGCTCCATCAGCTTAGGATACATACTGATGGGGGTAAAGCCGGGGAGGGTGTTGATCTCGTTGATGAGGACGCGGCCGGTGTTCTTCTCTACGAAGAAGTCGCAGCGGGCCAGACCCTCGCAGCCCAGTGCGGTGTAGGCCATGGCGGCGTAGGTCTTCACCTCGTCCAGCTTCTCTTCGGGCAGCTTTGCCGGGATGACCACCTGACTGACGCCGTTCTTGTACTTGTCGTCGTAGGTGTAGAATTCCGCGCCTGCCAGAATTTCGCCCGGGCGGGTGGAGACGGCGGGGTCAGAGCCGATGACGGCGCACTCCACCTCGTGGCCGTCCACGAAGGCCTCGAAGACCACCTTGCGGTCGTTTGCCAGAGCCAGACGGATGGCCTCCTTCAGCTCAGTGCGGTCGTGGGCCTTGGTGATGCCCACGCTGGAACCGGCGTTGGCGGGTTTGACGAAGATGGGCCAGCCCAGCTTGGCGATGACGCCGTCACAGACGCCCTCGGGGTCGCACTCGATCTCCCAGCGGGTGGCGGAGAGCCACTTGGTGTGGGGGATGCCGGAAGCGTCGAACATAGCGTTGGCCACTGCCTTGTCCATGCAGACGGCGCTGGCCAGAACGCCGCAGCCGACGTAGGGGATGCCGGCCAGCTCCAGCAGGCCCTGCACGGTGCCGTCCTCGCCCCACAGGCCGTGGAGGACGGGGATGACCACATCGGCGCGGACCTTCTCCACCTGCCCGGCGGGGGTGAAGAGGATGAGGCCGTGGTCGGCGCGGTCGGGGCTGACCACGCAGGGCATATTGCCCGGCAGCTCTTCCCAGCTGCCGTCGGCCATCTGGGCCGAGGTGGCTTCGGTGTAGAGCCAGCGGCCATCTTTCGTGATGCCGATGGTCAGCAGCTCGTAGCGCTGACGGTCGAGCTGGTCCACGAAGGTACCGGCGGACACGCGGCTGACCTCGTGCTCACTGGACATCCCGCCGAACAGGACGACGACGCACATTTTATGTTCAGAATCGGATAACATAATCGATCTCTCCTGATCTCAGGGCCGCTGCACCCGGCAGACAGACCCAAAATTTAGTCTATATCCATAGATACACTTATTATATAATATTTATGTCCGGGATGCAAGCACCGCCGCACAGACAGGCCGGGAGAAAGAAAAAGCAAAAAACCAGAAAAAACGCAGGATTTCCGCTTGACGAATGGAAAAAGACGTGATACAATGATAACACCTCTTTTGCGGGGTTATTAAGTGCGCCTGTTTAGAGGGCACACCCGCAAGCCGAGGGAGGTTCAAAACAACCGTTATAATGGAGGTGTCAACAAATGACCGTTAAAATCACTCTGGCCTGCACCGAGTGCAAGCAGCGCAACTACAACACCACGAAGAACAAGAAGAACAACCCCGATCGTCTCGAGATGAAGAAGTACTGCCGCTTCTGCAAGAAGCACACCGTTCATCGCGAAACCAAGTAAGAAAGGCGGACAACATCATGGCAGACAAAACCGAGAAAAAGCCGGGCTTTGTGGCCAGAATGAAGGCCGCCGTGAAGGGTTTTGCCGCAAATGCGGCAAAGTTCTTCCGCGACACGAAGAGCGAGCTGAAAAAGGTCGTGTGGCCGTCTAAGGCGGACATCAAGACCAACACCGTCGTGGTGCTCGTGACTGTGGCGATCGCAGCCGTCGTGATGATCGCACTGGATGCCGTCTTCGGCGGTATTCTGGGCCTTATCATCGGCGCTTGAATCATCTTGAAACGGAGGGTCAACCAGAATGGAAGAGCAGTCCAATGAGGCTCTTTGGTATGTCGTGCATACCTATTCCGGCTACGAAAACAAAGTGGCAACGGACTTACAGACTATGGTGGAGAACCGCCGCCTGCAGGATCTGATCTGCGACATCAAGGTCCCGACCGAGATGGTCCCCGAGATCAAGGACGGCAAGGAGCGTATGGTGGAGCACAAGCTGTTCCCCGGCTACGTTCTGGTCAAGATGGTCATGAACGACGACACTTGGTATGTCGTGCGCAACACGCGCGGCTGCACCGGTTTCGTCGGCCCTGCCTCGAAGCCTGTCCCCCTGACCGCTGAGGAAGTGGAGAAGATGGGCGTCGAGAAGGCGGCTCCGCTGACCGTCGATTTCAAAGTCGGCGATACCGTGCAGATCACCGCCGGCCCTCTGGAAGGCTTTATGGGCCTTGTGGAGGGGATCGATACCGAGAGCTTCAAAGTCAAGCTCAAGGTCAATATGTTCGGCCGCGAGACGCCCGCAGAGGTGGACATCGCGCAGGTCGAGCTGCCGTAACCAACCGGCACAGACCGTTCTACCAAGGTAAGACCGCAGTGCGGTTCTTATAGAGCGTGCACGTCGGGTGCGCGCTCGTGGGAGGCGCGGAGACACCGCGCCGCAACTCACCACAGATTTTTGGAGGTGCATTTACTATGGCACAGAAAGTTACTGGCTACATTAAGCTGCAGATCGAGGCCGGCAAGGCGACTCCGGCTCCCCCTGTTGGCCCTGCTCTGGGTCAGAAGGGCGTCAACATCATGGCCTTCACCAAGGAGTTCAACGAGCGTACTAAGAACCAGATGGGTTATGTCATCCCCGTCGTCATCACCGTCTACGCTGACCGCTCCTTCAGCTTCATCACCAAGACTCCTCCGGCAGCTGTTCTGATCAAGAAGGCCGCTGGCATCAACACCGCTTCCGGCAAGCCCAACAAGGAAAAGGTCGCTACTCTGACCGCCGCTCAGGTGGAAGAGATCGCCAAGACCAAGATGCCCGACCTGAACGCTGCTTCTCTGGAAGCTGCATGCAGCATGGTCCGCGGCACCTGCCGTTCCATGGGCATCACTGTCGAGGGCTGAGACATAAACAGTGGGAGGGCATAACACTGCCCGCATGACCACACAGGAGGATATACAATGAAACATGGCAAGCACTATGTCGACGCTGCAAAGCTGGTCGATTCTACTAAAATGTACGATGTGAACGAGGCTCTGGAGCTGGCTTGCAAGACCGCTTCTGCCAAGTTCGACGAGACCGTCGAGCTGCACGTCCGTCTGGGCGTCGATGGCCGCCACGCTGACCAGCAGGTCCGCGGCGCTGTCGTCCTGCCCAACGGCACCGGCAAGACCGTCCGCGTCTGCGCCATCGCAAAGGGCGCTGCTGCCGCTGCTGCTGAGGCAGCCGGCGCTGATATTGTCGGTGATGATGAGCTGATCGCAAAGATCGCCGGCGGCTTCATGGACTTCGACGTTGTCGTCACCACCCCCGACATGATGGGCCGCGTCGGCCGTCTCGGTAAGGTGCTGGGCCCCCGCGGCCTGATGCCCAACCCCAAGGCTGGCACTGTCGCTCCCGATCTGGGCAAGGCAGTCACCGAGGCCAAGGCTGGTAAGATCGAGTACCGTCTGGACAAGCAGAACATCATCCATGTCCCCGTGGGCAAGGCTTCCTTCGGTGCAGAGAAGCTGTACACCAATCTGGATACCGTCATGAGCGCCATTGCAAAGGCTAAGCCCGCCGCTGCAAAGGGCACTTACTTCAAGAGCGCTACCATCGCCACCACCATGGGCCCTGGCATTCGTCTCAACACCCTGAAGTACGGCGTCTGATTTTTGGATCAAGAGTACTTTTTTGAAAAAATTCAAAAAAGTACTTGACAACTCCGCACGTTTGCGGTAAAATAACTATGCTGTTTTTGAGACAGCAGGTGCTGGAGTCCAGCGTAAGGCTATGCCGCCTGCCGAGAAACGTGCGTAAAGTTGCTTTATGCCTCTTTCTCGGCCAAGTGCGGGAAAGAGGCTTTTTTCGTTGCTCACCAGCTTTCGATATAAGTTTTTGAAACGAGGTGAAACCGAATGCCCAGTGCAAAGATTCTTTCTGAGAAGCAGGCTTACGTCGCTGATCTGAAGGCAAAGTTTGAGAGTGCGGTTTCCGGCTGCGTCGTCGCTTACGGCGGCATCAACGTCGAGAACGACACCAAGCTCCGTAAGGAGCTGCGTGAGGCAGGCGTCGATTACATGGTCGTGAAGAACACCATGCTGCGTCTGGCTGTCAAGGGCACTTCTCTGGAGGCCCTGGCTGAGCAGTTCAAGGGCGATACCGCTATCGCTTTTGCTCACGAGGAGGACCCCATGTCCGCTGCCCGCATCCTGTGCAAGTATCAGGATGGCGATAAGTCCAAGAAGTTCGTCGTGAAGGCAGGCTTCATGGAGGGCAAGGTCATGGACGCTGCCGAGACCAACGCCATCGCAAAGCTGCCCAACCGCGAAGGCATGCTGTCCATGTTTGCAGGCGCCCTCACCAGCACTCTGTCTGGTCTGGCTGTTGCAATGCAGGCTTATGCCGACAAGCAGGAGGAGCCTGCTGCCTAATGGCTGCATGACCGCTGCTTAAAACACATCTGAAACAAACAACAAACCATTTATATTGGAGGGTTACTACTATGGCTTCTGAGAAGATTACTGCCATCATCGACTCCGTCAAGGAGCTGTCCGTTCTGGAGCTGAAAGAGCTGATCGACGCATACTGCGAGGAGTTCGGCGTTTCTGCTGTTGCTGCTGCTGCTCCCGCTGCTGCTGGCGCTGCTGCTGCCGCTGAGGAAGAGAAGACCGAGTTCGACGTCATCCTGGTCGAGGCTGGCGCTGGCAAGATGGGCGTCATCAAGCTGGTCAAGGAGATCACCGGTCTGGGCCTGAAGGAGGCCAAGGCTATCGTTGACGGCGCTCCCAAGGCTGTCAAGGAGAAGGCTTCCAAGGCTGAGGCTGACGACATCAAGAAGAAGCTGGAGGATGCCGGCGCTAAGGTTGAGGTTAAGTAATTTAATCTCCCCGAAGTTGGCTTCTTGAATTTCGATTCTTGAACAAAGAGACGCTCTCGCTGCAAGGCGGGAGCGTCTTTTTTCGTTTGTGCTTGACAAACCCTGCGCGGGTGTGTTATCTTTTAGATGTTAGCTGACCCTTCTGCTGACGGATCTTGTGGAGCACCACAGTGCGGAAGGGAAGAAAAGCTTTTTGCCGACCGTCTGGGCAGCCTTGCGTAATGGTGCGCAAAGCTGCCTTTTTTGTTATCAAGGAGGATGCTGAACATGAAGTCTGACATCGAGATCGCACAGGAAGCCAAAATGAAGCCCATCGCAGAGATCGCCGCCGGTCTGGGCCTTGCCGACGAGGACGTGATCCCCTATGGCCGCTACAAGGCCAAGATCAACCACCGCCTCATCCATAAGGTCTCGAAGCAGGGCAAGCTGATCCTCGTCACGGCCATCAGCCCCACCCCCGCAGGCGAGGGCAAGACGACCACCAGCGTGGGTCTGGCCGATGCCATGAATGCACTGGGCAAGAAGACCATGCTCTGCCTCCGCGAGCCTTCCCTCGGCCCCGTTTTTGGCGTCAAGGGCGGCGCAGCCGGCGGCGGCTATGCGCAGGTGGTGCCGATGGAGGACATCAACCTCCACTTCACCGGTGACCTCCACGCCATCGGCGCAGCCAACAACCTGCTGGCCGCGATGATCGACAACAGCATCCAGCAGGGCAACCCCCTGAACATCGACCCCCGCCGCATCACTTGGAAGCGCTGCATGGACATGAACGACCGTCAGCTCCGCTTCATCGTGGACGGTCTGGGCGGCAAGGTCAACGGCACCCCCCGGGAGGACGGCTTCGACATCACCGTCGCCAGCGAGGTCATGGCCATCTTCTGCCTCGCCACCAGCATCTCCGACCTGAAAGAGCGCCTCGCCAAGATCGTCTGCGCCTACACCTACGACGGCAAGCCCGTCACCGCCGGGGAGATCGGCGCGGCCGGTGCCATGACCGCCCTGCTGAAGGATGCGCTCGACCCCAACCTTGTCCAGACCCTCGAGAACAACCCCGCCATCATCCACGGCGGCCCCTTCGCCAACATCGCCCATGGCTGCAACAGTGTCATGGCCACCAAGCTCAGCCTCTCGCTGGCCGATTACGTCATCACCGAGGCTGGCTTCGGCGCAGACCTCGGCGCGGAAAAGTTCCTTGACATCAAGTGCCGCTATGCGGGCATTGCGCCCAGCGCCTGCGTGCTGGTGGCGACCCTCCGCGCCCTCAAGAGCCACGGCGGTGTGGCAAAGGCGGACTTGAACGCTCCCAACCTCGAGGCCGTCAAGAAGGGCGCAGCCAATCTCGTCCGCCACATCGACAACATGAAGAACGGCTTCGGTCTGCCCGTAGTGGTGGCAATCAACGCCTTCCCCACTGACACCGCCGAGGAGCAGGCCTACGTCGAGCAGGTCTGCGCCGAGCAGGGCGTGCCCTGCGTCCTGAGCGAAGTCTTTGCCAAGGGCGGCGAGGGCGGCAAGGCGCTGGCAGAGAAGGTGCTGGACATCATGGAGGACTGCTCCGTCCAGTACACCTACCCGCTGGAGATGCCCCTGAAGGATAAGATCAGTGCCATCGCCACGAAGATCTACCGCGCCGACGGCGTGAACTACAGCGCTGCTGCCGCCAAGACGCTGGCCGAGCTGACGGAGATGGGCTACGGCGATCTGCCCGTCTGCATCGCCAAGACCCAGTACAGCTTCAGCGATAATGCCAAGCTCACCGGCGCGCCCACCGGCTTTACGATGGAGGTGCGTGAGGTGCGTCTGGCTGCGGGTGCCGGTTTCGTGGTGGTCATCTGCGGAAACATCATGACCATGCCCGGTCTGCCCAAGAAGCCCGCTGCCGTGGGTATCGATGTGGACGCCGACGGCAAGATCACAGGCCTGTTCTAAACGAAATTTCATTCCATTCCTGCCCCTGCTGTCCCTCGGGATGGCGGGGGCTTTTTTGTGATATAGCCCAAAAAGTTAGTCGATAATTGTGCATTCTGCTCTGAAACTGTGTACAAAGGGTGTGAGATTTGAGAAAAAAGTCTTCATGTGGTTTACAAAAGTGTAACAAACTGTTATACTTTACAGCAGTGAATAATAGCTGAAGGGATGAGTCAAACATGGAATGTGCGCCGCACCGGATGTGGAAGAAACTGATGGCCCTTGTGCTGTCGCTCGTGATGATGGCTGTGATGCTGCCGGGAGCGCTGGCCGTAGACCTCAATGTGGACGCAGGCTTCTACTTCAAACAGAGCCGGGGCGGAACCTGTACGCTGGCTTCTGCCGCCATGATGCTTCGCCGCCGCGCTTTTCTGGACGGCCTGACCGACTGGACGGATGTGACTGAGAACAGCGTCCGGGGCAGTGCATGGTCCGGGGGACTGGCCCACAGTTTCAACTATAATGCCATGCAGGTGGGCTACGCCACCCTGCCCTCCGGCACGGAAGCCAAGAAGCAGACGCTCATCCAGCTGCTGGCCGAGCACCCCGAGGGCATCGTCCTCTATGACCGCAGCCGTCCCCACGCTGTTCTCCTGACGGATTACACCGACGGCGTCTTCTATTGCTCCGACCCGGCCGGGAGCGTTTCGCTGGGCCGCGTGCCCATCTCGGCGGCAAGCATCTCCATCGCGGGAGCGTCCTGCTACTGGTACATCACCTCGGATCAGAATAGTGTCACGGCCTCGCCGGACAGCCTTCGTCTGGAAGGGATGCACTACCCGGTCAACATCCGCACCGGAAAGGGCATGAGCGTGAGCGGCATCGCCGCCAGCGCCTCGAACGCCGTACTGACGGAGGTCGAGGTGGTCATCCTTGACGCCAACGACCAGACCGTCCAGAGCGCCGAAGCGGCCCCCAACGTGTCCAGCTGGTCGCTGAAGAACCTCGACAGTCAGATCCGCTTCGGTGAGCTGCCGGAGGGCAGCTACACCTATATGGTCGTCCTGACTGACTCCAATGGGCAGACCCTCTGCTTCATGAGCGACTTCACGGTGTCCGGCAGCGCCAACAGCACCGCTGTCTACTGGTCGGTGCAGGATCCCTCCGGCTCGAAGGTGAGCCAGATCGTTCAGGAGGTCGAAGCGGCAGCTGTCGAGGCAGTGGAGTCTGGCTCTGAGGCCGTAGGCGAGACGAAAAAGAACATCTGGAGCTGGCTTCTGGGCTGAGTTTCCGAAATAAGAACAGGGTGGTCAGCACTTGCCGGCCACCCTGTTTTTGTGTCACCGGCAGAGCTGGGTGCCGGGGAAATAGTGGGCGAGGATGTCTGCATAGCCCCGCCCCTGCTCGGCCAGCGCCTTTGCGCCCCACTGGCTCAGGCCGACGCCGTGGCCGTAGCCCCGCGTCGTGATGCAGAAGCCGCCGTCCTGATACCGGAGGGTGAAGCAGACGCTCCGCAGCCCCAGTGCCCGCCGGAGGGCTGCGCCGGAGACGGTTTGGCCGCAGACGGGCAGAGAGGCGACATAGCCGGAGGCCGTCAGCGTCGGTTCGCCGAACCATTGCCCGGGCGCGGCAGGGTCGGCGGCAATGCCCAGCCCTTCCGAAAGGAGCTGCCCCGTCTGCGCGGCAGAGAGGGTGAGCGTGACCTCGTAGTTGTCGGCGGACAGGTCGGTGCTGCTGTCCACCGGGACGAGATAGGGGAGGGCGCTGCCCCAGACGTTCTCGCTGGCCTCGGTGCGGCCGTTGGAGAGGGCAAAATAGCTCGTCCCTGCCGCCGCGCCGTCATAGCAGAGGACATCGCCGAGGACGGAATCCACGAGGGAGGAGAGCCGGGCATAATTGGCCTCGTAGTCGGTGCCCCAGTAGCTGTGGAGGACGGCGTCGGTCAGATAGCCCTGCCGCCGCGCGGGGTCGGCGGAGAGCCAGCTGCCGTTGGCCGCAGAGGCGTGGTCGCGGCAGTAGAGGGCGTAGCTATGGGCTGCAACGATCTGGGCTTTGAGGGCCTCGTCCGGCCACGAGAGCGGCATCTCAGCCGCCGCTGCCCCGATGAGATAGTCCCGCTTCGGCACCTGCTGCACTTCGCCGGTGGTACTGTCCTCGATGAGAAAGAGGTCTGCGTCGCCCTCGTAGGCGGCAGGAGCGGCCTCCGGGGCGGCCGGGACGGCGCTGGACGCGGGGGAAGGAGCGACGTCCGCTCTGCGGCCCAGCACCGCCCGGGCCAGCCGATAGCCCGCCAGCGGCAGAGCGCTGCCCAGCACGAGGAGCAGGGCACAGAGGAGCAGAAAGGCTTTTTTCACTGAGAACATCCCTCCCGGACAGACATTTTACTCTCAGTCTACCGGCTGACGTCAGCAAAAAAGCGCACAAGAAAGGAATGCCTTGCATTTCAGCCGAAAGCGCGTTATCATATTCTATAAGATTCTCCCCAGAGGGGATAAAATTCGAGGATGACAGATGAATTCTTTGATCTTGGTTTCGCTTATCCTGAGTGTGCTGCTGGGCATTTTCCGGGGCATCGACCTGACGTTCTGGACGGACGCAGAAACGGGCCTCTGCGTGGTCGGTCCGGTCTGGCTGCGGTATGCGGCGCTGGCTGCGGTGGTCGGCATCGCTGTGGCGGCGGGCCGCGGTGGTCAGCCGAAGCCTGACGCGCTGCGGGGGCGGTGCATCCCCTCCGGCGTCGCGGCACTGGCGGCAGCGGTCTGCTATGGAGAGACCGCTGTGCTGCGCATCCTCTGGATGCACAGCAGCGTGGTGATGCTCCTGCGCGCAGTGCTGGAGGCGCTGTGCGCGTTCTGGATGCTCGGGCTGGGGCTGAGCTGGCTGCGGAAGGATTGGAAGGCCCCCACCCGCAGCCTCACGCCCGCCGTGCTGGGCAGCGTCATCTTTTACTGGTGCGTGCTGGCCCGCTTCATGGAGAACAGCTCCAGCTGGCACCGCGTCGCCCCCACTGCGATGGTCTGGCAGCTGCTGGCGGGGCTAGTGTTCCTCTCGGCGCTGGCCCGGGCGCTCTATCTGCCCGGCACCTCCGATGGCCGCACCCTCTGCGCCGGGGCACTGGCGTCCTTCGCGCTCTGCCTGTGCTGGGAGATGCCCGGCGTGGTGCAGATTCTGGCAGAAAACGGCAGCGCCGCCCTCCTGACACCGGAGCTGCTGTTCCGGCTGGGGCTGTGCTGCGTGGGTGTGCTGGGGGGCTTGTGCGCCGTGCGGTGCTGCCGTGCTGGACAGGGTGCATAAACCCATCAGCAGCCGGTTGGTTGAATTGCTCAAAACAGCACACCTTTCCCGGATAAAATAGTACAAAAGCAAAAAAGTGTGAAAACGACTTGTTAATTTTTTGGCAGGCACTTGAAACTTTTGCCGTTTTGGTCTAAAATAAGAGTACCGTGAATTATCCGAATCAGGGTAAGAAACATTTAGGAGGTACTATTAACATGGCTGTTAGAGTTGCTATCAATGGTTTTGGTCGTATTGGCCGTCTGGCTTTCCGTCAGATGTTTGATGCTGAGGGTTACGAGGTCGTCGCTATCAACGACCTGACCAGCCCCAAGATGCTGGCTCACCTGCTGAAGTACGATACCGCTCAGGGTTCCTTCTGCGGCAAGATCGGCGAGAACAAGCACACCGTCGAGGCTACCGAGGATTCCATCATTGTCGATGGCAAGGAGATCAAGATCTACGCTGTCAAGGACGCTAAGGATGCTCCTTGGGGCGAGCTGAACGTCGATGTCGTTCTGGAGTGCACCGGCTTCTACACCAGCAAGGAGAAGAGCATGGCTCACATTCAGGCTGGCGCTAAGAAGGTCGTTATCTCTGCTCCCGCAGGCAACGACCTGAAGACCATCGTTTACTCCGTCAACGAGAAGACCCTGACCAAGGAAGATCAGGTCATCTCTGCTGCTTCCTGCACCACCAACTGCCTGGCTCCTATGGCCGACACCCTGAACAAGACCTACCCCATCGTCTCCGGCATCATGACCACTGTTCATGCTTACACCGGCGACCAGATGATCCTGGATGGTCCTCAGCGCAAGGGCGACCTGCGCCGTGCTCGTGCTGGCGCACAGAACATCGTTCCCAACAGCACCGGTGCTGCTAAGGCCATCGGTCTGGTCATCCCCGAGCTGAACGGCAAGCTGATCGGCTCTGCTCAGCGTGTGCCTGTCCCCACCGGCTCCACCACCATTCTGGTCGCTGTCGTCAAGGGCAAGGACGTCACCAAGGAGTCCATCAACGCTGCTATGAAGGCTGCTACTTCTGAGTCCTTCGGCTACAACGAGGATCAGATCGTTTCCTCTGATGTCATCGGTATGCGTTACGGCTCTCTGTTCGATTCCACCCAGACCATGGTCGCTAAGATCGACGACGACACCTATCAGGTTCAGGTCGTGTCTTGGTACGACAACGAGAACTCCTACACCTCTCAGATGGTTCGTACCATTAAGTACTTCGCTGAGAACTGCTGATCACAGCTCTACGCTCAAAAGTGCTTGAGGTGGCGTGCTGAAAAGCACGATCGTCAATAAGTGAGTCCGACACCCTTCCTTTTACGGGTTTCCGTGAGAGGAAGGGTGTTTTTGTTTATCCTTGCTTGCTGTTCGGCCTGCTACATGATACAATAAAACAGAAGCCGCTGAACATTTTATAGTTGTGTCGTAGGAGCGAAAGCCATGAGAGCATTCGAAAAACTGAACATTGCCGTTGCGGGCACAGGCTATGTCGGCCTGTCCATCGCCACCCTGCTGAGCCAGCACCACCATGTCACCGCTGTGGACATCGTGCCGGAGAAGGTGGATCAGATCAACCACAAAAAGTCTCCCATTCAGGATGACTACATTGAACGATACCTTGCGGAAAAGGATCTCGACCTGACCGCTACGCTGGACGGGGAAGCGGCCTACCGGGACGCGGACTTCGTGGTCATTGCCGCCCCGACCAACTACGACAGCCGGAAGAACTTCTTCGATACCTCTGCGGTGGAGGCGGTCATCCAGCTGGTGATGAAGGTGAACCCCGAGGCCATCATGGTCATCAAGTCCACCATCCCGGTGGGCTTCACGGCTTCGGTTCGGGAAAAATATCAGTGCAGGAACATCATCTTCAGCCCGGAGTTTCTGCGGGAGTCCAAAGCGCTGTATGACAATCTCTACCCCAGCCGCATCATCGTGGGTACGGATATGCAGGACGACCGCCTTGTGGAAGCGGCCCACACCTTCGCCCATCTGCTGCAGGAGGGGGCCATCAAGAATGATGTCGAAACCCTCTTCATGGGCTTTACGGAGGCAGAGGCCGTCAAACTGTTTGCAAACACATATCTGGCGCTCCGCGTCTCCTTCTTCAACGAGCTGGACACCTATGCCGAGATGAAGGGCCTTGACACCCAGAAGATCATCGAGGGCGTCTGCCTCGACCCCCGCATCGGCACACATTATAATAATCCCAGCTTCGGCTATGGCGGCTACTGCCTGCCCAAGGACACAAAGCAGCTTCTTGCCAACTACGCCGACGTGCCCGAGAACCTCATCGAGGCCATCGTGGAGTCCAACCGCACTCGCAAGGACTTTATCGCCGACCGGGTGCTTCAGATGGCGGGCTACTACAGCTATGGGGAGGAGAACGAGTACGACGCAAGGGAGGAGAAGCCCTGCGTCATCGGCGTCTACCGCCTGACCATGAAGGCGAACTCCGACAACTTCCGGCAGTCCTCCATTCAGGGCGTCATGAAGCGGATCAAGGCCAAGGGCGCGACCGTCATCATCTACGAGCCGACGCTGGAGAACGGCACGACCTTCTTCGGCAGCGAGGTGGTAAACGACCTTGAGGCGTTCAAAAAGCGGAGTCAGGCTATCATTGCCAACCGCTATGACAGCTGCCTCGATGATGTACAGGAGAAGGTCTACACCCGCGACCTGTTCCGGAGAGACTGAGCCTCGCAGCCCGGCCTTGCCGGGCGGGCGCGGGATGGAAAGGCTGCTCTTTGTCAAGCCACTGTCAAAATAGACACAATTCCAGAATATCCCGGGAAAAGTTTGTTAATAAATTATCCATCCGCCGTCCTTGCAATACACACACATTTTGTTTATAATAGTGTCATAGGGGTCAAGGCCCCGAGAGTGAGCGAAATTCGATTCCGAAGAATGAATTGAGAGGAGAATAATCACTATGGGTTTAGGTAAAAAGACGATCGACGATCAGAACTACTGCGGCAAGAAGGTCCTTGTCCGCTGCGATTTCAACGTCCCCATGAAGGACGGCGTCATCACCAACGAGAACCGCATCAATGCGGCTCTGCCCACCATCCAGAAGCTGGTCAATGACGGCGCAAAGGTCATCCTGTGCAGCCATCTGGGCAAGCCGAAGAACGGCCCCGAGGCAAAGTTCAGCCTCGCACCCGTTGCTGTGGCTCTGAGCGCAAAGCTGGGCAAGACCGTCGTGTTTGCTGACGACGACAATGTCGTGGGCGAGAATGCAAAGGCTGCTGTCGCTGCCATGAACAACGGCGACGTCGTCCTGCTGCAGAACACCCGTTTCCGCAAGGAAGAGACCAAGAACATCCCCGAGTTCTCTCAGGAGCTGGCTTCTCTGGCCGACGCTTATGTTGACGATGCATTCGGCAGCTGCCATCGTGCACACTGCTCCACCGCAGGTGTCACCGACTACATCAAGGACACCGCTGTCGGCTACCTGATGGAGAAGGAGATCAAGTACCTCGGCAACGCCGTGAACGATCCCGTCCGTCCCTTCACCGCTATTCTGGGCGGCGCAAAGGTCGCTGACAAGCTGAATGTCATCTCCAACCTGCTGGAGAAGGTCGATACTCTCATCATCGGCGGCGGCATGGCCTACACCTTCATCAAGGCACAGGGCTATGAGGTCGGCAAGAGCCTGTGCGACGACTCCAAGCTGGACTACTGCAAGGAGATGATGGCAAAGGCTCAGGAGAAGGGCGTCAAGCTGCTCCTGCCCGTCGATACTGCCTGTGTCGAGAACTTCCCTGACCCCATCGACGCTCCCGTCGAGACTACCGTTGTCCCTGTCACCGCCATCCCGGCTGACATGGAGGGCTGCGACATCGGCCCCGAGACCATGAAGCTGTTCGCCGATGCGGTCAAGGCTTCCAAGACCGTCGTCTGGAACGGCCCCATGGGCGTCTTCGAGAACCCGACTCTGGCAGCCGGCACTCTGGCTGTGGCCAAGGCAATGGCTGAGAGCGACGCTACCACCGTCATCGGCGGCGGCGACAGCGCAGCAGCTGTCCAGCAGATGGGTCTGGGCGATAAGATGACCCACATCTCCACCGGCGGCGGCGCTTCTCTGGAGTATCTGGAGGGCAAGGAGCTGCCCGGCATCGCAGTCATCCAGAACGCATAATTCCGGCATCATAAATGGGTGCGGCGGCTGTTTCGCCGCCGCACCTTTCTGTTTTTATCAATAAGAAGGTAAGGAGAACATATCATGGATAAGGCAAAGCGCAAGGCTATCATTGCTGGCAACTGGAAGATGAACAAGACCGCCTCTGAGGCTGCTGTTCTGGTGGACGAGCTGATCCCCGCCGTCAAGGACGCATCCTGCGAGGTCGTCATCTGCACTCCCTACACCGATCTGGTCACGGCTGTGGCAAAGACCAAGGGCACCAACATCCATGTTGGCGCTGAAAACGTCCACTTCGAGAAGTCCGGTGCCTTCACCGGCGAGATCAGCGCAGATATGCTAGTGGATCTGGGCGTCGAGTACGTCATCGTCGGCCACTCCGAGCGCCGCCAGTACTTCGCCGAGACCGACCAGACCGTCAACAAGCGCGCTCTGGCCGCTCTGAACGCCGGCCTGAAGGTCATCATCTGCGTGGGCGAGAGCCTGCAGCAGCGTGAGGAGGGCGTCACCGAAGAGCTGGTCCGGATGCAGACCAAGATCGCCCTGCGTGATGTCACCGCCGAGCAAATGGCAAATGTCGTCATCGCCTATGAGCCGATCTGGGCCATCGGCACCGGCAAGACCGCCACCGCCGAGCAGGCCGAGGAGGTCTGCGCTCAGATCCGCAAGGTCATCGGCGAGGTCTACGGCGAGGCTGTGGCCGAGGCTACCACGGTCCAGTACGGCGGCAGCATGAACGCCAAGAACTGCGAGGAGCTGCTGAGCAAGAAGGATGTGGACGGCGGCCTCATCGGCGGCGCATCCCTGAAGGCTCCCGACTTTGCTGTCATCGTTAACGCTGCCTCCAAGGGCTGAGCGTAAGCGCTGACGGAAAAAACGCTTTCCCTGCGCCCGGCTGCGCCGCATTTCCGGCATCGAGCCGGGCGCTGTTTGTTGAACATTCAAAGGAGACTCATTTTTATGTCCAAGAAACCTGTTCTGCTCTGTATCATGGATGGCTTTGGCTGGACCCCCAACGAGACCTACGGCAACGCCGTGGCCGCAGCCAACAAGCCCTTCATCGATTCCCTGATGGCAAAATACCCCATGACCACCATTGACGCCTCCGGCATGGCAGTCGGTCTGCCCGACGGTCAGATGGGCAACTCTGAGGTGGGCCATACCAACATGGGCGCTGGCCGCATCGTCTACCAGCAGCTGACCCTCATCACCAAGTCCATCCGCGACGGCGAGATGCTCAAGAACCCCGTCCTCGTCAAGAACATGAAGGCCGCCATCGACGCGGGCAAGGCCATCCACCTGATGGGTCTGGTGGGCACCGGCGGCGTCCACAGCCACGCAGACCACTGGTTCGGCGTGCTGGAGATGGCAAAGCACATGGGTGCTAAGGAGGTCTACCTCCACTGCATCACCGATGGCCGTGACACCGACCCCCACTCCGGCAAGGGCTTCCTCGCTGATCTGCAGGCCAAGCTGGACGAGCTGGGCATCGGCAAGATCGCCAGCGTCTCCGGCCGCTATTACGCAATGGACCGCGACAACAACTGGGACCGCGAGGAGAAGGCCTATGCGGCCTTCGTCTACGGCGAGGGCAACCACGCCGCCAACGCGCAGGAGGCCATTGAGGCATCCTACGCCGACGATAAGACCGACGAGTTCGTTCTGCCCTGCGTCACCTGTGAGGGTGGCCGCGTGCAGGACGGCGACACCGTCATCTTCATGAACTTCCGCCCCGATCGTGCCCGTCAGATGACCCGTATCTTCTGCGACGACGCCTTCACCGGCTTCGAGCGCCGCGGCGGCCGCAAGCAGGTCAATTACGTCTGCATGGCAGAGTATGACGCCACCATGCCCAACTGTGAGGTCGCATATCCTCCCGTCGAGCTGAAGAATGTTCTGGGCCAGTACCTGTCCGAGAACGGCAAGACCCAGCTGCGCATCGCCGAGACCGAGAAGTACGCTCACGTCACCTTCTTCTTCAACGGCGGCGTTGAGGCTCCCTACGAGGGCGAGGACCGCTGCGTCATCCCCAGCCCGAAGGTGGCCACCTATGACCTGAAGCCTGAGATGAGCGCCCCCGAGGTAGCCGACGAATGCGTCAAGCGCATCGAGAGCGGCAAGTATGACGTGGTCATCCTGAACTTCGCCAACTGCGATATGGTTGGCCACACCGGTGTCTTTGAAGCAGCAGTCAAGGCCGTCGAGGCTGTGGACGCTGCCGTCGAGAAGGTCGTCACCGCTGTGCTGAACGCTGGCGGCTGCGCCTTCCTGACCGCCGACCACGGCAACGCCGAAAAGATGAAGAACCCGGATGGCACCCCCTTCACCGCCCACACCACCAACGTCGTGCCCTTCGTGGCCATCGGCTGCGGCGACGTGAAGCTGCGCGAGGGCGGCTGTCTGGCCGACATCGCCCCCACCATGCTGCCCTACATCGGCCTGCCCGTCCCGGCCGAGATGACCGGCAAGAGCATCATCGCCGAGTAAGCACTACCTGAAACAAAGCAAGCGCCCCGCAGTTCTGTTGCGAACTGCGGGGCGCTTTTTGTGCTGTGTGTTCAGCGCTCGACCCAGACGGACATCCGCGCGCTGGTGGTGATGTCACCGAGGAGGACGGTATCCATCTTGATGCTGCAGGTGACGGCCAGCGCCTGATTGGAGTCGCTGCCGGTGAGCACCGAGGCGGGCAGGTTTTTGAGGGTCAGCACGGCAGTGCCGTTGGACAGCTCGCCGCTCAGGGTACCCTCATAGTTCACCTCGCCGATGCGGATGCCGGTGAGGGAACCGGTCATATTCATGGAAGAGATCTGCTTGACCGGAAGCTCGAGGGTGAAGGTGCCGTTGGGCTGGCGGGTGAGGGTGGCTTCGCGGGCGGTGTCCACGGCGCTGTCGGCCATCGACTCCTTATCTCCGGTCTCCCGCCAGAACCGGACGCCGACACTCATCTTGACGGCGGCGGCACTGGCGCTGACCGCCAGCGTCAGGAGGAGCAGCAGCGAGACGAGGACCGCCCCGGCGCGTCTGTTCAGATGCTTTAAAGAAATCATCATATCAAAGATCGACCTTTCCAGCCGCAGGTGCGGCTCTATTCGCGCGTTCTGTGCAGAGCGGGCATTTGCTTCCTGCTGCGCAGCCGGAACGAACGAGAAGGATTTGTCACCGCAAAAATAACATATTCAGAAGAAAAAGTCAATCTGCCTTGTTATTGTTTCACAAAACCGTTTCACATTGGACATATTTTATGTAGCAAAAACCGCAAATGCGGCCGAAGGCGCAAAAAAGCCGCCTCCCGGCGGGCGGGAGGCGGCAGAGGTCAGGGAAGATCAGACCTCAAAGTCGGGGTCGTCCTTCAGCACATGGATGCTGGTCATAAAGGCGCTCTGCTCAGGATCCTGGAACGGAGCCTCCTTGACGTACTTATTCAGTGCGATAGCAGTGCGGGCGGGGTCGGCGATGGTGCCTGCGCCGCCGATGCAGCCGCCGGGGCAACCCATGCCCTCCAGCAGGTAGCCGTTGTACTTGCCGGCCTTAGCCAGCATCAGCAGCTTCTTGCACTCGGCGAGGCCCTGTGCGGACGCGATCTTGACGTCCATATCGGGGTTCCACTCCTTGATCTTATCGGCGACAGCCTTGGCGACGCCGCCGGACTGTGCGAAGCCGCGGCCTGCGCCGGAAGCATGCACCAGATCGATCTCATCGGGATCGACCTCGAGATTGGCCACATCGATGTCCTTGGCCTCGATGATGCCGGCCAGCTCCTCGAAGGTCAGCACGAAGTCCACATCAGAGCGGACGGTGCGGCGGGAAGCCTCCAGCTTCTTGGCGGCGCAGGGTCCGATGAAGCACATACGGGCCTCGGGGTCGGCCTGCTTCATCATGCGGGCAGTGAAGACCATGGGGGTCATGGTCATGGAGATGTTCTTGGCCAGATCCGGGAAAGCGGTCTTGGCCATCATGCTCCATGCCGGGCAGCAGGAGGTAGCCATGAAGTTCAGCTTACCGGGCACCTCTTCGAGGAAGTCGTGGGCCTCGTCCACGGTGCACAGGTCAGCGCCGATGGCGACCTCGACGACGTCATAGAAGCCCAGAGCCTTCAGCGCAGCCTTGAGCTTGCCGGTAGAGGCCAGCGTCGGGAACTGGTTGACGAAGGCAGGGGCGACGAGGGCATAGATGCGGTCGCCGCGGTTGAAGCCCTGAATGAGCTGGTAGATCTGGCCCTTGTCGGCGATGGCACCGAAGGGGCAGTTGACCAGACACTGGCCGCAGGACACGCACTTGCTGTAGTCGATCTCAGCGCGGCCCAGCTCGTCGGAGTGGATGGCACCCATGCCGCAGGCAGCGGCGCAGGGGCGCTCGGTCTTGACGATGGCGTTGTAGGGGCAGACAGTCACGCAGCGGCCGCACTTGATGCACTTGTCCTGATCGATGGTGGAGCGGCCGCTCTCCCAAGTGATGGCCTTCTTGGGGCAGACTTCCATACAGGGGTGAGCGAGGCAGCCCTGACACAGGTCGGAGACCTTGACCAGCTTCTCGGGGCAGCGGTTGCAGGCGAACTTGATGACATTCACCAGCGGGGGGTCGTAATACTTATCGGCGATGGAAGCGTCCTCCAGACCGGAGACGACGCTGTTGTGCTCGTCCATGCGGCGGGTGGGCAGGCCCATGGCCAGACGCACGCGCTCCTCGACGATGGCGCGCTCAAGGAAGATGTCCTTGCGGAGCTTGCCTTCCTCACCGGGGATGATGGTGTAAGGGATCTTGCGCATCAGGTGGTTCGCCTGCTCGCCCTTGACGTTGGCATAGGCCATCCGTGCGACCTCGGTGAACACCTGGCGGCGGATCTGGATGACCGTCGTATTGATTCCTCTGAAACTCATTCCAATCTCTCCTTGCTTTGAAACAACAGAACAAAAGGCCGCTGGTACGCGGCTTTATCCGGGGCGGGTCGGTACTGGGCTGCTGCAAACAGCCCGATGCCCCGAATGATCCACTTTTATTGTAGCATAAACCTTTCGGGATGAAAAGGGGAAAGTCCAAAATTCGTTATGAAATTCACAACTGGTATATCTTGCACAAATGCGAATATTTGGATTTGTACAAAATAGCAAAGAAGCGGCTAAGACTCAGGCCAGCTCTGCCCGGACGCGCTCGCCATCGTAACGGCCCAGCCGGACATGGACGATCTCGCCGCTCTTGCGGCCCGGGGCCGACACCACGACGGGGATGTACAGCCGGGTGTAGCCGGTGAAGAGGGTGCCGGACAGGGGCGTTTCCAGCAGCACGTCGTCCTCGCTGCCCTCGTAGGCGGCCAGAACCTCGCGGCGGATGTCCTCGGCGATGGCGTTCATCTCCCGGCTGCGGGCCTGCTTCTCCCGCTCGTGCACCTGATCGGGGAAGTCGTAGGCGGGGGTGCCGCTGCGGCGGGAGTAGGGGAAGACATGGACCTTCAAAAAGCCGATCTGCTTCAGGAAATCGCAGCTCTCCCGGAAGTCTGCCTCCGTCTCGCCGGGGAAGCCGCAGATGCAGTCGGTGGTGAAGCTGACCGGGCGCCCGCCGTAGGCGGCACGGAGCTGGCTGACCACCTCGGCATACTGCTCGGCGGTGTAGACGCGGCGCATCCGGCGCAGCGTGGCGCTGCAGCCGCTCTGCAGGCTCAGATGGTACTGGGGGCAGAGCTTGTCCACCGCAGCCAGCCGGGTGATGGACTCGGGCGTCAGCATATCGGGGTCGAGGCTGCCCAGACGGATCCGCTCGATGCCCTCCACCTCGGCGCACTTCTCCACCAGCTCCACGAGGTCGGTGCCGGTGTCGAGGCCGTAGCTGGGCAGGGAAATGGCGCTGAGCACCACCTCCCGGTAGCCGGAGGCGGCCAGCTGGCGCAGCTCGGCGAGGATGCTCTCCTCCGAGCGGCTGCGCACCGGGCCGCGGGCACGGGGGATGACGCAGTAGGCGCACTGGCGGTTGCAGCCGTCCTCAACCTTGATGAAGGCGCGGGTGTGGGTCTCGAACCGCTCCACCGGCAGCTCCTCGAACTGCTCGCCCTTGGCGTGGGGGGCGATGGCGACGATGCGCTCGTGGCCGTCCAGCAGCTTGAGCACATTGTCGAGGATGGCCTTCCGGTCGCCGTTGCCGCAGACGAGGTCAGCCTCCATGAACTGTGCCGCCTCCTCCGGGAAGGCCTGCGGATAGCAGCCGGTGAGGACCGTCACAGCGCCGGGGTTCTCGCGCTTGGCCCGGCGGAGCCACTTGCGGCTCTTCTGGTCGCCGAAGTTGGTGACGGTGCAGCTGTTGACGACGAAGACGTCGGCCTCTTCGCCCTCCGGCACGATGGTAAAACCGGCGGAGCGGAACATCTGCTCCAGTGCGCCGGTCTCGTTCAGATTGACCTTGCAGCCAAGGGTATAAAAACAAACTCGCATGGGGTGTCCTTTCTGAAAACCTCTCCGTATAACAAACCATCCTATTATAGCAGATTTTTCCCGGAGAGAAAAGGGCATTCCGCCCTCTTTTTTTGCATAGAATGCAATCAGACAGACATTGCGGGGAGGGACAAGGGATGGAACGAAAGAATTTTGCGGCGCTCTGTGCCGCCGTGCTCTGCTTCTGGCTGTTTGCACTGGCCCTTGGCACAGCGGAGGGGGTGGGCCTGCGGGCCGTCATGCACCCGGAGGAGAGGGCCGTCAGCGCCGATGCAGGGGAGGCGGCAGAGGGGACGTCTCTCCCGGCGGCGGCTGCCGCGCCCCAGCTCTCGCTCAACTGCCGCGCCGCCATCCTCATCGAGCAGGGCAGCGGCCGAGTGCTCTACGAGAAGAACGCCGACGAGCGGGTGCCCATCGCCTCCATCACCAAGGTCATGACCCTGCTCCTCACCTTCGAGGCCGTCCACGACGGGCGGCTGACGATGGAGACGCCGGTGCCGGTCAGTGAGCACGCCTATCATATGGGCGGCAGTCAGATCTGGCTCGAGCCGGGGGAGCGTTTTACGCTGGACGAGATGATAAAGGCCATCTGCGTCTCCTCCGCCAACGACGCGGCCGTGGCGGTGGCCGAGTTGGTGGGCGGCAGCGAGCCGGCCTTCGTGGAGCAGATGAACGCCCGCGCCGCTGCGCTGGGGATGGAGCAGACCACCTTCCGCAATGCCTGCGGACTGGACGCCGAGGGCCATCTTTCCACCGCCCGGGACGTGGCCGTCATGAGCCGCACCATCCTGAACACCTGCCCCGAGGTGCTGCATTATACCGGTATCTGGACGGATACCCTCCGGGGCGGGCAGACCCAGCTCGTCAACACCAACAAGCTCCTCCGCCGGTACGAGGGCATCACCGGCCTCAAGACCGGCACCACCGGCGGGGCGGGCATCTGCATTTCAGCCAGTGCCACCCGGAACGGACTTTCCCTCATCGCGGTCGTCTTGGGGGCACCGTCCAGTGCTGACCGCTTCGACGCCGCCACGACACTGCTGGACTACGGTTTCGGGGCCTATGAGGCCGCGCCGCTGCCCAAGCTCGAGACCCAGCCGCTCCAAATCGCGGTCAAGGGAAGCGCGGCGGGCAGCGTCCCGCTGGATTACACGGCCCTGCCCGGGACGGTGCTGGTGGAGAAGGGGACGGCCTCCGACCTCCACACCGAGCTGACCCTGCCGCAGGAGCTGGAAGCCCCGGTGGAGCAGGGGCAGACGGTGGGCAAAGCCGCCGTTTATCAGGGCGAAAGTCTTTTGGAGGAGTATGAGGTGCGTGCTGCCGCCGATGCACCCAGAATGACCGTCCGGGATGCCGTCGGACTGCTGTGGCAGAGCCTCGTCGGCGCATCCTGACCGAAAACGGCGCACTACCGGCCAAAAACGGTTAGCGCAGGCAAAGAATGGCTTGGACGTTTGTATAAAAGATGTAAGAGATGACAAAACAACACTATTAAAATTGTATGAAAAGCGAGGATTTTGGCCTTGACTTTGCCCGGCGGGAACGGTACACTTATACCAAGACAAACCCTCGCCGGGCAGAGTGCCCGTAAAATGTTTTGGAGGTTTTGATAGAATGAGTCTCGCTCTGAATACGAAGCACCTCTCCAGCTTTATCAAGGAAGAGGAATACAAGGCCATCTACCCGCAGGTGGAGGCCGCACACAAGACGCTGGAAGCCAAAGACGGCCCCGGCAGCGACTTTTTGGGCTGGATGTATCTGCCCCGCGATTACGATAAGGAAGAGTTCGCCCGCATCAAGGCCGCAGCAGCCAAGATCCGCGAGGACTCCGACGTTCTGGTGGTGGCTGGCATCGGCGGCAGCTATCTGGGCGCACGCGCCGTCATCGAGGCTGTCAAGGGTATGTACCACAACGAGCTGGACAACGGCCTGAAGATCTACTTCTGCGGCAACAGCATCAGCCCCACCTATCTGAATGACATCATCACGCTGTGCAAGGGCAAGCGCTTCTCCATCAACGTCATCTCCAAGTCCGGCACCACCACCGAGACCTCTCTGGCCTTCCGCGTGCTGCGCAAGCTGCTGGAAGACGAGATGGGCGTGGAAGAGGCCAACAAGCGCATCTATGCCACCACCGACCGCGCCAAGGGCACCCTCAAGCAGCTGGCTGACGCACAGGGCTGGCCCACCTTCGTCGTCCCCGACGATGTCGGCGGCCGCTACTCCGTCCTTTCCGCTGTGGGCCTGCTGCCCATCGCCGCCGCTGGCATCAGCATCGACGAGGTGATGCAGGGCGCAGCCGACGCCATGGAGCGCTTCTCCGTCCTCAGCCCCGACAACGACGCTTACAAGTATGCTGCCATCCGCAACATCCTGTACCGCAAGGGCAAGAGCATCGAGATCCTCGAGTGCTATGAGCCGAACTTCACCCTCATGAACGAGTGGTACAAGCAGCTGTTCGGTGAGAGCGAGGGCAAGGACAACAAGGGCCTGTTCCCCGCAAGCTGCATCTTCTCCACCGACCTGCACTCCATGGGCCAGTTCATTCAGGAAGGCTCCCGCACCATGTTCGAGACCATCGTGGACGTCAGAAAGCCCGCACAGGATCTCTTCATTGAGAAGCTCGAGGGCAACTTCGACGGCCTGAACTTCCTCGCCGACCAGAACATGAGCGTGGTCAACCGCAAGGCCATGGAGGGCACCATCCTCGCCCACACCGACGGCGGTGTGCCCGAGGTGGTCATCGAGGTGGACGACCTGTCTGCTTATAATGTGGGCTACCTCATCTACTTCTTCTGGCGTGCCTGCGCCTGCAGCGGCTATCTGCTGAGCGTCAACCCCTTCAATCAGCCGGGCGTCGAGAGCTATAAGAAGAATATGTTCGCACTGCTGGGCAAGCCGGGCTACGAGAACCTGACCGCTGAGCTGGAAGCAAAGCTGAAGTAACATCTGGCGGAACAAAAAATGATCTCCCGCCGCGAGGCGTGGAAAATACAGGAGGACAGAACTATGATTAAACTGATTGTTGGCACCAAAGGCTCCGGTAAGACCAAGGCTATGATCGACATGATCAATGATTCGGTCAAGACCTCCAAGGGCAACGTCGTTGTCGTCGAGAAGGGCATGAAGCTGACCTATGAGATCCACAATGCAGCCCGTCTCATCGATCTGGACGAGTACAAGATCGCTGGCGGCGAGATGCTGTACGGCTTCGTGGCCGGCCTGCTGGCAAGCAATTATGACATCACCGACCTGTACATCGACGGCATCCTGAAGGTGCTGGATCACGACATCAACCGTTTGGGCGTCGTTCTGGACGAGGTGGCTGCTGCCGCCGGCGACTCCGTCAAGGTCACGGTCACGGTCAGCGCCGACGAGTCTGCTCTGCCCCACGATGTGAAGAAGTACCTGTAAAACGCTGAAATTTCTGATTTGAACCATCCCAGACAGGCAGGAAACCGGAGAATTTGAAATTTTTTCGGTTTTCTGCCTGTTTTGGTGTTGACAAAGGGCTATGTTGGCGCTATACTAACAAAGCAGCCTTTTATGAGGTGTACTATGCAATTTGACCTGAGAAAGTTTATCGTATCCGGCACGAAACCTTATGTTGCAGAGTTTCAGTGTGATTTGTCTGCCAAGGATTTTGCCGGTGCAAGGATCGAGCAGCCGGTGTCGGCCCGCTTTGAGGCGGTGCCGGATGGCGACGAGATCCGGATGACGCTGCGGGCAAACGCATTGGTGCACGGAGAGTGCGCCCGCTGCCTCGACCCGGTCGAACGGGAAGAGACAGTGCAAGCAGAGTGGACGGTCAGGGAGCGCGATCTGGATGATCCGGATTTCGACCTGCCCCTCGACGAAAAAGGACATCTGGATGTAGACGAATGGCTCTGTCAGGAGTTTATGTTCCAGATCCCCACGGTGCTGCTTTGCAGCGCTGACTGCCCGGGCTTGTGTCCCCGGTGCGGGAAGAAGATGGCCGAATGTACCTGCCCTCCGGCAGAAGCTGAGGCCGAACCCGCAGACGCAAGGCTAGCGATACTCAAATCACTGCTGAACTGACAAACCCATCAAGGAGGTGCAAAAATATGGCAGTACCTAAGAGACATCTTTCCAAGGCCCGCCGCGACAAGCGTCGCAGCAATGTTTGGAAGCTGGAGGCCCCCGCACTGGTGAAGTGCAGCAACTGCGGCTCTCTGAAGCTCCCCCACCAGGCATGTGGCAACTGCGGTTACTACAAGGGCGAGGAAGTCATCAAGAAGGGCTAATTTGCGCAGAATTGGTGGCACATTGGTGTTATGTACAGAAGGGGAGGGCGCAATGCCTTCCCCTTCTTGCTTTGTCTGGGAATGAAACTGTGAGGTGAAAGCATGGCCATCCGGATCGAGCGTGTGGAAGAGGGCAGCGAGGCCGCTGTCCTCGGCCTCGCTGGCGGCGACGAGCTGCTGAGCGTGGACGGCAACGAGCTGAACGACACGCTGGACTACGATTTTTATACCGACAGCAAGAGCTTCCACCTCAAGGCGAGGGTGGCAGACGGCATCCGGGAATGGGATGTCCGGCGGGAGGAGCGCGGCCCCTTCGGCTGTGACTTCTCCACCTATCTGGGCGACCAGAAGCACTCCTGCTCCAACCACTGCATGTTCTGCTTCATCGACCAGCTCCCGCCGGGGATGCGGGAGAGCCTCTACTTCAAGGACGACGACGAGCGGCTGTCCTTCCTGTTCGGCAACTATATCACCATGACCAATATGCAGGACCACGAGATCGACCGCATCATCAAGATGCACATCTCGCCCATCAACATCTCCGTCCATACGACGAACCCCCAGCTCCGGGTCCGGATGCTGGCCAACAAGCGGGCGGGCGAGGTGCTCCGGTATCTGCCCCGTCTGGTGGAGGGCGGCATCGCCGTCAACTGCCAGCTGGTGCTCTGCCGGGGCATCAACGACGGCGACGAGCTGCGCCGCACCCTCACCGACCTGCTGGAGCTGACCCCGATGGTGCAGAGCGTGGCAGCGGTGCCCTGCGGCGTGACGGATTACCGGCAGAACCTGTTCAAGCAGACGCCCTACGACGCCGAGACCAGCGCTGCCGTCATCGACATCATGGAGGAGTTTGGGGATGAGTGCAAGCGCCGCCACGGCAAGCGCATCATCTACCCCAGCGACGAGTGGTACCTCAAGGCGGGCCGGCCCATCCCGGCCCCGGAGTTCTATGAGGACTACGACCAGCTGGAAAACGGCGTGGGAATGATGAGCCTCTTCCGGCAGGAATTTCTGGCCGAGCTGGAAAAGCCCCACCGTGTCTATGGCTCCAAGAAGCTGGACGTCGTCACCGGCACGATGGCGTCCCCCCTCATCACCGAGATGATGGACGAGCTGCACCGTCAGTACCCCATGATCGAGGTGACAGTGCATACCATCAAAAACAACTTCTTCGGCGGCAACGTCGGCGTGGCGGGCCTCGTCACGGCGACGGACATCATCGCCCAGTGCGAGGGCAGGCTGACCAGCGGCACGCTGGGGGTGCCTGCCGTGATGCTGCGGGAGGAGAAGGACACCTTCCTCGACGATGTCACCATCGAGCAGCTGGGCCAGCGGCTCGGCGTGAAGGTGGAAGTCCTGCCCGTCAGCGGCGGCGACGAGGCCAAGGCCCTGCTGCGCAGCGGCCTCCACATCGCCCGCCGGAGAAGACCGTAATCGTTACCCCTTTTGTGAAAGGAGGAACCCCCTATGAGCAAACCGATCGTAGCTGTGGTGGGCCGTCCCAACGTGGGCAAGTCCACCCTGTTCAATAAGCTCTGCGGCCAGCGTCTGGCCATCGTGGAGGATACCCCCGGCATCACCCGCGACCGCATCTTCGCCAACTGCGAGTGGAGCGGCCACGAGTTCCTGCTGGTGGACACCGGCGGCATCGAGCCGAAGGCCACCGAGGGCATTCTGGCCCATATGCGCGAGCAGGCCCAGATCGCCATCGACACCGCCGACTGCATCATCATGGTGGTGGATGTCCGCAATGGCCTGACCGCTTCCGACGAGGACGTGGCCCATATGCTGCGCCGCAGCCATAAGCCCATCATCCTTGCCGTCAACAAGTGTGATAATGTGGGCCAGACCCCCATGGAGCTCTATGAGTTCTACAACCTCGGCTTCGACGAGGTCATGCCCATCTCGTCCGTCCACGGCCACGGCACCGGCGACCTGCTGGACGCCGTCTGTGCCCACCTCGATTTCAGTGAGACCGTCGTGGAGGAGGACCGCATCCCCGTCGCCATCATCGGCCGCCCCAATGTGGGTAAGTCCAGCCTGACCAACCGCATCCTCGGAGAGAACCGGATGATCGTGGCCAACGAGGCCGGCACCACCCGCGATGCCATCGACACCCCGGTGGACAACGCCTACGGCAAGTTCATCTTCACCGATACCGCCGGTCTGCGCAAGCGCAGCAACATCACCGACGGCCTCGAGCGCTACATGGTCGTCCGGGCACTGGCCGCTGTGGAGCGCAGCCGCGTGGCCCTCATCCTCGTGGATGCCACCGTCGGCTTCACCGAGCAGGACAGCAAGGTGGCCGGTTATGCCCACGATCAGGGCAAGGCCTGCATCATCGTCGTCAACAAGTGGGACGCCGTGGAGGGCAAGGAGACCAACACGATGGAGCTGCAGCGCCGCGGCTATGCCGAGTGCTTCAGCTTTATGGGCTATGCTCCCATCATCTTCATCTCGGCCCAGACCGGCTACAACGTCAACAAGCTGATGCAGCTCATCCGGGATGTGGACAGCCAGAACGGTGCACGCGTGCCCACCGGCGTCCTCAACGAGATGCTGGCCCGTGCGACCGCCCGGATGCAGCCGCCCAGCGACAAGGGCCGCCGCCTGAAGATCTTCTACCTGACGCAGGCCTCCACCCGTCCGCCGACGTTCGTGGCCTTCGTCAACGCAAAGCACCTGTTCCATTTCAGCTATCAGCGGTATATCATCAACCAGATCCGCGAGAACTTCGGTCTGGAGCACACCCCCATCCGCCTTGTCGTGCGGGAGCGCGGCTCCGGCGAGGTGGGAGCAAAGGACGTATAAGGGAAGGAGCCTTGCTGCATGACTGCATTTCTCATCGTGCTGGCTGTCGCTGCCGAAGCCTACCTGCTGGGCAGCGTGGACACCGGCATCCTCGTCAGCAAATACCTTTATCATGACGACGTCCGCACCCACGGCTCGGGCGCTGCCGGAATGACCAATATGCTGCGCACCTTCGGCAAAAAGGCCGCTGCCCTCACGGCGGTGGGCGATGTGCTCAAGGGCGTCGTGGCTGTCTGCCTCGGCCGGTGGCTGTTCAGCCATCTGCCCGCCGATGCGGCCATCTCGCCCTATCTGGGCGTCTACCTCGCCGCCATCCTCGCCGTGGTGGGCCACTCCAAGCCCATCTACTTCGGCTTCAAGGGCGGCAAGGGCGTGCTGGTGGCCGCTGGTGCCATCCTCGCCGTTCAGCCGGTGCTGCTGCCGGTGCTGGCGGTCATCTTCCTCGCCTGCCTGCTGCCCACTGGTATGGTGTCGCTGGGCAGCATCACGATGGCTGCAGCCTATCCGGTGCTGACGCTGGTGTACAGCCTCCTGCGCGGCCTGCCGACGCAGGACGTCGTGGTCTGCACCGTGGGAGCCGCCATCGTGGGCGGTATGGTCATCTGGATGCACCGCACCAATATCCAGCGCATCCGGGACGGCAAGGAGTACCGTTTCGGTCAGAAGCACAAGAGCAAGTAACCGCAAAAAGCAACGCCCCGCAGGGCGCTCGTTCCATCGAGCTGCCTGCGGGGCGTTTTGCTGTTTGGCAGAGTTATTCCGCGTCGGCTTCCTGAAGGGTCTCGGTGTTGTCCTCGTACTCGGGGTCTTCGATGGCGATGGTCTTTTCCCGTTCAGCAGACTTGCTGCTGAGGTGCTTGCGCAGCCGGGCGGCAAATTCGTCTTCCGGGATGCCGCTCTGGGAGGGGGTGAGGTCGGGTGCGGGGTGACCGTCGGGCAGGTGAGCGCCGAAGGCCGGGACGAAGAAGAATTTCCGCACGACGAAGATGAGGGCGATGGCCCCCACGCTCAGCAGATTTTCCAGTGCAGATTCGTGGCCCACCACCATGTGGCGTGCGATGGCGTAGAGCAGCACTTCGAGGCTGGAGCCGGGGCTGTGCTTGGCCAGCATCTTGATGAACTCGATGCCGATGACGATGTCCAGCGCGCGCTGTAAGAAGATGCTCACCTCGACGTCGTTGCCGTCGAACAGCAGGCCAGGCATCCATTGCAGCAGGGGGATCATCGACAGCAGCAGGCCGATGAGGACGAGGCCGGACAGCAGGATCTCGAGCAGTGTGGCGGCGCTGATGATCCGGTTGCGCAGCTCGGCGCGGTTGTGGCTTTCGACACGGGAATTGGACATGGCGGGGACCTCTCTTTCGAATCTGACCGGAAATATTTTATAGCAAACCAACTTTTTAATGCAACAGCAACAATGTTGGTTTGCATATCGCAGATATGCTGCTTCAGTTGTGCTAATTTCTAATCTTGCGATACAATAGTTTGATTCTATTGTAACAAAAGTGAAAAGTGAAGTCAATTCTCCGGAAAAGAAAGTAAGCCGCCATGAAAAACTGGAATCGATAGCAGCACAAAAAGGCCGTCCGAGCCCCGGAGAGGGTGCAGACGGCCTTTTTGCAGACCGGGAAAAACTTATGCCTCAGCGATGGCCTCGATCTCGCAGAGCACGCCCTTGGGCAGGTCCTTCACCGCCACGCAGCTGCGGGCAGGCTTGGAGGTAAAGTACTTGGCGTATACCTCGTTGAAGGCGGCAAAGTCGGCAATGTCGGCGAGGAAGCAGGTGGTCTTGACCACCTTGTCGAAGCCCACGCCCGCAGCCTCAAGGATGGCGCCTACATTGCGGCAGCTCTGGTCTGCCTGTGCAGCGATGCCCTCAGCGACCGCGCCGGTGGCGGGGTCTACCGGGATCTGGCCGGAGGTGAAGACGAGGCCGCCCACGGTGTAGCCCTGAGAGTAGGGGCCGATGGCGCCGGGGGCTTTTTCGGTGCTGATAATGTTCATATCGATTACCTCACTTGTCCTGAATAGGGATGTCTCCCGCAAAAGGGGAGCGGATGCCAAGAGTCTACCACCAACGGCCTCTGCCGTCAACTGTTGCCGGGGAGAAGATTTTTCAGGAGATTTTAGAGATATTTGCAAAATTGCCTTGACAAGAAATAAACTTTTATGATAATAATAGGATATGAAACTAACATTTTAACGAAAAAGAACGCAGGCGCAGCGCAGGCAGGGCAGTCCGCTTTGCGCAGGCGCATTTCTTTTTTGCAGAAAAAACGATTTCTGAACCACCGGGAGGGGCAGAAAAGGATATGTCGATATTAGTGCATGATTCAAACAAAGCGGCCTGCCGTGCGGCGGCAGCCGCCTTGCAGCAGGGCTGCCGGGCCGCGCTGGTGCGTCCGGCGGGCACCGGCAAGGGCCGCATCGTGTGGGAGATGCTGGCAGAACAGCCTGACACCCGCGTCCTCTGGGTGGCCTCCTGCGCCGCGCGGCTCGAACTGCGCCGCGGACTGGCGAAGAAGCTGGGCAAAACGCTGGACGGCAGCGTCCGGCTGATGGACTGTGAGCAGCTGGCTGCACAGAGCGCGCTGGGCTGGGTGGCGCTGGCAGAGTTCCGGCCCGGTCTGTTGGTGCTGGACGGCTGGCGGGAGATGAGCGCACGGGACTGGACGGACTGCGTCCAGCTCCTGTTCCGCCTCTGTCCGGAGGCCAAGGTGCTGGCGCTGGCCGAGCCGGACGCCCCGGGCGAGAGCTGCCGCGCTGCCGAAGAGCTGCTGGGCGATGCTGTGGTGGAGCCGCTGACGCTGGGCGGGGCATTGGCCGATGGGCTGCTGCCCATGCCGACCTCCTACACGGCGCTGCTCTGGCCGCAGGAGGCCGCAATGGCCCGCCTCCGCGCCGAGGTGAAGAACCTCCGCGTGCCCGGCACGCCCGACCCCAACGCCGAAAAATATCAGGCACTGAGCCTTGCTGTGGAGCAGCTGCCCTCCGTGGAAGTGCTGCTGGCGCGGTGGCTCCCCGATGCCGCCGGGCGGTATCTCGTCCTCTGCGAGGATGCCCAGACGGCGGCGCAGATGGCCCAGCAGGCCGAAGCGCTGTTTGGTGCGGGGGTGCATATCTGCTGCGCCGATGCGCTTTCCAGCGATGCAGAGCCCTTCCTGACCGACGAGGCCGACGCGCTGCGGCTGCTGGTCTGCGTCAACAGTCCTGCTGTCGAGACGCCGCTGACCGGCATTTCAGGCGTTGTCCTCGTCCGCCGCACCGCTGAGACACCCGCCTATCGGCAGATGCTGGCCCGCGCCCTCGCGGCCTGCGGCAGTGTGCCGGTGGCAGAGTTGAGCGCTACCTTCGAAGGACTGACCTGCGTGCCGCAGCTCCGGAAGGAGTGCGGCGAGAAGCCATTCCCGCTGTCTGAGCCGCTGTCCGCCTGCCGCCGGGTCTACCGGCAGCTTCGCCGGGCACTGGACGCCGAATGGGAGCGCTATTTTGCCGCCGCGAAACAGATGGCCGCAAAGAAGCTGCCGCTGGATGTGCCCCGCGCCTACACCTTTGAGGGAGTGGCCATGGGCCGCTGGCTGGAAAACCAGCGCCTCGTGCGGGCCGGAAAGAAGAATGGCCGCCTCACTGCCGAGCAGGTCGCCCGGCTGGACAAGATCGGCATGAACTGGAAAAAGCGCCTTGAGCTGGCGTGGGAGAACGGCTGGGCCTCGGCCCGGCGGTACCGCGACAGCCACGCCGACCTTCTGGTGCCGGTCCACTATAAAGATAAGAACGGCTTTGCGCTGGGCGAGTGGATCGTCTACAACCGCCAGCGCTATCAGGGCGGCAGCCTTTCGGATGACCGCATCGAGCGGCTGGAATCGCTGGGCATGGTGTGGGACACCGGCAGCATCCTCTGGGAAAAGAACTATGCCGCTGCCGTCCAGTACCATCTCGAGCACGATGACCTCGAGATCCCCGTCAAGTACGTCACGCCGGACGGCATGGCGCTGGGCGTCTGGCTGGGCAGCCAGCGGGCCGCCTATAAGGAAGGAACCCTGACCGCCGTCCAGATCGAAAAGCTGGAAGCCCTCGGCGTGGACTGGGCGAACCGGAACGACCGCAAGTGGCAGACTGCCTACGAGGCCGCCGTGAAATATTACAACGCCCATGGCAACATCGACGTGCCCACCGAGTACATTGATGAGGACGGCATCCTGCTGGGCAAGTGGGTGTCCCGCCAGCGGTATGCATGGCAGAACCCCGAGCGCAGCAGTGCCCGGGTCACGCCGGAGCGGAAAGCCCTGCTGGATGAGCTGGGCATGATCTGGGAAAAGACCGACTCGTGGCAGCACCGCTACGAGCTGGCGGCGGCATACAAAAAAGAGCACGGCAGTCTGGCCGTCCCGGCGCAGTACCGGACGGAGGACGGCATCTGGCTGGGCAGCTGGCTCTCCCGCCAGAAGCTGATGCTGCGGGAGGGCAAAAAGCTCTCCGCGGAGCGCTGCGCCGCCCTCAGGGAGCTGTTTCAGGGCGAGAACACCCGCCGCCTTACGGCCACTGTGCCGCCTGCGTGCAGCGTGCGGGAGCAGAACTGGCTGGACAACTATCAGAGCGCCAAGCGCTATGCCGAAAAGAAGGGCACCCTTCTCGTGCCCGCCGGATATGTGGACGAGAGCGGCTTCCGGCTGGGTGTCTGGATCTCGAACCTCCGCGCTGCCCGCAAGGCCCGGCCTGAGTCTTTTCAGGTCACGCCGGAGCATATCGCCATGCTGGACGCCATCGGGATGCAGTGGGACGCCCGGGAGGCCAAATGGGACGGGGCGTTCCGCCGCGCCGAGGAGTACCGTGCCGCCCACGGCGACCTTCTGGTGCCGGTGAACTACAAGACCGGCGACGGCTTCTGCCTCGGCGACTGGATCCGCCGGATGCGGGAGAGCTATGCTGCCGCTGATGACCGGCTGACAGCCGCCCACGTCCAGAAGCTTGAGGCGCTGGGGATGGTCTGGACGATGCCGCAGGAGAGCTGAGATATTGCTTTTTGAGGTGAGGTGTGCTATACTTCCTCTCGTCTGAATAGAAAACAGCAGGTGCCTGCCGCCGAGGGCTTGTCCTTTGGCCGGGAGGGTAAAAGGGAAGCGGGTGAGAGTCCCGCGCGATCTCGTCACTGTGATAAGGGAGTCCGCTGCCTTGGCGCACGTCGCCGGTCACTGGGAGCTTTGCTTCTGGGAAGGCGGCAGCGGATGATGAGCTTTCAGTCAGGAAACCTGCCCGCTGTTGGTACAGGAGCGCCAAGCTCCGGATCACGAGGAATTGGTCGTACCAAAAAGCCCGAATCGTTCAAAGGGTCTTTTTGCTGTGCCTTCCGCGCGGCAGAAGGCCCTTTTTCGTTTGAGCTGGCCCCCGTTTCGTACCCTTTCTATCGGAAATACCGATCCCACCCAAACAGAAAGGACTCAAAACAATGCGTAAAGCAACCAACAAGAACTGGCAGCGCGTCACCGCCGCTGCCGCCGCACTGGCCCTGTGTGCCGGTGTGCTCACCGGCTGCGGTGCATCTTCTTCTACTGCCGCCAGCAGCGCCGCAGCAAGCTCTGCTGCCGCCAGCGAGGTGAGCAGCGAGGAGGCCGATGAAATGGCAGCAAAGAACGTGGCAGATCTCATCGACGCCATCTATGTGCAGGAGCGCAACGAGAACACCGACGCCCAGTGCGAGGCCGCCAAGGCTGCATGGGACGCCCTGACCGACGCCCAGAAGGAGCTGGTCGAGGGTGAAGAGGCTGACCCCGATTACTTTGGCCGCGACACCGGCGACGCCTCCAAGGACGACCCCCGCAATGAGGACAACATCGGCGACAACGAGATCCTCGTCGTCAGCTTCGGCACCTCCTTCAACGACAGCCGCGCAGCGGACATCAAGGGCATCGAGGATGCCATTCAGGCTGCTTACCCCGACTGGTCTGTCCGCCGTGCCTTCACTGCACAGATCATCATCAACCATGTGCAGGCCCGTGACGGCGAGAAGATCGACAACATGGAGCAGGCTATGGAGCGCGCTGTCGCCAACGGCGTGAAGAATCTGGTCGTCCAGCCCACCCACCTGATGCACGGCGCGGAGTACGATGAGATGATGGAGCTGGTGGACAGCTACCGCGACAAGTTCGAGTCTGTCGCTGTCGCCGAGCCTCTGCTGGGCGAGGTGGGCAGCGATGCCACCGTCATCAACGCCGACAAGGAGGCTGTCGCCAAGGCGATCACCGCTGAGGCCGTCAAGACCGCTGGCTTCGACAGCGTGGACGCCGCTGCTGCGGATGGCACCGCCTTCGTTTTCATGGGCCACGGCACCTCTCACACCGCAAAGGTGAGCTACAGCCAGATGCAGGCTCAGATGAACGCTCTGGGCTACAAGAACGTCTTCATCGGCACTGTCGAGGGTGAGCCGGAGGAGACTGCCTGCGAGAACGTCATTGAGGCCGTCAAGGCCGCCGGCTACACCAAGGTCGTCCTGCGTCCCCTGATGGTCGTTGCAGGCGACCATGCCAACAACGATATGGCGGGCGATGACGATGATTCCTGGAAGAGCCAGTTCGAGGCCTCCGGTGCATTCGACTCCGTCGAGTGCCAGATCGCAGGTCTGGGCGAGATCGCTGACATCCAGCAGCTCTACATCGCACACACCAAGGCCGCTGTCGATTCCCTGAACGGCTGATTCTGACCCTATGATTGCCCGGAAAGGAGTGCCTTTTCGGGCAATTTCTTTTTCGGCCTGCTTTGAAATCAGGCCATTGCGTGTTATAATCTTTTTGGTACGATATAAGTCGAGGTAACTGCTATGAAACTGAAAAATAAATGCTCTCTTCTGCTGGCCGGCGTGATGCTGGCCGGTGCACTCGTCGGCTGCGGCGCATCCAGCGCCCCGGCCAGCTCTGCCGCTTCCTCCGAGGCGGCGGCCTCCTCTGCCGTGAGCGAGGCTGCTTCTGCCTCCGCTGAGGCGGCGCTGCCCGACGGCACCTATACGGCTGATTTTGACACCGACAGCTCCATGTTCCACGCCAATGAGGCATTCGACGGAAAAGGCGCGCTGACCGTGAAGGACGGTCAGATGACGCTCCACGTCAGTCTCGCCTCCAAGAACATCGTCAACCTCTACGTCGGCACAGCAGAGGACGCGGCCTCCCACGAGGCCGACTGGCTCCAGCCTACCACCGATGTGGTGAACTACGGCGACGGCACCTCGGATGAGGTGTACGGCTTCGACATCCCGGTGGAGGCACTGGACACGGACTTCTCCGTTGCCATCCTCGGCAAGAAGGGCAAGTGGTACGACCACACCGTCAGCGTCCGCAATGCACAGCCCACGATGAAGGAGGCCCTTGCCGACGGCGCCTACACCTGCGACGTGACCCTTGAGGGCGGCTCCGGCCGCGCCACCGTGGAAAGCCCTGCGGCCCTGACCGTGGCCGACGGCAGGATGACCGCCACCATCGTCTGGTCCAGCCCCAACTACGACTATATGCTGGTGGACGGCGAAAAGTATCTGCCCACCAACACCGAGGGCAACTCCACCTTCGAGATCCCCGTCGCCGCCCTCGACACCCCGCTGGATGTGGTGGGTGATACCGTTGCCATGAGCACCCCGCACGAGATCGAGTATACGCTGACCTTTACGCTGAAGTAAACCGCTTCGCAGACTGAGAGGTTAAAGCCTATGAAGCGCCGCAATTTTCTGAAAGCCCTGCCCGCCGCCGCACTTGCCCTCGCTGGCTGCGGGCAGGCAGAGACCGCCCCGGCCAATACGGCCTCTCTCGTGTTCGACCACAGCTATCCGCTGGACTATGCGGCTCAGTTCTCCGCCGACTGCTATGAGGGGGGATATGTGCTGGTGAACATCCCGGACAGCGGCAGATTCCTCGTGATCCCCGAGGACGCGGCAGAGGTGGATGACCTGCCCGCCGATGTTGTCCCGCTGCGCCAGCCGCTGGACAACATCTACCTCGTCTCCACCTCGGTGATGGACCTCTTCGTCCATCTGGATGCGCTGGACTGCATCGCCCTCTCCGGCACCAAGGCCGAGGGCTGGTATGTGGAGGAGGCCAAGCAGGCCATGCAGGAGGGCCGCATCGCCTACGCCGGCAAGTACAGCGCCCCGGACTATGAGCGGATCCTTGCAGCCGGGTGCAGCCTCGCCATCGAGAACACCATGATCCTCCATGACCCTGCGGTCAAGGAACAGCTGGAAAAGTTCGGCGTGCCGGTGCTCATCGAGCGCTCGAGCTATGAGAGCGGCCCGCTGGCCCGGATGGAGTGGCTCAAGCTCTACGGCATCCTGCTGGGCAGGACCGAGCAGGCGGAGGAAATTTTCCGTCAGAAGGTGGAGCAGGTGGCCCCCATCCTCGGGCAGGAGAGCACCGGAAAAACGGTGGCTTTCTTCTCCATCACGTCGAACAACCTCATCACCGTCCGCCGCACCAGCGACTATGTGGCCCAGATGGTGGGGATGGCGGGTGGCGTCTACATTTTTGACGACCTCGAGGGGGACAGCCCGGGCCAGTCCACCATCAAGCTGCCCCTCGAGACCTTCTACGCCCGGGCCAAAGACGTCGATGTCCTCATCTACAACAGCACCATCGAGGGCGTCGTGGAGACCCGTGACCAGCTCATCGAAAAGTGCCCCATGCTGGGGGAGTTCAAGGCTGTCCAGTCCGGCGACTGCTGGTGTACGGCCCAGAGCCTGTTCCAGCAGAGCATGGAGCTGGCCGACCTCATCTCCGATATGAACCTCGTTTTTACCGAGGGCAGGCCCGACCCAGCCTCCCTCCGCTTTTTGCAGCAGATCGTATAAAAGGAGCATTGCCATGACCACCACACGCCGCCTCAGCCTCGCCTACCTCGCCCTCACGGCGGGGCTTGCAGTGCTGTTCGCGCTCAACCTGTTCTGGGGCAGCGTGGAGCTGACGCCCGGGGCAGTGGCTGCAGCCCTGCTGGGCCGGGGCGGGGATGCGCTGGCTGTGGGCATCGTGCTGCAGCTGCGCCTGCCCCGGGCCGTCATGGTGGTGCTGCTGGGCGCGGCCCTCTCCGCAGCGGGCTACCTTTTGCAGACCTTCTTTGCCAATCCCATCGCAGGCCCTTTCGTCATGGGCGTGTCCAGCGGCGCGAAGCTGGCCGTGGCCCTCACGATGGTGGTCTTCTTGCAAAGGGGGCTGCTTACCGGTTCGGCTACCCTCATCATCGCGGCCTTTGCGGGCGCGATGGCGGCGATGGCCTTCGTGCTGGTGGTGGCCCGGCGGGTGCCCCGGATGAGCATCCTTGTCATCTGCGGCATCATGATCGGCTACATCTGCTCGGCCATCACCGACATCGTCGTGACCTTCGCGCAGGACTCCAACATCGTCAACCTCCACAACTGGTCGATGGGCAGCTTTTCCGGCATGACGTGGGCCAACGTGGGCGCTGCGGCCTGCGTGGTGCTGCCCGCACTGGCAGCGGCATTCCTCCTCTCCAAGCCTATGGCAGCCTACCAGATGGGGGAAAGCTATGCCCGAAGTGTCGGCGTGCCGGTGCGGGCCTTCTCGACGGCCCTCGTGCTCCTTTCCAGCCTCCTCTCCGCCTGCGTGACGGCCTTTGCCGGGCCAATCTCCTTCGTGGGCATCGCGGTGCCTCATCTGGTCAAGAGCCTGCTGGGCAGCGCCAAACCCCTCTATGTCCTGCCGGGCTGCTGCCTTGGAGGGGCGGCGTTCTGCCTGCTCTGCGACCTTATCGCCCGCAGCCTGTTCGCGCCCACTGAGCTGTCCATCAGCTCGGTGACAGCAGTTTTTGGTGCACCGGTGGTCATCTGGCTGCTGGTGCGCCGCCAGACAGAGGGAGGCCGGGAATGAGCGAAGAAAAAGCCTTCTGCCGCACCGATGACCTTGCCATCGGCTACGGCAAAACGCCTCTGATGGAGCACATCCGCCTCGGAGCCGAAAAGGGGAGCATCCTCACCCTCATCGGACCCAACGGTGCGGGCAAATCTACCCTCCTCAAGACGCTGGCGGCCCAGCTGGCCCCGCAGGGGGGCGCTGTCCTGCTGGACGGAAAGAGCCTTGCAGACTACTCCGGCCCTGAGCGCGCCCGGAAGATGGCCCTGATGGTGCCCCACACCCGCCGCACCGAGCTGACCACCTGCTTCGAGATGGCCTCCGCCGGGCGTTACCCCTACACGGGGCGGCTGGGCGTCCTCTCGGCGGAGGACAGGCGGCAGGTCCACGCCGCGCTGGCCCTCGTGGGGGCCGAAGCGCTGGCGGGACGGGACTTCAACTGCATCAGTGACGGCCAGCGCCAGCGCGTGCTGCTGGCCCGGGCCATCTGCCAGCAGCCGGAGCTGATCCTGCTGGACGAGCCGACGTCCTTCCTTGACATCAAGGGCAAGGCCGAGCTTCTGGCCATCCTGAAGAGCCTCGCCCGGGACAAGAAGATGGCCGTCATCCTCAGCCTCCACGAATTAGAGCTGGCCCAGAAGATCTCGGATAAGGTCGTCTGCGTCTCGGCGGCGGGCGTCTCGGACGTTATGACGCCCGGACAGGCGTTTGCCCGGGAAAACATCTGTAAAATTTATGATTTGAGCGACGAGCAGTACGCTTTTCTGTACGGTGAAGCGAAAAAGCCCGCCGAGACGGGGCAGCCCCGCTTTGAGCACTATGTCCGCAGTGGTCAGAAGCTCCTGCGCTGCGGCTACACCACCGGCACCTGCGCAGCGCTGGGGGCGGCGGGCGCAGCCCGTCTCCTCCTCACCGGCCGCGCCCCGGAGACGGTGGCCCTCCGCACCCCGAAGGGCATCGTAGTGAAGGTGGAGCCGATCTTCTGCCGCCGGTCGGGCGAGGGGGCAGAGTGCGCCATCCGCAAAGACGGCGGCGACGATGTGGACGTGACCACCGGCCTGCCGGTCATTGCCGGTGTGACCCTCCGGCCGGAGCTGGCCGGAGAGGTGCGCATCCACGGCGGCGAGGGGGTGGGCCGGGTGACGAAGCCCGGCCTCGACCAGCCGGTGGGCGAAGCCGCCATCAACCACATCCCCCGGGCCATGATAAAGGAGGCGCTGGAAAAGGAGGCGGAGTCTGCCGGATATGCGGGCGGCTTCGATGTCACCATCTCCATCGAGGGCGGGGCCGAGACAGCCAAGCGCACCTTCAACCCCCACATGGGCGTGGAAGGCGGCCTCAGCGTCCTCGGCACCAGCGGCATCGTCGAGCCGATGAGCCAGCAGGCCATCCTCGACACCATCCAGCTGGAGATGGGGCAGGCCGCGCTTCGGGCAGGGACGCCCCGGCGGCTCATCCTCGCCCCGGGCAACTACGGGCTGGACTATCTCCACGAGAATCTGCCGACCCTGAAGTGCATCCCGGTGGTCAAGACCTCGAACTTCATCGGCGATGCGCTGGATATGGCGGCGGCGTCAAAATTCGAGCAGGTGGTGCTGGTGGGCCACATCGGCAAGCTGGTCAAGCTGGCGGGCGGCGTCATGAACACCCATTCCCGCACGGCGGACTGCCGCACCGAGCTGCTCTGCGCCCACGCCGCTCTCTGCGGCGCGTCCCGGGACGTCTGCGCGTCCCTGATGGGCGCCGCCACCACCGACGCCTGCATGGAGATATTGGACAAGGCAGAGCTGAGAGAGCCGGTGCTGTCGAGCCTGCTGGATGCCATCCAGCTCCACCTCGACCGCCGCGCCGCCGGGGCGTTCCGGGTGGGTGCGGTGCTCTTCTCCAACCAATACGGCCCGCTGGGCCAGACCAAGACTGCAAAGGAGCTGCTGGACGAATGGAAAAACGGATCGGCGTCTTGTACGGCGTCAGTGCAGGCCCGGGCGACCCGGAGCTGATGACCCTGAAGGCGGTCCGCTGCCTCGGAAAATGCCCGGTCATCGCCGCACCCCAGACCGCCGGAGGCCGGATGCTGGCGCTGGACATCGCCCGGGGCGCGGTCGGGCTGGACGGCAAGACCATCCTGCCCCTGCGCTTTGCCATGAGCCGCGACCCGGAGATGCTGCGCGCCTCCCATGAGGAGGCCGCCTTGGCGGTGAAAGAGCATCTGGATGCCGGGCAGGACGTCGCCATGCTCAACCTCGGCGATGTCTCGGTCTATGCCACCTTCGGCTATTTGCAGGAGATCTTAGAGGCGGAGGGCTATAAGACCGTGAGGATCCCCGGGGTGCCAAGCTTCTGCGCCGCCGCGGCCCGGCTGGGCCAGCCCCTGACGGGCGGGATGGAAGCGCCTCTGACCATCGCCCCGGGACGTCACGCGGCCGAGGTGCTGGCCGCACCGGGGACGAAGGTGCTGATGAAATCGGGCCGTCAGCTGCCAGAGACGCTGGCCGCACTGGCCGAAGCCGGGCTTCTGGGCCGCAGTGCGATGGTCTGCAACTGCGGCCTGCCGGACGAGGAGGTCTGGCCCGACCTGTCTGCCTGCGATGCCAGCCGTCCGGCGGGCTATTTTGCAACGATCATAGTAAAGGAAGGGTAACGGATATGGTTCATTTTGTGGGAGCGGGGCCGGGTGCCCCCGACCTCATCACCCGTCGGGGCGCGGCCCTGCTGGCCGATGCCGATTGCATCATCTATGCGGGCAGCCTCGTCAACCCGGCCCTGCTGGGTCTGGCAAAGCCTGGCTGCGCCATCTACAACAGCGCCGAGATGACGCTGGAACAGGTGCTGGACACCATCCGCGCTACGGAGCAGGCGGGCGGCACCACCGTCCGCCTCCACACCGGCGACCCCTGCCTTTATGGGGCCATCCGGGAGCAGATGGATGCGCTGGACGCCGACGGCATCCCCTACGATGACACCCCGGGTGTGTCCAGCTTCTGCGGCGCAGCGGCGGCGCTCTGTGCCGAGTACACCCTGCCCAATGTGAGCCAGACCGTCATCATCACCCGGATGGAGGGCCGCACCCCCGTCCCCGAGGCCGAGCAGCTGGCAAAGCTGGCCGCGCATGGGGCCACCATGGTCATCTTCCTCTCCATCGGGCTGGTGGACAAGGTCCAGCAGGCCCTCCTTTCCAGCGGCGGCTACCGCTCCGACACCCCCGCCGCAGTGGTGTATAAGGCCACATGGCCGGAGCAGAAGGTGGTGCGGTGCACCGTCTCCACGCTGGCCGAGGAGACCCGCAAAAACGGCATCACCAAGACGGCCCTCATCGTCGTGGGCGATTTTCTGGGGCGGGATTACGACCGCAGCAAGCTCTACGACCCTGCCTTTACCACCGAGTTCCGGCAGGGGACGGAGGCTGGAAAATGAACTGTGCATATCTGGCCTTTACGGCAAGGGGCGAGGCACTGGCCCGTCGGCTGGCGGAGGCCCTGCCCGGCAGCGTGAGCCGCTGCGGCGGGGAAGTGACCCTGAAGGGCTGGACGGCGGAGCACTTTGTACAGAACGAGGCGCTTATTTTTGTAGGAGCTGTGGGCATCGCAGTCCGGGCCGTCGCGCCTTATTGCAAAAGCAAGGCCAGCGACCCGGCGGTGGTGGCTGTGGACGAGGGCGGGCAGTTCGCCGTACCTCTGTTGTCGGGCCATCTGGGGGGCGCGAATGCGCTGGCCCGGGCGCTGGCGGAGGTCTGCGGCGCGGTGCCGGTCATCACGACGGCCACCGACGTCAACGGCCTTTTTGCCGTAGACCTCTGGGCCAAGGCGCAGGGCTGCGCCCTCCTTGAGCCGGAGCGCATCAAGCGCGTCAGCGGCGCCCTGCTGGCCGGGCAGACCGTCCGGTACTGGTCGGCGTGGCCGGTGGCGGGGGAGGCCCCCGCCGGGGTGGAGCGGGCCGGGACGCCCGAGGCCGCCGATTTCGCCCTCACCCTTACGCCGGAGGGCGGGGCGCTCCACCTCGTGCCCCCCATCGGGGTGCTGGGCGTGGGGTGCCGCCGGGGCACGACGGCAGAGCGGCTGGAAGAGGCGTTCTCGGCCTTCTGTGCCTCGTCGGGCCTCAGCCCGGCAGCAGTCTCGGCGGCTGCCAGCATCGACCTGAAAAAAGAGGAGCCGGGGCTTGCACAGTTCTGCGAAGCCCACGGCTGGCCCATCACATTCTATTCGGCAGACCAGCTGCGGGCCGTGCCGGGGCAGTTCACCCCTTCGGCCTTCGTGGCCGGTGTCACCGGCGTGGACAACGTCTGCGAGCGGGCAGCGGCAAAAGCCTCGGGCGGGGCGCTCCTGCTGCCCAAGACAGCGGGCGGCGGCGTGACGCTGGCGCTGGCCGTCCGCCCCTTTGCACCCGATTGGAGGACAGAGCAATGAGTGAGAACCGAAAGACCGTGTTCGTCGTGGGGCTTGGCCCCGGCGGCGGACAGTTTCTGACCGTGCAGGCGCAGAGCGCCTTGCAGCAGGCCGAGGTGTTGTGCGGCTATACGGTCTACATCGACCTTGTGCGCCCCCTCTACCCGGAAAAGGAGTGCTACGCCACCGGCATGACCCGGGAGCTTGACCGCTGCCGCTGGGCGCTGGATACCGCCCGGGCAGGCCGGGACGTGGCGCTGGTCTGCTCCGGCGATGCCGGGGTCTACGGCATGGCAAGCCCTCTTCTGGAGCTGGCCGAGGCGTATCCGGATGTTGATGTGGAGGTCGTGCCCGGCCTGACCGCCGCCCTCAGCGGCGGGGCGGTGCTGGGGGCACCGCTGGCCCACGATTTCTGTGTCCTCTCTCTGTCCGACCGCCTCACGCCGTGGGAGGTCATCGAAAAGCGTCTGGCCTGCGCGGCGCAGGGCGATTTTGCGCTGGCGCTGTACAATCCCTCCTCCAAGGGCCGCCCCGACTACCTGCGCCGGGCCGTGGACATCCTGCTGGCCCACGGCAAGGCCCCTGACACCCTCTGCGGCTGGGTGCGGAACATCGGCCGGGAGGGACAGGAAAAGCAGCTCCTGCCTCTCAGCCAGCTCCGGGACACCGAGGTGGATATGTTTACCACCGTCTTTGTGGGCAACGCGGCCACCCGTGCGCTGAACGGGCGGATGGTCACGCCGCGGGGGTATCGCCGATGAGAGTGGTCCTGTTCAGCGGTACCACCGAGGGGCGGGAGATTTCCCGTCGGCTGGCAGAGCTTGGTCTTGAAGTCACCGTCAGCGTAGCCACCCCGCTGGGGCAGGAAGAGCAGGGGAGCGCCCCCGGCGTCACCGTCCGGTGCGGGCGGCTCCTGCCCGATGAGATGGCCGCTCTCCTGAAGGGCGCTGCCCTCTGCATCGACGCCACCCACCCCTACGCAGTGGAGGCGACGAAGAACATCCGGGCGGCGGCAGAGTCTGCGGGGGTCGGGTATCTCCGCCTCCTCCGCCCGGCCAGCCCCCTGCCGGAGGGCTGTCTTGTCTTCGGGAGCGCAGGGCAGGCGGCGGAGGCGCTGGCGCAAAAGGAAGGAAACCTTCTGCTGGCCACTGGGGCCAAAGAGCTGACTCAGTTTGCGGCCATCCCGCCCCAGCGGCTCTATCCCCGCGTCCTGCCCACGCTGGAAAGCATCGCAGCCTGTGAGGCGGCGGGCATCCCCCACCGCAACATCATCGCCATGCAGGGGCCGTTCAGCTTCGCGCTCAATCAGGCGATGATGGAGCAGTTCCATATCCGCTGGCTGGTCACGAAAGACGGCGGCGCAGCGGGCGGATTCGACGAAAAAGCCGCTGCTGCCGCCGCCGCAGGGGCGCAGCTGGTGGTCATCCGCCGCCCGCCCGAGGAGGGCGAGACGGCGGAAGAGGTGCTGAAACGCTGCAAGGAGATGATAAGATGAACGTGACACTCATCGGCATGGGTTCCGGCCAGCCCGAGAGCCTGACCCTCCAGAGTCTGGCTGCGCTGCGGCAGGCCGACCTTATCCTTGGTGCGCGGCGTCTGCTGGCGGCTCTGCCCGCCGGCTGCACCGCCAACCGCGCCGCTGCCTACCGCGCCGACGAGGTGGCGGTGCTTCTGCACACCTCCGGCGCAGAGAACGCCGTGCTGGTCTACAGCGGCGACACCGGCTTTTACTCCGGCGCAGCCGCGCTGCTGGATAAGCTTTCGGCTCTCGGCATCCGCGCCCGGGTGCTGCCGGGACTTTCCAGCGTCCAGCTCCTTGCGGCGGCGCTGGGCCGTCCGTGGCAGGACTGGAACCTCGTCTCGGCCCATGGCCGCGCCTGCGACCCGGTGGCCGAGTGTATGCAGGGCAGGCCCGCCTTTTTCCTCACCGGCGGCAGTGAAGACCCTGCCACCCTCTGCGCCCAGCTGGCGGCGGAGGGCTTCGGCGAGGTGGAGGCCGTCGTGGGCCAGTGCCTCGGCACGCCGGAAGAGAAGCTCTTCCGGGGCAGGGTGCAGGAGCTGGCGGCGGGCCGCTTCGACAGTCTGAGCGTCCTCCTTGTGGAGGCCGCAGAGGTGCAGCCCCGCCGCACGCCGGGCCTGCCGGATGAAGCGTTCGAGCGGGGCAGTGTCCCCATGACCAAGCAGGAGGTGCGGGCTGCTGTGCTGGCAAAGCTGGCCGTCCGCCCGGAGGACATCCTGTGGGACGTGGGGGCCGGGACGGGCAGTGTCAGCGTGGAGCTGGCGCTGGCTGCGCCCCGGGGCAGGGTCTACGCGGTGGAGTGCGACCCGGAGGGCTGTGCCCTCATCCGGGCCAACCGCCAGAGATTCCTCGCCCGCAACCTGACCCTCGTGGAGGGGCTTGCCCCCGCCGCGCTGGCCGACCTGCCCGCGCCGGACGCCGTCTTTATCGGCGGCAGCAAGGGCAGCCTCGCCGCCATCGTGGACGCTGCGCTGGAAAAGAACCCCGCCGCCCGCATCTGTGCGTCGGCCATCGCCCTCGAGACCCTCTCGGCGGCGGTGGCTGCGCTGACGGCCCGGGGACGGACGGTGCAGGTGAGCCAGATCGCCGTCAGCCGGGCCAGAGCGGTGGGCGGGCTGCACCTCATGATGGCCCAAAACCCCATCTACCTCATCACGGGAGAATGACCATGATCCAATTTCTGCTGGCGGCACCCCGCTCGGGCAGCGGCAAGACCACCATGACCTGCGCCCTCCTGATGGCGCTCAAGCGGCGGGGCTACACGCCCTGCGCCTTCAAGAGCGGGCCGGACTACATCGACCCCATGTTCCACCGGGCGGTGCTGGGGGTGGAGAGCCACAACCTCGACCTCTTTTTCTCCCCGCCCGAAACGGTGCGCGCCCTCTACGCGAAGGGAGCCTCCGGCCACGGCGCGGCGGTCTGTGAGGGGGCGATGGGCTTCTACGATGGCCTCGGCGGTGTGAGCGACAAGGCCAGCGCGTGGCATCTGGCCGACACGCTGGGCCTGCCGGTGCTGCTGGTGGTGGAGCCGAAGGGCCAGAGCCTGACGCTGGCCGCAGAGCTGCGGGGCCTCGACGGCTTCCGCACCCCCAGCCACCTTGCGGGCATCCTGCTCAACAACTGCACGGCCCGGATGCACGCCCTGCTGGCCCCCATGCTGGAGGCGGAAACGGGCCTGCCGGTGCTGGGTTTCCTGCCCAAGCTCCCGGAGGCCGTCATCGGGAGCCGCCACCTCGGCCTCTATACGGCGGCAGAGGTGGAGGATCTGCAAAAAAAGCTGGCCGCACTGGCCGCAGCGGCGGAGGAGCAGATCGACTGGCCCCGCCTGCTGGCCCTCTGCGAAAAAGAGCCGCCCGCCCTGTCCGGGCAGGCGGAGACACCCCCGGCCCGCGTCCGCATCGCTGTGGCACAGGACGAAGCCTTCTGCTTCACCTACGCCGAGACGCTGGAAGCGCTCCGGGACGCCGGGGCAGAGCCGGTCTTTTTCAGCCCTCTCCGGGACGCAAGCCTGCCGGAGAAAGTCGGCGGGCTGTATCTGCCCGGCGGCTACCCGGAGCTTTATGCCAAAGCACTGAGCGAAAATAACGCGCTTCTGCGCGAGATAAAAAAGAGAGTCGAAGCCGGTCTGCCCACAGTGGCCGAGTGCGGCGGCTTCCTCTATCTGGGACAGCGACTCACCGACACCGCCGGGCAGAGCTGGCCGATGGCCGGGGTCCTGCCGGGGACGGCGCAGGACGCCGGGCGGCTCGTCCGGTTCGGCTATGCCGAGCTGGGGGCCGAAGAGGACAGTATGCTCTTCCGGGCCGGAGAGCATTTTCCCATCCATGAGTTCCACCACTGGGACTCCACCGCCAACGGTACGGCCCTCACGGCCCGCAAGCCGGTGGGGGGCACGGAATGGCGGTGCGGATTTGTAAACGAGCATTTCTATGCGGGTTTCCCGCATTTATACTGGGCGGGCACGCCCCTTCCGCAGCGTTTTGCCGCTGCGGCGGAAGCATATAGGAGAGACCATGACTGAGACAGAACTTGCCGCCCTCTGTGCGGCCATCACGCCGCCGGACGAAGCCGCCCGGGCGGCGGCACACGCCCACTGGGCCAGCCTCGCAAAACCGCTGGGCGGGCTGGGGGCACTGGAAACTGTGCTCGAAGACGCCGCGGCCCTTACCGGCAGCGCGAAGCTGGAGTTTTCCCACCGCGCGGTGCTGGTGCTCTGCGCCGACAACGGCGTGGTGGCGCAGGGCGTCAGCCAGACCGACAGCAGCGTGACCCGCGCCGTGGCCGAGAACCTCGCCGCCCGCCGCACCAGCGTCTGCCGGATGGCCCAGACGGCCCGGTGCGAGGTGGTGCCGGTGGATATGGGCATCGCGGGCGAGCCTGTGGCAGGCGTCCTCGACTGCCGCATCGCCCCGGGCACGGCGGACTTTACCCTTGGCCCGGCCATGAGCCGGGCGCAGGCTGTGGAAGCGGTCGGACAGGGCATCCGGCTGGTGCAGGAGCAGAAGAAAGCGGGCGTCGGCCTGCTGGCCACCGGGGAGATGGGCATTGGCAACACGACAACGTCCAGCGCCGTGGCCGCTGTCCTGCTGGGGCAGCCGGTGGAGCGGATGACAGGACGGGGGGCAGGCCTCTCGGATGCGGGCCTTGCCCGGAAGGTCGATGCCATCCATCGCGGCATCGTCCGGAATCAGCCCGACCCCGCCGACCCGCTGGACGTGATGGCGAAGCTGGGCGGCTTCGACATCGCGGGGCTTTGCGGCATCTTTCTCGGCGGGGCCTTGGAGGGAGTGCCCGTGCTGGCCGACGGCTTCATCAGCGGAGTGGCAGCGCTCTGCGCCGTCCGGCTCTGCCCGGCGGCGGAAAAGGCGGTCTTTGCCAGCCATTGCTCTACCGAGCCGGCCGCGAAGCTGGTGCTGGATGCACTGAACAAAAAAGCCCTCATCACGGCAAGCCTCCATCTGGGCGAGGGCACCGGGGCGGTGGCCGCCATCCCGCTGTGGGATATGGCGCTGGCCGTCTACGATGGCTGCTATTCCTTCGCAGAGGGCGGCATCGATGCCTACACGCCGCAGGGAGGCGCGGGATGCTGACGCTGGTCATTGGCGGCGCAGCCAGCGGAAAGAGCGCCTACGCCGAGAGCCTTGTCTTAAAGACCGGCCTGCCCCGGTACTACCTCGCCACCATGCAGGTCTGGGACGCCGAATGCGCCGCCCGGGTGGAAAAGCACCGGAAGATGAGGGCCGAAAAGCAGTTCGAGACGCTGGAGTGCCCGCTCCACCTCGACCATCTGGCTCTGCCCGGCCGGGGGACCGTCCTCTTGGAAGACCTCGGCAACCTTGTGGCCAATGAGCTTTACGACCCCGGCGGGGCGGGAGAGCACACCGCAAAGGCCGTCCTGACCGGGCTGGAGCGCCTCGCCGCCGGGTGCAGCGAACTCATCGTCGTGTCGAACGAGGTGTTCAGCGGCGGGGCCGACTATGTAGGCGATACCGCGCAGTATCTGCGGGCGCTGGCGCAGGTAAACAACGCCTTCGCCGCCCGGGCGGACAACGTCTGCCGGGTGGTCTGCGGCCTGCCGGTGTATTACAAGGGGGGAGAGAAGCTGTGACCATTTTGCAGACCATCGCGGTAGCCTTTGCGATGTTTTCGGCCCTGCCGGTGCCGCAGTTCGGGTGGAACGAGAAGAATATGCGGTACGCCATGTGTGCCTTCCCCCTCATCGGGCTGGTGTGCGGCGGGCTGTGGTGCCTCTGCGGCGTCCTGCCCCTGCCGGACATGGCCCGGGCGGCGGCGTTCTGCCTCGTGCCGGTGGCTGTCACCGGCGGCATCCATCTGGACGGCTATGCCGACACCTCAGATGCCCTCTCGAGCTACGGCGACCGCGAAAAAAAGCTCGAGATCCTGAAGGATTCTCACTGCGGTGCCTTTGCCGTCATCCGGCTGTGCAGTTATTTTGTCGCCTACTTTGGCCTCTGCGGCAGTGTGCAGTTCACCCCTCGTGTGGGGCTGTGCTGGACGCTGGCGCTGGTGCTGGAACGGGCGCTGTCCGGCTTTGCCGTGGCGGCGTTCCCGCTGGCGAAGGATACCGGCCTTGCCCACACCTTCGCCACGGCGGCGGACAGGCAGACCGTCCGCCGCTTCCTCTGCGGGGCGTCGGCCCTGCTGGTGCTGGCGCTGACGGTGCTGGGGGGTGGTGCTCTGGCAGCAGCGGCGCTTCTGGCGATGAGCCGCTATTATTTTGTGGCGAAAAAGCAGTTCGGCGGCATCACCGGTGATCTGGCCGGGTGGTTTTTGCAGCGGGCTGAGCTGTGGATGCTGGCGGCGCTGGCTGTCAGCCAGTGGGGAGGAGTGCTGTAAATGATGTTCATCACAGGGCCGCTCTACAGCGGCAAGCGCACCTTTGCGCGGAAGTTCCGGGGCAGCGTCATCGCCGATGTGCAGGACGCCGCTGCGGAAGTCCAGACCCCGGAGCAGCTCGAAGCGCTGGCCCGGGAGCTGGCGGAATACGATATTGTCATCGCTACCGAGGTCGGCGGCGGTGTTGTCCCGATGGATGCCGGAGCGCGTGCCGGGCGGGAGGCCGCCGGGCGGCTGGCCTGCCTGCTGGCCGCCCGCGCCGACTGCGTGGTGCAGATGTTCTGCGGCATCCCGACGGTATTGAAAGGAGAATTGCCCTCATGTTGATCTATTTACTGCGTCATGGCCTGACCGACTACAACGCCCAGAAGCGCTATCAGGGCCAGCGCGACATCCCGCTCTCGGCGGAGGGCCTGCGCCAGCTGCGCCGGGCCGACATCGACCCGAAGGTGGTCTATATCACCCCGCTGCAGCGGACGGCCCAGACGGCCCGGGTGCTCTTCCCGGACGCAAAACTCGTGGTCGTCAAAGACCTGCAGGAGATGTGCTTTGGCAGCTTCGAGGGGAAGAACTACGTCGAGATGGAGCACGACGCCGACTATCAGGCGTGGGTGAAGGCCAACTGCGAGAGCAAGTGCCCCGACGGCGAGCGGAAGGACGATTTCTCCGCCCGCATTTGCAATGCATTCTCCGATCTGGTGGACAAGGCACTGGCCGACGGCGAAGAGCTGCTGGTCATCCTCGCCCACGGCGGCACCCAGATGGCGGCGATGGAGCGGTATGCCCTGCCCCGGCGCGGCTATTATGAGTGGTGCGGCCCCAACGCGGGCGGCTATGTGTTGGACGCCGCCGACTGGGCAGAAAAGCGCCAGCTTCGCCTTGTCAGGACCGTGCAGTACACGAAGGACGCGGAGGCAGACGCATGATGACCGTCTGGGCTGTGCTGGGGGGCTTCGTGCTGGATGCCATCTTCGGCGACCCGGCGTGGCTGCCCCACCCGGTGGTGTACATGGGCAAGGCCATCTCCCGGCTGGAAAAATTTCTCCGCGCCCGCCTGCCGAAAACGCCGCAGGGCGAGCTGCTGGGCGGCGCGGTGCTGGCGTTCTGTCTGCCGGTGGGGACGCTGCTGCTCACAGGCCTTGTCTGCTGGGGTGCGGCACGGCTCCACCCTCTGCTGGGGCTTGCCGTGCAGATGTTCTGGTGCGGGCAGGCGCTGGCCGCAAAGGGGCTGGTGCAGGAGAGCACGAATGTCTATGCCGAGCTGAAAAAAGGCAGCCTGCCCGCCGCCCGGAAGGCCGTGAGCCGCATTGTGGGCCGTGACACGGAAGCGCTGACTGCTGAGGGCGTGACCCGAGCGGCGGTGGAGACCGTGGCCGAAAACGCCAGCGACGGCGTTATCGCGCCGCTGCTCTATATGCTGCTGGGCGGTGCGCCGCTGGCCCTGACCTACAAGGCCATCAACACGATGGACAGCATGGTGGGCTACAAGAACGAGAAATATCTCTATTTTGGCCGTGCAGCGGCAAAGCTGGACGATGTGGCAAACTATATCCCGAGCCGTCTGGCGGCGCTGCTCTGGATCATGGCGGCGGCGTTCACCCGCAATGACGCCAAGGGCGCGTGGCGCATCTGGCGGCGGGACCGCCGCAATCACGCCAGCCCCAACAGCGCCCAGACCGAGAGCGCCTGCGCCGGTGCGCTGGGCGTCCAGCTGGCCGGGCCGGCCTATTATTTCGGGGAATATTATCCGAAGCCCACCATCGGCGACCCGCTGCGGCCCATCGAGCCGGAGGATATTCTGCGGGCAGATCGGATGATGTATGCAGCCAGCGGGTTTGCGCTGGCGTTTGGATGTGCGATACGGGGGTTCTTGGGATGAAACAACTGGTCCACGGCGGTGACTGGATGGGCTACCGCGAACGCTTTGGCCGCGATGCACTGGATTTTTCGGCGAACGTCAGCCCCCTCGGCCTGCCCGAGGGGGTGGCGCAGGCCATCCGGGAGGCTCTGACAGAGGCCGACCGCTACCCCGACCCCCTCTGCCGCACCCTGCGCGCGGCGCTGAGCCGGGCTGAGGGCGTGCCGCCGGAGCAGATCCTCTGCGGCAACGGCGCGGCGGACCTCATCTTCCGGCTGGTCTGGGCCGCAAAGCCCCGCCGGGCGCTTGTGACCGCTCCCACCTTTGCCGAGTACGCCGCCGCGCTGGATACGGCGGGCTGTGAGGTAAAGCGCTTTTTCCTCGGGGAAGCGGAGGATTTCGCGGTGACGGACGCCCTTGTGGACGCCGTGGACGAGAGCACCGACATGGTGTTCCTCTGCCAGCCCAACAACCCCACCGGACAGCTTGCTTCGCCCGGGCTGGTCGAAAAGCTGCTGCGCCGGTGTGAGGCGTGCCGCGCGATCCTTGCGGTGGACGAATGCTTCCTCGATTTCCTGCCCGACGCCGACCGGTGGACGGCGAAGCCTCTGCTGGAAAGCGGCAGCCTCGTCATCTTCAAGGCCTTTACCAAGCTCTACGGCATGGCAGGCGTCCGGCTGGGCTACTGCCTCTGCGGCGACGCGGTGCTTTTAGAGAAGATGCAGGCAGCGGGTCAGCCGTGGGCCGTGTCGAGTCTGGCGCAGGCGGCGGGCGTTGCGGCTTTGAAGGAGACGGCCTATGTGGATGAGGTGCGGGCGCTGATCGCGCAGCAGCGTCCGGCCATGACGGCAGGGCTGCGGGCGCTGGGCCTGCGGGTCATCGACGGAAAGGCCAACTATCTGCTCTTCCGCGCCCCTGCCGACCTGAACGAACGACTCCGCCCGCTGGGTACACAGGTGCGCAGCTGCGCGAATTATCCGGGCCTCGGGCCGGAGTGGTACCGCACGGCGGTGCGCACGGCTCCCGAGAACGCCCGGCTGCTGGAGATCATGAGGGAGGTGCTGGAATGAGCAGAGCAAAATGCATCATGGTGCAGGGCACGATGAGCGGCGCGGGCAAAAGCCTGCTCTGTGCGGCGCTCTGCCGCATCTTTGCGCAGGACGGCCTGCGCGCCGTGCCCTTCAAGAGCCAGAACATGGCCCTGAACAGCTTCGTCACCAAGGACGGCCTTGAGATGGGCCGGGCGCAGGTGGTGCAGGCACAGGCGGCCGGCGTCGAGCCGGACGTGCGGATGAATCCGATCCTCCTGAAGCCCAGCAGCGACGTGGGCAGTCAGGTCATCGTCAACGGTGAGGTGCGGGGCCAGATGGCGGCGGCGGAGTATTTCCGCACGAAAAAAAAGCTGGTGCCGGACATCATGGCCGCATATGATAGTCTGGCCGAGGAGGCCGACGTCATCGTCATCGAGGGCGCAGGCAGCCCGGCGGAGATAAACCTGAAAAGCGAGGACATCGTGAACATGGGCCTTGCCGAGATGGTGGATGCGCCGGTGCTTCTGGTGGGCGACATCGACCGGGGCGGCGTGTTCGCCCAGCTTTACGGCACGGTGGAGCTGCTGGAAGAAAAGGAGCGAGCGCGCATCAAGGGGCTTGTCATCAACAAATTCCGGGGCGATGTGGAGATCCTCCGCCCCGGCCTTGCGATGCTGGAAGAGAAGACTCATCTGCCGGTGGTGGGGGTCGTGCCGTATCTGAAGGTGGACATCGAGGACGAGGACTCCCTGAGCCAGCGCCTCGAGAGCCGGGGTGGAAAAAAGCCGCTGGATGCAGCCATCCTCCGCCTGCCGCACCTGTCCAATTTTACGGACTTCATGCCGCTGGAGCAGCACCCGCTGCTGGGAGTGCGGTATGTGGCGAACGCCCACGAGCTGGGCACGCCCGACCTCATCCTGCTGCCGGGCACCAAGAACACGGTGGACGACCTGCTCTGGCTGCGGCAGTGCGGGCTGGAGGCAGCTCTGCTCAGGCTGGCTGGGAAAGGGACGCCGGTGCTGGGGGTCTGCGGCGGCTACCAGATGCTGGGCCAGACCCTCGACGACTCCGAGGGGAGCGAGAGCGGCCGTCCGCAGACGCTGCGGGGGCTGGGCCTGCTGCCCACCCGGACGGGGTTCAGCCAGCACAAGCGCCGCGCACAGGTCCGGGCCGTCGTCACTGCTGCCCCCTTTGCAGGCGCAGAGCTGGAAGCCTACGAGATCCACACCGGCGTGACCGAGGCCGGGGGCGAGCCGTTCGCCCGCTACCCGGACGGCGGGCGGGAGGGCTGCGTGCAGGGCAATGTGTTCGGCACCTATCTCCACGGCCTGTTTGACACTGGTGCCCTCACCGAGGCGCTGGCGGGCTGGCTCTGCCGCCGCAGGGGCATCGACCCCTCCGACGCGGCCCTCATCCCGATGGAGGAGTACCGCCGCCAGCAGTTCGACAAGCTGGCCGACGGCGTCCGGGCGGCGCTGGACATGGACGCGGTGTATGCCGCGATGGGAATGGAGAAGCACTGAAATGGAGCAGGGACTTTTGCACCTCTACTGGGGCGATGGAAAGGGAAAGACCACCGCTGCCATGGGCCTTGCACTCCGTGCGCTGGGAGCCGGAAAGCGGGTGGTCATCGTCCAGTTCCTGAAAGGCGGGAACAGCGGGGAGATCCCGCTTCTGGCCCGGCTGGGGGCGGAGATTTACCGGGGCAAGGCCGGGCAGAAATTCGTGTTCCAGATGACGCCGGAAGAAAAGGCCGCGACCCGTGAACTGCAAGATCAGAACCTTGCCGCTGCAATGGCCCGCCCTGCCGACCTGTTGGTGCTGGACGAGGCCGGAAGCGCCGAGGAACTGGAGATGGTGGACGTCGGCCAATTAAAAAAGGCCGTCTTGGAACGGCCTGCCGGATGTGAATGCGTCCTGACGGCCCACACGCCGCCCCAGTGGATGCTGGATGCCGCCGATTACTCCACCGAGATGAAATGCCACCGCCACCCCTACCAGAAGGGGATAAAAGCACGAAAGGGGATAGAATATTGACGCCGCAGCATCATCTTCCCGCCGACATCGAGCGGACGAGCTTCCGCATCATCACCGAAGAGCTGGACATGATGGGCCTGACCCCGCCGCCCGAGCACGAAGCCGTGGTCAAGCGGGTCATCCACACCACCGCCGACTTCGACTATGCGCGGAATCTCCGCTTTACCCCCCACGCCGTGGAGCAGGCCGTCAAGGCCCTCCACGCCGGAGCGGTCATCGTGACCGATACGAACATGGCACTGGCCGGCATCACAAAGCCCGGGCTGGCAAAGCTGGGCGGCATGGCCTGCTGCTACATGGCCGACCCGGAGGTGGCCGCTGCCGCCAAGGAGGCGGGCACCACCCGGGCCGTTGCGGCCATGAAAAAGGCGGCGCAGGAGCACCCCGGGGCGATCCTGGCCGTCGGCAACGCGCCCACGGCCCTGCTGACCATTGCAGAGCAGATCGAAAACGGCCTGCGGCCTGCGCTGGTCATTGGCGTCCCGGTGGGCTTCGTGAATGTGGTGGAGAGCAAAGAGCGGCTCTTCGCCGTCTGCGAAAAGCACGGCGTGCCCGCCATCGCGGCGATGGGCCGCAAGGGCGGCAGCAATGTGGCTGCAGCCATCTGCAACGCCCTCATCTACTCCGCCGCTGAGATGCTCGACCCCTCGGCCCGGGGCTGGAAGTGAGCGATAAGGTTTGGAGGAGCGCAATGAACCCTACAAGAAAGACCGATGAAAGCTTTTACCGGCTGTTTTCCGCGTCTCACACCGTTTCAGAGCATCTGACCAAGCGGGAGGACAGCGAGCTGCGCGATAAATACGACCACAACGCGTTCTGCTATTACAGCCAGCCCTCGGCAGATGAAGTCCGGGCCGCGCTGGCCTACCAGAAAGAGCGGGGAGACACCTTCCTCAAGCTGGAAGGGTACGAGCCGCTGGCCGATGCATTCGGCATGGAGTGCGAAGAGACCCTGACGATGGTTCTGCCCCCGGAAACAGACATCCGCAGCTGGAAAACGAACCCGGACGTCTCAATCAAGGCCCCGGACGCAGACCAGCTGGAACAGCATGAGCTGAAATACTATGGGCCGTTGTACGGGGATGATTACACGGTGCGGAGCAACCGGCGTCTTCGGGAAAAGCTGACCTACCTCGGCGCGTATCTGGGCGGGAAGCTGGTGGGTGATTGCTATATTTTCGCATCCGATGGGTATGTCTGCATGGACGGCCTGCTGGTGGACGAGGATTTCCGGCACCAGTACATCGCCATGACCCTGATGAAGCATATTGCCGAAAAGGCACAGGAGCGCGGAGAGATCCTGTATCTTCACGCTGACTCCGAGGATACACCGAAGGAACTGTATGCGAAGATGGGATTTCAGGCCGTTGATAAGCTCTATGAATATCTCTGCACCGATTTCTCGAAACTGAAAATATGAACGAATGCGCGCCGGATACGGCGATGGGCCTCCCAATGCGGGAGGCCTTTCTGTTACACCGTCGCCAGCACGGCGAGGATGCTCTGCCAGCGCGGATTCTCGACGGCAGGCGCACGGCGGAGGGGCCGGGGCGTCTGCGCAGGCTGAGGACGCTGGGCCGACTGGGGCAGGGGAGAGCGGAGCGCGGCCTGCCACGCGGCAGCAAGCTGCATGGCCTCGGGGCAGCTCTGGAGGGTGCGGCGCTCGGCCCCGGCAAGATAGTCGCCCAGCCAGCAGAGGATGGCCGCGATGTTGAGCTGCTCTGCGGCGCGGGCGCTCCAATAGCTCCAATGGGCGGGACGGCCTGCGAACCGCTCCACCGTGATGAGCGCCCCTTCCCGGACAGAGGAGGGAGCGGCCGTCCCACAACCACCGGCAGTATGGGCCAGCACATAAAGGATGTGCTCCATCCGGCGGCTGTCGAGGGCGTCGTCCCGGATGAAGGCAGAGAAATCCGTCTGGGCCAGCAGACCCTCGGCGGTGGCAGGGAAGCGCCCCGTCAGCTCGCCGGAGGCGTTGTGGCAGCTCTGCCACCCCTTTCGGATGAGCTGGAAGTTCAGCTTCTGGCGTCCCATCGTGGAATAGAAGACCCGGGCCTTGCCGCTGACCGGCTCCTGCCGCAGCTCGAGATAGGCGTCCGCACCGCCGAGGTCTTGTACCTTGACACTGAGCACAAGGCGGTACTCGGGCTTCTGGCTGGACATGGCAAGATGCATCTCTTCAAAATAACGTGCGGCATCCATAGTGGTTCTCCTTCCTGTGGGCAGCATGGGTGTTGTCGGAGGGGTGCGGCCCTTTGTTGGTTGTAGTATATCATAAATCACGACAAAATACAACTATAAGTTTGTCAAAAAACCAAAAAACTTTCTGCCTTTCCCACAAAACAAAACAAGATGGTTGTATGCGACAACAAAAATACGGGGCCGCTGGCAGCAGATACAACTGCACAGCGGCCCCGCAGGCTCTCTTTATAAATAAGAAGCTCAGTCGCCCAGCTCCCGGATCTCGTTCTGGATGAGCCGTCCGGCGGCGCGGGCCAGCTGGTCCATCCCCCGGATGCGGGCCATGTTCTTGCCGTAGATGCGGGAGGCATCGGCGGCGCTGGAGTCCTCGCCCATAAAGACGGCGGAGACCCGCAGGCCCTTGCGCTGGAGCGCCCGCACCTCGGCGGCGGCATCCTCCACGCCTGCGCTCCCGCCGTAATCGCGGCCCAGCGGGTCGTTGGGAGAGGGCGGGATGCGGCGGCTGTCGTTGGGGGAGGCGTCAGTCAGGAGGATGAGCAGGTGGCGTGCGGCAGGGCCGGGGTCGAAGTCGATGAGGTCGCCTGCGGCACGCAGAGCCAGACCGTCCCGGTTCCAGCCCGAGGCGAAATACTGGCAGATGCCCTGCAGGCTCTTTTCTTTAAAGCCCTTGAGCACCCGGAGGACGGTGTAGCCCCGCAGGCTGGAAAAGCAGCTCACCCGCACCGGGATGCCGCAGGCCGCGAGGCTCTGGGCAAGGATAGACCCCTGCGCTGCGATGACCTCCTGACAGTGGAGGCGGGAGGCCGAGGCGTCCAGCAGGAGATCAACGGTAAAGGAGGGATGATTCTCCTCCTCTGCACAGCGGAACACCCGGCCATCGTCCATGACGGTGCGCCAGACCCGCCCGGGGTCGAGACTGCCGCTGCGGGCCACCCGGGCGTTGGGCTGCTGGTGGACGAGGATGCAGTTGCGGATCTGTTCGGAGAGCCGGAGCACGACGCTGCGGTGAAGCTCAAGGTTTTTCGCGTAATAGGCCCGGTTCCGCTCGGCCTGAAGCTGGGCCTGCTCGGCCAGATGCTTTGCCTCGGGGGTGGGGGCCTGTTCCGGGCTGGGCACGCCGGAGGCGAACCAGAGGTGACAGCCCAGATGCTCGCCGGTGCAAAGCTCCTGCTCGGCCTTCCGCAGCCGCTCGGGCGGGTAGAGCGACCGGCCAAAGCAGCTCTCGATGTAGGCCCGGTCCTCCTCGGCGCGCTGGCGCAGGGTGATGTGGGCCAGCCGTTTGTCCGCATGGACACCGCCGCCGGAGGCATCCACCGCGCCGGAGTGCTCCACCGTCACCCGGTCGGTCTTTATCATCTGGGTGGGCATGGTGCGGGTCATGAGGGACGCCAGCAGGCCGTCCAAGTGGAGGTGCAGCCCGGCTTTCTGGTGCACCGTCCCGTCGAACAGCTCGAACTTGGCGTAGACGGCCAGCAGCGCGGCTTTCAGCTCCTCGGGGCGAGGGGGCGTTTCGGGGCTGAGGGCAGCGCTGAGGCTCTTTTCGTAGGGGGTCATGACGGGCGGCGTCCGGCCCTGCACGGTCCGCCAGCGTGCAGCCTGCATGGAGTAGACCAGCTGGTTCTTCGCCATCCACTCCTGCCGCGAGAGCTTGTACTGGATGCCGAAAAAATAATCCGCATGGGCGCGGCGGAGGGCCGAAAGCACCGGGCGGCCGGGCAGCTCGAGGGCGTAAGCCGCGCTTTCGAGGTAGAGCCAGCTCAGATCGTCCAGCATGGTCTGCCGGAGGTCGCCCTCCCATGTGTCGAAGAGGCTGCGCACCAGCGCGTCGCCGTAGTATTTGTGCACCAGCCCCACGATGCAGTTCATGTAAAAATCAATGGTGCCGTCGGTGTTGCGGGCAAGGAACAACGGCTCGAAGCCGTAGGCTCCTGCCGCCGCCCACACCTGATTGGCGGCACGCCGCTCTTCGGCGGTGTAGCTCTGCGCTTCCATCGGAATGCTCCTTTAGCCGAAGAGCTTTACGGCGGTGAGCTGGGCCGGGATGCGGGCGGCGATGGCGTCCCGGATGAGGCCCTGCTCGTAGGAGTCGAAGGCCTTGTTGGTGATGCCCATGTCCAGCGCAGCCCCGGCGGCGACGCCCCGGCGCATCAGGCGCAGAGCGTCCAGCATCCCGCGCAGGTCGAGGGCTTTGGTGGAGATCTCCGCGCTGTCGCATTTTTTCTGCAAGTCGAGGAAAAGGAGGGCAAACTGCCGGACGTATTTGCCGTTCAGGTCGGGGAACTGGGTGCGCAGGAGCTTTTCAAGGTTCTCTTCGGTGATGGTGGGCATCTGGATGACCACGAAACGGGAGGTCAGCGCCTCGTTCAGCTCCCGGGTGCCTGCATAGCCGTAGTTCATGGTGGCGATGAAGCGGGTCTCCTCGGCCAGCGGGATGCGGTCGTAGCCCGGCACATCAATGGCCCGGCGAAAATCCAGCACGGCGTGGAGGACGGCCAGCGCCTCGTTTTTGGCCATATTGATCTCATCCAGCACGCCGAAGCCGCCGCTCTGGGCGCAGCGGTAGACCGGGCCGGGCCGGAACTTTACCTGTCCACCCTCGAAGGTGTCCATGCCGATGAGGGAGGCTGCATCCATGTTGACGTGGAACGAGATGTCCCACGCGGGACGCCCGAAGGCGGCGGCAAGGTTCTCTGCCAGCACGTTCTTGCCGGTGGCTTTGCCGCCCGCCAGCAGCAGGTTCTCGCCGCAGAGCAGAGCGGCCAGCGCCTGCTCCCACACCTCTCTGCCGTAGTAGACGAAAGCAGGGGCCGGGATGCGGGGACGCAGGGCCTCGGCCAGCGGGTGGGCGGCGCGGTATTCTTCCACAGCCCGCAGCAGGTCGGGGGAGATCCCCTCCTGCCGCAGCGTATCCATCAGACCAGATGTTTCAGACATCAATGACATCTCCTTGCGGTTGGCAGTGCCAAACCGAAATTTCACCCTTATCATAGCACAATCGGCGTGGTTTGTGTAGAGCTTTGGCAGGCAAAAAAGCGGCAAAGAAGCAGAGAAAACACAGGGGAAGCGGATCCAAAAAAATTCAGCCAGAACGGGCGGATCTCAGGAATAAATTGACAGAGCGTGTGGAATGAGATAAAATATCTTTCGTTGTGTTAAAATCAGGAAGCCGTTTTCGTAAGCATTGCACACCGCTTACAAAAACAGCTTCCAAAGAAAGGCGTAAACTATCATGCTCGAAACCATCACAGCCGTCAATCAGGCGGTCAACAGCTTCATTTGGGGCATCCCGGCGATGGTCTGCATCATCGGCGTGGGTCTGCTGCTCAGCGTGCGGACCGGCTTTTTGCAGATCCGGAAATTCCCCTATGCCATCCGCACCACCATCGGACGCATCTTCCGCAGGAAGGACGCCTCCGACGGCGCAATGACGCCGTTTCAGGCAGTCTGCACCGCGCTGGCTGCGACCGTCGGCACCGGCAACATCGCCGGCGTGGCGGGCGCGATCGCCATCGGCGGGCCGGGCGCGGTATTCTGGATGTGGTGCTCGGCTCTGCTGGGGATGTGCACCAAGTTCGCCGAGGTGACGCTGGCGGTGCACTTCCGCGAGCGGAACAAGAACGGTGAGCTTGTGGGCGGACCCATGTACTATATCAAGAACGGCCTCGGCAGCCGGTGGCAGTTCCTCGCGGTCCTCTACTCCCTGTTCGGCGTGCTGACCGTCTTCGGCACCGGCAACGCCACGCAGGTGAACACCATCGTCACCGCCATCGACTCAGCCCTGCTGGCCACCGGCAGCGGCCTGAACGGCATCCTGCCCACCCTCAACCTCATCGTGGGCGTCGTAGTGGCCATGATGGTGGCAATGGTGCTGCTGGGCGGCGTCAAGCGCATCGGCAGCGTCACTGAGAAGCTGGTGCCCTTTATGGCGCTGTTCTACATTGTACTGGCGCTGGGCGTCGTGGCGCTCAACTACCGCCGCTTCCCGGCGGTCCTTGCCTCCATCGTCGGCGGTGCATTCGACCCGCAGGCCGTCACCGGCGGTGCCATCGGCAGCGTCTTTCTCAGTATGCAGAAGGGCGTCTCCCGCGGCATCTTCTCCAACGAGGCCGGTCTCGGCACAGGCTCCATCGCCCACGCCTGCGCCGACACCCACAAGCCGGTCAAGCAGGGAATGTTCGGCATCTTCGAGGTCTTTGCCGATACCATCGTCATCTGCACCCTGACCGCCATGGTCATCCTGTGCAGCGGCGTGCCGGTGGGCTACGGCAGCGCGGCAGGCGCGGAGCTGACCATCTCCGGCTTCACGGCCACCTACGGCGGCTGGTCGTCCATCTTCACGGCGGTGGCGCTCTGCTGCTTCGCATTCTCCACCATCATCGGCTGGGGCCTGTACGGCTCCCGGTGCATCGAGTTCCTGTTCCACACCGACAAGGTGGTCGGGCCGTTCCTCGTGGTCTACTCCTTCGTGTCCATTCTGGGCGCGACAGTGGACCTCGGGCTGCTGTGGAGCATCGCCGACACCTTCAACGGCCTGATGAGCATCCCGAACCTCATCGCCCTGCTTTTGCTCTCCGGCACGGTGGCAAAGCTCACGAAGGAGTTCTTCGCGGGCGAAGGGGCACAGAAATAAAGAGTTACTTAGAGCGGAACACGGCAGATGCATTTTAATGTGCATCTGCCGTGTTTTTTGTATATTGTGATAAAATACGGAGTCTGCCTTTGTGAAACAGGACGAAATATGGCTTTTGAGAGCCGAACAACTTGACAAATGGATACAGGGGGGGGGTAGAATCGGAAACAGCAGAAACGCTCTTCTGCAAATTCTCAAAATCTGAGGAGGAAACGATATGAAAATCATGAAAAAATTGATGGCTTTGGCTCTGGCCAGCGCCCTCGCCCTGACCCTGCTCACCGGCTGCGGCGGAGGCGGTGGTGGCGGCGGTGCCATTTCCGACGGTAACGGAGGAACGATAACGATCAGCGGTACCCAAAATGCTAACACAGAATTCTCCAAAGCATTTATCAATGCACAGGCATCGACTGGCATCAATATGAGCTATGAGGCGGCGAAAGGCGCAAAAGCTCAGAAATTCATGGAAGTAGTTGTCGATCTGGCGAAAAAGAACCCTAATCAAAAGCTTGATGAGCAGTTTGTGTTGAAAATACTCGATAAGGCGGGAATTGATGTTACAGAAGAGATGGTTTTCATGACCGACAAGACAAACACAACATATCAGGTGGGTGAGATTAGGGATCAGATGTCCGAATGGAAGAGTGGATTGGCTGATGAAGGCGTCTCCATTGATTACAACGGGGCAACCTTCGGATATATTGTTGCAAAAAATGGTGAAGAACAGCTTATGTGCATAGTGGTTGGGTACACTGCAACTAAATAATCACATTATGGAATAAGGCGCCCTCCGGAATCACACCGGAGGGCGCTTTTTTTGCGGTCTGCAAGCGTGGAACTTTGTTCACTTTTTCTGCAAAAATGCAAAATAGTATAAAAATTTCATGAAAATCATAAGAAATGACATTGAAAATGTTTTAACAAAGTGGTAAAGTAGAAGCAAAGAGAGTCGTGCCCGCCGCCCGGCGGGACGCAAAATTGGGAGGTTTATTACCAATGGCTGATCGTATCGTTCTGAACACCATTTCCTACCATGGCCACGGCGCCATCGAGAACATCGTGCCCGAGCTGACGGCCCGCGGCTACAAGAAAGCTTTCGTCTGCTCCGACCCCGACCTCATCAAGTTCGGCGTCACCAAGAAGGTCACGGACCTGCTGGATGCTGCAAACTTCGCCTACGCCGTCTACAGCGAGATCAAGCCCAACCCCACCATCGCCAATGTGCAGGACGGCGTGGCCGCCTTCAAGGCCGCTGAGGCAGACTGCATCGTGACCATCGGCGGCGGTTCTTCGATGGACACCGCAAAGGCCATCGGCATCATCATCAACAACCCCGAGTTCGCCGATGTCCGCTCTCTGGAGGGCGTTGCTCCCACCAAGAAGCACGCGGTCTTCACCATCGCAGTGCCCACCACTGCCGGTACTGCAGCTGAAGTCACCATCAACTACGTCATCACCGACGTGGAGAAGAAGCGCAAGTTCGTCTGCGTCGATACCAACGATATTCCGGAGATCGCCGTCGTCGATCCCGATATGATGTCCTCTATGCCCAAGGGCCTGACCGCCGCCACCGGTATGGACGCTCTGACCCACGCCATCGAGGGCTACATCACCAAGGGCCACTGCGTCATCTCCGATATGTTCCATCTCGAGGCCATCAAGCTCATCAGCGAAAACCTGCGCGGCGCTGTCCAGAACACCCCCGAGGGCCGCGAGGGCATGGCGCTGGGCCAGTACATCGCCGGCATGGGCTTCTCCAATGTGGGTCTGGGCATTGTCCACTCCATGGCACACGGTCTGTCCGCTCTGTACGACACCCCCCACGGCGTGGCCTGCGCTATCCTGCTGCCCGTCGGTCTGGAGTACAACAAGACCGTCGCCGGTGAGCGTTACCGCGCCGTCGGCAAGGCGATGGGCGTTGTGGGCATCGACGAGATGAACGACGCCGAGGCAGCAGATGCCACCATCGCCGCCGTCAAGCAGCTGTCTGCGGATGTGGGCATCCCCGCAAATCTCCACGGCATCCTGAAGGAGGAGGACATCCAGTTCCTCGCCGAGTCCGCTTATGCCGACGCCTGCCGTCCCGGCAACCCCCGCGACACCAGCGTGGAGGAAATCGTGGAGCTGTACAAGAGCCAGCTGTAAGCTGCGCCTGAGCGCTTTACCCTTATAAATATAGGCCGCTGTAAAATAACCTCTCCGTCACGCCTGACGGAGAGGTTGCCTACAGCGGCCTTTTTGCGTGAAAATTCTGCCTTCCTCTTGCACGGGAAGCAAAAACTGCGTACAATATCCCTGTAACCATTCATATGGGAAAGGAAACACGCAATGGAGCTGAATTTTTATACCCTCTGCGTCATTTATCTGGTCTATTCATTCCTCGGCTGGGTGGCCGAGACGGTGGCGGCGACGGTGAAAGGACGTGCCTTCGTCAACCGTGGCGTGGCGTCCGGCCCGTTCTGCTTCGTTTACGGCACGGCGGCTGTGCTGATGGCCGTGGGCTTCGCCGACCTGCGTTCGGCCCCGCTGGCCCTCTTTCTCGGCTGTGCGGCGGACGCCACCGTGGTGGAGTGGGTGACGGCCAAGCTGCTGGAGCGGGTGCACCGCCGCCGCTGGTGGGACTACTCGGACAAGAAGTTCAATCTGGACGGCTATGTCTGCCTGCAATATTCGGTGCTCTGGGGTCTGTTGGGCATGGCCAGCGTCCTATGGGGCAACGGCCTGCTGCTGCGCCTCTGCGCCCTCCTGCCGGGGTGGCTGCTGCATGTGGGCGTCTGGGTCATGATGACGATCGCTGTCCTCGACCAGCTGGGCACGGCGCTGGCCGTCAACCAGTACGCCGCCAGCCACCCGAAGCTGGAACAGTTCAACCTTGAGCTGGAAAAGCACTCGGACAAGCTGCGCCAGCGGCTCATCGACCATGTGGAAAAGCGTATCCAGAAGGCCTACCCGACTGCCGTCCGGCCCGAGCCGACGGTGCAGGCCGAGAAGGCCCTGAGCTTCGGCGACCTCGTCTGGCTCTTCGTCATCGGCGCGTTCCTCGGCGATGTGGTGGAGACGCTCTTCTGCCGGGTGACGGCGGGGGTCTGGATGAGCCGCTCGAGCCTTGTGTGGGGTCCCTTCAGCGTGGTGTGGGGGCTGGCGCTGGTCATGGCGGCTGTCCTGCTGCGGGGCAGCGAGGAGCGGAGCGACCGCTCCATCTTCCTCTTCGGCTTTGTGCTGGGCGGCGCGTATGAGTATCTTTGCAGCGCCGTGGGCGAGCTGCTCTTCGGCGTCATCTTCTGGGATTACAGCGGCTTCAAGTTCAATCTGGGGGGCCGTGTCAACCTGCTCTACTGCTTTTTCTGGGGCATCGCGGCGGTGGTCTGGATCCGGTACGGCTACCCCCTCATCGCAAAGCTGATGGCAAAGCTCAAAAAGCACATCCTGCCGTGGATGACGGTGGTGCTGACGGTGTTCATGGCCGTGAACATGGGGCTTTCCGGTCTGGCGCTGGCCCGCTACGACGCCCGCACCAGCGGTCTCGCCCCGGCGAACCGGCTGGATGTCTTCCTCGACGAGCACTTCGACAATGCCCGGATGGAGCGGGTGTACCCCAACGCAAAGAAGACGTAAAATTTGCAGGGGACTCTTTTCTCTCTGCCGGAAGTGTAGTAAAATAGGGGCAGAAATGTTCTCACGAAGAACGAAGGGAGGACCTGTATGAAATTCTTTATCGATACCGCAAATGTGGACGAGATCCGCAAGGCCAATGATATGGGCGTCATTTCGGGCGTCACCACCAACCCCAGCCTCATCGCAAAGGAGCACAAGGACTACGCCAAGACGCTGGCGGAGATCGCCTCCATCGTGGACGGCCCCATCTCCGGTGAGGTGAAGGCCACTACCACTGATGCGGAGACGATGGTGAAGGAGGGAGAGGCCATCTATGCCCTCGACCCCAAGCACATGGTCGTCAAGATCCCCATGACCGTGGAGGGCCTCAAGGCCATCAAGGCCCTGAGCGCCAAGGGCATCCCCACCAACTGCACCCTCATCTTCTCGGCCAATCAGGCCCTGCTGGCTGCACGGGCCGGTGCGGCCTACGTCAGCCCCTTCCTTGGCCGTCTTGACGACATCAGCCAGCCGGGCATTGACCTTGTCCGCACCATCAGCGAGATCTTCGCCAACTACCCGGACATCCATACGCAGATCATTGCGGCCTCTGTCCGCAACCCTATCCATATCACCGAGTGTGCGCTGGCCGGTGCGGACATCGCCACCGTGCCCTACAAGGTCATCGAGCAGATGACCAAGCACCCCCTCACCGATCAGGGCATCGAGAAGTTCAAGGCGGACTACACCGCCGTCTTCGGCGCATAAGAGCAAAACAAAAAGCGGCAGACCGTCGGGCCTGCCGCTTTTGCTGTATCCGGGATAATTAGAAGATCTTCACTTCGTCCTTGTCCATAAAGGCGGCACCCGCAAAGCCGGCTGCTTCCAGCTGGCCCAGCTGCTTGCCGAGCTTCTTGCCCTGCGGCAGGACGGTGACGTTGTACGTCTCGCGGAGGGCGGCGGCCCGGCTCAGGACGGCGGTGAAGTCGGCGTCCCTGCCGTAGAGCAGGGCGATCTTCTGCTTTGCGCCGGGGATCTGGTAGCCCTGCTCGAGCAGGATGCCGCAGACCCGCTCGAAGCCGATGGAGAAGCCGACGGCGGGCACCTGCGTGCCAAGGAACTTGCCCACCATGTTGTCGTAGCGTCCGCCGCCGGCGACTGCGCCGCTGAACTGCGGGCAGGTGATCTCGAAGACCATGCCGGTGTAGTAGCCCTGACCGCGCACGAGGCTGGGGCAGTAGGCCACCTGATAGCGGCCCGCGGCCATGGCGTTGGCGGTGGCGAGGACATACTTCAGGTCGTCGGCGATGGCGGGGTCGGCGCAGCGGGAGGCCACGGCGTCCAGCGTCACCTCACCGGCGGCGATGAAGTCGGCCAGTGCGTTGACAGCGCTCTCGGGCAGCTGCTTTTCCAGCAGTTCGGCCTTGACGCCGTCGGCACCGATCTTATCCATCTTGTCGAAGGTGATGCAGACGGAGTCCAGCGTGTCGGCGGCAAAGCCCATGCTCTCCAGCATCCCGCGGAGGATGCGGCGGTCGTTGATGTTGACGGTGAAGCCGTCGAAGCCGATGCCCAGCAGGGCGCGGGTGGTCACATCGATCAGCTCGACCTCGGCGTTGGGGCTTTCGTCGCCCAGAATGTCGATGTCGCACTGGACGAACTCGCGCAGGCGGCCCTTCTGGGGGCGCTCGGCGCGGAAGACGCGGTCGGTCTGGATGACCTTGAAGGGGTGGGGGAGCTTGTCCTTGTTGGCGGCGTAGAAGCGGCTCAGGGGCAGGGTCAGGTCATAGCGCAGGCCCATATCCGAAAGATCTTTCGGGTCGCCGGAGTTCAAGGCAGCGGTGAGCTTGTCGCCCCGCTTGAGCACCTTGAAGATGAGGTTCAGGTTGTCGCCGCCGTCGGACTTGTCGAGATTCTCCATGTCCTCCAGCATGGGGGTGGAGATGCGCTCGAAGCCGGATGCGCGGTAAGTCTCAAGGATCTTGCCCTGAATGTAGTCGCGCAGGGTCTGCTCGTTGGGCAGAAGGTCGCGCATCCCTTTTAAGGCCTGAGTTTTCATAGTGTATGTCCTCTCTTTATAGCCCTCTCAGTCGCTGACGCGACAGCTCCCCCAAAGGGGGAGCCACTGGCGTGTCGGCAAGGCCTGTGCGGGACGCACAAGCTTACTTGAACCAGAAACGGGAGTGCCCTGCGGTCAGGACACACGACAGCGCAGCATGAGAGATGATTTTTATCGCAAGTCAAGAAATTAGTGCAACAGTCAAACAGCATATTTGCGATATGCAATTCAACGCTGTTGCTGTTGCATTAAAAAGTTGAATTGCTATATAATACCCTTCTAATTATAAAGAATACTGTCTTTTTGTCAATCGAAAAGGACACACTATTCTTTGAGGTGATGCAAAGAATGCAGAAAACAAGACCTTGGGCCATCCTGGCGGCAGGGGCGGCGATACAGGTGCTGACCGGCCTGCCCGCTGCGTGGGGCGTGTTCCAGAAGCCGGTCATGGAGGAATACGGACTCAGTGAGCAGGGGGCGGGCTATGCGTTCGGGGTGCTCATCGCGGCCTTCGGCGTCGGATGCGTCATCGGGGGATTTTTGCAGGACAAGCGGGGGCCTCGCTTTGCGGCCCTCTGGGGGACGGGGCTGCTCTGCGGCGGATTCTTTGGGGCAGCGGCCCTCCCGGCCGGGAAGGGGAGCTTCTTTTTTGGGGTGTTCAGCATCCCGGCGGGCCTCGGCACTGCCTTCCTCTACCCGTCCATCCAGTCCTGCGCCCAGAAGTGGTATCGGGGGCGGAAGGGCCTTGCCACCGGCGTCATCGGGGGCGCGGTGGGCCTGAGCGGTGCCTTTCTCACCATCTTCGTCCGCACGGCGCTGCGGGGCTTCGGGCCGGTGCAGGGGATACGAGGGGCGTTCTGGGCGCTGGGGGCGCTGACCCTGCCGGTCTGCCTTGCGGGGAGCGCCCTCCTCACCGACCCGCCGCCGGAGAAGCCCCGGCCCGGCGGGCAGGGAAAGGGGGACGCCGCACCGTCCCTCGACCTCTCGCCCCGGCAGATGCTGGGCACACACCAGTACTGGCTCTGCGCCGGAGCGGTCTGCTTTTCCACCCCGGCAGTGCTGCTGTTCAGCCCCATCATTCTGAAGCTGGGCATGGAGCGGGGGCTGGACGAGAGCGCCGCCCTCTGGGCCGTGGTGCTGGGCAGCGTGGGCAGCGCGGCCGGGCGGCTGCTGATGCCCCTGCTCAGCGACAAAATTGGTCGGCGGCCGACCGACCTCATCCTCTTCGGCGCGTCGCTGGGGCTTTCGGTGGTGTTCTGGTCGGCCCGTGGATGGGCCGTCGTAGGGGTGTATGCAGGGCTGACCTTCTGCTACTCGGCGCTGGCGGCAGTGCTGCCCGCCCTCTCCACCGACCTGTTCGGTCTGCCCCACGCCGGAGTGAACTATGGCTTTCTGGCGCTGGGACAGAGTGTAGGAAGCCTTTTGTTCCCGTTTATCGCCAATTTCTGGGGCTTCGGGCCGGGTAGACACGTCCTCGCCATCGCGGGTGCGGCGGCAGGCTTTGCCTGTATCTGGGCCGTCACGCCGGTGCAGCCAGAGCGCCCGAAGAAGCCGAACTGAGAAACGCTCTTTCGAGGAAAAACGAAAATAACAAAAAGATTGCGAAAAATTTGTCAGAAATAGCTTGCAAATTGCGCCGTCGTCCTCTATAATAAAACTGTGCGTGGTAGTACCGGGAGGAGCGCTGAAAAGAGAGCGGCGCAGCCCGGTCAATGCAAGGCGGCAGGGGAGAGAAGCCCCGGCCGTGTGACATCAATTTGTCAAAAGGAGAGTATGATTATGACCTATTCGCAGCAAGTACAGAATATGTGCCCGATCACCAAAGGTCCTAAGCATGGTCCGGCTCCCATCCCCGAGGAGGGCGCATGGGTCAAGGCCTATGAGATCAAGGACATCAGCGGCTACACCCACGGTGTGGGCTGGTGTGCACCTCAGCAGGGTACCTGCAAGCTGTCTCTGAACATCAAGAACGGCGTCATCGAGGAAGCTCTGGTGGAGACCATCGGCTGCTCCGGCATGACCCACTCCGCTGCTATGGCAGGCGAGATCCTGCCCGGCAAGACCATTCTGGAAGCTCTGAACACCGACCTCGTCTGCGACGCCATCAACGTGGCAATGCGCGAGCTGTTCCTCCAGATCGTCTACGGCCGCAGCCAGACCGCTTTCTCTGAGGACGGTCTGCCCATCGGCGCAGGTCTGGATGATCTGGGCAAGGGCCTGCGCTCTATGACCGGCACCATCTTCTCCACCAAGGAGAAGGGCGTCCGCTATCTGGAGCTGACCGAGGGCTATATCAATAAGCTGGCTCTCGATTCCAACGATGAGGTCATCGGCTATCAGTTCGTCAAGCTGGGCAAGATGATGGAGGACATCCGTCACGGCAAGACCCCCAACGAGGCTTACGAGAAGAACGTGGGTACCTACGGCCGCTTCAGCAAGGATCAGGGCGCTGTCAAGTACATCGACCCGCGTGAGGAATAAGAGAGGAGGAACAACTCATGGCAACTTTTGAATCTATGGATCGCCGCATGCCGAAGATCGAGGCATGCCTGAAGGCCAACGGCCTCGAGTCTCTGGACGCCTGCAACGAGATGCTCCTCGCTAAGGGCATCGACTGCGACAAGATCGTCCGCGGTGTGCAGCCCATCTGCTTTGATAACGCTGTCTGGGCCTACACGCTGGGCACCGCCATCGCTGTCAAGCGCGGCCTGACCGATGCTGCAGAGTGTGCAGCCGCCATCGGCGAAGGTCTGGAAGCTTTCACCATCCCCGGCTCTGTCGCTGAGCAGCGTCAGGTCGGTCTGGGCCACGGCAATCTGGGCGCTCGTCTGCTGAGCGAGGACACCACCTGCTTCGCTTTCCTCGCAGGCCACGAGTCCTTCGCCGCTGCTGAGGGTGCCATCGGCATCGCCCGCACCGCAAACAAGGTCCGCAAGACCCCCCTGCGCGTCATCCTGAACGGTCTGGGCAAGGATGCCGCTTACATCATCTCCCGCATCAACGGCTTCACCTATGTGCAGACCGAGTACGACATCCCCACCCAGACCCTGAAGGTCGTCAAGGAAATCCCCTTCTCCGAGGGTGAGCGCGCAGCCGTCAAGTGCTACGGCGCAAACGATGTCATGGAGGGCGTTGCCATCATGAAGAAGGAGGACGTCCAGTGCTCCATCACCGGCAACTCCACCAACCCCGTCCGCTTCCAGCATCTGGTCGCCGGCACTTATAAGAAGTGGGCCAACGAGAACGGCAAGAAGTACTTCTCCGTCGCTTCCGGCGGCGGCACGGGCCGTACCCTGCACCCCGATAACGTCGCAGCCGGCCCCGCCAGCTACGGCCTGACCGACTCGCTGGGCCGCGTCCACGGCGATGCTCAGTTCGCAGGTTCTTCTTCTGTGCCTGCACACGTCGAGATGATGGGCCTCATCGGCATGGGCAACAACCCGATGGTCGGCGCTACCGTCGCCTGCGCTGTCGCTGCTGCACAGGCCAACGCCTGAACCACTTTCTAAGTTCGGCAGAGGGGGCTGCTTGTAAAAGGGCAGCCCCCTTTTTATGCTGATATATGTTCACACCAACAAACCACGAAGCAAACAAGGAAGGAAAAACATGAAGAAAGCTCAGATCAAGAAGAGCGTGTCTGCACTGGCGATGGCGGCTGTCATCGCAGTCAGCCTGTTCGGCTATGGCTGCGGCACGAAGTCTACCTCCGCAGGGGTGTCCGGTAATTTCACCGGCACTGCCAAGGGCATGGGCGGCGACGTTACCGTTACCCTGACGCTGGAAGACGGCAAAATCACCGACTGCATCGCTGAGGGCAAGGATGAGACCCCCGGCATCGGTACGCTGGCACTGGAGCAGCTGCCCGCTCAGATCGCTGAGACCGGCAGCATCGCCGTGGACGGCGTGTCCACCGCGACCATCACCTCTGACGCCATCAAGGAGGCAGCAGCCGCTGCTCTGACTGCCGCCGGCCTGAACGCTGACGACTATAAGATCGAGGTCAAGGCCGACGAGACCAAGGCCGAGGACTCCACCGTTGACGCTGACGTTGTCATCGTGGGCGCAGGCGGCGCAGGCATGACTGCCGCCATCACCGCTGCCGGTGAGGGCAAGAGCGTCGTCATCCTCGAGAGCCAGCCTATGGTGGGCGGCAACTCCGTCCGCGCTACCGGCGGCATGAACGCCGGCAAGACCGTGCATCAGGATGAGAACGAGTTCGGCGAGTCTGCCGGTGTCGAGAAGACCCTGAAGACCGCTGCCGAAAAGTATGCCGACAACGAGACCATCACCGCTCTGGCCAAGACCGTCTCCGAGCAGTGGGCTGCCTATCAGGCCAACCCCACCGGCTACTTCGACTCGGTCGAGCTGATGGAGCTGGACACCATGATCGGCGGCAAGGGCATCAACGACCCTGCTCTGGTCGAGACTCTGTGCGCAAACTCTGCTGACGCCATCGACTGGCTGGACGAGCATGGCATCACCCTGCACAACGTCTCCAGCTTCGGCGGCGCATCCGTCAAGCGCATCCATCGCCCTGTGAACGACGAGGGCAAGGTCGTCTCCGTCGGTTCCTACATGATCCCCCTGCTGGAGGAGAACTGTAAGAAGGCTGGCGTTCAGATCCTGCTGAACACCACCGCCAACGAGATCCTGACCGATGCCAACGGTGCTGCCGTGGGCGTCAAGGCCACCGGTTCTACCGGCGAGACTGTCACTGTGAACGCCAAGGCTGTGGTGCTGACCACCGGCGGCTTCGGCGCAAACCTCGATATGGTCGTCAAGTACAAGCCTGAGCTGAAGGGCTTCATGACCACCAACGCCGCTGGCATCCAGGGTCAGGGCATCGAGATGGCAGAGGCCATCGGCGCTGCTACCGTGGACATGGACCAGATCCAGATCCACCCCACCGTTGAGGCCAACACCGCTGCCCTCATCACCGAGGGTCTGCGCGGCGACGGCGCGGTCCTCATCAACGCCGAGGGCAAGCGCTTCATCGACGAGGTCGGCACCCGCGACGTCGTCTCTGCTGCTGAGATCGCTCAGACCGGCAGCTACAGCTGGCTGGTCGTCGATCAGGCGATGGTCGACAACTCCAGCGTCATTCAGGGCTACATCAAGAAGGGCTACACCGTCACCGGTGCTACCTACGAGGAGCTGGCCAAGGCCATGGGCGTCGATGAGGCTGCTCTCGCTGAGACCATGAACAACTGGAACGGCTATGTGGAGGCAAAGAACGACCCCGACTTTGGCCGCACCAGCTTCGCCAACCCCCTGAACACCGCTCCCTACTATGCCATCAAGGTCACTGCCGGCGTCCACCACACCATGGGCGGTCTGAAGATCAACCCCAACACCGAGGTGCTGAACGAGAACGGCGAGGTCATCCCGGGCCTGTTCGCAGCCGGTGAGGTGACTGGCGGCGTCCACGGTGCAAACCGTCTGGGCGGCAACGCTGTGGCCGACTTTACTGTCTTTGGCCGCATCGCCGGTGCTGCTGCCAGCGACTACGCTGCATGAGCATCCGCAAGCAGCCTGAACCGGCCAAAGGCGGAAAGCGCCTGAGCTGGAAGGCGAACCTCCTCTTCGCCGCCGTCGTTCTGGCGGCCGCAGCCCTGCTGTTCTGGCTGCTGCGTCCCCGCAGCAAGGCCGAGCCGCTGGAAGCAGTCGTGGATTTCGGCGACGGCATCACCGAGGTGCTGCCACTGGACAAGGACTACGATTACCTGTACGAGGTGGGCGGCTATGTCGTCCATCTACAGGTGAAAGACGGCGCGGTTGCGTTTCAGGACAGCCAGTGTCCGGACCATGTCTGTGAGCAGTTTGGCTGGCTGAGCGAGGAGGGCGCATGGGCGGCTTGTGTCCCTGCCGGGGTGTATGTGAAGCTGGCCCCGCAGAGCGAGGCCGACACAGCATCCTGACCGGTCAAAAGGAATGAAGACACCCGCAAGACTCTGCAAAGAGCCTTGCGGGTGTCTTTTTTTGCGCAAAAATGACCGGATATTTTGTAAATAATGGGTGAAATGAAATTTGGACGCTTGTGTATTTCGGCAAAATGCGATACACTACCAATAACAGATTTTTTGTGCAAAGGGGATCGTATGCCCGTTTGCCTACCATAGGAGGAAAAGCATGATCTGGAAAAAGAAAAAGGATGCAGCAAACCAGTCCGCTGGGGAGGCGTCGGAGGCAAAGACCTCGTCCGGCGCAGCCGCATTCGCCAAGAAAAACTGGAAATGGCTTGCCCCGCTGGCTGTCGTGCTGGTGGTGGCCGTCGTGCTGGTCGTGGGCGGCGGCAGCAGGGGCGCTGCGAGCCGTGATGTGACCTACACCGAGACGACCCCCACCCGTCAGGATGTCTCCAACTCCCTGAGCGGCACCGGCACCCTGAACCCGGCCAATACCTATACCGTCAAGTCGCTGGTGGACGGCAAGATCCTCACCAGCAATATTGAGGAGGGCGACAAGGTGGGGGAGGGCGATGTGCTCTACACCATCGACAGCTCGGACGCTTCCACCAATCTGGAAAAGGCCAGCATCGCCCTGCAGCAGGCCCAGCGCAGCTACGACAAGACCGTAGACCGCCAGTTCGTCCACGCTGAGGTGGACGGCACCGTCAGCAGCCTCAAGGTCGCCAAGGGCGACGAGGTGAGCAGCGGTCAGGAGGTGGCGGTCATCCGCGACAGCTCTAAGATGATGCTGAGCCTGCAGTTCCCCGCAGCCGACGCCGCCAACTTCTCGGTGGGGCAGAGCGCCGACGTGGTGCTGGACGGCACCTTCGAGAGTCTGAAGGGTACCATCACCGCCGTCACCGGCACCGATGAGCTGAGCACCGGAAACCTGCTGGTGCGCACCGTCACCATCCGCGTCAACAATGCAGGCGGTCTGACCACCGCACAGGCAGCGACTGCCAACGTCAACGGTGTCAGCTCCATCGCCTCCGCGACCTTTGCCTATCAGGCAGAGCGCACCCTGACCGCTCCCGCTGCCGGTACGGTCTCCTCCATCAATGTGCAGGAGGGCGACGACGTCACCAAGGGCGACATCCTCATCGAGCTGTCGGGCGACGACCTGACCGAATCCATCCAGTCTGCTTCTGAGACCCTGCGCAGCGCCGAGATCTCGATGCAGAACCAGCAGGATACCATGTCCAACTACATCATTACCTCGCCCATCAGCGGCACCATCATTGAGAAGGACGCACAGCAGGGCGAGGCCCTCACCTCTGGCAGCACCCTCTGCGTCATCTATGACCTGAACTATCTGGAAATGGTCATCAACGTGGACGAGCTGCAGATCAGCTCCCTCTCCGTGGGCCAGAAGGTCCAGCTGACCGCCGACGCCGTCACCGACAAGACCTATGTGGGCACCGTGACCCGCGTGTCCATGAAGGGCAGCTCCAGCGGCGGCACCACCACCTACCCCATCACCATCCGCATCGATGAGACCGACGGCCTGCGCCCCGGCATGAACGCCAACGCAGAGATCGTCGTGGCAGAGGCCAGCAACGCCCTCGTTGTGCCCAACGCCGCTGTCATCCGCGGCGGCTATGTGCTGGTGACGAAAAAATCGCCCAGCGCGGCCAACGCTGTGGAGGACATGGACGCTCCGGAGGGCTATGTCTACGTCAAGGTCGAGACCGGCGTCAGCGACGACAGCTACACCCAGATCAAGAGCGGTCTGCAGGAGGACGACACGGTGGCCTACGATACCAGCTCTGTGTCGGATGACTATTACAGCGACAGCGACAGTATCTGGTAAGGAGGTGGCCCATGAGCGCTCTTATCGAATTTGATCAGGTGTGTAAGTATTATCAGATGGGCGACACGCTGGTGAAGGCTGCCGACCACATCTCGATGAAGATCGAGAAGGGGGAGTTCGTGGCCATTGTGGGTCAGTCCGGCTCGGGCAAGTCCACCTGCATGAACATCATCGGCTGTCTGGATGTGCCCACCCACGGCGTCTACCGGCTCAATGGCCGGGACGTGGGCAAGATGAACCGGGACGAGCTGGCGGATGTCCGCAACGAGATGCTGGGCTTCATCTTCCAGCAGTACAACCTTCTGCCCCGGCTGAACCTTCTGGAAAACGTGGAGGTGCCGCTGGTCTACGCCAACATCTCCCGCGCCGAGCGCCACAAGCTGGCCAAGGATGTGCTGGAAAAGGTGGGACTGGGCGACAAGCTCAAGAACCTGCCCAACCAGCTCTCCGGCGGCCAGCAGCAGCGCGTTTCCATCGCCCGTGCTCTGGTGCGCAACCCGGCGGTCATCCTTGCCGACGAGCCGACCGGTGCTCTGGACTCCCACACCGGCCGCGAGGTCATCGGGATGCTTCAGCAGCTCCATAAAGAGGGCCATACCGTGGTGCTCATCACCCACGACAATTCCATCGCCGTGCAGGCGGAGCGAATCATCCGTCTGGAGGACGGACAGGTGGTGTATGACGGCGACGCCCACGCGCCCGAGGCCATCGTGCAGCCCACCATGTCCGCCGAACCGGCACAGGAGGCAACCAAATGATCCTTGAGACTTTCCGCCAGGCGCTGCAAAACGTCTGGAGCAATAAGCTGCGCACCTTCCTGACCATGCTGGGCATCATCATCGGCGTTATGGCGGTCATCGTCATCGTCGGTCTGGGCAACGGCATGACCAGAAGTATGCGGGACAGCTTTTCCGCAATGGGCACCAGCACCCTCTCCATCCAGATATGGGGCTATGGCTCCCGCACTGCGACAGTGGATGATCTGTACAACATCGTCAAAAAGAACCCCGAACTGCTTTCCTCCATCTCACCGGAGCTGGATTTCAGCGATAACACCCCCAAGGTGGGCACGACGCGCTACCGTTACGGTACGGTGTACGGCGTGGATGAGAACTACATCGAGTCGAAGGGCTACACCCTCGCCAAGGGCCGGAACATCCAGTATATGGACATCGCAGACAACAAGCAGATCTGCGTCATCGGCGATTACATCAACCGTACGGCCTACGGCGGCAATGCAGTGGGCCAGACCATCAAGCTCGGTGCGTACAAGTTCCGCATCGTGGGCGTGCTGAAGGCCAAGATCTCCAATCCCGACCAGCAGGAGGGCAGCGACGACGATGCCGTCTACCTGCCCTACACCACGGCCATGCGCCTTTCCAACGAAAGCTCGCCGGACTCCTACTCTGCCATCATGGTGGACGAGAGTCAGGCCAACGAGGCCAAGGCTGCGGTGGAGCAGGGGCTGTATGACATCTTCAAGAGCGACAGTGCCTACTATGTCTACAGCGCCAGCGAGTGGCTGGAAGAGATGAACAAGATGATCAACATGGTCATCGTCATCCTCACCGGCATCGCCAGCATCTCGCTGCTGGTGGGCGGCATCGGCATCATGAACATCATGCTGGTGTCCGTCACCGAGCGCACCCGCGAGATCGGATTGAAGATCGCCATCGGCGCGCAGCAGAGCCGCATCCTCTGGCAGTTCCTGACGGAGGCGGCGGTGCTGACCAGCATGGGCGGCATACTGGGCGTGGCTACGGGCATCGGCCTGGCGGAGATGATGTCCCACATCATGGGGACACCGGTGGCCATCAGCGTACCGGCGTGCATCATCGCGGTGGCCTTCTCCATGGTCATCGGCGTGGTGTTCGGCCTGGTGCCGGCCATGAAGGCATCGAAGCTGAACCCCATCGAAGCCCTACGGAGAGAATGATACGCAGAAAGAAAAGACCGGCTTTCGCCGGTCTTTTGGTTTACATAATTTAGTTTTTCTTCCCGTGCTGCGCCTTCATGCGCCGCTCGTGGTTCAGGATGGTCTTGCGGATGCGGAGGTTCTTGGGGGTGACCTCCAGCAGTTCGTCATCCGCCAGGAATTCCAGGCACTGCTCCAGGCTCATGATCTTCGGCGGAACGAGCTTTAATGCCTCATCGGCACTGGAGGAACGTGTATTTGTTAACTTCTTTGTCTTGCAGACATTGATCTCAATGTCCTCTGCCTTCGGGCTCTGACCAACGATCATACCGGAGTAAACCTTTTCACCAGGTCCGATGAAGAGAGTACCACGCTCCTGAGCGGAGAACAGACCATAAGTTACGGATTCTCCAGTTTCG